>WNFI01305080.1_pt1 | contig 12705 bp, 13 predicted proteins | sample 5400471 | NCBI WGS metagenome assembly WNFI01 (sample SAMN13153348, study PRJNA577476) | soil metagenome | isolation source: 100 cm saprolite on Douglas fir-dominated hillslope | place: USA:California | collected 2013-09-17
CGATCCGGTGGACTTCACCATCGCCCCGGCGGACGCCATCAACCAGGCGTTGACCCGGGCGAAGCTCAAGGCGTCGGACATCGACCTGTGGGAGATCAACGAAGCCTTCGCCGTGGTGGCGATGGCCAACAACAAGCTCCTCGGCCTCTCGGCCGACAAGGTCAACGTGCGCGGCGGCGCGGTGGTGCTGGGTCACCCCATCGGCGCCTCGGGCTGCCGCCTGCTGGTCACCCTCATCTACGCGATGAAGGACTTGAACAAGAAGCGGGGCATCGCCTCGCTCTGCATCGGCGGCGGCGAAGGCATCGCGCTGATCGTGGAGCGCGTATGATGGCCCGCGCGACGGCACTTCTGCTGGCCTTCGCCGGCCTGGCTTGCTCGCACACGGCGCCCGCCAAATCGCTGGACTCGCGCCGGCCCGGCGTGCGATCGAACTTCGATTGCGTCAACCAGACCATCACCTACCACCACGAGGGCGGCATCGAGTCGCAAGGCGTCACCTCCGTCGACCGGCTCGGCAATCCCATCGCCTCGTCGATCGGCTGCGAGCCGCCGCCGGACAAACCAACCGACACCAAGGGCAAGTGACTCATGAACAAGGTCGTCGCCAACGCGGATGAGGCCATCCGCGACCTGCAGGACGGCGCGGTGATCATGTCGGGGGGCTTCGGCCTCTGCGGCAACCCGGAAAACCTCATCGCCGCCATCCACAAGAAGGGCGTGAAAGGGCTGACCATCATCTCCAACAACTGCGGCACCACCGACAAGGGCCTGGGGGTGCTGCTACAGTCCAAGCAGGTCCGCAAGATGATCTCCAGCTACGTCGGCGAGAACAAGGAGTTCGAGCGGCAGTACCTCGCCGGCGAGCTGGAAGTGGAATTGAATCCGCAGGGCACGCTGGCAGAGCGCATCCGCGCCGGCGGGGCCGGCCTGGGCGGCTTCTTCACGCCGACGGGCGCGGGCACCCAGATCGCCCAGGGCAAGGAGTCGCGCATCATCGGCGGCCGCGAGATGATCTTGGAAAAGGCTTTGCAGGCCGACTTTGCCATCGTGCGCGCCTGGAAGGGCGACAAGTGGGGCAACCTCGTCTTCCGCAAGACGGCGCGCAACTTCAGCCCGGTGATGGCCACCGCGGCGCGGATCACCATCGCGGAAGTCGAGCACCTCGTCGAGGTGGGCGAGCTGGATCCAGACGGCATCCACGTGCCTTCCGTCTACGTGAAGCGCATCTTCCAGGGCCGCAATTACCAGAAGTGGATCGAGAAGCGCACGGTCTCCGGCACGGCACCGAAAGGAGCTGTGTGATGGCTCTCAGCCGGGAGCAGATTGCGGCCCGCGCCGCGCAGGAGCTCAAGGACGGCTTCTACGTCAACCTCGGCATCGGCATCCCCACCATGGTGGCGAACTACGTCCCCAAAGGCGTCGAGGTGGTGCTGCAGTCGGAGAACGGCATGCTCGGCATCGGGCCCTATCCGACCGAAGCCCAGCTCGATCCGGATCTGATCAACGCCGGCAAGGAGACCGTCACCGAGGTGAAGGGCACCTCCTTCTTCTCCAGCGCGGACGTCACCGGCGCCAGGCGCGTCATCGTCGCCATGGAGCAGGTGGCGAAAGACGGGTCGAAGAAGATCCTCAAGCAGTGCAAGTTGCCGCTCACCGGCAAAAAGTGCGTCAACAGCATCATCACCGAGCTGGCGGTGATCGAGGTGACGCCGCAGGGCCTCCTCTTGCGCGAGTTGGCGCCGGGCGTGACCCAGGGGCAGGTGCAGGAGGCCTGCGAGCCGCAGCTCCGGATCTCCCCCGAGCTGCGGACGATCAAAGTCTGATATCGTGTCTGCGATGAGCGAAAAGCCCGACACCCCCACGCGGCGCACCGCTCGCGTCCATCACGAGGTGATGGTCGGTGTCACCTCGGAGCAGGACACGTTCAGCGGCTGGGGGACGAACCTCTCCTCCGGCGGAGTGTTCGTGAACTCGCCCGACGCGCCGCCCATCGGCACCAAGGTCCAGGTCCTCCTGCAACTCCCCGGACACACCGGGTGCAAGCTGAATGGGCGGGTGGCGTGGACGCAAGCCAGCGGGCCCGGCGTCGATGAGCCCGGCATGGGTATCGAGTTCCTCGAGCCCGACGAGGCGACGAAGAAGCTGGTCAGCGAGATGGTGGAGAAGCTGTCGCAGGACCTCACGCGCGCGCCGGCGTGATCGCGAAGCTCACCGTCGAATCGCTGGTGCACGGTGGCGAAGCCCTGGCGCATCACCAAGGCCGCGTCGTCTTCCTGCGCGGGGCGGCGCCGGGCGACGTGGTCGAGGTAGAGATCACCGGCGAGGGGCGCTTCGAGCACGCGCGGGCGCTGCGGGTGCTGCAGTCCGGAGCGGCGCGGGTCGAGGCGCCGTGCCCCATCGTCGACTCCTGCGGCGGGTGTCCTCTGCAGCAAGTTTCCTACGCGGCGCAGCTCGCCGCCAAAGAGGAGCTGACCGCGGACGCGCTCGAGCGCATCGGCGGCTTCGCGCGCGGGAGCTACCAGCTTCTGCCCATCGTCCAAAGCCCGCAACAGTTCCATTACCGGCGCCGGGCGCGGATGCACCGGGCGGGGCCGGGCAAGTGGGGCTTCGCGAACGCGGGTGCTGTGGACCGCTCATTTCCTTCCGGCGCCGTAAACTCCGGCAGGGCCGTCGAGGTGACGCCCGTCGAGGAGTGCCTGCTCTTCGAGCCGCTCTTGCAGGAGCTCCTCGAGGCGGTGCGCGCCGCGGGAGATCTGCCGGGCGTCAGCGACGTCGGGCTCCTCGCCGGCGCATCGAAAGGCGCGGTCGATCTGCGCGGCGCGGTCACGCCGGGCCTGCGAAAGCGGGCCGAGAAATTGCTCGCGCACAAACGAATTCGCGGCGTGACGCTGGGGACGGAAGTGCTGGGCGATCCGGTGATCGCCGATCCGCCGCTGCCGTCCGGAGCCCGGCTGCGCGCGCGGCCCGACACCTTTGCGCAGGCGAACCGCGCCGCGGTGCCGCTCCTGCAAGCGGAAGCGCAGCGCGCGCTGGGCGAGGCCGCGAACGTCCTCGAGCTGTTCTGCGGTAGCGGCACGCTGACCCTGCCGCTCCTGCCGGGCCGCGCCGTCACCGCCGTCGAGAGCGCCAGGCCCGCGCTGGCGCTGCTCCGGCGCAGCGCCGACGAAGCGAAGCTGCCGGTCAAGCTGATCGCAGGCGACGCGGCCGAAGTCGTGCGCGTCTTCCAGGGCCCGCTCGACGCCGTGCTCCTCGACCCGCCGCGGACCGGCGCCGCGGACGCCGTTCAGGCCCTCGCCGCGCTCCGCCCGCCCCGCATCGTCTACGTCAGCTGCGATGCGCCGACGCTGGCCCGCGACGGCAAGCTGCTCGCCGCCGCCGGATACACGCTGCTCGAGGCCGTGCCGATGGACCTCTTTCCGCAGACGGCACACTTCGAGATCGTGGCCACCTTCGCGAGGCGCGCATGATCGCCGCCCTGTTCGGGCTATTTGTTGCCACCGGTGCCGTGCCGCCGGTGAAGCTGCACCGGACCGAGACCGAGCGCGCCGGGTCGCCGCCCTTCGACCTGGTGCCCGACGATCTGCGCGGCGACGAGATCGCCTCTTGCCGGGTCGAGGAAACCCTCCCCATGGGCACCGGCGTGGCCGAGAAGCGCACCTGCCCCGGCCGCATGGACGCGGAGTCGGTGCGCCGCCGCTGCAAGGAGAGCGCGCGCCACGATACGCTTCCGGGAGGCGTGACGGCGGAATCCTGCCCCGACGACTACCGGGTCGGCCGCTTCCTCTTTCCCGGCGAGCGGAAGGAAGTGATCGTCGCCCGGCGCCGAGACGGCAAGCAGGTGGCGACCTTCACGATCCTGGAAGGCGACGTCCTCGCGACCTTCTCGCCCGTCGGCGACGCGGTGCTGATCGGCGTCAGCGGAGCCGAGCGGGTGCACTACGCGGTGATCTCCTCGCGCGGCCTGTTGCGCGCGCCGCCGCTGGGCGACGAGGCGGTGGACATCGAGGTCGCCCGCGGCCGCATCCGCGTCACGGGCAAGGCGCGGGCGATGCAAGTGGACCTGATTCCCCAGAACGGCACGCTGCGCGTCGAGAAGAAGTGAAGCGGCCTCGGGCTTCAGGCTTCGGGCCGCCCCTGAGCGGGCGCGGGCCCTCCGTTCAGAGCCGGCGAGCACGCGTTCAGTGGAAAGGGCTGCCCGGCTTCCAGCTCGGCCGCTCGCCGGTCAGGAGCGAGACGCCGACCAGCAGTTCGACGCGCGCCATCTGCGCCGCCGCCTCCCAGTCGTACGCGGGCAGCCACTCGTCGGACGGCTGGTGATAGCGGTGCGCGCGAAAGTCCTTGAAGGCAGCCTCGTACGCCGCATCTCTTCCGAAGCCCTGCCACAGGCACGCCGAGGGGACGCCGATGCGAGCGAAGTTGATCTGGTCGCTGCGCGCGTAGAAGCTCTGCTCCGGCACCGGATCGGGCCCGATGGCGATACCCAACTCCGCGGCCGCCGCGCGCACGTGATCTTCCAAGCTGCTCAGCTCCGCTCCGCGGAGCACCAATTCGCGCACCGGGCCCGCCGGGAGGACCTGGTCGAAGTTGAGGTTGGCGACCATCCGCTCGCGCGGGATCGTCGGATGGCGCGAGAACCACGCCGAGCCGAGCAGTCCCAGCTCCTCGGCGGTGAAGGCGATGAACAGAATCGATCGCTCGCGGTGCGCCAGCGCAGAAAAGCCGCGCGCGATCTCCAGCATCTCCCCGATGCCCGTGGCGTTGTCGATGGCGCCGTTGCAGATGGGGTCCTTCACCTGCGGCTCGCAGATGCCGAGGTGATCGAGGTGTGCCGAGTAGACGATCGCCTCAGGCGACGCGCCGGGCAGGATGCCGATCACGTTCGCCGACTCGTACGCGTGCACCGCCTGCACCAAGTGCAGCCGCGCCGTCTTCGCCTTCTGGATGCGCTCGCTGTCGCGCAGGTCGAGGAATGCGACGGGCATCGGCGGCACCGCATCGGCGGCGAAGGTCTGCCCGTTCCGGAAGTTGCGCTTCACCATCACCCACGGGCGACGCGCTTCGAGCTCGGGCGTGTCGAGGACGACCTCGGCGATTGCGCCGGCCGCGCCCAGGCGGCGCAGCTTCGCCTCGTTGGATCCGGCGATGGCGCGCTCCGTCGGCGGCAGGGAGGCGGGCGCGCCGGCGAGCACGACCGCGATCTTGCCGCGCAAGTCGCCCAGGTCGTCGAGCCCGTAACCGACGAAGGAGAGCTGTCCCTCGATGTCCCGCGAAGCTCCGCCGTCGCCCGCGATCACGGCTTCGCCGAGCTCCGCTCCAGAGGCGGCGAGCGTCGAGCCATCGGTCTTCGCTTGCCGCAGCGCAACTCGTTGGAGCCAGCCTCCGCCCTCGCCGGCTGGCTGCACACCGAGCGCCGCCAGCTGCGCGATCACGTACCGTTCGGCGACGGCGTGCCCAGGGGACCCCGAGTAGCGCCCTTCGAGCAGGTCGTCGGAGAGGAAGCGGACGTGGGCGGAGATCGCCTGCGGCCGCACCGCCTCCAAGGCCGGCTGTCCGCGCGACAAGAGTCCCGCAGCAAGGAGCAGCATCCACACGCCCGGCACGCTAACATGCGCCGGAGGAGCGGGCTTTGCCCGCGACGGGCGGAGCGCTCAATCGCGGAGAATCGATCGATGGACGAGCGCCTGGAAGATTTTGCCGGTCTCTTGCGACAGAACGGCCTGCGCGTCTCTCCCGCGGAGTTGACCGACGCGGCCCAGGCGATGCTGCTGGTCGGCTTCGAGGATCGCGAGGTCTTTCGCGGCGCGCTGCGGGCGACGCTGGTCAAGCGCGGCCAGGACGCGGCCGTGTTCGACCGCCTCTTCGAGCTGTACTTTACCGGCGCGAAGGATCTGGTCGAGGGGCTGCAGGGCTCGCTGCTCGACGCGCTGGCGGCGCAGGAGCTCGACGAGCAGGAGCTGGAGGAGATCGCCCGCCTGCTCTCGCAGATGTCGCCGCTTGCGCAGGCGCTCTTGCAGGGCCGGACCGATCAGCTGGCGCGCATCCTCCGGCAGGCGACCTTGAGCATCGACTTCCGCGGCCTGCAGAGCCCGCTGCAGAAGGGCTTCTACGCCCGGCGCCTTCTGCAAGCTTCGGGCGGGACCAAGGCGGAGACGGAGCTTTCGCAGCTGCTCGCGGCGCTCAAGCAACGCGGCCTCGACCCGGAGGCGCTGGAACTGGTCTCCCGGAAGGTGAGCCATACGCTGCAGGCGCTCGAAGAAGCGGCGCGCCGCGTGGCCGATCGCGAGCAGAAGGCGCGCGATCCGGAGCAGAAGGGCGCGCAGTCCCTCCTGCACCGGAACCTCGCTTCGCTGACGCCCGACGAAGTCCAGCGCATGCGGTCGGTGGTGCGGCGCCTCGCCGAGCGGCTCAAAGCGCGCCTCTCGCGGCGACGTAAAGTCAGGCGGCGCGGCAAGCTCTCCGTGCGCCGGACGCTGCGCAAGAACCTCTCCACGGGCGGCGAGCCGTACCAGCTGGTCTTCCGCTCGCGAAGGCCCGAGCGGCCCGAGATCGTGGTCCTCTGCGACGTCAGCGATTCGGTCCGCAACGTCTCGCGGCTCATGCTCCAGTTCGTCTACACGCTGCAGGAGCTCTACGCGCGCGTGCGCAGCTTCGTCTTCGTCAGCGACATCGGCGAGGTCACCCACCTCTTCAAGAAGATGGACGTCTCGAGCGCGGTCGATCTGGCGACGGCCGGCAAGGTGATCAACCTCGCCGCCAACTCCAACTACGGCCGCGCGCTCAAGCTGTTCCACAGCACCTGGCTGGGGTTGATCACCCGGCGAACCACGGTCATCGTCATCGGCGACGGGCGCAGCAACTACAATCCGCCCAACGCCTGGGCGCTGGGGGAGATCAAGCGCAAGTGCAAGCGGCTCATCTGGCTGTGCCCCGAGGAGGAGCACTCCTGGGGCTTCGGCGACAGCGAGATGCCGCTCTACGCGCGCCAGTGCCACCGGGTGGAGAGCGTCCGCTCCCTCGACGACCTGACCCGGGTGGCGGCGGAGTTGATGCCCTGAGGCTCGAGGCTTGAGGCCTCAGGCTTCCGGCCTCAGGCCTTACGCCAGAAGCCAAACCCTGCGGCGGGACCCAAGTCGTGTTAGGAATTTGCGACCGATCTTTTCGGAGCGCCATTGGCTCAGCCGCCGTATCCAGACTGGCAGGAGCAGCTGCAATCCTCTCTGCGGCGCGCGCAGGAGGCGATCGCGCGCGGCGCCGGGCAGCAGGAGGAGATGGTCCGCGCCTGGACCGAGAGCCTGCGCACCGCCTACCCCGACTGGGGCCGCGAGCGCTGGCAGCGGCGCCTGGAGCGCAAGCTGCGCCGCCGCGCCGAGCGGGAGGCGAAGATCGCCAACGCCAGCCTCTTCGAGGGCTATCTCTGGCTGCTCGCGGCCATCGTGCTCTTCATCGTCGCGCTCTCGTCGCTGCCGTTCCTCTGGTGGCTGATCTTTCCGGCGGCGGGGCTGGGCAGCCGCGGCACGCGGGTGATCGCGCGGCACAGCAACATCACCCGGCCGGCGCTGACCGAGCCGGTGGTGCCGCTGCGGTCTGCGCGGTCATCGCCTTCCGCCACCGAGCAGCGGGCGCAGCGCTTCGGCAGCCTGGGCGGCATCCGCCAGGCGCTCGACGGATCGCCGGTGCGCGCTCCAGTCACCACGGCGGTGTACGCGACCGCGCAACAGGACCCGCGCGACGCCCGCGTCGATGCCATCTGCAACAAGATCATCGCGGAGATCCGCGCCTCGCCCGAAGTGGTGAAGGACATCTTCGTCAAGCCCGACGAGACGGTGGCCGCCCTGCGCGCCACCTGCCGCGACTTGACCCGCCGCGAGCGCGACCTGCGCAAGTTCCTCTCGCCGCAGGACGACGACCGCCTCGCAACCGAGCGCGAGGCGTTGCACAAGCGCATCGAAGGCGAGCAGGACGAGGTGACCAAGATGCGGCTCGCCTCGGCGCTGGCGGCGCTCGACCAGCAGCGCGACCAGCGGCTGGAGCTGTCGCGGGCGGCGGCGCGCTTCGACGCCGAGCACACCCGCATCTCCTACACGCTGGAGAGCCTCTACACGCAGGTGGTGCAGATGCGCTCCGCCGATTCGTCGAGCGCCGATGTCGCCGGCGCGGGGTTGCGCCGCAGCCTCGACATGCTCTCGCACGAGGTCAACGCGCTTGCCGACGCGCTGGAGAAGGTGAACAGCGGCGAGGCCGAGCGGACGCACAAGGTGGCCGAGGCTCCCTCAGGTGACGCGTCGGGCGCGCCGCCCGCCGCCGGCAAGAGGGAGAAAGCGTGATCAAGCCCTTCGCCGGCAAGGCGCCGCAGCTCGGCGCGCAAGCGTGGGTGGCCGACAACGCCACCGTCATCGGCGACGTCGTCCTCGGCGCGCGCGCCAGCATCTGGTACGGCGCGGTGGTGCGCGCCGACGTCGAAAAGATCCGCATCGGCGCGGACAGCAACATCCAGGACAACTCCGTCCTCCACGTCGACTCCAGCGGCCATTCGACCGTGGTGGGCAAGGGCGTCACGGTGGGGCACCGCGTGGTGCTGCACGGCTGCACCATCGGCGACGGCGCGCTCATCGGCATCGGCGCCATCGTCATGAACGGGGCGGAAGTCGGCGCAGGCGCGCTCGTCGGCGCCGGCGCGCTGGTGCCGCCCGGCATGAAGATCCCCCCCGGCATGCTGGCGGTCGGGGCGCCCGCGCGCGTGAAGCGCCCGCTGACCGACGAGGAGAAGGAGCGCCTTCGCCACAGCGCCGCGCACTACGTCGAGCTGGCGGGAGGTCACCGCTGATGGCGCCATCTCTACAGATAGACAAGCACGCCGCGCTGCGCACCATCGGCCTCTTGCGCGAGTTCACCGACGTCGGCCTGCGCATCCTCGCCGAGGCGTCGCAGCAGAAGAGCGTCGGGCGCGGGACCTACGCCTTCCGCGCCGGCGAGCCGTCGGACTCGCTCTGGTTCGTGGCCCGCGGAACGCTGCAGCTCCTCCCGCGCGACGGCGGCGCGCCGCTCGGAGAGGTGCCGGCCGGCGATACGCTCGGCGGCTTTTCGCTCCTGGCAGGAGGCGAGCACCTGCTCTCCGCGATGGCCACGACCGACGTCGAGCTCCTGCAGCTCTCCCACGAGGCCTTCGAAGCCCTCAAGGGCTCGCACCCCCGCACGGCGCTCAAGCTCACGGTGGCGCTGGCGCAGGACCTTGCTGGACGCCTCCGGGAAGCAAAAGGCCCCCTGCGGGAGTTCCTCGTCTGGCAGATCAGCAAGCGGCAGTCCTCCGATGGACGTTGAAGCAACCGCCTGTGGTCGCTGATCAGGCCGTTTCAGGCTAGGCTGGTCAAATTCTCCCCCGGGGTGTCCGCTGGCCGGCTTGCTCTTCAACTTCCTGAAGAACTTCCACGGGCCTGCGGTCTACGTCGGGGTCTTCTTCATCCTCATCACTTGCGGCCTGGGCGTGCCGCTGCCCGAGGACGTGCCGCTCATCGCCGGCGGCTATCTCGTCGCCCGCACCGGCTCGCTCCCGCTCATGATCCTGACCGGCCTCGCCGGCATCCTCATCGGCGACAGCATCATCTTCCGCGCGGGCCAGACGTACGGCGAAAAGCTGCTGGAGACGCGCCTGGGCAAGCACATTCCGGGCGAGCGCGTGCAGCGGACCATCCACCTCTTCGAGCGGCACGGCGCCAAGTTCATCATGGCCGCGCGCTTCGTGCCGGGGCTGCGCGCGTGTACCTTCTTCGTCGCCGGCACCACCGGCGTCCCGTACTGGAAGTTCCTGCTCTTCGACGGGCTCGCCGCCTGCGTCTCGGCGCCGGCCTGGGTGGTCCTCGGGTGGTGGGCGCGCAAGCACAACATGATCCACCGCGCCATGCGCATCTCCAGCCGCGCCGAATGCGCGGCCTTGCTCCTCTTCGTCGCGGTCGCCGCCATCTGGTTCTTCATCGCCACCGTGCGCAGGCGGGCGCGGCGGCTGCGCGGCGAGAGGTCGACGCCGCCATCCGGGATCGCGCCGCTGCGCGCCGTCGAGGGCCGAGGGCGGCGGAGCTGAGGATGTGCGGCAGGATCACGCTGACGGCGCAGGACGTGCGCGAGGTGGCGGCGCTGCTCGAGGCCCAGGTCTCCCCTGCGGATGCGGCGCTCTACCGGCCGCGCTGGAACGCCGCGCCCACCGACCGGCACTGGATCGTCGAGCCGTCGCCGCAGGGGCGCGTGCTGCTTCCGGCGGTGTGGGGATTCCCCGGCGGCGTCATCAACGCGCGCAGCGAGACGGCGGAGCGGACCTTCCGCAAGCCCTTCGCGCAGCGACGGGTGGTGGTGCCAGCGGACGGATTCTACGAGTGGACCGGGCCGCGCGACGCCCGCCGGCCAGTCTGGTTCCGGCCGCGCGCGGGAGGGCTGCTCTATCTGGCGGGGCTCGCCGACACGCTGCCCGATGGGCGCCTCTGCTTCGTGGTGCTGACCACCGGCGCGGCGGGCGAGGTGGCGCGCGTGCACGACCGGATGCCGGTGCTGTTGCCGCGCGAGAAGGTGCAGGAATGGCTCGAGCGGGCCGATTCCGGATTGCTGGTGCCCGCCGACATCCTGCAGGGCACCGAGGTGTCGGGGAGGGTCAACGACGTCAAGAACGACGACCCGTCGCTCCTCGATCCGCCCGACCAGCTCTCGCTGCTCTAAAGGCAATGCTGCTCAGATAAGCCGTGCTCGTGCTCGTGAACGTCCTCCTGCTCGCTTGGGACAACCGAGCACGAGCACGAGCACCAGCACGAGCACGGACGATCGGGGCTGACTGATCGGCATTGCCTAAGGGCAATCGTCGCTTGGTTTTACGCGCGCGGCTCGGCGGGTTTGCCGCCGAAGAGACGCCTGAGCCACCCGAAGAACCCGCCGCCTTGGCCGCCCGCTGACGGCGCGGCGCCGTCGCCGTCCGTCACCGCCGACTCCGCCAGGCGCTTCTTCACCTCGTCCGGCGTGTCCTTGGTGGAGAACGTCGCCGTCGCGCTCTTGCCCGACGCCTTGTTCTCGGCAGTGACGGTGAGGATCGACTCCGGCGAGAGCGAGAAGACGATGTCGAACGAGAGCGTCCCGCGCACCGCCTTGGGCAGGCCCGGAATCACCAGCGTGCCGAGGTACTCGTTCTCCTGCGCCTTGTCGCTGTCGCCCTGGAAGATCGAGACCTCGAGCGACTTCTGATCGTCGCGCGTGGTCGAGACCCTGAGCGACTTCTCGAAGGGCAGGGAGGTGTTGCGCTCGATGATCTTGCGGAAGCGCCCTCCGGGCAGGCCGACGCCGATGCTCATCGGCAGCACGTCGATGAGCAACACGCGGTCGCTCTCCCCGGAGTCGAGCGAGTGCGCCAGCAGCGCCGCGCCCAGCGCCACCGCTTCGTCGGGGTGCACCACCCGCGACGGCTCGCGGCCGAAGTAGTTGCGGATGCGCTCGCGCACCAGCGGCATGCGGCTCTGGCCGCCGACCAGCAGCACGTCTGCCATGTCCTCGGGCTTCAAGCCGCGCAAGCCGAGCACCTCTCCGCAGACCTTCAAGGTGCGCTCGACGAGGTGCCCGGTGAGCAGCACCAGCTCCGAGCGGGAGACGGCGACCTCGAGGTCGTAAGGCTTGTCGCCCACCAGCGCGACGAAGGGCACCTTGAGGTTGTATTCGAGCTGCTCGGAGAGGGCGATCTTGGCGCGCTCGGCGGCGTCGGTCACGCGTTGCAGCGCCACCCGATCGCCGGGGAAGTCGATGCCGTGCTTCTCCTTGAAGCTCGCGAGCAGGTGATCGACGAGCACCTTGTCGAAATCGACGCCGCCGAGGAAGGTGTCGCCGCCGGTCGAGACCACCTCGCAGACGTTGCCGCGCAGCTCCACCACGCTGGCGTCGAAGGTGCCGCCGCCGAGGTCGTAGACCAGCACGCATTGGTTGAGCTTGCGGCCGTGCGCGAAGGCGAGCGCGGCGGCGGTGGGCTCGTTGACGATGCGCTCGACCTTGAGGCCCGCCAGCTCGCCGGCCTCGCGCACTGCATGGCGCTGGTTGTCGTTGTAGTAGGCGGGCACGGTGATCACCGCGCGGGCGACCGCTGTCTGCAGCCATTGCTGCGCGATCTCCTTCACCTCGCCGAGCACCAGCGCGGAGATCTGCTGCAGTGAAAACTGCTGCTTGCCGAGCTGCACCGCCGCCTCGCCGCTCGGGCCGGCGACGATCTGGTAGGGGACACGGTTGATCAGCTCGCTGACCACGGGCGACGCGAACTGGCGCCCGACCAGGCGCTTCGCGCCGAAGACGGTGTCCTTGGGATTGATGAGCAGCTGACTCTTGGCGGGGTGGCCGACGATCACCTTGCCCTTCTCGTTCATGGCGACGATGGAGGGGATGGTGTTGTAGCCCTCGCGCGAGGGGATGACGAAGGGCTTGCCGTCCTTCACCACCGCGGCGGCGGAGTTGGTGGTGCCGAGGTCGATGCCGATCATGGGCCCCTTTTTGGCAGCGGGCTTCTCTGCCGGCGCAGGCCCGGCGGCTTGCTTGGGCGCCTCCGGCGGGCGGGCAGCTTCCGGCTCGGTCGCTTCCACCGGCGGCGGCGGCGGCCAGCTGATCGACGGCTTCGATGGAATGCCCGGAACCGCCGGCTTCGCCGGAACGCTCGGCGCCGCCGGCTTCGCCGGAAGTGGTGGCGCCCGCGGC
>WNFI01370220.1_pt1 | contig 12705 bp, 13 predicted proteins | sample 5400471 | NCBI WGS metagenome assembly WNFI01 (sample SAMN13153348, study PRJNA577476) | soil metagenome | isolation source: 100 cm saprolite on Douglas fir-dominated hillslope | place: USA:California | collected 2013-09-17
AGTTGGAAAACGAAAGATTAAAGGGGGAAACTGGCCATCCAACGGACGACAAGTCACTTTAACAATGGAAATCCTCGCTAAAGTCTGGCGCTTGCTTGCCTTACCAAAATCAATACAGCTTTTTGTGATGCGGATATTTCAGGATCAATTTCTAATTGGAGTTACCGGAATTATTTTTAATAACAAAAACGAAATTTTGCTTTTTAAACACACATACAGGCAAACACAGTGGGGATTGCCGGGCGGTTACATTAAAGCAAAAGAACATCCACAGGAAGCACTCGAGAGGGAAATAGAAGAAGAATCAAGCCTCATCGTAAGCGTTGACGAGGAACTAAAGATTAGAACCGATAGAGAGCAGGCCCGTGTTGATATCTGTTTTGTCGGTAAATTGATGGGCGGAGAGTTTAAAAAAAGTTCGGAAGTGTCGGAGGCTCGGTTTTTTTCTTTTGATAATTTGCCTTTGTTATCCAAGAAACAGCTTTTTTTAATAGAACAAATACTTTCCCAGAAAAAGCTTTTATAGTACAATAACCCTCATGTCCGGTCATTCAAAGTGGAAAACGATTAAGCGTCAAAAAGGAGCAGAAGACGCAAAAAGAGGCGCAATTTTTACCAAACTCTCCAAAGCTATAATAATTGCGGTGAAACAAGGTGGGGGAACAACCGACCCGGCTTCAAATTTTAGGTTAAGACTGGCCATAGATTCCGCTAAAGCCTCCAATATGCCAAAAGATACCATAGACCGGGCCATAGAGAAAGGTGCCGGGGTGGGGGGTGGGGAGCTGCAGGAGGTTGCCTACGAAGGATTCGCCCCGCATGGAGTAAATGTAATCGTTGAGGCTGCCACAGACAATTCCACCAGAACGGGGCAGGAGGTCAAAAACGTCTTTACCAAAGCCGGAGGATCCTTTGGTCAACCGGGTTCGTCTTCTTATTTATTCAATAAAATGGGGGAGATTTACGTTGCCAAAAATACCAAAACCTTCGATGAATTGTTTTCGCTGGCAGTAGACAGCGGAGCAGAGGACATCGAAGATTTAGGAGACGAGGCAGTTGTGTATGTGCAGACAGGAGAGCTTGCAAAAGTAAGAGACGAGCTTATAAGTAAAGGTTTGCAGGTAAGGGATGCAAAATTTACCTTAAAGCCTATTAGTAAGATTTCGCTTCCAAGACAAGAGCAGGACCGAGTGATTGATTTTCTTAGCGCGTTGGAAGACTTGGAAGATGTTCAGGAAGTTTATTCCAATCTTGAAGTACAATGAGACTTAAATTTTTAAGTAGGAGAGCAAATAGAACCATAATATCAATTCTTAGAAGGCTCAATGTAGATAAAAGACAAAGGTTTGTTGTCGGCGTTATTTTTTTATCTCTGACGCTTTTTGTTTCGGAGTTTTTTTTGGGCAAGTCGGGTGTTTTTATGGTATTTTTGCTGTCTTTTTTGGCAGATTTATTTCTATTTTTTGCGCTTTACGAGGACTTAAGAGAGAATTTCTATCCCCAGATATTTATTCTGCCTTTTCTTTACAGCCTAGCATTCGGACTTTTCTACCTTCTTATTCCGGCGCGTCTTCTAACACGAATCGTTATGGCTTCCTTCTATGGGGTGGGACTTTACTCGCTTTTTTTGAGTATTAACATTTTTTCGGTCTCTTCGGTTCGGACAATAGCTCTTTTGTCTTCTGCCAGGACAGTTTCTCTCGCAATAATTCTTTTGTCTTATTTTTTTCTGGCCAATGTAGTTTTTTCCTTGCACACCAACATACTTTTTACGGATTTTCTCATTATTTTATTTACTTTTCCGCTTGTCCTAGGTTCCATCTGGGTTTACACTTTGGAAAGGAGTTTCAAGGCTAACATTATATGGACAGGCTCTTTAACGGCGCTTATTTTAGAAACCTCAACCATTCTTTGGTTTTGGCCTTCTACTTTTATAGTTCTTCTATTCTTCACAATCTGGTAAAGTAGACTTTGCTGAATAAAACTACTATAATCCCTCAAATGTATGAATTTGGGAATTTATCGCCAATAAGAGGCATAGGTGGTGAAATGATTGCAGCTCGAATGCGTTTTCGCAGCGAGCTCGAAAGAAGATTAAACGGTAGAGTTTGGAAAAGCCCTGACATACCTATTGCTTCGGATGTTCTTTTGCAAAGAGGAGAAGTTAAAGATATCCCAATCTTAGCTCATCCAATTCTTTTTCTTCCTAATATTGATTCGTATCTCGGTCCTTTTCTCGGACTTCCACGGGCAGTTTTATCTTACGCCCGTTCATCTACTAGAAGCAGATACGAGCAAGTTGGAGTTGATGTCAGCCATGGTGCGGGCCAATTAATAGCCGAGTCACTTCAAGACGATATTGATCATCCAATCGCTTTTGTTTCTGTTAGGAATAATTCTGAGCGTTCTGTAAGTCTTCCACAAGGTACACGTCTATTCAGATTATATATAGAACCCTCCGGATCTGATGTTGAAGGGCAAAATTTACTGGAAATGATTAAAAAAGGAGAAATAGCCATAAGCGGGGAACAGGGAAAAGATTGGGATGTTGCGTTTGATAGATTAACAAGAATAACTGAAGACGGAATGCTCCAGATTCCTGGTGTGGATATATTCGGTAAAGTTCATGGTATAAGCGGAAGACTTGCTTACTCTGGAGATGAAGGAGCATTTGGTATATGGCTTAGGCTAGATCCTGATAAAAGAATGTGGGTTCCGCCCGATCCAGACAATCTTCCAATTGAACTCCCTGATAATCCTGGTTTGGATTATAGATATATTGTTGATAGTTATTTAAAACCTGCTCCGGTTTCGGAGATACTAATTCATTGGGTTGGAGAAACAGTGTCTAAGGTAAAGATTAATCCTGGAGTTACAGGAATAATTGACAGATCTCCCTTGAGAAGTAAAGGTAATTTTACTCATGGGTACCAACATGCAAATTCATTGTTATTGGATGGGGGATCTGATTGGCCGATAAGAACCGAAATATTGAGTCCTACCGTGCCGGAAAGTGTGCCGAATTATATTTTACTTCGTTTTATAAAAGATAAGATACTAATCGCAAAATAAGAGAAAGCCCAGCAGGGAAGGGAAGTGAGGCTACTCCTTGGCTGGATGATATAGTTTGATATTACTATAGGCGATATACTTTGATATAGTTGTATAAAATTATTATAGGTCTTAATTCCTTACAAATTTAGCCTCGAAGCTGGAATTTCACGGGTTGTAAGCCGACTTTTCACGCGGGGAGAGGCTCACACTACTCGGGGCAGAAGGCTCGGTTATTATCCAATCGAAAAAAATACGAATGCCAATTCTGTAGTTATTGAGGCTAAAATAATGCGTTTAGACTGGATTAGCGGTCTAATTACATGCGCCGTAGGTGCCTCTAGGGAGTAGTGCATTAGACCATGCAAATATATAAAGAAATCTGTTCATATTCGCAAGAGAGAACAGTGCTGCCGATTAAAATGTATTTAATTGAGTTATATTATATCCTCCGATCGGCGGATACCAGAAAATACGACATAAAGAAGCCTAGGGAGGGTAAATGAGTTATGTCGTACAATAATACTTTTACGACGCGAGCCAGGCTCGGTTGCTGGGGGAAGTGGCTTATAAATCGGCAAAATTTGTACAGAATATTAATTCTTATTGTTCTTCACCATTCTATTCTCTATTTATTTGTTACCATTTCTTCGGCAAATTTTATAGCCTTATTCCCCACTATAGGACTGGTTATTTAATCCATTTTTGAGGCTAATTGAAGCTAAATTTTGTGGAGTGTGGCTTCCCTACATATCCATTTGAGGCACGGGGCAGGAGGAAATACCGTGTTTTTGGTAGTATTTCTGGTGGTATTCCTCGGCCTTATAGAACTTTGTCAGAGGCACGATTTCAGTTACAATTGGTTTGTCGAACTTTCCGCTTTTTTCTTTTGCGTTTTTTGAATTTTCAGCCAATTCTTTCTGCTTATCATTATGATAAAAGATAGCAGATCTATAATTGTCTCCGACATCGGGGCCTTGGCGGTTTAGAGTCGTCGGATCGTGATTTTCCCAGAACTTATCTAGTAATTGTTCAAAGGTAACCTTTTTGGGATCGTAAATAACCTCTACAGCCTCCGCATGGCCGGTTGTGTGAGAGCAAACCTGTTCATACGTCGGATTTTCGGTGTGCCCGCCTGTATAGCCAACGGTCGTACTTATAACTCCCGGGACAGCCATGAAGAAGTCCTCGACGTGCCAAAAACAACCTGCAGCAAATGTAGCTTTTTCCATTATTTAGCCTCAATAACTCTCGGAGTAATCTTTTCGCCATTTTTAGCCATCATTGATCCATCAGTGAACACCTGAGAAATCTCTACGCGTGTGCCGGTCGATTTAACAACGTCTGAGGTAAGATAGCTCCTATTTACAAAAAGATATCCATTGTGTTCAATACCCAGCGATTTGTATTTTGCCTTAAGTGCGAACCATTCACCTTTTTCCTGACTTTCTTTATCGGGATTTTCGCCTTCTACTATTGGGAGATTTTCCGCCAGAATTCGATTTTTCCCATCATGTTTAGTACCGTATACTTCCGTCACGTTCTCAAGAGTTATTGGTGTGCCATTAAGGTTTGTTTCGGTCCTAAATGTTAAACCGTCTAGCAACTCGACTTGACCCCTTTGAGCAAACTTTACTTCTTTTTCCAATCTCGGTTGTTGAGGCTCTCGAAAAAGTCTTCCTCCTGTTAATTGATCAATGCCATAAACTACGGCTCCAGCAGCAGTAGCCCTGATAATGTTTCTTCGGGTAAGAGTTCGGTTTAAAGTCCCTGTTAAACGAGTTTGGTCTCTCGCTTTTTCAGGAGGCTTTCCGTGAAAAGGGTCATAAGCTCTTTTTCCTTCAACTCTTTTCCCTAACGCATCTTCTGCCATAATAACAATTATATCTGAAGGTCTTTTCACAGTCAATTTGACAAAAGCTCATCGGCGTCGCAGAATATTAAGTATGAATGGTTCTCTGCCCGAGTTGATCAGTCAATTTTTGGAATATCTTGAGATCGAGAAAAATTGTTCTAAACTTACAATCCGCGATTACCGCCACTACCTCGAAGTTTTTGAAAAATGGTTTACTTCTTCCCTACCGGATGGAAGTTTAAAAGATTTGGACTTAATGACAGTCAGAAAATACAGAGTTTTTTTGGCAAACCGCGCAGACGACAAGGGAATGACTTTAAAAAGAGTCACCCAAAATTACTATGTAATAGCACTTCGTTCGTTCTTGCGGTTTTTAATCAAAAACGACTACCAAACACTCGAGCCTTCCAAAATTGACCTTCCCAAAACAGAATCGCGCAGCCTAAAGTTTTTGGAAAGGGATCAAGTAGACAGACTGGTTACCAGCGTTGATACATCTGAAGAAGAAGGAATACGCGGGCTGCAGATTGGATAAAAAGATACCTGGAAAAAAGAGAAGATGTATATAAGCCTTTATTTATCCGTTATTCAGGTTCAAAAAGCGAGGAAAATTCCGGCGAGAGAATGAGACTTACTCCAAGAAGCATAGAAAGAATAGTTAAGAAATATGTTAGGGCAGCCAAGATTCCGGTAGACGCGACAGTTCATACCTTGCGCCACTCCTTTGCTACAGACCTTTTGACAAATGGAGCGGATATTAGATCGGTTCAGGAAATGCTCGGACACAAAAACATAGCTACGACACAGATTTATACTCATGTAACAAATAAGCAGCTGCGAGAGGTTCATTCGGCTTTTCACTCGGGCAACAAAAGAGATTAGTATTTGGGAATTATAGGATTCCCTGGGGCAGAAGATGGGGCTTGTTGCGTACTTGGTGTCGATGAGGGAGTCGGAGTCGAAGTTCCGGAATATAGATTAGAACCGCTCTTTTTTGCAATTACAAAGTAATAAATTCCAGCGTAAATAATTCCGCCAATAATTACATAAATTAAAATCCATTGCCAAAGAGGTCTTTTCCCGTATCCTTCTGCCATATTTAATTCTAACCATTTATTTGTTTTAGTGTCAATGGTTATTGACAAACTATTACTCATCACTTACATTAAAAGCGTGGCGGTTGAAGTAGAACCTAAAAAGAGCGAATCTCCAAGAATCAAATATGGAGTAAATCGCTACGGTGAGCCAGCATTATCCGCCGATGACTACTTTAGACAAATGGATGTCATTTTCCCAGACAACACGCCCTCGGGTACGGGTCAACCATTTGTGGGTAGTATATCGGGAAGAGAAAAATTGAAAACTGGTCACCGCGGTTTTCTAAAAAACTCCGATCAAGAAATAGAAGGGCTTATTCCGCAGCAGTCTCCACCAAGTTTTTCAGAAGCATCGCAACGTTAACAGGTCCGACACCGCCCGGAGTTGGGGTATAGAATGAAGCAATATTCTTAATGCTCTTCTCATCATAATCTCCATGCATTTTGCCGTCCGGGCCTTTAAATAAGCCAATGCTTATTAAAATCGCGCCCTTTTTAATCATTTCCGGTTTTATAATATTTGGTTTGCCAACAGCAGAAATAATAACATCAGCTTTTTTTGTAATCTTAGTTTTATTCCGGGTGTTGCTATCTATAATATTTTCTTCGTCAAGATAATAATCTATCTTGCGAAGAGTTCTTATAACGGGTAAACCACCGGTTGTTCCTTTACCTACTATAACAATTGAATTTGACTGGAGCCAGCTGTGGAACAGGTTTCTATTTGGTGATTTTTTTGGATCTATAATAACTACTTTTGATCTTAGTTCAAAAACATTTTCTAAGATCTTAACAACGGCCGTTCCCAATGGCAGTTGGAATTTTGATTCCTGATTAAATCCGTCAATATCTTTAGTTGGAATAACAGCGTTATCAATTTTTTCGGAATCGATTTGGGGCGGAAGCGGACGTTGAACAATAATTCCATGAACTGATATGTCATTATTAAATTTAGAAATTGTTGAAATTAATTCTTCTGTAGTTACGTCGGAGGCGATATTTAGAACATTTACATTTACTCCAATTTCTTGTCCCTTAACTTTTTTCTGTTTTACATAGGATTCGGACCCTGGATTTTCTCCGACTAAAATTATTTGAAGAGTGGGAGTTATTCCCTTTTCTTTTAAATTTTGAACCCGAGTTTTAAGTTCATCAAGAATTTGACTTGCGATTTCTCTACCGTTAATTTCCATTGATTAATTTTAACAAATTAATTCTATTCATGTGGGATTGATAATAGAATAGCTCTTCTAGTTGATATTTTGTCAAAGTCTGACTTTGAAATAAATTTACTAATTCCTTCTGAATCCAGTCCATTTGAATCGTGTGCAAAAAAACCTGCAAGATTTCCTCTTTCATCCGTTTTTATTCCAAATAAAAGTAAAATATGTCCATCTTTTAGTCTGCTTTTAACAGACGCCATTACATACCTTCCGTTAAATATCTCAACTGCTAATTGAGAAGATGGAATAAATTTTTTAGTTTCCCCACGCACACCGTATTGATTAGCTAACTTAATCAAGCCTTTATGGTACCAGCCAACATCTTTTGCCACGTCGTATCCGCCAGCATCCAGTCCTTCTCTAACTAGATCCATCGTTGATTTATTAAAATTTGGATTAATAGAAGCTAACACCATTTGGAGATTTACTACACCACATGATCTCCATGCCCAATAGCTGAACTCATCAACATTACTAGTTCCAAACCTTATTGCAGCTTCGGGATCATTAATTTTTCCCAAAAGCCCACCTTCTATTTTATTTCTATCAGCATTGGCCATTTGGTTTATATAGAGCGGATTCCCAACAAAAAAACAGCCTTTTATCTCTTGACTGTCTAAATTCCTTATCGCAATTTCTTCACGCGCTAATGCAATTCCCCTTCCGGCTGTGAGATGAAATAATCTCGAAATATCTCGCCTTTCCATAAATCAGTTGGGATTATAGCAGATTACTCTACTTCTATGCAGGTGGCGGAGGCAACGTGATCGTTGGGATTTGTAAATCTCATCAGTATTACTCCTTGTGTTGCGCGGGACAATCTTGGAATTGAATCGAGTGAAAGCTTTACCACTAGTCCTCTTTTTGAAGTCATAATTGCCTCCTGACAGTTTGCAGGTATTACTTGTGCAACAGCCACTTTACCGGTTTTTGGGGTAACGTTTGCAGCTTTTATTCCCTGACCACCGCGGGACTGGCGTCTAAATTGAGTAACCGAAGATTTCTTACCCAGGCCGTTGTCCATAATAATTAAAAGATCCGCTTTGTCGTTTTTGGCAATAACATCCATTCCGACCACCTCGTCGTCTTTCGTAAGTTTTATTCCTCGTACTCCCATTGTGCTTCGTCCTAGAGGTCTTGCCGATTTTTCCGAAAATCTAACTGCCTTCCCGTTACGCGTGAATATTAAAATATCATCATCGCCCTTTGATAAGTTACTCCAGACCAATTCATCATCTTTGTCCAGCTTAATTGCAACGATTCCGGATTTTCTAATATTTTCAAACTCGGAAAGCGGAGATTTTTTGACCGTCCCCTTTTTGGTCGTAAGAAATACAAATTTTGTTTCTTCCTTTTCGCCTTCTTTACTTTTTAGAGATCTGTAATTTACAAAAGATTCTACTCTTTCGGTTGCGTCTATATCCAAAAGGTTTACGATTGCGGTACCTTTACTTGTTCTTGATGATTCTGGAATGTCGTATGCGCGCAATTGATAAGCTTTTCCCTTGTTTGTAAAGAATAAGAAGTTATCGTGGGTTTGTGCATAGCGAATATAAGCGATTGAATCTTCCTCTTTTGTTGTCATTCCTTTAACTCCTTTTCCTCCGCGCAGCTGGGTCTTAAAACTTAGCATGCTTTGTCTTTTTATATAACCTGTATTTGTAAGAGTAACTACCGTCGGTTCGTTGGTAATAAGGTCTTCATCGGAGAACTCGCCAATTTTTCCTTGAGCAATGTCTCCAAATACCCGATTGTTTCTTTGACCATTTCGTATTCGTCTTCAATTTTTTGTCGCTCAAGCGCTGCAAGACGCCTTAATTGCATGTCTAAAATTGCAGTCGATTGAATATCCGTAAGTTTGAATTTTTTCATTAAATTTTGTTTTGCGTCTTCCTGGTCTTTGGATTTTTTAATTGTTTCTATAACCGCATCGATATTTTTGACCGCGATCAAAAGTCCCTCTAAGATATGAAGTCTGGCTTTCGCTTGAGCAAGCTCGAATTCGGATCTTCTTTTTACGACCAGGTATCTGTGCTTTAAAAACTCTTCCAGAATCGCCTTAAGGTTTAGGGTTTGGGGTGTGCCGTCAACAAGTGCGACTACGTTGGCGGAAAATGTTGTTTGTAAGCTTGTGTGTTTAAATAAGTTGTTGAGAATCTTTTTGGGAGCGCTGTCTCTTTTTAATTCGACAACAATTCTCATTCCCTGCCTGTCGGATTCGTCGCGCAGATCCGAAATTCCTTCTATCTTCTTGTCTTTTGCAAGTTCTGCAATGCGAGCGACCAACAGCGCTTTATTAACCTGATACGGAAGTTCGGTTATAATTATTGCGGACTTACCCTGTCCTATATCTTCTATTTCTGCCCTTCCCCTTATGAGAATTCTGCCACGGCCTGTTATATAAACATTTTTAATTTCATTGATATCGTAAATTACTCCGGCCGTTGGGAAATCGGGTCCTTTTATAAACTCCAAAAGTTCGTCTACTGTTACTGCAGAGCTTAAAGAAATAGTGGGCTCGGTTGCAATTTTGGTTTTTTTAATCATAAACTCTATCGCGTCTATGACTTCTCCTAAGTTGTGGGGTGGAATTTTTGTCGCCATTCCTACAGCAATTCCCTCTGATCCCATAAGGAGTAAATTTGGAAGAAGACTTGGAAGAAAAACCGGTTCTTTAAGTGTGGCGTCGAAATTATCCAAATAATCGACGGTTTGCTTGTCCAAATCCAAAAGCATCTCTTGTGTTATGGCTGCCATTCGGGCTTCGGTGTAGCGCATGTGGGCCGGAGGATCTCCGTCCATTGATCCAAAGTTTCCCTGGCCGTCTATTAGGGGGTAGCGCATCGAGAAGTTTTGGGCAAGGCGAACTAGGGCGTCGTAAATTGGAATGTCTCCATGTGGATGATATTTTCCCATTACTTCTCCGACAATTTTTGCGGACTTTGAATATTTTGCCTGGTGTGTAAGATTAATCTCGTGCATTGCAAAGAGGATTCTTCGGTGAACAGGTTTTAAACCATCTCTAACGTCAGGAAGCGCACGGGATACAATAACCGACATTGCGTAATCTAAATACGCTTTTTTTACCTCTGTGGTAATTTCTGTTTGTAGAAGTTTGCCGATATCTGCCATTAATTTAAATTACTAAACCAGGAAAGAAGCAATTAGTAATGCTACTATATTGAGAACTTTAATCATTGGATTAATTGCCGGGCCAGCCGTATCCTTATATGGGTCGCCAACCGTGTCTCCTGTTACCGCCGCCTGATGAGCAAAGCTTCCCTTGCCGCCAAGGTTGCCTTCTTCTATATATTTTTTGGTGTTATCCCAAGCAGCTCCTCCCGTTGTCATGGAGAGTGCCACAAAAAGTCCCGTAATTATGCTTCCGACCAAAAGTCCACCCAATGCCCTAGGTCCAAGTGTAAAACCGACAATAATTGGAGAAAGGACCGGAATAAGAGCCGGAAGAATCATCTGTTTTATTGCAGAAGTTGTTACAATATCGACCGCTTTTGCATATTCGGGCTTTGCATCGCCGGTCATTATTCCCTTTATTTCCTTAAACTGGCGTCTGACTTCATTGACAATAGAGGCGCTTGTCTTTCCGACAGCCTCCATTGCCAGCGCTCCAAAGAAATATGGCAGTGCTCCTCCTATAAAAAGGCCAACTATAACGCTTGGGTCCGAAAGCGAAAAATTCGCAGACTTACCCGTTTTTATAAGTTCTTGTGTGTAGGAGGCAAAAAGAACCAAGGCTGCAAGTCCGGCGCTTCCGATTGCATATGCCTTTGTTACGGCTTTTGTTGTATTTCCAACAGCGTCAAGTGGATCTGTTACGTTTCGGACTTTTTCCGGCATTCCGGCCATTTCTGCAATTCCTCCCGCGTTATCCGTAATAGGGCCAAATGCGTCGATTGCAATAATAATTCCCGACATTGAAAGCATACTCATTGCCGCAACCGCAACTCCGTAAAGTCCTGCAAGATTATAAGAGCCAAGTATAGCCGCGGATATAAGAAGAATAGGCGCCAATGTTGCCTTCATCGATACGGCCAGTCCTGCAATTACATTTGTTCCGTGTCCCGTTGTCGACGCGTTCGCAATAACTTTGACCGGACCAAACTTTTTGGATGTAAAGTATTCCGTAATTATTACCATTCCTATTGTTACAACAAGCCCGATTATTAAAACGTAGAAAAGATTGTTAGCCGTTATTCCGCTTAGACCTTCAGGGAAAAGAGCTTGAGTTAAAATATAAAATCCAATAAGAGAGAAGATTATGGAAATACCAAGCCCCTGATACAAAGCGCCCATTATGCTTTTCCCCCTAAGCTCTACAAATAGAGTGCCGATAATACTTGCAACAATAGAAACGGCGCCTATTAAAAAAGGAAAAATTATAACGCCTTTGTTTCCTGCAAAGGTTAAGGTTCCCAGAATTATTGCGGCAACAGCTGTAATTACATAGGTTTCAAAAAGGTCGGCTGCCATTCCTGCATCGTCTCCTACGTTGTCCCCCACTAAGTCGGCGATAACGCCCGGGTTTCTTGGATCGTCTTCAGGAATTCCTTTTTCGATTTTTCCAACCATATCGGTTCCGACGTCTGCGGACTTTGTAAATATTCCGCCGCCAAGTCTTGCAAAAACGGAAATCAAAGATCCTCCAAATCCAAGAGCAATTAAAGGTTGTAAATTATTTGGGGAAAAATTCTCGAGCACCAAATAAAATCCTGCAACCGATAAAAGCGCTAGTCCTGCAACCATGAGCCCTGTTACAGAGCCTCCGTTAAAAGCCAGGGAAAATGCAGCACCCAGTCCCCTTCTTGCTGCTTGAGCGACTCTTATATTTGTCCGGACGGCAATATTCATTCCAATAATTCCCGCAACAGACGAAAATATTGCTCCGATTGCAAAACCAACCGCAGTCCACAGACCAAAGACGTAATACATTCCGGCAAATATCACGAGTCCGATAACAGCCACGACAGCATATTGTCTTTTCATATAAGCTTCCGCGCCTTCTTGAATGGCATCTGAAATCTCGTTCATCTTTTTGTCTCCTCGGGGAAATTTAAGAATTTTTTTTGTTTGAAGGTATGCGTAGACAAGAGAAAGGACAGACGCTATGATTGCGACGACCGTTGCATTCTGAGTTATAAAAGATAAGTTCATTTGCATATTATACTAAAGCATTAGGAATTAATTCAATCAGATATCAAGAGTTGCGGTTTTGGCGTTACTTTGAATAAAATGCTTTCTTGGCGGGACTTCGTCTCCCATAAGCATTGTAAAAACCGCATCTGCTTCTTCGGCGTCTGCTATATTTATTTGTTTTAAAATCCTGTTTGCAGGATTCATTGTTGTTTCCCAAAGTTGGTCAGGGTTCATTTCTCCAAGACCTTTATATCTTTGAATTGAAATTTTCTGGTCGGTTTTTGTAGTTTTTAATAGTTCGTCTTTTTGTTCGTCTGCATAAACA
>WNFI01090495.1_pt1 | contig 12704 bp, 10 predicted proteins | sample 5400471 | NCBI WGS metagenome assembly WNFI01 (sample SAMN13153348, study PRJNA577476) | soil metagenome | isolation source: 100 cm saprolite on Douglas fir-dominated hillslope | place: USA:California | collected 2013-09-17
GCGGTTGTCAGCCGACAACACGAGGATCGAGAACGGGACCAAAGTGCGGAACCTCTCCGCCGGCGAGCGAAGCGAGACGATTCCGATCGTAGAGGACGACGAAGACGTGCGCGCCCACAGCGCGGCGACCCGGCGCGAGCGCGGCTAGTCTAGAGCTTGAAGCGCTCGACCGCCTGCTCGTCCCAGGCGAGGCCGAGGCCGGGCCCTCGGGCGGTTACGCGTCCCTCGGCAAGCTGGCACGGCTCGGCCAGGACGGCGCCGGCGATGTCGAGATATTCGAGCCAATGCGCCGTCGGCGTCACCGCGAGGAGATGCGCGCTCGCCTCGATAAAGATGTGGCTCGACATCGGCAGGGACGCCGCCTCGGCGAGGGCGGCAGCGCGCAGCCAGCCGGTGACGCCGCCGATCTTCATGACATCGGGCATGACGTAGTCGCTGGCGCCCGCGGCGATCGCGTTGGCCATGGCGCGCGGGAACCACCAGTTCTCGCCGGTCTGCACGCGCACCGGCGATGCCGCGCGCACGCGGGCGTGGCCCTCTAGGTCGTCGGCCCGTACCGGCTCCTCGACCCAGTGGATGTCGAAGGCGGCAATCGCGCCGATGCGCCGGCCCGCCTCGACCGGATCGAGCGACTGGTTGTAGTCGACCATGAGGGCGATGCCGGGTCCGATCAGCGCGCGAACCGCCTTGACGGTCGCGACGTCGCGCGCGATGTCGCTCTCGCCGAGCTTGATCTTGAGCGCGCGAAAGCCGCTCGCGACGGATTGGGTGAGCGCGCGCTCGTCCGCGCGGGGATCGACGATGCCGTAGCTGTCATAGGCGGGGAGCGCGACGGGCGCGCCCCCCAGGAGGCGTGCGACCGGCCAGCCTGCCGCTTGCCCGAGCGCGTCCCACAATGCCATGTCGAGCCCAGAGACGGTCATGCCGACGAGGCCCTGCCAGCCGAGCAGCCGGAAGCGCCGGTCGAAGTCGCGCTGGCGCTCGAGCGGGACGACTGGCTTTCCCTTGATCTCGCGGCCGATCTCGTCGACGAGGCGCGCCAAGGGCGCGAGCGCGGCCAGGGTGTAGGCGAAGAGATAGGCGCGGCCGACGACGCCCTGATCCGTCGCGACGTCGATGAGGACGAGCGGCGCCGTCGGTATGGCGCCAATGGCGGTGCGCACCGGCCGCTTCAGCGGCGCGTTGACGGCGCGCACCTTGACGTCGCGGATGGTGAGGTTCGCTTCGCTCATGCGTCGCCTCCTGCTGTCGTAATCATCTGTCTTCGCTTGACGACGCGGCGGCGAGCAGCAGCGCGAGCGCGCGCCGCGTCGCCGCGCGCCGCACGGCCGCGCGGTCGCCGGGAAAGACGTGGCTTTCCGTCGTTGCATCGCCGCCCTTGGCCGCGATGCCGAACCACACGAGGCCGACGGGCTTGGCTGCGGAGCCGCCGCCGGGGCCGGCGATGCCGGTGATGGAGACGGCGAGATCGACAGGCGCGCGGGCGAGGGCGCCCGCCGCCATCGCCGACGCGACCTCGCCGCTGACCGCGCCATGGGCGGCGATGAGCTCGGGCGTCACCGCCAGGAGCTCGCTCTTCGCGGCATTGGAATAGGTGACGAGGCCGCGCTCCACGACATCGGACGAGCCGGCGATGTCCGTGAGCGCGGCGGCCACCATGCCGCCGGTGCAGGATTCCGCCGTGGCGAGGCGCAGCCCCTTGGCGCGGCAGGCGCCGAGCACCGCCTCGGCGAGCGCACGCAGCGAATCATCAGCCAAAGAGCGCTCTCCCGATCATAAGCAGCATGTAGAGCAGGGCGGCGGCGTAGACGCCGGCGACGATGTCGTCCGCCATCACGCCGAGGCCGCCGGGAAGGTTGCGCTCGGCCGCGCGCGCCGGCCACGGCTTGGTGATGTCGAACAGCCGGAACAGCACGAAGCCCAGGACGTAGGCCTCGGCCGAAGGCGGCGCCACCGCCAGCGTCAGCCATTGCCCCGCCACCTCGTCGATGACGATCGAGCCTTCATCGGCGACGCCGCTGGCGCGGCCGACCTGCTCGGCCGCCCACCAGCCGACGACGAACAGGACCGCCGCGGCGACCAGTAGCGCCGCCGGGCCGAACAGCGTGGCGATCGCCCAGGCGAAGGGCAGCGCGGCGAGCGAGCCCCAGCTGCCGGGCGCTCCCGGCAGCAAGCCGGCGCCGAACCAGGTGGCGAGCAGCGCCGCCGGATGCCGGAAGGGAAGACGCCCTTCGCCCATGGCCGCCGCGCGCCTCAGAGCGGCAGGCGCAGGGTCGCCACCGCCTGGCCGGCGATGCCTTCGCCGCGGCCGGTGAAGCCGAGCCTCTCGGTGGTGGTGGCCTTGACGCTGACGCGGCGCGGCGCGATGGCGAGGATCTCGGCCAGGCGCGCCACCATGGCGTCGCGATGCGGGCCGATCTTGGGCTGCTCGCAGATCAGCGTCACGTCGACATGGGCGATACTGCCGCCCGCGGCGACGACGAGGTCGGCGGCATGGCGCAGGAAGCGATGCGACGGCGCGCCGCGCCATTGCGGATCGCCCGGCGGGAAATGCATGCCGATGTCGCCGGCGCCGAGCGCGCCGAGGATCGCATCGGTCAGGGCGTGCAGCCCGACATCGGCGTCGGAATGGCCGACGAGGCCCTGCGAGTGCGGCACTTTGACGCCGCACAGCCAGACGTGATCGCCGGGGCCGAAGGCATGCACGTCGAAGCCCTGGCCGGTGCGGATGTCGCCCTGCCCCGCGGCGATGCGTCGCTCCGCCTGCAGCAGGTCGTCGGCGGTGGTCACCTTGACATTCTCCTCGCTGCCGGCGACGAGCCGCACCGCGAGGCCGGCGCGCTCGGCCACCGCGGCGTCGTCGGAAAGGTCGCTCCCCGCCGCGGCGCGGTGCGCGGCGAGGATGGAGTGGTAATGGAAGCCTTGCGGCGTCTGCGCCCGCCACAGCGAGGTGCGATCGACGGTCTCGGCGACGACGCCCTCGGCGCCGCGTTTCACCGTGTCGCGCAAGGGCAGCGCCGGGATCGCGCCGGGGCTTGCATCGAGCGCGCCGAGCACGCGATCGATCGTGGCGGCATCGAGGAAAGGCCGCGCGCCGTCATGGATCAGCACGCGCTCGGCCGCGATGCTCGCGAGGCTCTCGAGGCCGAGCCGCACCGAGTCCTGGCGCGCCGCGCCGCCCGCGACCGGCGGGAGCAGGTCGAGGCCGCGGCTCGCCGCCTCGTAGTGCGCGCGATCGTCGGGATTGAACACGACGCCGACGGCGCCGATCGCGGGATGGCGCGCCAGCGTCTCGAGGCTGTAGCGCAGCAGCGGCTTGCCCGCGAGCGGCAGGTATTGCTTGGGCAGCGCCGCCCCGAGCCGGGTGCCGCGTCCCGCCGCCACCACGAGCGCCACGCAGGAAGCCATGAGCCCGCAAGCTAGACGAGCCGCGCCCGCTTGCCAAGGCGGCGAGGGCATGGCTATGTGCGCGCGATGAACGGCGCGATCCTCAATGTCGGTGCGTTCCTGGCCTTGCTGCCGGCGACGCTGGCGTCCTTCCGCCGCCAGGACGGGCCCGACGCGCTGTTCTATGCCGTGCTGGCGCTGGCCGTGGTGGGGCCGGTCGCGTGGGTGGCGGCGCAGATGGGCGGGCCCTGGCATACCGGCTTCGCCATGGCGTTGTGGCTGACGATCGCCGCGACCATGGCGCTCTTCCTCGTGCTGGCGCTGAGCACGCGGCACGCGTGGCAACTGGCGCCGCTGCTCCTGCCCTATCTCGTCATGCTCGCCGTCGCCGCCCTCGTCTGGCAGCGCGAGCCGGAGCGTCCGCTGGCCGGCGCCGTGCCGGCAGGCTGGCTCGATGCGCATATCGTCTTCGCCGTCGCGACCTATGGTCTCCTCACCATCGGCGCGGTGGCGGGCCTCGCCGTGTTCCTGCAGGAGCGCGCGCTCAAGGCGAAGCGTCCGACGGCGCTGACGCGGCTGCTGCCGGCGGTGGCCGAGAGCGAGACGTTGGAAGTGCGGCTACTCGCACTCGCCGAGGCGGTGCTGGCGCTGGGCCTGCTCAGCGGCATGGCGGCGGCGCATTTCCTCGGCGGCAGCCTGCTGCCCTTCGACCACAAGACGCTGTTCTCGCTGGCCGCCTTCGCGGTGATCGGCGGGCTCCTGTTGGCGCGCCGTCGCCGCGGCCTGCGTGGCCGGCGCGCCGCACGGCTGGCGCTCCTGGGCTATCTCTTGTTGACCCTGGCGTTTCTCGGGGTCAAGTTCGTCAAGGACGTCCTGATCGGATAGCTCCCACTACGAGCTTGTTATCGCTGGCCCTGTTCGGCCATTGCGAGGGCCAGTGATTTTTGTTGCATTGCACGCGTGGCAGGTTATCATTTGCTTAATAATTAAGCAGAGGGGCTTGGCGCTTAATAAATGAGCATCCGAATCGGGACAATCCGGCTGGACGATCCGGTCATCCTGGCGCCGATGTCGGGGGTGACGGACCTGCCGTTTCGCCGCCTGGTGAAGCGCCATGGCGCCGGGCTCGTCGTCTCCGAGATGATCGCCAGCGAGGCGATGATCCGCCAGACGCGCCAGTCCATGGCGATGGCGGCCAATTGCCCGGAAGAGCGGCCGATGGCGGTGCAACTTGCCGGCTGCGAGCCCGCAATCATGGCCGAGGCGGCGCGGCTCAACGCCGACCGCGGCGCGGCGATCATCGACATCAATTTCGGCTGCCCGGTGAAGAAGGTGGTGAACGGCCATGCCGGCTCGGCGCTGATGCGCGACGAGCGGCACGCCGCGCGCATTCTCGAGGCGACGGTCAAGGCGGTCGACCTGCCGGTGACGCTCAAGATGCGCACCGGCTGGGACGACCGCAGCCGCAACGCGCCGCTTCTCGCCAAGATCGCCGAGGAGTGCGGCATCCGCATGATCACCATCCACGGCCGCACGCGCTGCCAGTTCTATGACGGCAGCGCCGACTGGGCCTTCATCCGCGCGGTCAAGGACGCGGTGACGATCCCGGTCATCGCCAACGGCGACATCACCACGCTCGAGGAGGCACGCACCGCGCTCGACCTGTCGGGCGCCGATGGCGTGATGGTCGGGCGCGGCGCCTATGGCCGGCCGTGGTTCGTCAACCAGGTGATCCGCTATCTGAAGACCGGCGAGCGCTTGCCCGACCCGCCGCTTAGCCACCAGCGCGACACGGTCCTCGCCCACTACGACGACATGCTCGGCCATTACGGGATTGCCGTCGGCAGCCGCATCGCGCGCAAGCATATCGGCTGGTATTCGAAGGGGCTGCCCGGTTCCGCCGAGTTCCGCGCCGCGGTCAACCGCAGCGACGATGTCGGGCAGGTCAAGGCGATGATCCGCGCGTTCTATGCGCCGCTGCCGGAGCAGCAGGCGGCATGAGCAAGGCCAGCGCCGCGGCGAAGCGCACCGACGCCCGCCAGGTGGCGGTCGATGCCTGGGCAATTCTCTCCGCGCTGCCCGATCCCGTTCTCGTCGTCAACGAGGGCGGCCGCCTGATCTATGCCAACGCCGCCGCCGAGCAATTCTTCGACACCAGCGCCGCGACGCTGCTGGGCGGCGCGCTCGAGCAGCTGCTGCCGCCGGACAGCCCGGTCTTCGCGCTCATCGACAGCGTGCGCATGAGCGGACACAGCGTGTCGGAATACGGCCTGACCTTGGAGACGCCGCGCCTCGGCTCGCATATCATGACGGTGCAGGCGGCGCCCATCGCCGAAGACCGCGAGGAGGTGCTGGTGACGCTGCAGGAGCGCACCATCGCCCACAAGATCGATCGCCAGCTCACCCATCGCAACGCCGCGCGCTCGGTCACGGCGATGGCGGCGATGCTCGCCCATGAGGTGAAGAACCCGCTTTCCGGCATCCGCGGCGCGGCGCAGCTACTGGAGCAGAGCGCGGGCCCGGGCGACCGCGAGCTGACGCGGCTCATTTGCGATGAATCCGACCGCATCTGCGCGCTGGTCGACCGCATGGAAGTGTTCTCCGACCAGCGGCCGCTCGAGCGCGAGGCCGTCAACATCCACGAAGTGCTGAACCGCGTCCGCCTGGTGGCGCAATCGGGCTTCGCCCGCCATGTGCGCTTCATCGAGGATTACGATCCCTCGCTGCCGCCGGTGCACGGCAACCGCGACCTGCTGATCCAGGTATTGCTCAACCTCGTCAAGAACGCCGCCGAGGCGGTGCCGGCGCAGGGCGGCGAGATCCAGATCACGACCGCCTATCAGCATGGCGTGCGCCTTGCCGTCGCCGGCAGCGACAGCCGGGTCCACCTGCCGCTGGTTGTCTCGATCATCGACAATGGCGAGGGCATCCCGGAGGAGCTGGGGCAACACCTCTTCGACGCCTTCGTCACCACCAAGCACAACGGCACCGGGCTCGGGCTGGCGCTGGTCGCCAAGGTGATCGGCGATCATGGCGGCGTCATCGAGTTCGAGAGCCAGCCGCGCCGCACCGTGTTCCGCGTCTGCCTGCCCATGGGCGACCTCGTCATCACCGATGTGGTGATGCCCGACGAGAACGGCCTCGATCTCATCCCGCGCATCAAGAAGCTCCGTCCGGAGCTGCGCGTCATCGTCATGAGCGCGCAGAACACGCTGCTGACCGCGGTCAAGGCCAACGAGCGCGGCGCCTTCGAGTACCTGCCCAAGCCCTTCGACCTGCGCGAGCTTGTCAGCGTCGTCGAGCGCGCGCTGACCGCGCCGACTGCCTCGTCGTCGCCCGCGCGCGGGCCGGAGGAGCCCGAGGAGCAGCTGCCGCTCATCGGCCGCTCGCCGGCCATGCAGGAGATCTACCGCGTGCTGGCGCGGCTCATGGGCACCGACCTCACGGTGATGATCAGCGGCGAGAGCGGCACCGGCAAGGAGTTGGTCGCCCGCGCGCTCCACGACTACGGCAAGCGCCGCAGCGGGGGCTTCGTCGCCATCAACATGGCGGCGATCCCGCGCGAGCTCATCGAGAGCGAGCTGTTCGGCCACGAGAAGGGCTCCTTCACCGGCGCCACCGCGCGCGGCGTCGGCCGCTTCGAGCAGGCACAAGGCGGCACGCTGTTCCTCGACGAGATCGGCGACATGCCGCTCGAGGCGCAGACGCGGCTCCTGCGCGTGCTGCAGCAGGGCGAGTACACCACGGTCGGCGGGCGCACGCCGATCCGCGCCGATGTGCGCATCATCGCCGCCACCCATCGCGACCTGCGCCAGCTGATCCGCCAGGGCCTCTTCCGCGAGGACCTCTTCTACCGCCTCAACGTCGTGCCGATCCGGCTGCCGCCGCTGCGCGAGCGGGCGGAGGACATCCCGGCGCTGGTGCGGCATTTCTTCGCGCAGGCGCATGCCGAAGGGCTGCCGATGAAGTCGCTCGACGTCGCGGCCATGGACCGCCTCAAGGGCCATCGCTGGCCCGGCAATGTGCGCGAGCTCGAGAATATGGTGCGGCGCTTGGCCGCGCTCTATGCCCAGGAGGTGATCGGCATCGACGCGGTCGAGGCCGAGCTCGCCGAGGCGGTTCCGGCGCCGGGGCCGGTTGACGCCGCCGCCAATGAGGGGCTGAGCGGCGCTGCCGAGCGGCATCTCAAGGACTACTTCGCCGCGCATAAGGGCGGCTTGCCGGCGGCCGGGCTCTACGACCGGGTGCTGCGCGAGGTCGAGCGGCCGCTGATCCTCTTGAGCCTCGGCGCCACCCGTGGCAACCAGCTCAGGGCGGCCCAGCTCCTCGGCCTCAACCGCAACACCCTGCGCAAGAAGATCCGCGAACTCGACATCGACGTCGCCCGCAGCCTGAAGTGAGGGGGGAGCGACGGCCGCCAGCCGGTATCGGCGTTGGGCGAGCCGGCACACGGCTTATCCCGCAGGCGGTCCTGCGGCAGCCCGCCGCAGACCGGCCGCGGTGCCCTCGTTCAAAGTGGCCAACTCGACGGTGGCTCGGCCGCCTCAGCCAAGCGATTGACCGGCAAAGACCTTCGCGCGTTGGACATCGCTCCGGAGGGCAGCCTAAAATGACCCGACAAACGCGCGGCTGAGCGCGGCAAGCGACGGGCGGAAGCGCGGATGAGCGTATCGCGGGAGCTGGTGCTCTGGGCCCGCCGGGTTCGCCTGGTGCGCAAGACGGTGATCGCGCTGGCGATCGCGGCGGTCGCGTCGGCCCTCGCGACATATGCCGCAATGCGCGGGCTGCCGCCGTTCGGCCCGAGCCGGCCGGACATGGACCAGCTCTTCTTGCTGCTCAACCTGATCCTGGTGCTGCCGCTCTGCGCCATCGTCGCCTGGCGCCTGGTGCAGGTGTGGGCGGAGCGGCGGCGCGGCCTCGCCGGCTCGCGGCTGCACGTCCGGCTGGTGATCCTGTTCAGCCTGGTGGCGGTGATCCCGACCATCGTCGTCGCCGTCTTCTCCTATCTCCTCTTCACTTTCGGCGTGCAGGCCTGGTTCAGCGAGCGCGTGCGCACCGCGCTGTCGGGCTCGCTCGCCGTCGCCGAGGCCTATCTCCATGAGCACCAGCAGACCATCCGCGCCGACGTCGTGAGCATGGCGAGCGACCTCAACCGCGATGCGCCGTTCCTTACCGTGAACCCGCAGCGCCTCAACCAGATCGTCGCGGCCCAGGCGGCGCTGCGCTCGCTCAACGAGGCGGTGGTGTTCGATGCCGACGGCCGCATCCTCGCGCGCTCCGGCTTCAGCCTGGCGCTGCAGCTCGAGCCGGTGCCGGATTGGGCGGTGCGCCAGGCCGATTCCGGCGACGTCGCGGTGAACGAATACAAGCAGCTCGAAGGCCAGCGCTCGAACTTCCAAACCGCCTTCTCGCTGATGTTCGTCGCCGTGGGCTTGCTGCTGCTCACCGGCGCCGTGCTGGTCGGCTTGCGCTTCGCCACCAAGCTGGCGCGACCGATCAGCTCGCTCGTCGCCGCCGCCGAGCAGGTGCGCGCCGGCGACCTCGCGGCGCGCGTGCCCGAGGGCGCCGCCGATGAGGAGTTCGGCTCGCTCAGCCGCGCCTTCAACCGCATGACGCATCAGCTGCAGACGCAGCAGAGCGAGCTCATCGAGGCCAACCGCCAGCTCGATCAGCGGCGGCGCTTCACCGAGACGGTGCTGGCGGGTGTCTCGGCCGGCGTCATCGGGCTCGATCAGCACGGCCGCATCAACCTGCCGAACCGCTCCTCCTCGCTGCTGCTCGGCGCCGATCTCGACCACCTCATCGGCCGCCAGCTTGGCGAGGCGGTGCCGGAGATGGCCAAGCTGCTCGACGAGGCGACGCGTCGGCCGGAGCGGCTGGCGCAATCACAGGTCCAGGTGGTGCGGCGCGGCCGCTCGCAGACGCTGCTGGTGCGCATCGCCGCGGAGCGCGAAGGCGGCGAGGTCAAGGGCTACATCGTCACATTCGACGACATCACCGAGCTGCTGTCGGCGCAGCGCAAGGCAGCGTGGGCCGATGTCGCCCGCCGTATCGCGCATGAGATCAAGAATCCGCTCACCCCGATCCAGCTCTCGGCCGAGCGCCTGAAGCGCAAGTACCTGAAGCAGATCCAGATCGATCCCGAGACCTTCACCACCTGCACCGAGACGATCATCCGCCATGTCGGCGATATCCGTCGACATCGTGCGGCAGGCGGTGTTCCTGCAGCGCACGGCGACGCCGGAGATCCGCTTCGAGCTCGACCTGCCCGGTTCCGTGCGGCTCGCCTGCGATGCTCGCCAGGTGAGCCAGGCGCTGGTCAATCTGCTGAAGAACGCCGCCGAATCGATCCAGGCGCGCGATGGCGAGGTCCCGCCCGGCATGATCGCCGTGCGCGTGCGCGAGGTGGCGCAGCAGACCGCGCTCGTCGTCGAGGACAACGGCCGCGGCCTGCCGCAGGAGGGGCGCGACCGCCTCGCCGAGCCCTATGTCACGACGCGCGCCAAGGGCACGGGGCTCGGCCTTGCCATCGTCAAGAAGATCATGGAAGACCATGGCGGGGAGTTGATCCTCGAGGACCACGAAGGCGGCGGCGCGCGCGTGGCGCTGGTCTTCAACCGTGCCGACCCGCGCGTCACGCCGGCGCGCGGGGCTGAAGAAACCGGTACCGCAGAAAAGGCGGCGGCGCATGGCTCATGACATTCTCGTCGTCGACGACGAAGCCGATATCCGCATGCTCATGTGCGGAATCCTCAAGGACGAGGGATATCAGACGCGCGAAGCGGGCAACAGCGCGCAGGCGCTGGCGGCGGTGCGGTCGCGCCGGCCGACGCTCGTGGTGCTCGATATCTGGCTGCAGGGCAGCGAGCTCGATGGCCTCGAGATCCTCAAGATCATCCGGCGCGAGCTGCCCAACCTGCCGGTCGTCATGATCAGCGGTCACGGCACGATCGAGACCGCAGTCGCCGCCATCAAGATCGGCGCCTATGATTTCATCGAGAAGCCCTTCAAGTCCGACCGCCTGCTGCTGGTGGTCGAGCGTGCCATCGAGGCGGCGCGCTTGAAGCGCGAGGTTGAGGAGCTGCGCCTGCGCGCCGGCGGCGACGAGGAGCTGATCGGCATGTCGCACGCCATGGGCCAGCTGCGCCAGCAGGTCGAGCGCGTCGCCGGCACCGGTAGCCGCGTGCTGGTCAGCGGGCCGCCCGGCGCCGGCAAGGACGTGGTGGCGCGGGTCCTTCACATTCAATCGCGCCGCGCCTCGGGGCCCTTCGTCGCGCTCAACTGCGCGACGCTGCGTCCCGAGCGGCTCGAGCTCGAGCTGTTCGGCAGCGAGGCCGGCGCCGAGGCCGCGGATTCCCCGCGCAAGGTCGGCACCTTCGAGCAGGCGCATGGCGGCACCTTGTTTCTCGACGAGGTGGCGGACATGCCGTTGGAGACGCAGGGCAAGATCGTCCGCGCGGTGCAGGATCAGACCTTCGAGCGCGTCGGCGGCGGCCGCGTCGAAGTCGATGTCCGCGTCATCGCCTCGACCAACCGCGACCTCGCGTTTGAGATCGCCGCGGGCCGCTTCCGCGAGGATCTCTACTACCGCCTCGCCGTGGTGCCGATCCGCGTGCCGTCGCTGCGCGAGCGCTGCGAGGATATCCCGCTGCTGGCGCGCCATTTCATGACGCGCGCCGCCGAAGCCGCGCGACTGACGCCGCGCGACTTCGGTGAGGATGCGATGGCCGCGCTGCAGGCCTATGAATGGCCGGGCAATGTCCGCCAGCTGCGCAACGTGGTCGACTGGCTGCTCATCATGGCGCCGGGCGAGAGCCGAGAGCCGCTGCGCGCCGACATGCTGCCGGCCGAGATCGGCTCGATCGCGCCGACCGTGGTCAAATGGGACAAGGGCGGCGAGATCATGACTTTGCCGCTGCGCGACGCCCGCGAAGTGTTCGAGCGGGAATATCTGCTGGCGCAGGTGACGCGCTTCGGCGGCAACATCTCACGCACCGCGGCTTTCGTCGGCATGGAGCGCTCGGCGCTCCACCGCAAGCTCAAGTCGCTGGGCGTGGTCAACGGCACCGCCAAGCTCGGGACGTGAACGTTTCGTTATGAGCTTTTGGTATACCCCCCTTCCTGGCCCTCCCCCTCAAGGGGGGAGGGGATCGGAGTTTCGTTCCCCCTCCCCCCTTGAGGGGGAGGGATGGGGAGGGGGGTGACGGCCGATGTCCCGCATCGCCTATGTCAACGGGCGCTATGTTCCGCACCGTGCGGCGCGCGTGCATATCGAGGATCGCGGCTTCCAGTTCGCCGATGCCGTCTACGAGGTCATCGCCGTCAGCGGCGGCGCGCTGGTCGACGAGGCGCCGCATCTGCAGCGGCTGGGACGCTCGCTCGGCGAGCTGCGCATCGCCTGGCCGATGAGCAAGGCGGCGCTCAAGGCGGTGATGCGCGAGGTCATCCGCCGCAACGGCGTGCGCGACGGCATCATCTACCTGCAGATCGGCCGCGGCGCCGCGCCGCGCGACTTCGCTTTCCCAAAGAGCGCGCGACCGAGCGTCGTCATGACGGCGCGCCGCCATAGCGGCCCCCATCCGCGCCTCGTCGAGGAAGGCGTCGGCGTCATTACCATACCCGACATCCGCTGGGCGCGGCCCGACATCAAATCGGTAGCGCTGCTGCCCAACACGCTCGGCAAGCAACAGGCGAAGGAGGCCGGCGCCTATGAGGCGTGGCAGGTCGACCGCGACGGCAAGGTGACCGAAGGCACCTCGAGCAATGCCTGGATCGTCACCGGTGCCGGCGAGGTGGTGACGCGCCAGGCCGACACCAGCATCTTGAACGGCATCACCCGGCTCAGCCTGATCGCGCTGCTCAACGGCGAAGGGCTGCGCCTGGTCGAGCGGCCCTTCAGCGTCGCCGAGGCCAAGGCGGCGCGCGAGGCGTTCCTCACCAGCACCACCAACTTCGTGCTTCCGGTGGTGCGCATCGACGATACGCCCATCGCCAACGGTCATCCCGGAACCGTGGTGCGCCGGCTGCGCGAGGCTTACCAGTCATACACGGCGGCGCAGGGACGGCGGCGATGACGGCGGCGGCGCGGCGCCCGCGCGCGCTGTTGTTCGATTGGGACAACACCCTGGTCGATACCTGGGAGACCATCCATCACGCGCTGGTCGTCACCTTCACCGCCATGGGCCATGAGCCGTGGACGATGGCGGAGACCAAGCTCAGGGTGGCGCGCAGCCTGCGCGACAGCTTTCCGCTGCTCTTCGGCGAGCGCTGGGAAGAGGCGCGCAAGCTCTATCTCGACACCTTCGTCTCGATCCATC
>WNFI01400888.1_pt1 | contig 12704 bp, 10 predicted proteins | sample 5400471 | NCBI WGS metagenome assembly WNFI01 (sample SAMN13153348, study PRJNA577476) | soil metagenome | isolation source: 100 cm saprolite on Douglas fir-dominated hillslope | place: USA:California | collected 2013-09-17
GCACGGCGCCATGGAAGGTCCGCAGCGCCAGGGCGTGGACGAGGCAGAGCAGGGCCACGTCCGGGTTCTCGGCCAAGGCGTCGCGCAGCCCCCCCGTGCGATGGGCCGTGAGGTCGGCGATCAGCTTGTCCGACAGCGGCGCCAGCGCATCCTCCACCTCCTCGTCCTCAACGCCTGCGCCATCATCGTCCTGCGCGGCGTCGCCATCGTCGCCGCCGTCTTCCGACACGTCCGCCTCCACCGGGGCGGGAACGTCCTCGGGCCGCACCCACCCGCGCTCGATGCGGGCCTGACCGTCGTGGCCGAGGATGACCAGCACCCCGCCGCGCGCGATCTCCTCCAGATCGAAGCCATAGCCGTCGCCGAAGGCCTGAAGCTCGGCGTCGATCTCGCCGAACCGCGCCTCCACGTCGTCGGGCAGGTCCTCCACCTCGGCCCATTGTTCGGTCAGGGCGTCATAGGCCGCCGAAAGCGCGGCGATCCGGGCCTCGTCCTCCGGAGTGCGCGCGACGCGGCGCGGATAGACCCGCAGGCAGCCGTGGCTGGACGGATAGTCCAGGTGGGCCTGAGCCCACTTCCAGCCTTCGGTCTCGCGAAGCTCGGTCGCCGTGGCGACCAGCTTGTCCAGCACCAGCCGGTCCAGCAGGGCCACGTCCTCCAGCCAGCCGCCGCGATCCTCGGTGAAGAGGGCGCGCAGGATCGGCCCGCCCGCCTCGGCATAGGCCTCGATCCCGACGAACACGGCGCGCCGGTCGTCGGCCTGGACCTTGGCCTCGGTCATGGCCCGCCGGATCAGCGGCGGGCTGCGGTTGAACGACAGCTGCTCGAACACCTGTTCCTGGCGGGCATGGTCCTCGGTGACGCCGAAGGCCATCAGCTGGTCGAGGGTCAGGCCGTCCTCGCGGTAGATCGCCAGCAGTCTCGGGCTGACCGCGCCCAGGCGAAGGCGCTGGCGCACCACATGGGCCGACACCCCGAACCGGGCGCCGATCTCCTCCGGCCCCCAGCCCTTGCGCTCGCCCAGGTCGCGGAAGGCCTCGAACTGATCGGCGGGGTGCATGTCCGTGCGGCTGACGTTCTCGTCCAGGGAGATTTCCGAGGGGTCGTTCTGCGTGTCGATCACGCAGCGCACCGGCTCGGTCTTCTTGATCGCCTTGCGCGAGGCGCGCAGGCATTGGGCGAGGCGGCGGCCCTCGCCGATGGTGACGAAGTAGCAGCCGGTCGGCTCGCCCGCGTCGTCGCGCTCGGGCTCCACCACCAGCGGCTGAAGCACGCCCTTGGCGGCGATGCTGGCCGCGCGGGCCTCGATCTCGCCGGGACTGTGCGGGACCTTCCGCACGTTCTTCGGCGACTTCTTGAGCTTGTTGAGCGGGATTTCGACCACGGCGCCGTGGTCGAGGACGGTCTCAAACTTGGCAGTCATAGGAACCTCCTTCGGGGTCAGGGTGCAGGCGCAAGGCGCGCCTGAACCCCTGCCTGTCGGCGAGACCGGGTGTGCAAACGGAGGGGCGCCTTCGCGGGGACCCGGCTGCAGGGCTTTGAGACCCGCGGCGGCGTGAGAGCAGGGCGAGGACCGAAGCTGGGCGGAAGGCGCTCCGAAGTGCGCCGAGGGCGGACGCCCTAAGCCCCCCGAGCCGCGATCCCGCGCGGATCGCGGCGAGACGAGGAGAAGGCTCGGCCGCGGCTTGATCGAGTGACGCGGCCTGCACGATGCCCCTGAAGGTCTCAACGAACTCCGGATACCGGCCGGAGAGGAACCGCTCGATCTCCGGCTTGGAGAGCAACCGCTCCAGAAAACCGGCCGCCACGACCAGCACCAGCATGTCGTCGCCATAGGAGCTTTCGAGCTCCTTGTAGTCTTCGCTGACGGTGGCCATCTCGCGTTCCAGCCGCGCCATCTGCTCGGGTGTCAGCCCGGTCGCCTTCCTCAGCTCCTCCGGGCGATGGAGGTCAGCCGGCCTGGTGGTGGCGAGCAGCGCCTTTGCGTAATTGGCGCTGTAATTGTTGGCTGACACCATCAGCTCCGCCACTTCGAGCTGGCGGAGAGGCTTCATCTTCCGGAGTTTCTGGAAGGTGTGGTGGCCGGCGGGCTTGTCCTTGAGCAATTCGGCCACGTCGGGACTGATCCCGGCCAGGAGTGTGCGTCGCTGCCTGATGACCTTCACATCGACGTTCAGCGCCCTTGCAAGCTTCTCCTCCGAGACGCCGCGCTCGATCGCACGGACGATCATGTAGTTCTCCTGGATCGTGGCCAGGCGATTGACCCGCTTGTTGTAGGTGAAGCCCTCATCGTCGGCGGCCACCACGCAGCGGGCCTCGCTGGAGCCCTGTTCGCGAAGGGCGCTCAGACGGACGTGACCGTCGAGGAGAAGGTAGGCGCCGCCCGGCTGCCTTGCCACGACCAGCGGTTCGACGAGGCCGACCTCGGCTACGGAGACAGCGATCCGCTTGTACTTCGCGGTCTCCTTGAGGCCGGGCGCGAGCATCCTCGATGGCAGAATTGACGGGAGGGGAAGGACCAGCACTTCCTTCTCGAAGGCGATCCGGACCTCATCCGCCATAGCTAGGTCCTCGCCTCGTTCATGCGCTCCGCCAGGGCCCGCGGTATGCTTTGCATGCCTTCGGCGCGCATGAGGGCGACGAAATGTTCATCCTCCAGGAGACGCCGGAGGGCGTTGGAGATGAACATGAGCCGGCTCTGGGCCAGTCCCGCCCGCTTGACGAGCAGCTTCTGGCGCTCGGTCTCTTTCTGATAGGCCCGGATCAGGCTGTCCGAACTCACCGCGCCATAGGTGCGCGGACCCTTGTTCCGATGGTGGAGGCCTTTGCCACTGGTGTTCCGCTGTTCGATGATCTGGCGGATCGCCAGCACCTGGTTCCCAGGCAGCGCCTTCTCCTCATAGGCCTGCGCCAGCGCCTGCTGCACCTCGCCTTCCTTGGCGCGAGCGATCTCCATGGCGATCGTGTGGGGCATGACCCCACGCTCAACGGCGTTGATCAGCTTCTCCTCGCCGTTCTCAAGCAGATAGCAGATCGCACCGACGTACTCGGGGCTGAAGTCGACCTTTGCTGCGATCTCGGGATGACTGTAGCCGCGCTCCCGCAGCGCCCCGATCGCGCGCACCAGCTCCAGTGGCGTGTGCTGGGGACCGGCCCGGCCGCTGGCTCACCGTGATGGGCTTCTTCAGGCCCAGGTGCGCGATGCTGGTCACCAGCTCCTGGGAGACACGCTTGTTGCGAACGCGCGGATTCAGCACCGCGATCGCATCGACCGGTATGGGTCTGATCTCCGGGGCCTCGGTGCTCATGCCGCCACCCGGAGCGGGACGCGCCGCGCGAGGTCGACTAACCCCTCCAGGGAATCGAACCGATAGGCGTCCAGCAGGATCCCGTTCTCCGGCGCCAGGCGCAGGTCCGGCTCGGCCCCGAGATCGAGCCAAGGCAAGAGGTAGTAGTCGCGAATGACCTGATTCCCGGCCTCCATGCGCGCGGCGATGGTGATGTCTGGGCGCAGGCCGCTGTCGAGACGGACCTTCCAGCGGAGCCCACCTGCTGGGGTCTCGAAGCAGCGGGCGATCACCAACGACGCCGAGAATTCCTCATTGATGGTGAGCAGGTCGGTGATGGGGTCCTGCCGGACAGCGCCACCCGCCGACATGATGTCGGCCATGACGCGCGTGACGACGTCCGGGTGGAGCCCACGCAGGGCCCGGTTGGTCTCGATATACCTGTAGTCGCGGCCCGGCGTGAAACCGACGAGCTGGTAGGCGCGGAGCAGGCTGCCGAACCGGTGCCGGAAGATAGAGCTCGACGGCATGTCGTCGAGCTCGTCGATGACGAGCCCCGAGAGCCACCCCTTCTCCGCGAACAGCGCCGCGAGCCTGTCGAGGAGGTCCTGGTCGCTGAAGCGGCGGCTGCGATCACCGATGATCCGCTGGGCCGCTTCGAAGAAGTCCGGCTCGACGATGGCCGGGAAGGCGCGGTCGGCGCGTACCCACATGTCGGGCGGGTTGAGGACGCGCCTGGCCTTCAACTTGTTCGAGACCCGGTTGAAGACATTGTTCCCGACGTACTTCTCGTTGGTGAGGACCTGATGCACCGTGCCTCGCGTCCAGGGGCGCCCGGTGTCCGTGGTGAGGCCTTCGCCATTCAGGAGCGCCGCGATCTCACCCTCCGTGCGCTGCTGCACGACGAACATGCGGTAGAGCCGGCGGACGACCTCCACCTCCTCGGGAGGCCCCGGCCCCAGGACCACGCGGTCGGTCTGCAGGCTCTTCTGTTCGCCGCGACGGAGCTCGCCCTTCGGCGCGCCCTGCTCGTCGAGGAGCTGCCGGCGAAGCCCGTAGCCGGCGGGACCTCCTTGGCGATAGCCCAGGCGGACCAGGCGGCACTGGCCGGCGAACACCTTGACGGAGAGTTCGCGACTGTATTCCCCCGCCATGGCGCGTTTGACGCTCTTGATGATCGTCGCGCTGATGCTGCCGTCATTCTCGAACTGCTCGGCGCAGTAGTGGACGCTGATGCCGGCCTCGCGGCAGACGAATTCGTAATAGGCGCTCTCGTCCGCGTCCTGGAACCGGCCCCAGCGGCTAATGTCATAGACCAGGATGGCGTTGAACTCGGCGGCGCCGCGTCGCACGTCGGCGATCAGCTGTTGAAGGGACTGCCGCCCGTTCAGGGTCAGCCCGCTCCGTCCTGAATCCTCGTAGGTGCGGACGATCTCGAATCCACGCCGCGTGGCGTACTGGGCGATGGCTTCGGCCTGATTCTCGGTCGAGTAGCGTTGATGCTCCGTCGACATGCGCACGTATTGCGCCGCGCGGATCGCCCCGGGTGCTGTTCCATCTGCCTCTGATCGGACTACAGCCATTAAGCTAAACCCGCTCTTCCCGGCGCGCACAGGGAGAGCACCTTCGAAGGTCCTGAGCCTATGAAGGGAAGCTTGGAATGTCTTTTACCGAGAACGACCGAAATGTTCGGTCCAAGACCGGAAGAACTTTTCCGGAGGGCCGCTACGACGGTCTGCCTTACCGCGCGGTCATCGCCGATGTCCTGGCCAAGGAGTTCGGCTCTGTCCGATCAGCGGTGAAGAGCCTGGCCAGGCTGACCGACACAAACGAGCGCGCGGTGCGCAACTGGTTCGAGGGCAAGAACGGACCCAGTGGGGAGAGCCTCATTCAGCTGATGCAGCACTCCGACGCGGCGTTCGGCGCCGTCCTCGAGCTCTGTCGAAGGTCCCGGCCGCCCGAGCCGGAGCTTGCGGAGCTGCGCATTCATCTCGCTGCAGCACTGGTCGTTATCGACGCCATTCACTACCGCGAACCGCTCTGAAGCTCTGCAACGAACGCACTAATGAGGCTCAGCCTCAACGACTGGCCGTTGGAGGTTCGGCTGGGCGCTGGCCGAAGCCGACGTCATCGATCCTGCCAAACGCTCGCCAATGGTTTGGACGGGAATCGGCGAGACCGACGGCCAGGGCTGACGGCTAGAGGTGCCTCGGCAAAGGGCTTGTTTGTGGAAATGAGCCACATGTTTGCAAAAACACGTTGACCTACGCGCGGACCTTCACCATAGATGTTTCTGCAAACACGCGAGCCCGTTTGCAGAAACGGGCGTCTTACATATAGGACCGAAATCCATGGCTAGCCAGACCCCGGCGGTCGAGCTTGCGCCGCCGCGCACGTCTCGCCGCCAGAAACCTCCCCATCCTCGCTTGAGCATGAAACTCCAGGTCCGCCTGGATGGTTCGGCGCCGTTTCGTCGGACGAGCGATGTGCTCCTGCCGCGCAGCGGTGGCGTCTACATCATCCACGACCTGCGCGGGGCGCTCTACGTCGGTCGCACCGGCGATCTGCTGCGCCGCTTCCAAGAGCACGAGACTCTGCCGCCCAACCGGCTGATCGGCATGGCGCGCCGCAGCGCCGTTGGCCCCCTGCACTTCAGCTGGATCACGCTCCCCGACGCCCGCCGACCACCTTCTATGAGACGACCATGAAGGTCGCGGATCTGATCCTGACGGTCAGGCCGGCGAACGAGTTGGACGAATGGGAAGGCTTCAGCATCGAGGAGCGCATGCAGCGCGACCCGGATCTCAAGCGCATCCAAAACGACCTGGCGCCCTACATCGCCAAGTCGCACGACCGGTTCTTCGGATCGATCATCGTGCTGGTCTACAAGGGCAAGCTCGATTGGGAGTCGATCACGGACTTCGCCAAGGGCATCCCCGGCGCCTACAAGAGCGGCCTCGCCCGCATGGGCTTCATCACCATCGACGGCGTCACCCTGATCATCCTGGACGGGCAGCACCGCTGGCGCGCGCTCAACGCGGTCTATAGGGGCGACGTGACCGGTGAAGCGGCCGCCAACATCGCCGACGACGACGTGTGCGTGATCTTCATCGAGCACGAGGACGACATCAAGACGCGGCGAATCTTCAACGTCGTCAACCGCTACGCCAAGCAGACCACCCGCGGCGATAACATCATCACCTCGGAAGACGATGGCTACGCGATCGTCGCACGCCGCTTGCTGCACGGCGACGAAGTGTTCGGTCCTCGGACGGTGGGGGTAGAGAGGAAAGAGTTCATCGAGTGGAAGCGCCACCCTGGTGAAGACCTTCTGGGAAACGTTGATGACTCGCATCGGACCCTACCAGCAGGCCGCAGAGGACATCACCCTCATGCCGGACTTCCGCAAGGACGAGGAAGCCACCTCGTTGCTGTTCAAGCCCGCCGGCCAGATCGCGCTGATCGACGGCATGTTTCGCGCCATCAAGGAGGGCAGCTTGACGCTGGAGCAGGCCGCCGACCGCGTCTACGGCGCCATCGACTGGAGTATGACCAATCCCATGTGGGAGGACATCATCATCAAGAGCGGCGGCACCATCGATGCGGGCACTGACGCTCGTCGCCGGAGTTCGGCGTTGATCGCCTATCTCCTGGCGAGCGATAAGATGAGCGACACCTACAAGCTCAACATTTGGCGCCAGTTCAACGAGGCGCGGGGCAAGGGCCGGATCGCCGCTTGGCGCGAGGGCGGCTACCCGGACGTCGGCGATTCCGCCACAATCCCTGAGGACCTTCCCAAGCCCTTCAGTGGCGAGGCCTTCACCAAGGACGACGCCCGCAAACTGATGGAGGCGCCGGAGGCCGCCGCGGCCTAGATCCGACTTGTCGCTAAGCCATGCCACGCCCTCGCCTCACGGCGAGGGCGTTCGCATTTCTGGGCGCTTACGGACGGCGCCGCGCTCGGCTTGGCGAGCTGCTATTTGTGGCAGATGACACAGCCGCCGGCGGCTTCATCGATGCCGTAGACGTCGTCGATGGTCTCGTCGTCGGTCTTGGCGGACAGCGGATTGCGCGGTCGCCGCCGGCGCAGCCGCTGCAGCCGCTTTTCATAGTCGAGCTGAATCTGCTCGACCCGCTTGGGTTCGAGCAATTCGGTGAGGCTCTCGCCGTCGCTCCAGGTGAAAGGCGAGCCGTCCTTTAGGGCCGTCTTTTCGTAGTCCACCGCCTCGGCGAAGGCCTTGGGGTGATGTTCGGCCAGACGGACCCATTCGATCTTCTGCTGGAAGAAACAGAAGGTGCAGCCCGACCGCGAGCGCCAGCTGTAGTAGGCGGGCTCGCCCACGTCCGACTGGCGTAGGATCTCGATGACGCCGGGCCGGTCGACGCCGGCGTCGCGCAGGGGAAGGTGAACCTTCATGTTGGCGTGCGTGGACTGGTAGCCTTCCCGCGTGGGCTCATCGGCGCGGATGGCGACATAGGAATGCACGACCGTCCCCGCCTCAAGGTCGGGACGCAGCCAATGTTCCAAAGGCCGAAGCTTGAGCTGGCGCGTACACCAGCGGGTCCGCGGCGAGGGCAGGAAGTTGCCGTACTCGTCGAGCCAGAAGTCGAAGTCCCGGTCAGGATTTAGCCGCTGGATCGGCTTGCCCAGGAAGCCCTCCAGCCGATCCAGGAAGGTGTAGACCTCCGGCAGTTCCTTGCCGGTGTCGGTGAAGAAATACTCCAGGGGCAACTCGGGGCGATGCTGGCGCATGAAGATGGCCAGGGCGGCGCTGTCTCGGCCCCCTGACAGGCCAAGGATGTGGCGCTCGGTCTGGCTCACGCGGCCTCCATCTTGCCAGCCACGTCGGCCACAGCTCGGGCCAAGGCCGCGAGTCGCACGTGGTGGAGGCCAGGGTCCTGGCCGAGGATTTCCAGCAGGCGATCGGCCAGGCCGGAGGCTGCCGTTCTTTCGATATCGGTCAGAACGAAGCTGGCCAAGGTCGGTGGCGTATCGTGGTCGAGACCGACGATGAGGGCCATCGCTTCGGTGTTCGACGGGCGCTGCCGCACCGTGGCGAGCGCTTCGAATTCGCGGAACCGGCGGCCGATGCCAGCCAGTTCGGTGAGCGCCTGGTCGCGGTCGCGGTCGGACCAGGTTCGCGGCGAACGGTGCAGGAGGAGGCTGGCAAGACCCTCGATATCGCCTTCGTCGTGTTCAAAAGCGGCGGCGCGCATGGCGAAGCCCTCGAAAGCCCAATCATTGGTCAGGCCCTTCACGGACGCCGCGCGCTCGGAAAGGCCGGCGAACGTCACCACGTCGGTTCCGAGGGCTGCGGCCAAGGCGTGCCGTAGTTGTTCGAGCAAGTCCGGATAGGCGCGTTCAGCCTCGACGACGGCATTGAACACCACCTCGGCCGAGAGGGTCTCGTCGAGCGCCTCAGGCAAGGCCTCGAAGAACATGCGCTCCGGGTCCTTGGACTTCAGGACCGCGCCGCGAACCTTCTGTGTCAGGGTGGACAGGGTCTCGGTCCGCTGGGCGTAGATCGGCAAGGCTTCGAAGCGCTGATAGAGAGCTTGGGCAACGGGCAGGGAGGCGCCGTCGGCCGGCAGGCCGAAGCGATGGGCCAGGCCTTCGAGGAAGTTGGCTTCGCGCGCCGAGCGTTCGATTCGGCGCAGGCGGACCTGGTCGGGATTCTGCAGCAGCTTATCGACGAACACATCGTCGAGGCGGCCGAACTCGGCCGGCTCCTCCAGGAGCGCCCAAACGGGACGCAGGGACTTGCCGGCCTCGCTGTCGTCAGGTCCGAAGAAGTCATAGCCGCCGGCGTCGGCTTCGCGGTGCAGGCCAAAGGGCTCCAGCACGGTCATGTAGAGACCAAGACCCGCGGGGTAGCCCTTGAAACCGAGATGGGCCTTGTCGCTGTGATCGACCATGGCGTGGCATAGCTCGCGCACCGCGGCCATGGCGTTGGAGGACGGCTTGTCGCGCTGCAGGAGCTCGCTCTTGAGCACGGGCGCCTTGTTGTAGGCCTCGTCGGCGAGCGCCGTGGCCACGATCGACACGGGTTCGACCAGGTAGGTCTGTGGTGTCGGCGCGAGCCACCACTTGGCGCCGTTCAAAGCCACTTCAAGGTCGCGCTTGACCGCGTCGAGGCAGGCCGAATGTCGGGCTGAGATTTCCCGCCGGGCGATCCGGTCGCCTTCCAGCTGCGGATGTTCGCGGCTGATGCGTTCGATCGCGAACAATTCAGCGGCGTTGGGGCGCAGAGAATAGCTATTGGCGGCGGCGCCGACGGCGACGACCGCCTTTGACGCCTTCAAGGCCTTCGCCAATGACTTGCACTTGCCCTCGACGCCGCTGTTGTCGAGCGTGCCATCCGACAGCAGCAGCGCCAGCTTGCCGCTTCCCTTGGCGGCGCGCGTCGCCACCCGCTCGGCAAGGCCCTTGCCTGTATCGTCCTCGCCGACCAGCACCAGCATGATTTCGAAGGTGCGTAGCGCGCCGGTTCGGAAATAGTGCCGTTTGGCGGTGGCGAAACCCAGGCCCACCCGTTGAGGGACGGTGGTCAACTGCTCGGCGTCGAGGCTGGTGATGACCTTGCTGACGGCCTCCTCGAGATCGAAGTCGCTGCCGGCGAAGAGCGCATATCCGCCAAGCCGGGGCTGGCGCATCAGGATCGCCCAGTCGACCAGTTGCGCGATGGCGGTCCGAACCTCGTCTTCCTTGGCAAAGGGCGCGGCCAGGACGAGAAAGTCATCGGCCAGGCTGAGGCCAGAGCCGTTGCGGAAGAACTCGATCACCGCCGCGGCCTTGGTCAGGGCGACATGCAACGCGCCGCCCTTGGCGGCGGCGCGGTCGATGGCTTCGAAGGCCAGGCTGAAGCGCGCGCCATCGGGACCGCTGGTCAGGGCCATGCCGAAGTTCGCGGCCAGATAGTCCCAAAGCCGGTCGGGGTCGTAGGTCGCTTGGTCGGCGTCCTGCTCAATTGCGTTCAGGTGCTCTTGAAAGCCGGCCGGTTCCGCCGAGCTCAAGAAGCCGAACACACTGCGTTCGTTCTGAGCGAAGCGCTGGCGTGAGACGGGGCCCAGCAGCAGCGTGGTGATCGGATTGAGCGGCCAGGTCTGCGCCAGGGCGCCGGCGAGAAGCTCTTCCTCCGTGGGCCGGCGTTTCGCCACGGCTGCGGCGGCGCGGTCGGCTTGATCGGCGGCGTGCTGGGGGCGGGCGTCGCATCGTACAGCACGGGCCAGAAGCGCGACGGTTTCGTCGGCACCGGCCAGGATGGCCAAATCCTGATAGCGGCCTTGAACCTTCTTCCACTCCTCGCGCGCGTCGCGGGAGGCGCGCGCCGCGTACTGGTCGAAAGCCTGGTGGAGGATGCCGACGACCACCAGGCGGCCTTCGCTGCGCGCACTGCGTTCGGCAAGGTCCTGCAGCAGGTGGATGTCGTTGGCGTCGGCGACGGCATGCTCAAGAAGCTTGCCCAGTTCGTCCAGGATCAACAGCACGCCGCTGCGCGCCGTCTGAGCCGATTTCAGCAGGGCCGCGACGAGGTCGTTGTCGCTGGCCGCCGCACGCTCGAAGGTCGCCTTGGGCCATTTGAGGGCGTCGCGCGCAGCGGCGGCGATGATCTCGCGCAACGCCAAACGGCTGCCCGTCACGGGCACGACAGCCCAGGGGCCGGCATCCTCGGGGAAGGCACGCTCATAGAGGGCGACCAGATCCTCGCCGACGATCTCGCGGGCGAGGCGCCGGTTGTCCCCAACGCCGCCGATGAGGTTGGCGACCAGCAGCGCGGCGCTGGACTTGCCGCCGCCGTAAGGCCCGGTCCAGGTGAACGCCCCTTGGCGGCTTTCGATCTGGCTGGCCGCCATGGTGGTCAGCGCCTTCGTGACGCTGGCCTGCATGACATAGCCCACCAGCGGCGGGTGGCCCTTCAGGTCGGCGTCGACCCGGGCCGAGCGCGCGAACCGGCGATCGATCTCGACGATAGCGGCTAGGGTGGTCATGTCTCTTCCAGCACCGGTTGCGGCGCGGGGTAGGCGCGGTTCAGGAGTAGCATCGGGTCGATATCTTTGATCTTCTGGATTTGTCTCAGGCCGGCCGTGTCGGTCCAGCCCCAGGCTCCGCCAGTGAAGGCGTGCATGCCCATCAGGCGGGTGGCGACACTGTCCTCGTCAAGCTTGAACACCCGTCCAGGCGAGCCCGGCGCGTAGCAAACCTGCTCGGCGGTGATCGTCGGCGATCCGCCGCTGTCGGGCCGCCAAAACTGCGCCAGGGCGTAGGCGAAGACTCCATCCGGCAAGGATGGCTTGGGTCCGCGAATGAATTCATACCACCCGCCGCTGCGGGCCTCGCGGATCAGACCTAGTTCGGCGAGCAGGGGCTCGGCGGCGTCTTCGAGGTTGGCGTCGCCGCGGCGGACGTAGCTGCGCAGGAAGACCTCGATGTCGCGCTTGAGCGTACCGGGGGTGGCGCGCCACCCCTTGGCCTGAACGAGGGCCATCAGATCTTGGTTGAGACCGGCGGTGTCGAATTCCAGCCCGGACAGGGCGTTGAAGGCAAAGTAGGCCGTCGTGGTCATCCGAGGGTCAGAGGCGATGTGCCAGTGCGCCATCCAAATCGTCGCGACCCGCTCAACATAAGGGTCTAGGCCATCGTCGCTGAGGAGCGCCTGCCCAACCTTCGTAGGGCGCAGGGATTTGTTGGCTTCTTCTACAAAACCGGCGGCCAGAGCCCAGTAGCGCATGGACTGGGCCATGTTCCGACCCACGCCGAACCTTGCAATCGCCGATGGTTCATGAAATGTTCCAAGTGCGGCGTCGCCGGAGCGCACGGCCTCATAGGCCTTTTTCAGCCACAGGAGACGTAGGGGAAACGTCTCGTGACCGGCGAATTGACCCCGAAGGTCGGAATCGTCGAAAGCATGTCTCATCGCCGGCGAGACTACTGGCGAACCTCCCCAGGCGCAAGCCGAGAACGATGGACAGCGTCGGCGATGAACCCGGCTGCGGCATCCATTTCTGAATGCGTATTGTATCGTCCACAGAATAAACGAAGTACGCTACGCAAATCGGACGGATTTATACCCATCGCATTCAGGACGTGGGACGATTCTACCTGTCCTGCATTGCAAGCCGATCCAGTAGAAAGCGAGACGTTTTCTGAGATCAACTGAACGATAGCTTCAGCATCTGCCTGATCGATCAGCAGGCTGAGGCTTCCAGCCACCGTCTGGGCGTCTCCCGTGGTTAGCTGGTGGCGGATTTGTCGGGCCGAGAGCCCGTCGAGCAGACGCTGGGCCATGACGCGCCGGTGGGCTTGGTCAGCGTCCATCTGCTTTGCGGCCAGCCTGGCGGCGGCGCCAAAACCCGCTAAGAGCGGCGCAGGCTCGGTGCCCGATCGTAGACCTTGCTGTTGCCCGCCGCCGACTTGCA
>WNFI01233601.1_pt1 | contig 12702 bp, 14 predicted proteins | sample 5400471 | NCBI WGS metagenome assembly WNFI01 (sample SAMN13153348, study PRJNA577476) | soil metagenome | isolation source: 100 cm saprolite on Douglas fir-dominated hillslope | place: USA:California | collected 2013-09-17
GCGCGGCGGAGCGATAAGTGAATGAGCCACATGGGATGAATACCTTGCCGTTGGCGGTTACTTGACCTGGTTGAGAAATGGAGTGAGATCGCCGCGCACCTGGGCGGCGGCAAGGAGCGCCCGCCAGACGCCCACCCGGGCGACGGCATCGTCGGCTTCCGCTTGCGCAAGCAGGCGCTGCGCCTCCGCAACCTCTGTGATACTCGCCAGTCCGCTGTCGTATCGCGCGCGCGCCCGGCTCTCGGCCTCGGTCGCCGCCTGGCGCTCGACCGGCGTGTTCTGCGCGATCTCGGTGGCGGCTGTCATCAAGGCACGGGCCCTCGCGTCCTGCGTCGTCAACGTTTGCAGCGTCTGTTGGTAGTGCGCCGTCTCGGCGGCCTCGTTCTGGACTTCGACGCGGCGGCGCGCCCGGATCGAGAAGAAATCGAACGCGGGAAACGTGATCGAGGCGCCGAGCGCCCAATTGGGGACCTGCGGATAGAGCCCGCTTGCCGGCGCGGGCAGATTCGGCACCTGCGCGCCGGTGCCGCGCGCGGCGAACGCCGACTGCAGGATGAGATGCGGCACGTAGCTCCGGTCGAGTTGCCGCTCACGGGCCTTCACGACGTCAATTGCCGCGAAATCGATGCGGGCCACTGGATGCGATTTCGCGTCCGGCGCCGACAGGGGAGTGACGGCTGGCGGCGCGGACAGTCGTCCGGCGGCGACGACCACGGTGGTGCCAGCCGCGCCGATGAGGTTCGCGAGCGACGCTCGCGCGATTTCGGCCACTTGTACGGCTTGACTCACTTGGTTCTTCGCAATCGCGAGCTCGGCGTTCGCGCGCGATTGATCGGCGCCGGGGCGAAGTTGGTTGGTGACCAAGGTCGTCACGATATTGGCAAAGACTTGCAGCCGATCGACGTTGGCGCGCGCGGCGCGGACGGCTTCATCGGCCGCCAATACCGTCAGATACGCATCGGCGGCGGCGCCGGCGACGTCGAGCTGCGTGAGATCGCGGCGGGCTTCCGCGACTGTGCGCTGCGCGCGGGCGACATCGACGCCGGCTCTGCGCAGCCCGAAGTCGACCGCCTCCCACGAGAGCAAGACGCCACCGGCGCTGCTCCACACGCCGTCATAGGCGTGCGTGCCGAGCACCGGGCCGGAGATAGGCGGAATCACACCCTGAGGCAGGAGCAGGCCGAACACGTTGTTATTCGTCGCGCGATTCTCCTGCCACACGGCGTCCAACCGCGGCAGATACGCGGTTTGGGCGACGGCCACGCTGGCGTCGGCTGCCTGCGCCCGCGCGCGGCTTTCGGCGATCGCCGGATAGTTCTTGAGCGCCAGCTGAACGGCCTCGTCGATCGTCAGCGGCGTCTGCGGCGCCAGCGGCGGGGAAATCGGCGTTTGGCCGCACAGCACGACCTGGCCGAGCAGACTGAGGCCCGCAGCGACTCCGCAGGCGTATCGCCTATATGCACCTTGGATTCGACGCCTTTGCATCACGCTTCCCCCTCACCGATTCACACGACGCTGCCGACCGATCAGTCCCGCTCGAGCGGCAGCGTAATTCGAAACGTGCTGCCGCGTCCCAGCTCCGACTCCACGGCGATCTGGCCGCCATGCACCTCGACCACCCAGCGCGCGATCGACAGCCCAAGTCCAACGCCTGCGATCTCACGCGAGCGCGCGGGATCGACCCGATAGAAGCGATCGAAGATGTGCGGCAGGTCCGCCGCCGGTATGCCGGGGCCTTGATCCGTAATCGTCAGCGCGGCGTGGTCGTTCGCGGCCGACAATGTGGCGTGGATCTCCGTACCCGATGGCGCATATTTGATGGCGTTGTCCAGAAGATTGACCACCGTCCGCCTCAACACGACAGGATCCGCGAGAATCCAGACGGGTCGCTGGAGGTCGGTTGTCAACCGCTGGCCTCTCTCTTCGGCCAGGACCTGGAGATGGGTCGCGGTCTCCTCGACCAGCGAGCCGAAATCGATCCGCTGGCGCGAGAGTTTCGTGTGACCGGCATCAGCCCGTGACACGGCCAGCAGCGACTCCACGAGTTGACTGAGCCGATCGGCTTCCTCCAGCATGCTGCCGATGATTTCCCGGTATCCTTCGGGCGATCGTGGCACCTGAAGCCCGACCTCGCCGACGCTGCGCATCGCGGTCAGCGGCGTACGGAGTTCGTGCGACGCATCAGCAGTGAACCGGCGCATCTGTTCGAACGACTGCTCCAGTCGCGCCAAGGTCGCGTTGAAGGCGTGCGCCAGCCGCCCCAGTTCGTCATCCGGCGTCTCGACCGGCAGCCGCTCGCTCAAGCGCTCGGCGGTGATGGCGTTCGCCCGCGTCGCCAACCGATCGACCGGCGCGAGTGCTCGCCGCGCCAATCGGTAGCCCGCCGCCGCCGCCACAACGGCGCCGAGCGGCAGCCCCAGCGCCAGGATCCACGCCATCCGTGCCAATTCGGCATGCGCCTCGTTCTCGGATTGCGCGGCCCGCATGAAGACCGGCCGGCCCTCGACTTCAGCCCGTCGCTCCCGCACGCGGAAGACTTGTCCCGGGCCCCGCGCCGTCATCGCCCGAGATAAGTCTTGCGCCGGGCGAACGGGCTCGATTGGCTGACGCGTCGCGAGCGCGCTTCGATAGAGCAGAGAACCGTCCAACCCCCACACTTCGAGCCAGGGACTGGACGGCGTATCCCCGTCATTGTGCGAGATTCCCGGCGACAACACGCTGCGGCCGTCTGGCGCCCACGTCAGTGTGTCCTCGGCGTGTTCGATGCTGTCATAGAGCTGCCGATCGAGTTGGGTGTGCAGTCCGTCGCGAAAGAAGAAGAAGACGCCGCCGGCGTAGACGGCGAGAAGCACGGCAAGGGCGGCCGTATACGACAACGTGAGTCGCGCGCGAATCGAGAGCGGCCTGACGCGGAAGCTCACGCCTCGCCCTCGCGAAGAATGAAACCGACGCCGCGCACCGTGTGAATCAGCTTCACCGGCGAGTCGGCGTCGACCTTCTTTCGGACGCGGGCGATATTCACGTCGATCACGTTATCGAGTGACGTGCCCCGACTCGGCTCCTTCCAGACGTCGCGTGCGAGCATTTCGCGCGAGACGAGCTGGCCCGCATGACGGAGTAGGTACTCGAGCAGCTCGAATTCACGGACGCTCAGATCGAGGACGATTCGTCCTCGCCGGACGCTCCGGGTGACCACGTCCAATTCCAGATCCGCCACGGCAAACCGCGAGGCATCCGCGCTACGTCCCCGTCGGAGCAACGCCCGAACTCGAGCCAGCAGCTCGGGAAACGCAAAGGGCTTGACGAGATAATCGTCGGCGCCGGCGTCGAGACCGACGACGCGATCCTCAATGCTGTCGCGAGCGCTCTTCTCCCGTCGCCGCGACGGCCACGTCGTACTGCGCCGCGCTGAGGCCTTGACGAACGGCGCGCGCGATCTTCGCTTCGTCTTCGACCACAAGAATCCGTGGATCCACGCGTGTCCCCTCTCCACTGTTCACACACGGAGCATAGGCTGGGCGGGCCGCGTCCGTGTCTGACGAGTTCCTGAATTCTGTGTCAGCTTGATCGCGGCCGTGACTTCCTGACACAGAATTCAGGAACTCGTCATGACCGCAAGCCCCTGGCGATCGTAAGCTCACTGTTGCATTGCTGCGGGCAAGCTGGCCCGCGTCTCCGACATGTCTCTCGACTCATCGGATCCGCGCCAAGTCCGGACGCGACACGGCAGTCGGTCCAAGGTGCCGCTCCGCGAGTTCCTCCTCTACTTCCTGCGCCTTGGGACGGTCGGATTTGGCGGGCCAATCGCATTGGCGGGGGCTATGCGAAGAGACTTGGTCGAGAAACGCAAGTGGATTTCGGCACAGGAGTACTCGGAAGGGCTCGCGTTCTCGCAACTCTCGCCGGGCCCGCTCGCCGCGCAGTTGGCCATGTACCTCGGATGGATCCGCGCCGGCACGCTCGGCGCCACCATGGCTGGTGCGGCCTTCGTCCTTCCATCGTTTGCGATGGTCGTGGTATTGGCGGCGCTGTACCTGCACTACGGAACACTGGCGTGGATCCGAGGCTCGTTTTACGGCATTGGCGCCGCCGTCATCGCCATCATCGCGCGAAGCGCGTACAAGCTGGTGCGTGCCACGGTGCAGGGAGACCTCCTCCTGTGGGCGCTCTTCGGCGTCGTGGCGGTGACCACCGCATGGACGGCTTCCGAGATCGTGTGGCTGTTTCTCCTGTCTGGCGTGATCGCCCTGGTCGTGAAGGCCCCTCCTCGATGGTCAATGTCGTCGGCCGGCTCGGTCTTCGCTCTCCAATTCAGTTGGCTTGTCACGGGTGAACGGGGCGCCGCATCCTCTGGTGTGGTCGGGGCGCTGTTCGCGTTCTTTCTGAAGGCTGGCGCCTTTGTCTTCGGGAGCGGATTGGCGATCGTGCCGTTTCTCTACGGCGGCGCCGTGCAGCAGTACCACTGGCTCACGGACCGCCAATTCGTCGATGCCGTGGCCGTGGCGATGATCACACCCGGGCCCGTCGTCATCACGGCGGGGTTCATCGGATACCTGGTCGCGGGCACCGTGGGTGCGTTCCTCGCGGCCCTCGCGGTGTTTGCCCCGCCCTATGTGATTGTGGTCATCGGCGCCCCACACTATCACCGGTTCGCGCAGAATCGCCAAGTCAAAGCCTTCGTGCAAGGCGTCACGGCCGCTGCGGTGGGCGCGATTGCCGGCGCTGCATTTATTCTTGCAAGAAGATCGATCGTGGATTGGCCCACCGCCGGCATTGCCGTGGCAACCTTCGGGCTGCTCGGCGCTCGAAAGGTTCCAGAACCACTTGTGATCCTGGCCGCCGGAGCCATTGGTATGGCCTTGTTCAAAGGCTAGAGGGGAGACGTGCTCATGCGAGCGTTGACCTTGTGTATCGGTCTGGGTGCCTCGTGGGCGCTGTCCGCGCAGCAGGCGCCCCTGGTCTTGATGCAGTCGATCGAGTTGCCCGAAGTCGAAGGCCGCATCGATCATCTTGCCGTCGATCGCGACGACCAAAGACTGTTTGTCGCTGCGCTCGGAAACAACACGCTCGAGGTCGTTGACCTGCGCGCGAACAAATGGTTGCGCGGTATCAAGGGCCTGCATGAACCGCAGGGCATCGCGGTCGTTCCGGCGCCAAACATGATTGTCGTCGCGAACGGCCAAAGCGGAGACGTCGAATTCAGGACAGGCGTGGAACTCGCGATCGCGAACAAGGTCAGCTTAGGAGACGACGCGGATAATGTCCGGTACGATCTCACGGCTAAGCGGGTGTATGTGGGATACGGCGCCGGGGCATTGGCGGCGATGGACACCGATGGCAAGCGCCTCGGCGAGGTACCGCTGGCCGGCCATCCCGAGTCGTTTCAGGTGGAGCGCAGCGGTCAGCGGATCTTTGTGAACGTGCCCGACGCGAAACAAGTCGCGGTCGTGAACCGGGACACGATGAAGCTGCTGACGACATGGCCCGTCACCGACGCCCGAGCAAATTTTCCGATGGCGCTCGATGAAGGCGGCCATCGACTGTTCATCGGCTGTCGGCAGCCAGCGAAAGTCCTTGTCGTCGACACGTCATCCCGGAAGGTGACCGCCTCATTCGATGCGGTCGGCGATACCGACGACCTCTTTTATGACGCCACCCGAAAACGGCTCTACGTCAGCGGCGGCGAGGGTTTCCTCGATGTCTTCGAAGATCGAGCCGGCAAATTCGACCGCGTGCTGCATCTGCCGACCGCCGCAGGCGCGCGCACCTCGCTGTTCGTGCCGGAACTGAACCGGTTGTATCTGGCCGTCCCGCATCGCGGGTCACAGAAGGCCGAGATTCGAGTCTACGAGGTGCGCAACTGAGGGGCGGCATCGATCGAGATTCGCGAGCACGTGGGCGCATTCCCGGCGGTCGTAGTCGAACACTGGTGCAAGCGCCTGTAACGAAAGTTCCCTGGAAGGCGAACGCTCCACCGAATGTCTCGTGATTGCGCGATCGGTGTCTGTCACGAACACACCTGTGTCCGGTCGGAGACACTGTCGCGACGTCCGCGGCTCTCCTCGCGTTGGAGCGCGCCGGCAAGCTGTTCGATCTTCGTACGGTAGAGGTCGGCCAGCGAACCGATGTGGCTGGCCGGCAACGGGAGCCCTAATCGTTTCCGCTCGTGGCCTGCTCGTTGGCGATTCTGCTACTCTAGGGCAATGAAGATTACGGTCGAATTGCCGGGCGATATCGCGCAGCGACCGGATCCCGGCCAGCAAGCGCTGGAAGCACTGGCGATTGAGGGCTACCGGTCTGGCGCCTTGACGCACTACGAAGCAAGCCAGCTGTTGCAGCTGTCGCGGCTCGAGTTCGATGGATTACTCAAGCGCCGCAACATCGACGCCCACGCGTACGACGTCGAGGATTTCGAACAGGACGTCGAGACGCTCGAACGACTCGAGGCGAGCGGTCTGATGCCTCGGTCGTGATCGTCGTTGTCGCCGATACCTCTCCGCTCAACTACCTCATTCAGATTAATTGCGACCACATCCTGCCGGCGCTGCTCGTGTTGCGTGTCCGCAATTGTCGCTAGCCAGAGTGCTCTCATGGACTGCCGGAATCTCGCCTTCGCGCTGGCATCGGTGGGTGGCGTGACGCGGCGGGTTGTGGCGGCGGTTGGTGCGCTCACTGGCCAGTTCCCCAGGAAAGCTCTCGCGTCAGTGCCGTCCACGCCCGAAGCGCGCGCTCGCCAAGTCCCGTCGGGCGATAGACGCGCCGAGGCAGGCCAATTGCACCAGGTGCTGGCGTCTCCTGTTCCGATTCGACGTAGCCTTTCTGTTCCAGCAGGCCGAGCGTGACGTACACGGTTCCGCGCTTTAGCCGACCGTCGGACGCTTCGACCAATTGCAGCCCGAACATCGGGCCTTGTCCGACGAGAAGTTCCAGAATCAGCCGTTGCTTTGCAGGAAGAGTGGGGCTATCGGACGTTCCCATGCCGGCAATCTTACATCAGTTAAGACCGATGTAAACTGTATAATTATGCTGAAAGTACGCGCATTTCGATCGGGAACGCGGTCACGGGGCCGCTTACGCCGGCACTGTCCAACCGGGTGACGACGATTGCCCGACTGAATCGACACCGTTCAACATTCAAGCCTTGACGCGGACGTTGCTCATCTAATCTACTTAGGGAAGCATGAGCGCCCGCGCTGATCTCCTGCCGGGAACCCTGGACCTGCTGGTTCTCCAAGCCCTCTCGCTCGGCGCCTTGCACGGCTTCGGCGTGTTGACGCGCATCGAGCAGATCTCCGGTGGCGCGCTGCTCATCGAACAGGGTGCGCTCTACCCCGCGCTCTATCGTCTCGAGCGCCAGCATCTCCTCCTCGCCGACTGGGGCGTCTCGGACAACAATCGGCGCGCGAAGTTTTACCGCCTGACGCCTGCGGGACGACGACGGCTGCGAGACGAAGCCGACAAGTGGAGCCGAACTGCGGCCGCGATCGCGGCTGCGCTCGGCGCGAAAGCCCGGGAGGCGTGACGTGCCATCGCTCTTCCGCCGGATCTGCCTCTTCCGTCGGGAACGACATGTCAACGCCGACATGCAAGACGAGTTCGCGTTCCACCTCGAGCAGCGCACCGACGCCCTGATTCGAAGCGGTCTGTCGCCGGACGCCGCGCGGCGCCAGGCGCGGCTCGAATTCGGATCGCCCGCCGCGTATGTCGACCGCGGCCGTGACGCGCGCGGCTTCACCGTGCTTCGGCCACTTCCGGTCCATGCGCCCGAGCGGCTGGTGCTCTTCAGCGGCGATCCCGTCGGTGGGTCGATCTCGGGGGCTAACACGCCGCCCGAAGGCGTGTGGAATCTGTTTTCGAACGCCGCCGCCGATGCTCTGCGCACCGGCACGTCGCCGTTCGAGTCGATCGCCGCATTCGCCGCGTCCGACGACACCGTGTCTGCCCGCAGGCCCAACGAGCCGAGCGCGGGAACGCGAGCCGACGCGCATCTGGTGTCCGGCAACTACTTCATGGTGTTGGGAGCCGAGCCTCAGCTTGGCCGGACGTTCACGCCGGCCGACGATCGCGTGGAAGCGCCGCCTGTGGCCATCGTGAGCGATCACTTTTGGCGCGACGTCTTCCGCGGCGATCCACGCGTGGTGGGCGCGACCGTGATCGTCAACACGACCGCCTTCACGGTGATTGGCGTCATGCCTTCGTCGTTCTTCGGTGTGCGTGTACGCCGAGCGCCCGACTTGTGGCTGCCGTTGGCGCGGCAGCCGGAGCGGCGCTGACACGCATTCGAAACACGCGCCTCGCCATGGTGAGCGGCGCCCGGGGCTTGTCGTTCGTTCGCGACCGGGACGTCAAGCCGCTCAGTCTCATGTTCGCGGTCGTCGGGCTCTTGCTGCTCCTGGCGTGCGCCAATGTCGCGATGCTTCTTCTGTGTCGCGCCAATGCGCGGCGCACCGAAGTGGCCGTGCGCAGGGCATTGGGCGCCGGCCGCGGTCGGCTGATTCGTCAGTGGTTGACCGAAAGTCTGCTGCTCGCCGCGATGGGCGGGATCGGTGGCATTCTCCTGGCGCAGTGGATCGTGCCGATTCTCCAAACATTTTTCCCATCTGGGCCCGTGCGCGCGACGCTTAACGCGGCGGTGCTGGCGTTTGCGACCGGCACCGCGCTCGTCGCCACCGTGCTGTTTGGGCTGGCGCCGGCATTTTATGCCGGGCGGATCGACGAGTTGGCGGCGCTCCGAACGGCGGGCCACGGCACCGACACGCCTCGTCGAGCGTTCGGTGCCCGCGAACCTCTCGTCATCGCGCAGATCGCGGTGTCGCTCGTGCTCGTCGTCGGCGCGACCTTGTTCGCCCGTACGCTCTTCAAACTGGAGCACGAACCGCTCGGTTTCGATCAGAACAACGTGTTGCTCGTGCCGATCAACCCGCGGCTCGCGGGATACACGCCAGGCAATGTCGGCGCGCTCTACCGGCGTCTGTACGATCAGGTCTCGGCGCTTCCAGGCGTGGACGCCGTCACCTTCGCGCGGTACAGCCCCTTCAGTGGGCACACGAGTGCCTTCGGCGCGGCCGTCGAAGGCTACACACCGCCACCCGGTCCGCTTTTTCGTCTCGAAACCGTGCAAGTCGGCCCGAACTATCCGCAGACGCTTGGCATGCCGGTCGTGATGGGCCGCGCGATCGGCATCGACGACACCGTGGGCACCAATGCCGTCGCGATGGTGAATGAGGCGTTCGCGCGCCGATTCTTTCCGGCATCCAGCGCACTCGGCCATCATTTCCAATTGAACACGAAGCAGTACGAGATCGTCGGTGTCGTCCGCGACGCGCTGTTCCACAGCCCGCGCGATCAGATGATCCCGTTCGTCTTCGTCGCGATGCTTCAGGTGACGGATCAGATGGCTCTCGACTGCGAGATCGAACTGCGCACGCGCGGCGACGCCAGTCTGCTTGCGACATCCGTCCGGCAAACGGTGGCACAAATCGACAGCCGGCTCGGCGTCACACGGACCCAGACTTTGCGCGCGCAGGTCCTCGATACATTTCGCCCGGAACGGGTGATGTCAGGATTCGTCACTGTGTTCGCAGGCCTGGGGCTGATCGTCGCGGGCGTTGGGCTTTACGGTGTGGTCTCTTACGGCGTCGTCCGGCGGACGAAGGAAATCGGTCTTCGGGTCTCACTCGGCGCGTCTCGGACGGACGTGCTGGCCCTCATTGGGCGCGAGATTGGGACGCAGATCGCGACCGGTGTCGTCATTGGCTCAGGTATTGCCATGATCGTCGGCCAGAGCGTGGCGAGCCAGCTGTTTGGTGTCGGCGCGCGCGACCTGCCGTCATTTGCGATCGCCTCGGCCATCCTCGCCTTCGTCGCGCTCCTCGCCAGTCTTGTCCCAGCGCTACGGGCTCTGCGCATTCATCCGAGCGTGGCGCTCCGGGCGGAGTAGCGAAGCCGCCGTTATGGGAGGAGTCTTGCCCGCTAGCGATGCTATTCGTACGCGTCGAACTGTGTTAAATGAATACCATTTGTATTCATCGGAACTCAGAGTCCCCGCGAGGTCTGGCTCGCGGTGGATCGTCGTGCCGGGATACCGCGAGTGGACTTCACGCCGATCCGGACGGTTCGGCTCTCCGGCGCCGCCCTCACGGCCGGCATCGACGTGCACAACATCGAGGGAATCAAAGTCCGCGTGACGAGCCCCGCGAGGACCGTCGTGGACTGGTTCAGGTTCCGGAACAAGATCGGCATCGACGTGGCGATCGAGGCCCTGAAGGACTACCGCCGCACGCGGAAGGACGCCGTCGATGCGCTGTGGCGTGAGGCCGCTCGACTGCGTCTGGCTAACGTCATGCGTCCTTATTGGGATGGGATGTCATGATGCGCGATCGGCCGAGGTCGGTCACGAAGTCTCTGCGAAGATCTGGCCGTCAATAGCCCCGGCGACGATCGCCTGGCCGATGTTATCAGTGTGTGATATATTAAATCGGTGGCCCGGCGCGACGACGCTCTTCTGAGGCTCCTCGACCTCGACGGGTTTCTCGCAGAGGTCGGCGATGGTTGGTGGGTGAAGGTTGTGGCCCAGCGCGTCCCGGCCGACGAAGGTCGGCCGCACGGGGTCAGTTACACGCTGACGCGGCACGAGCCAGGAGGACGACGCGTCTTCGGGATCGACAATGCGCATACCGTGCGCCTGAGTCGCGGACCGGCCGGCCGTTCATTCGCCTCACACGATCATGTGCATCATGACGACGCGATCAAGCCCTATGTCTATCGTGACGCGGAGACGTTGATGAGCGACTTCTGGCGAGGGGTCGACGCGGTCCTGAAAGAAAGAGGCATCGAATGAAGAAGACACTCAAGATCGGGATTGCGCCGCGACACATCATCGCTCGTTACACTCGAGACATCGTGGCCGGCCGGCGGCGCCGCACGATCGACGATCCCGACATTTGGTTCACGTCGGTCGAGAGCTTCGCCAAGATTCTGTCGGAGCGCAACCGCGGCCTGCTGGCGCTCATCGCACAGCAGCGTCCCGACTCCATCGACGCGCTGGCCGCCGCCAGCGGCCGCGCGAAGGGCAATCTGTCGCGGACACTGCGCACGATGGTCCAATACGGCTTGGTGCGCCTGCAAAAGGGGGAAGGCCGCAAGCTCAAACCGATCGTGACGTTTGAGAAAGTCGAGTTGAGGCTGAACTTGGCGGCATGAAAAGGGCCGAGGAACCTATCCTCGGACTTTGCCCTTTTCTTGCCCTTTGCTGACACCCAAACGCGGATTAGGGCGGCCAACCGACGCATCGGTCGGATCATCGATTGGACCAGTGTTTATGCGGTCCAACTCGCGATCCGGCGCGTCCGCGCAAGGAGCCGCAACAGGCGGCAAAACGGGCGTTTTCCTTCTGTTAACCGGAGGGTTGCTGGTTCGAATCCAGCCCGAGGAGTCAGCCTCTAAACCATTGCCCCAAAGCAGTTTGCAAAATAGCCAATTTGCACTCTCGAACTTCCACAGCTCCAGCTCGAACTGCGTGCGTACTCGCGCGGACACGACGGACGCCGGTCCGCGGTCGATTGAACGCGGGATTCACGATGAACTGATAGTCGGCCGTCAGCTGCCACGGGCCGATCAGAAAGCGATAGTAACTCTCCACGATCGACTCGACGCCTGGATGCGGCAGTTGTCTCTCACCGACGAGGATGCCGAGACCACCCGCCGCCGGGTACGCGCGATGCGCGCCCGAAATGCCGCAGAATCTTGGCACTTCCGAAGATTCTGTAATCATTCGTCCAACGACGCCAGGTCGAGCAGAGTCTCATAGAGGAGTTCCCTGAGCCCTTCGAGCCGACGCTCGGTGTCGTACCATGTGAAGATCTGCTCGTCCGAAATCAAAGTCGCTGGTTGAATCCACTCGAACTCTGAGTAGGCGTCGATCCGTCTTGCGAACGACTCGCCGAACTGTTCCCGCAGAGTCGAGTCACACCGCCGCAAGAACCCTCCGTGCGCGGACGATGGGTCTGACGAATCTGCGCAGGCCGTCTTAGTCCGCTCCCCGTCCGCGATGAGTTCGCGCACGACGGCAATGCGAGATCTCAGCCGCTCTTGCGATCTCCGGAGACGCTTACTCCAATAGAGCCATTGGCCGTACATGACTACGAGCACAGTAACCCGCCACAGCTCAGAAAAACGCGTCCGGCACTCGAACATCGACATGAAGGTCTTGAACATGGCGTCGGGGATTTGGCCGACCTCGCCGTAGGACTTTGTGACGTCGGTGCCGGCGGGCGTCTGAACGCTGGCGAATAAGTTGGTCGGGTAGGCGCTCAGCTGCACCTCCACGACCTCGACGCCGAGCCGCGAAACTTGGTATCGGAGGCTGTCGGTCAGCGCTTCGACGGCCATCTTGCCCGCGCCATAGATGCCGAGGAAGGGAAACGTCACGCGGCCGAGGATCGAGCCGATGTTGATGATCAGGCCATCACGCTGCTGGCGCATGGAGGGGAACACGGCCCGGGTGACGCGAAGGAGGCCGATGACATTCGTATCGAAGATGACCTTCGCCTGCTCCGCAGTGAAGGCTTCGGTGACGCCGGCCAACATGATGCCGGCGTTGTTGACCAGCACATCGATCTTGCCGGCCTCCACCAGCACGTTCTTGACGCCCGCTTCGACTGACGCGTCGTCGCTGACGTCCAATTCCACGGTCTTGATGCC
>WNFI01679723.1_pt1 | contig 12702 bp, 12 predicted proteins | sample 5400471 | NCBI WGS metagenome assembly WNFI01 (sample SAMN13153348, study PRJNA577476) | soil metagenome | isolation source: 100 cm saprolite on Douglas fir-dominated hillslope | place: USA:California | collected 2013-09-17
CGTTTGCCCAGACCAATCAACCGGCTGCACCCGCAACCCCGCCGCAGCCGCACGCCGCGCCCACACCACAACAGCCACCATCGGCTCCGTCGGCACCACTTGCGCCCAAACACGTTGATACCGAGGGTTCAACTAAAGAAGACCCGCAGAAGGCGCACAAGATCACCGCGGTCGAGGCCAAGGAGCTGTTTCAGTCGGTCGATGAGATCCTTCACTTTGCCGGTGACGACACGTTGCTGCCGGTGAAGCATGACGTCAAGAAGGCGATCGTCAGCCGCGAGCAGGTGGAAAAATACATTGGCGATAAGTTCAAAGACGATGTGGACCGCATCCGCTTTGAGCGCTCTGAACTGGTGCTGAAAAAATTTGGGCTGCTGCCGCGCAAATTTGATCTGCACAACTTCCTCATCAAGCTTCTGTCCGAACAGGTGGCCGGCTACTATGACGAGAAATCCAAGACCATGAACCTGCTGGACTGGATTGATCCGGAAATGCAGCGCCCGGTCATGGCCCACGAGTTGACGCACGCGCTTCAGGACCAGAGCTTTGACCTGGCCAAGATGACCAAGCACGATGAAGAGATTGAAAAGCGCGGCTTGGAAGACCTTGATGCGATGATCCGGAACGATGAGGAATCCACCTGCCGCAGCGCGGTGCTGGAAGGGCAGGCCATGATTGTGCTGCTGGACTACATCCTTGCGCCTGGGGGAAAGAGTGCGCAGACTTCACCCCAGATCGTCGACATGATGGCGGCTTCCATGGCCAAGAGCCAGGACAGTCCCGTTTTTGACAGTGCGCCGCTTCTCTTACAGGAAGAACTTACTTTCCCTTATCGCCAGGGAATGGTCTTCATCAGGGACCTGCTGGTGGCGGGAGGCAAGAAGCTGGCTTATACCGGCGTGCTCAGCCGCATGCCGCACACCACCCGTGAAGTGCTTGAGCCCAAGGAATATCTTGCTGGACGTCGTGAACCGCCGCTGCTGTTGCCTGACTTTGGTTTCTTGAAGAAAGACTTTGAGCCTTTTGACGCCGGCGCGGTGGGAGAGCTTGACGTGAACATCCTGCTCAAGATCTACACCGAAGAAGCCGTGGCCAATCATTTGAGTCCGGAGTGGCGCGGCGGGTCGTACTATGCGGCGGGACGCAAGAAAGCCAAGCCCGAAGATGGAAATTCCACCGCCCACATCGGCCTCTTCTATGTATCAAAGTGGGCGACCGATGCCGCCGCGCAGGAGTTCGCCAAAATTTATGGATCGGCGCTGGCGAAGCGGTACACCAGCTTGCAGCCAGTCTCGGCCGACCCGGCACGGCTCTGATTGAGGCGGGATTGAAACAGACTGCGCAGAATGGGAAATAGTAAACGACCCAAGCACACAAAACAAAAGCTTACCGCTGATTCACGCGGATGAACGCTGATCAGAACTTCAGTGCGTGCCACGGCATCTTCAATCCGTGGACATCCGCGCAAATCTGCGGTCAGTCCTGATTTTGCTTCCGCTATAATCACCAGTCCATATATTTGTCTTTAATTTCTCCAGGAGAATTCTTTTTGCAACAAGCAGAAATCGGCATTATTGGCGGCAGCGGCCTGTACTCCATGCCCGGCCTTACTGACGTTCATGAGGTCCCGGTGCAGACGCCGTTCGGTGAAGCTTCTGACGTCTTTGTTTTGGGCGCGCTCGAAGGACGCAAAGTCGCGTTTCTGGCGAGGCATGGACGCGGTCACCGCATCCTTCCCACGGAGCTAAATTTTCGCGCCAACATTTATGGCATGAAGAGCCTGGGCGTCGAGCGGATTCTTTCCGTTTCCGCCGTTGGGTCGCTTAAGGAAGAGCACAAGCCCACGGACTTCGTTGTCCCGGACCAGTTCATTGACCGCACGTTTCACCGCGTGTCAACGTTCTTCGGCCATGGAATTGTCGCGCATATATCTTTTGGCGATCCCATCTGCGCGGAGGTCGCTACGGCGTTCACGCAGTCCTGCAAGGACGTCGGCGTGGTGGGCAAGCCGGGTGGGACGTACGTCTGCATGGAGGGCCCGCAGTTTTCCACCAAGGCTGAGTCCAACCTCTACCGTAGCTGGGGTGCGGACGTAATCGGCATGACCAATCTTCAGGAAGCCAAGCTGGCCCGCGAGGCCGAGATATGCTATGCCACTGTGGCCATGGTCACCGACTATGACTGCTGGCATCCCGGTCACGACGCGGTCACCGTGGAGCAGGTGGTCAAAGTGCTTACCACCAACGCGGACAACGCGGCGCGTGTGGTGAAGCAGGCCGTGGCGCTCCTGCCGCGTGAGCGCAAATGCAAGTGCGGCTCGGCGCTGGCGCATGCCATCCTTACAGACCCGGCCAAAATCCCCACCGCCACTCGGCAGAAACTAAGCCTTTTGCTCGACAAGTATCTCAATCAAGCCCAGGAGGCAAAAGCCTAAGTGTCACTGCTGGTGGTAGGTTCCGTTGCTTTTGATGCCATTAAGACCCCGCACGGCAAGACCGACCGCATCCTGGGAGGCGCGGCCACGTACTTTTCTTTGTCTGCCAGTTACTTTACCCAGGTGCGCGTGGTCGCGGTGGTGGGCGAAGACTTCACTGAAAACGAAGAAGCGGTATTCCGTGCCCGCAGCGTGGACACCAGTGGCATTGCCCGCGAGAAGGGGAAAAGCTTTTTCTGGTCCGGTGAGTACGGGGAGAACGTGAATGAAGCCAAAACGCTGGACACACAGCTTGGCGTTTTTGCCGCGTTCAATCCGCAGATTCCGGAGAAGTTCAAAGACAGCAAGTACCTCTTTTTGGCCAATATCGATCCCGTGTTGCAACTGAACGTGCGCAAACAGATGGCGCACGCCGCGTTTGTGGGCGGGGACACCATGAATTACTGGATCAACAGCGCCCGCGAATCGCTGGGTGAGATGCTGAAGTCAGTCGACGCTCTGCTCATCAATGACACGGAAGCCAAAATGATGGCACAGGAGCCCAGCCTGGCCCGCGCCGCGCAAAAAGTCCTGAAGATGGGGCCGCGCGCTCTGGTGATCAAGCACGGCGAGTATGGTGCGACGGTCTTCTTTCAAGACGGAGCTTTTGGCATCGGCCGTCATCCGTTCCGCGCGCCCACGTTGCCGCTTGAGGTTGTAGCCGATCCCACCGGCGCCGGGGACAGCTTTGCCGGCGGCTTTATGGGGTATATTGCTTCGCAGGAGAAGCTCACGCGCGAAGTCTTCAAACGCGCCATGTTCTACGGAGGCGTGATGGGCTCATTTGCGGTGGAGGCCTTCGGCACGGAACGTCTACAGAAGCTCACGCGGGCGGAGATTGAAGAACGCTATCTTGTTTTCCGCGAGCTCACGCACCTCGAATGAGTGCGGCGGACGCGCGTCCTGTGAATGCCACGGCGCGCCGTGACTCTCTGTTTCTTGCTGCCTTCGCTGCCGCTGTCTCAACAGGCGCGCTGTTTTTTTATTTCCATCGCGACGCTATTCTGCTCTACGGTGACGCGGTCGCCCACATCAACATTGCTCGCCGCGTCTTCGATTCCAGAACGCCGGGAGTGTTTCAGCTTGGCACGGTCTGGCTGCCCTTGCCGCACCTGCTCGACATTCCTTTCATCTTGAATGACCGGCTGTGGCAAACGGGTCTGGGCTCTTCTGTCCCGTCGATGGTGGCTTATGTGGCAGGCACGCTCGGAGTGTTCCGGCTGGTGAGCGGTCTGGCTTCGCGCTCAGCGGCATATTTATATGCAGGCCACCGCCATGACGGAGTCACTTTACCTGGCTCTGTTTATCTGGGCAGTGGTTTATTTTTCTGAATTTAGCCGCCAGGCACGCGATGATCCGGAACGCGGCCGCGGTTCGCTGGAGAAGTGTGGCATCATAATTTCCGCGAGCATGATGGTGCGCTATGACGGCTGGTTCGTGGCTGCCGCGGTCGCCGTCGCTGCGGTCATAGTGTTTTTGCGCCTGCGGCTCTCTGCCGCGCCGCTTCGTCGGGGGTTGCGGAATTTTATCCTGCTGACAGGTTTGACCGCGGGCCTATGGCTGGCTTACAACCATTCGGTCTATGGAAACGCGCTGGAGTTTGCCAACGGCCCGTACTCTGCGCGTGCCATACAGCAGCGCAGCCGGACGGCAACCATGCCGTCTTATCCGGGAGAAAATTCGCCAAGGACCGCTACTCTTTACTTGCTCAAGATCGCGCGGTTGAACATGGGTGCAGGGCGATCGGAATATCTTTTTCTGGTTGCTGCGCTCGTCGCCTTGCTTGCCGCTATTTATTTTTCTCGGAAATTTCTGCCTTGGAGCCTGCTTTGGGCGCCTGTCCCTTTTTATGTGCTGTGCATCGCTTGGGGCAGCGTGCCAATCTATTTTCCCGATTGGTGGCCATACAGCTATTACAACGTGCGGTACGGGCTGCAACTGCTTCCAGCGGTGGCCGTCTTTGCCGCGCTAGCGTATGAATTTCTGGGCAAGTTTGTTCCTGCCCGGCTGGTTGGCGGATTGATGGCAGTGGCGCTGGCGGGAAGTTACTACTCCGTTTGGCAAAAAACGCCAATCTGCTTGCGTGAAGCCCAAGCCAACGGCAAAGCCCGCATGATGTTTGAAGACGAGTTGGCGCGGGAGTTGAAGAAGCTGCCGGCATCGGCCACTCTGATGATGGATTGTGGCGCCCATTCCGGCGCCATCCAGCAGGCGGGGATACGCTTCAGTCGCGTCCTGCGGGAAAGCAATCCCCCTTATTGGGAGGTCGCTCTGAGCCGGCCGGCGGAGTCTGCCGATTATGTGATCGCCCAGCAAGGCGACGATGTTTCCCGCGCCGTCCGCCTATTTCCTCAGGGGCTGGAGCGTGTTGCTACAGTGGATGTTCCTGGACAGCCCAAGGTTTTCATTTATCGGTCGGTTCACTAAGGCGGCCCGGTATCCGCCACGAGCGTTGCTCGCTGTTTACCCTGCGAGTTCTCGCGCTCACGCAAGGCGCTCTGGGCCCTCCAACGGTGCTACAATCGGGCAGTTTTCTCCGATGACATATAGTTTTCTTCTGAACCTTTTTCCGCATGTATCGCTGGCTGGCCTGCTTTCCAAGACCCTTGTTCAGCTAACGCTGGCTGCTGTCCTCGGCGGCATCATTGGAATGGAACGCGAGCTGAAGCGCCGTCCTGCCGGTCTGCGGACCAATATGTTTATCTGCTTCGGCTCAGCCATGTTCACGATTCTTTCTACGCGGCTGGCCGGTGAATTCGGCGTTGGCGACCATACCCGGATCGCGGCGCAGATCATTCCGGGTATTGGTTTCATCGGCGCCGGGTCCATCCTGCACGCCAAAGGCAGTGTGACCGGCCTGACCACGGCGGCCACGATTTTTGTGGTTGCTTCCATCGGCATGGCGGTTGGAGGAGGACTTTACCTTGAAGCCATCTTTGCCACTCTGCTGATCTTTATGGCTTTGCATTTGCTCGGATGGCTGGAACTGCGATTCAACCTGAAACCGGTGATGATGAATTACACCGTTGTTAGCGACAAGTCCGCCGACGATCTTGTGGCGGAGGTGAACGCGGTGTTGGAAGACCGTGGCAAGGAGATGCAGGGCATGCGTCTAAGCAAGATCAACGGAAAAGAGCGGATTGTTTTCAGCGTGGACGGGACCCGCAGCGAACACAGCGAACTTGGCCGGCGGCTGCGCCAGTCAGAAGATCTGCGCAACTTTGAATCCATTCCCGGCGTGGAAACTGAATAAACAGATGATGGTCCCATTCACCAAAGCGTCAGCCTGTGGCAACGACTTCCTTATCATTGATGGCATTCATGCGGACGGCTTTCAGCCACCCGCGGACCTGTTCCAGTTCAGCAAGCAAATCTGCGACCGGCACAACGGCGTTGGCGCTGACGGCGTGGAGTGGCTCTTTCCCGCGCAGGACGCCGATATGCGCATACGCCTCATCAATGCCGATGGCACGGAAGCGGAAATCTCCGGCAACGGGACCCGTTGTGTGGCCGCGTATCTGGTCAATAGCGGCCACGGCAGCAAGCTTGCTTTACAGACTGGCGCGGGAACCAAGCAGTGTGAATTGGTTTCGCGCGACGGCAGCCGCTTTGAATTTGAAATGGATATGGGCGAACCGCAGGTGGGCGATGATTTTTCCGTCCAGGCAGCTTTTGGCCGGGCGCATGGCACGCCGGTCTCCATGGGCAACCCGCATTACGTGGTCTTCATGAAAGACTTTCCTCCCGCATGGCAGACGGAAGCGGGGGAGATCGGTGGCCACCAGGATTTCAAGCTCGGCGTTAACGTGGAGTTTGTCCGAGTGACCAGCCATAATGACATCGAAGTCCGCTTCTATGAGCGCGGCGTGGGTGAAACGCAATCTTCGGGCACCGGCTCATGCGCTTCCGCGGTGGCAGCGATTGCCGCCGGACGCGTGAATTCGCCGGTGAACGTTCATGCTCCGGGTGGCGCCCAGGTGGTGCGCTGGTCAGGCGAAAAAGTTTTTCTGCGTGGCCCGGCCCAGCTCATTTGCCGGGGAGAGTTCTTTGGCTGACCAGGTCATAAAACCTCCGTCGCTAAAAAAAGGCGACAAGATCGGCATTATCGCGCCGGCCAGCAGTTTCAGCCGTGAAGGATTCGCTGCGGGCTATGACCGCCTGCGCCAGATGGGCTATGAGCCGGTCTACTCCAACGGTATTTTTGACCGCGATCTTTATTTTGCCGGCACCGCGGAACGCCGCCTGCGCGAACTGGAAGAGATGATCGCCCGCGACGACATCGCAGCGTTGATCTGCGTGCGCGGCGGCTACGGCAGCAATTACCTGCTGGACCAGCTCGATTTTGAGCACTTCATCCAGCATCCTAAGATCCTGCTCGGCTGCAGTGACATTAGCTCGCTGCTCACGGTGGTCACAGATCGTACCGGCCTGGTGACGTTTCACGGGCCGATGTTGGCCAAAGATCTTGCACTCGGAACTTTTGACAGTTCCAGCTGGAACAATGCTCTCCAGGGCGCGGCGAATTGGAATGTATCGACGGACGGAGTCGAAGTGCTGAGGGCTGGGCGCGCGCGTGGCCGGCTCTATGGAGGATGCCTCTCGATGCTGGTGGCGTCGCTGCGGACGCGATTTGAAGTCCGGACGGAAGGGACGATTCTATTCATTGAAGATATTGCCGAAAAGCCTTATCGCATTGACCGGATGCTGATGCAGTTGCGGCTGGCAGGCAAACTGGAGGGCGTGCGCGGATTTATCTTTGGAGAAATGCTGGACTGCGGTCCACCTGCCGGCGCCGACTACACGCTGCAGCAGGTCATCCTGCGCGTGCTTTCGCCATACAATGTCCCGATAATCTACGGTCTCAGGTCAGGACATGTAACTAGAGACAACATTACGTTGCCCATCGGGGTTGAGGCTGAACTGGTGGCGGAGAGCACAGGCGTGGGCCTGAAAATCCTTGAAGCTGCCACTTTGAAGTCTGTCGCATAAAATTCCCGCTCACGAAAACGACAAATCCGTTACTCTTGAATCGTGGAACATTAAATTGTGGAACAACAGCACGTACACATCATAGGAATTTGCGGAACGGCCATGGCCTCGCTCGCGGGGCTGCTCAAGCAGAGAGGCTTCAAGGTCACCGGCTCGGATGCGTCGGCCTATCCGCCCATGTCGGATTTTCTGGCTTCCATCGCTGTCCCGGTGGCGCAGCCGTATGCTGAGACAAACCTGAAGCCCCGGCCGGACATGGTGATTGTGGGCAACGCCATCTCGCGCGGTAATCCGGAGCTAGAGTATGTTCTGGACGAGCGCATCCTTTTCCGCTCCATGCCGGACATTTTGTATGATCTTTTTCTGCGCACGCGCCAGCCCATCGCGGTCGCGGGCACGCACGGCAAGACCACTACAACGTCCATGCTGGCCTGGATTTTTCAGACCGCGGGCAAGGAGCCTTCTTTTTTGATTGGCGGGATTGCGGAAAACTTCAGTAGCAGCTATGCATTGCGCCAGGGCAAGCATTTCATCATTGAAGGCGACGAATACGATACCGCCTTCTTCGATAAAGGCCCGAAATTTCTGCATTATTTTCCTGAGTCCGTCATCCTGACTTCCGTCGAGTTTGACCACGCCGATATTTATACCGACCTTGAAGCCGTGAAGACGGCATTCAAGCGGCTGGTCAATCTGGTCCCGCGCCGGGGCAAGATCATTGCTCATGACGCCAAGGAAAACGTGGATGAATGCATTGCCAAGGCTTTTTGCGCCGTAGAACGCTACGGAATGGAAGAAGGTTCGTTCTGGCGGGCGACGAACATGCTGTTTGAAGCCGAGCGAACGGCGTGGTCCGTGCTGCGGGAAGGGAACTGGTGGGCCAATTTTGAATTTGCCGTGGCCGGCGAGTACAACGTGCTGAACGCGACCGCGGCCGCGGCCATGGCGGCAAACTATGGTATTGAGCCGGCGGCCATCGCGGAGGCGCTGAAAACATTCAAGAGCGTCAAGCGCCGACTGGAAGTCAAAGCGCAAATTGACGGCATCACCATCATTGACGACTTTGCTCATCATCCCACGGCCATTGCCGCCACGCTGACGGCACTGCGCACTCGCTATCCGGCATCGCGCCTCTGGGCCATCTTTGAGCCGCGCTCCAATACGCTGCGCCGAAAAATTCTACAGAAAGACCTGATCAGCAGCCTGGCCCTGGCCGACCAGGTGGTTATTACCCCCATCTTCAAGCCGGAAGCGGTGCCGGAGAGCGAGCGTCTGACGACGGCGTCTGTGGTCAACGGCGTAAAGAGAAGCGGCAAACCGGCGCGCGAGCTGGCTGACGCGGATGCCATTGTTGAGGCTGTCGCGCCGGAACTCCAGAGCGGTGACGTGGTGGCCATTCTCTCCAACGGCGGCTTTGGCGGTATCTATGAGAAACTTCCGCGCAAGCTGGAGGAGCTACGCGGCGTGCAGCGTACATGATCGGCTTCTTTCGTACCTTTTTCGCGGTGGCAGTTCTTGTGGTGGTGGTTCCCTTGGCCGCGCTCATCGCTTTTCCCTGGACCTTTATCTCCGGCAAAATCAATTTTCTGTATTGGGCGGGTATGGGCCTGACTCACTTTGGCGTCCGGCTGGCGGGAACAAAAATCAAACTGGTGGGTTTGGACAAACTTGATCCCGCGGGGACGTACATCTTTATGTCGAACCACGTTTCCAACCTTGATCCTCCGATCCTTGCTCCGATGATTCCCGGGCGAACGTCGTTTTTGGCCAAAAAGGAAGTATGGCGTATCCCCATTCTGGCGCAGGCCCTGACCCTGGCCGAGTTTATTCCCGTAGAGCGCAGAAATCGTGACGCGGCCATTCAGAGCGTTCAGCGCGCCGGTGAAGTTTTGCGGCACGGGATCAACGTGACTCTTTTCCCCGAAGGCACGCGCTCACCCGACGGCCGTCTCATGCCGTTCAAGAAAGGACCGTTTCACCTGGCTGCGGAGACTGGGTTTCCCATCGTGCCGATCACCATTCTGGGGACATACGAGATGATGCCCAAAGGAAGCCTGGTGGCAAAGAGCGGCACGGCGACACTGGTCTTTCACTCGCCTATCGATCCCAAACAGTTTGCCGAAAGAGAAGAACTGGTGCAGGCAGTGCGTGATGCTATGAACGGCGCACTGCCGGCGGAAAGAAGATAGGTTCTTAACCACAAAGGGCACGAAGGAACACAAAGGAGAAAATCATTTATCTGTGGTAAACGATTTTCTTCGTGTTCCTTCATGCCCTTTGTGGTTATTGTCGTAGGTTGTTTACACCACTGTAATCTTTTTCCTAAGCTCGCCGGTGAACAGGCTCTTGGGAATCATGGCGTGCACGCCGCGCATAATGTCCACCACCTGGGTTACGCGGAAGCTTGCCGCGATGCTGCACAAGGCGTAGGCGTCGAGCTCGTTAAGGCCCGCGCGGGCGGCCAGAAACTTGATTGCGTTTCGTGCTGCCAGAGTCATGGCCGCGTTTAAGTCCTTGTCCATGCCGAGTGTGATCCAGTGCGTGGGCGTCTCCGCCACCGGCCAGGCGAATTTTTTTTGCTTATGGAGAACCACTTGGATGCGCACTTCCTGCATGCGTGTTTCCAGGGCAGTGAGGCTGATTTCGCCATCGCCCTGCGCCGCATGGGAGTCACCGGTGTAAATCAGGGCGCCTGGCTTCCATACGGGAATAAACATGGTGGAGCCTTCAGACATCTCGTTTAAGTCCACATTCCCCGCATGAGGGCCGGGAGGGACGGAGCTGGTAACGCCGGGACTCAGCGGCGGATAGTAACCGTCCGGCGGCGCCACGCCTAGCGTGCCCTGGAATGGCTTGAGCGGGACATTGATGTTAGGCGCGAACTGCGCATTCATCTTCTGGAGATCAAAGTCCAGATATTTGATTTGTCCTTGGGGATAGTCCGCCGCCAGCAGGCCGGTGCCCAGTGCGCCAGGATTATTGAACACGGCGCCCCAGTTAAATGCCTTGAGGCGCTTGTAGCGAATCTCCAGCACATCGCCCGGCTCGGCATTGTTGACCGCGACGGGACCAATGATGGAGTGCGGGCCGCGTCCGGGATTGCTCTTTCTGAGCTCCGCCAGCGTGTCTATCGGGACGCCCGGCTGCATCTGGTTCATAAAATGTGACCAGGTGTTGGGAAAACTTATGGTGTCACCGGAATCGATTTTGATGATGGGCGGCAAAGTGGTGTCAAACACGCCCAAGTGCACGGTCTCATTGGTTGACTCGACCACATGCACCTTGCCTTCATCTTTGTCAGGTTGCTTGGCGGCGGAGGTCTTCTTACCGGCATCTTTCTGCTCAGCGTAGGCCAGCTTGCTGAACCACGGCCCGACGGTCGCCAGCACGCCCATAAAGCTGCTGGCGCGCAAGAGCTTGCGGCGCGAGCGGCCACGCGAGGTCAGGTAGCCGTCCAGGTTTTCCTGGTCCATTTCATCCATATGCAGCAGGCGGTCGGAAGCGCGCGGGGTGGAAGCGGCGTCGGCAATGTCCTGGCGTAGCACGCCGGTGCCTTTTTCATCGCCGCAGCCGAAAAGATTTCCGCAATGGTGATGGTGTGCTGGTCGGTCTTCCTGGTCGTGATCATGATCGTGTTGGTCTGGCATTCTTCTCTCCTTGTAAAAGTGTGAGCGCAAACGCATGGACGCGCAAATCCGCACAACAGGGGCGCCAATGCTCCCAATCGCCGCGAATTCTACTCCGGCGCAGAGCGATTTGATAATAGGAAATTTGGATGGATGGAAAACAGAATTCCGGCTACTTCAACGTGGGTTCCGGCTTTGCGAAATCCTGCGTTAGCTTGACCTGAATTGACCCTTCGTCTCCCTTGTGCAGCATCGGTCCGTAAGACGTGTGCTTCACGCCCTGCGCGTTGGTGAACTGGATCTTCAGCGCGCCGGTTTCGAGCGGCTTGATGGAGTATAGGAAGGACTTGCCCGGAGCCAGAGTGTTTACGCCAAACGTAGCATTCGGATAGTCGACAATGATGGTCGAGATGGTTTGCTGGCTGGTGTTGATCAAGTTGACCTGGACTACGCGGGAGCGGCATCCGGCTGAAACAAGAAGAACCAGCAACACGGCGGTGAATGGAATAGCTTTCATTTTTGCTTTCACTTTTTTTCAATGACTCGGGCGGCCAGCACGGCGCCGTTGCGATTGTCGTGCAGTTTCAAAGGGAAGACCAGGATGTTCCAGTTCCACCGGTTTCTCTTGGTCGGCAGATGGGGCAGGCCGCGGAAACTGTCGTTCACGTACTGCCAGTTGCCTTCGCGGTCCAGGATTTCCAGGACCACATCTTCGCCCATGGCCATTGCGATGCGTGAATAAAAGAAATCGCGGGCGTTCACCACCACGGCGGTCCCGCGGCGCTTGGCTTCAAAGGAGCGTAACGCGGCCAGCAGATCGTCGACCGAGCTGTACCCTTTGAGCAGATGCATGTCTTCCACGCCGCCAAACTTTCTCTCCAGCGTGGCGGAAAGGATGATGATGGGCACTTCCGGGCGTTTGTCGCGCAGAGACTGGGCCACTTCCGTGCCAAACTTTCCCGCTCCCAGGTGGTAATCGAGTACGGCAATGTCAATGTCGCTGAGGTGCGCCTCAGCTTCTTCCACTGAGGCCGACGTGATCACTTCATAGCCGTGACTACGCAAGATGGCGGTGCGCAGGATGAGATTGTCATAGCGGTCATCCAGCAGCAGTACTCGAATCGGTTTTTTTTCTGGCTTTTCCGTCATGGCAAGGAATTGGGCGAATCTTCTTGTTCCCGTCCGCTTTCATACCTGTTCTTGCGCGAGGTGCCGTTCCGACCCTGAGCTTGCCGAAGGGGAGGAACCGGCCCTGCGGCAGCCAAGGTCCACGATCAACTGAGAATACGTGCGAAAACCGAGAGCAGCGGAGCCGATCCCTCACCCGTCGCTCCGCTCAGGGTTCGGGATGACACTTTGTTCCGCGATGTATTTGTTTTCGACCTCTAACCATTTTCTTCTTTCTCTTTGCCTGTCTTCGCTGCACCGCGCACGGCTCGCGCAAGCTCCGGCAATTTGCTGAAAATCGTTACGCTGCGCAGCCATTGTTTATGATCAAACGCCGGTGAGCCGCTCACCATGGCGCCGGGCTTAATATCGCCATGTGTACCGCTCTGGGCCGTGACCACGACTCCGTCGCCGATCTTGCAGTGTCCGGCCACGCCGACCTGGCCG
>WNFI01705215.1_pt1 | contig 12702 bp, 10 predicted proteins | sample 5400471 | NCBI WGS metagenome assembly WNFI01 (sample SAMN13153348, study PRJNA577476) | soil metagenome | isolation source: 100 cm saprolite on Douglas fir-dominated hillslope | place: USA:California | collected 2013-09-17
GGGTTCACCTTCTACACCCACCCCGAGATCGAGTTCTTCCTGCTCAGAGATCGCCCCGAATCCGGCGCCAAGCCCCGGCCGATCGATCAGGGCGGCTACTTTGACCACACGCCGCATTCCATCGCGCATGACTTCCGCAAGTCGGCCATCACCATGCTGGAGACCATGGGCATCTCGGTGGAGTTCAGCCACCACGAGGGAGCACCCGGCCAGCAGGAGATCGACCTGCGCTACGCCGACGCCCTGACCACCGCGGACAACGTCATGTCGTTCCGCCTGGCCATGAAGGAGGTGGCGCTCGAGCAGGGGGTCTACGCGACCTTCATGCCCAAGCCGTTCAGCGAGTACCCGGGCTCTGGCATGCACACCCACATGTCGCTGTTCGAAGGCGACCGGAACGTCTTCCACGACCCGGGCGGCGAGTTCCAGATCTCCAAGCTCGGCCGGTCCTTCATCGCCGGCCTGCTCACGCACGCGGCCGAGATCACGGCGGTCTGCAACCAGTGGGTCAACTCCTACAAGCGGCTCTGGGGCGGCGCCGAGCGGATCGCCGGGGCGGGCGGCGAGGCGCCCTGCTACATCTGCTGGGGACACAACAACAGGTCGGCGCTGGTCCGCGTGCCTATGTACAAGCCGAAGAAAGGAAACGCGACCAGGATCGAGTTCCGCTCGCTCGACCCGGCGTGCAACCCGTACCTCGCCTTCGCCGTCATCCTCGCTGCCGGGCTGAAAGGGATCGAGGAGGATTACGACCTCCCGCCCGGGGCAGAGGACGACGTCTGGGCGCTGACACCGGCCGAAAGGCGCGCGCTCGGTATCGCGCCGCTGCCGCAGAGCCTGTCCGATGCGTGCAACGTGATGCAGACAAGTGAGCTTGTGGCCGAGACTCTCGGCGAGCAGGTGTTCGACTTCTTCCTCCGCAACAAGCGGGAGGAATGGGCCGATTACCGCCGCCATGTCACTGAGTTCGAGCTCGACCGGTACCTGTCATCGCTGTGAGCCCGGTAACACTGTGAGCCCGGTAACACCGTGAGCCCGGATGCCCGGAGCCCGGACATGACCGCCGCGGCTCCTGACTGGAGCCAGGTGCTCGCGCAGAACGCCTCCGCATACGCCAGGGTCGCGATCACCAACATCGGCAGGGAGTTCCCCAACGACGTTCACCACACGATGTCGGGCCCGGGCGACTTCCCGACCCGGCCCAGTGCGCGCAACCCGGTGTTCTACGGGAGCTTTGACTGGCACTCCTGCGTCGAGATGCACTGGCTCCTGGTCAGGCTGCTGCGCACCGCCCCAGACCTCGTCCCGGCAGACGAGATCAGGGCCACGCTGAGCCGGCAGTTCACCCCCGACGCAGTTGCCAGGGAGGCCGGCTATGTCGCCGGGCCGAGCGGGCCGGGACGTTATGCCTGGGGCTGGGCGCTGGCGCTCGCAGCCGAGACAGCGTCGTTCGACGATCCCGACGCCAGGCGCTGGTCAGCTGCGCTCCGGCCGCTGGCCGACGTCGTCACGGGCCTGTTTATCCGCTGGCTGCCCAAGGCCACCTACCCGGTGCGGTACGGCCTGCACCCGAATACTGCGTTCGCCCTGTCCCGGTCGCTGCCGCACGCCCGGATGCTGGCCGCGGCCGGGGATCCGGAGCTGGCGGAGGCGATCACTGCCGCTGCGGCCAGGTGGTACCGCGGCGATGCCGGTTACCCGGCCGCCTGGGAGCCGTCGGGCTCGGACTTCCTCTCCCCGGCATTGACCGAGGCCGAGCTGATGGCGCTGCTGCTGCCGGCCAGCGAGTTCGCCGCCTGGCTCACCGCCTTCCTGCCGGGCATCGAGCACCGGGAGCCAACCGCCTTGTTCGAGCCGGCTCTGGTCTCCGATTCCAGCGACGGCCAGATCGCCCACCTGCACGGGCTCAACGCGAGCCGGGCCTGGTGCTGGCGCAGGATCGCCGAGAGCCTGCCGCCACGCGACGACCGGATCGAGCCCGCGCTGGCGGCGGCGCGGGTGCACGCGGGCGCGGCGCTACCGCACGTGACTGGCGATGATTACATGGTCGAGCACTGGCTCGCCGCCTATGCGGTACTGCTTCTGACGTGACCCTGCCGACCTGACGACGCCGACCTGACAATGCCGACCTGACGCTAACGTGGCACGGGTGAGCATGCCGCGCGCAGTGACGCTGGCCGGGCGGCTGGCGACCCTGGGGTTCGCCGATACGGCGGGCGCTCAACGGCTGCTCGCCGACGAGCTCGGCCTCGATCTGCTCGGCTCGGATGCCCAGATCGTGGCTGCCCTGGCCAGCGCGCCCGACCCCGATCTGGCGGCCGCCGGACTGGCCAGGCTGCTGCCCGATGAGGACCTGCGGGCGGCCCTGCGGGCCGACCAGCGCCTGCGGGGCAGGCTGACCGCGGTGCTCGGCGCGAGCACGGCACTTGCCGATCACCTGAGTCGCCACCGTGCTGGCTGGAAGCTGCTCAGCAGCCCGGATGAGGATCAGCAGCCCGAGCCCGGCACGCTTCGCGCTGACGTGGCCGGCAGCGCCGATCCCGATGCCCTGCGGATCGCGTACAAGCGCGCGCTGCTGCAGGTCGCGGCGCAGGACCTGACCGGCGAATGGGCCATCGACGATGTCATGGCCGAGCTGGCAGATCTCGCGGCCGGCGCACTGCAGGCCGCCCTGGCCATCGCCCGATCCCGGCTGCCGGGCGAAGCGGCCGGATGCAGGCTCGCGGTGATCGCGATGGGCAAGTGCGGCGCACGGGAGCTGAACTACGCCAGCGACGTCGACGTCGTTTTCGTCGCCGAGCCGGCCGAGCCTGGCACCGAGACTGCCGCGCTGCGCACGGCCACGCAGCTGGCCAGCGCGACGATCAGGGTGTGCTCGGACGCCGGGCTAGAGGGCGCGCTGTTCCCTGTCGATCCGAACTTGCGCCCTGAGGGACGCAACGGACCGCTGGTGCGGACCCTCGCCAGTCATCTCGCCTACTACCAGCGCTGGGCCAAGACCTGGGAGTTCCAGGCGCTGCTGAAGGCCAGGCCGGTCGCCGGCGACGCCGATCTCGGCCGCCAGTACATGGCGGCCATCGCGCCCCTGATCTGGCAGGCCGCGCAGCGCGAGGATTTCGTCGCGGACGTCCAGACGATGCGCCGCCGGGTGGTCGCGAGCCTGCCGGCCAAAGGAGCGGACCGCGAGATCAAGCTCGGACCCGGCGGGCTGCGGGACATCGAGTTCGCCGTCCAGTTGCTCCAGCTGGTGCACGGCAGGGCCGACGAGACGCTGCGGGACCCGGCGACCCTGCCCGCGCTGGGCGCGCTGGCCGCCGGCGGGTATGTGGGCAGGCAGGACGCGGCGAGCCTGGCTGCCGCTTACCGGTTCCTGCGCGCGGTTGAGCACTTGCTCCAGCTACGGCAGCTTCGCCGTACGCATTCGCTGCCGACCGACCCCGCGATCCTGCGCCAGGCCGGGCGGGCGCTGCGCTCGATGCGCTACACGGGGCCGGGCGCCGCCGGCGATGATGCCGCACTGCCGGGGACCGCGGGGTCAGCCGACGTGTCGGCTGACCCCGCGGACCAGCTGATGACACAGTGGGGCCAGCACGCCGGGACAGTCAGGCAGCTGCACGAGAAGCTCTTCTACCGGCCGCTGCTCGACGCGGTAGCACGACTGCCCGGTGACGTGATCAGGCTTACCTCCCAGGCGGCTGCCGAACGGCTTGAGGCGTTGGGTTACACGGACCCGGCCGGTGCGCTGCGGCATATCGGCGCGCTGACCACCGGCGTATCGAGAAAGGCGGCCATCCAGCGGGCTCTGCTGCCCGCGATGCTCGGCTGGTTCGCCGACGCGCCGCGGCCGGACGCAGGGCTGCTCGCTTTCCGGCAGGTAAGCGAGGCGCTCGGCAGCTCACCCTGGTACCTGCGGCTGCTTCGGGACGACACGAACGTCGCCTGGCGGATGGCCAGGCTGCTCGCGTCCGGCCGGTACGCGACCGACCTGCTGCTGCGCGCGCCGGAAGCCGTCGCGATGCTGGCCGATGACGCCCTGCTGCAACCCCGGCCGGATGACGCGCTGCGCGCCGAGGCCGACGCGACGGTGCGCAGGCACGTCAGGGCCGCGGATCTCGAGGACGCCGTGCCCGGCCTGCTTGCCATCCGCCGCAGGGAACTGTTCCGCACCGCGTCAGCGGACCTGCTCGGCCAGATCGACAGCATGCAGGTCGCCGACGCCGTCGGCACCATCACGGCCGTGACCGTGGGCGTGGCCTTGGAGCTGTCCATCGGCACGATCGCGGGCGCGTCCGGTGAACTCCCGGCCAGGATCGGCGTGATCGCGATGGGCAGGTTCGGCGGGCACGAGATGGGATTCGGCAGCGACGCCGACGTCCTGTTCGTTTACGAGCCCGTGCGCGGCGCCAGCGAGGAGGCGGCCACGAGAGCCGCGCACGCGGTCGCCGAAGAACTGCGCCGCCTGCTCGGCCGGCCAGGTCCGGATCCGTCCCTGCACGTCGACGCCGATCTGCGGCCCGAGGGACGGCAGGGCCCGCTGGTCAGGACGCTCCGTGCGTACCGCGCGTACTACAGCCGGTGGGCGCGGCCATGGGAGGTGCAAGCATTGCTGCGAGCCGACCCGGTGGCGGGCGACGCAGGGGTGCGGGAGGCGTTCGGCAGGCTCGCCGACGACATCCGCTATCCAGCCGGAGGGCTGGCCGAGGGTCCGGTTCGGGAAATCAAGCGGATTAAAGCCCGGATGGAAGCAGAACGCATGCCGCGTGGCGTCGACCCGGTCCTGCACGTCAAGCTGGGACCTGGCGGGCTGTCTGACGCCGAGTGGGTCGCGCAGCTGCTGCAGCTCAGGCACGCGGGTGCGGTGCCCGCGTTGCGGACGACCCGGACCCTGGCCGCCCTCGCCGCTGCGCGTGACGAAGCTCTGCTCGCGTCCGCCGACGAAGCGGCGCTGAGCGCGGCCTGGTTGCTCGCCACCCGGATCAGGAACGCGGTGATGCTGGTCACCGGCCGGGCAGCAGATGTGCTGCCGACCGGGCAGCCTGAGCTGGCGGCGATCGCGCGGTTGCTTGGCTACCCGCCCGACGGCGCACAGGACCTCGTGCAGGACTGGCGGCGGGCGGCGCGCCGGGCCAGAGCGGTGATGGAGCGCGTCTTCTACGGCTAACCCCGCGCCGTCATACCCCGGTAGGGGCCCGCCTAGGTCGCCGGGTGCACGCCAGCAACAGGCAAAGCGGTGCATCCTGGTGAGGTGACGGACGCGACCACACGGCGGACCCGGCCATCGTGGCCGGGCACATTGATGGAGCGCGTGCTCGCGCTGGTCGCGGCGGACTATCGACGGCCGGTCGGGCCAGTCGTCATTGCCGCCATCCTGGCGACGGCGGCCGGCGTGGAGTCGGGCCGGGCAGGGCCGGTCCACCCCGGGGTCGCGATGCTGCTTGGCGTGCTCGGAACTAGCGGTCGTGCTCAGCGAGGGTGCCGTCCTGCTCGGCACCGCTGGGCTGAACGGCAACGTGACACCCTGGGACGGCACGGCATCCGAGGCGCTCGCGGTCATCGCCGCGTGGGGGGCGGGGGAGATGCTCAGGGCCAGGCGCCAGTCGGCGGCTGAACGGGCGGAGGCCGCTGAGCGGCTGCGCCACCTGAGCGAGCGGGACGTCGTGGCGCGCGAGCGTGCCTCGATCGCGAGGGAACTGCACGACGTGGTCGCTCACCATGTGTCCATGATCGCGGTCCGGGCAGCGACGGCGCCATACGCTGTTGCGGGCCTGACCGACTCCGGCCGGGCGGCGTTCGCCGAGATCGCCGACGAGGCGCGGTCGGCGCTGACCGAGCTGCGGCTGGTGCTCGGAGTGCTGCGGGCACCGGACGGCAGCGGACGGGAGGCGGCACCGCAGCCAACGATCGCTGACCTCGATGCGCTGGTGGACCGGGTCTCGAGCACGGGGACCAGCGCGAAGATCACCGTGTCCGGAGCTGTCAGGCAGCTTCCGGCGTCGGTCGAGCTGTGCTGCTACCGGATCGTCCAGGAGGCGCTGACCAACGCCCGGCGGCACGCGCCTGGCGCGGCCGTGACCATCGAGCTCTCGTACGGCGCCGACGGGATCAGCGTGCTCGTCTCGAATGGCCCGCAGCCCGGGCCGCCAGAGCCGGGACCGGCCTCGCGCGGATTCGGCCTCACCGGCCTGCGCGAGCGGGTCACCATGCTCCGCGGCCAGTTCCGGGCCGGCCCGGCCGCCGACGGCGGATTCGTCATCAGCGCCGTGCTGCCCGCCGCCGCCCGGCCGCTTGGGGACGCCGGGTGAGCCCGCGCCCGCTGCGGCTACTTGTCGCCGACGACCAGGCGGTCGTGCGGATGGGTTTCACGGCCATGCTCGACTCTCAGCCGGACATGAGCGTGGTCGCAACCGCGCAGGACGGCGCGCAGGCGGTCCGGCTGGCCCGCGAGTTCGGGCCGGATGTGGTGCTGATGGACATCAGGATGCCCGTCCTGGATGGCATCGAGGCGACCAGGCGGCTCTGTGGCACCGAAACCTCGCCGAGAGTCCTGGTGCTCACCACGTTCGACCTCGACGACTATGTCTACGACGCGCTCCGCGCCGGTGCGAGCGGGTTCTTGCTCAAGGACGCCACGCCGGAGGAGATCATGGCGGCGGTGCGGGTCGTCGGGTCGGGCGAGGCACTGCTGGCGCCTTCGGTCACCCGCAGGCTGATCGCCGAATTCGCGGCCAGGAAACGGCTTACCCCGCCACCGCAGATTGACCGGCTGACGCCGAGGGAACACGAGGTGCTCTTGCTCATCGCGTCGGGCCTGACGAATGCCGAAATCGCCAGCAGGCTCTGCCTGGCCGAGCAGACGGTGAAGTCGCACGTCAGCTCCGTGCTGTTCAAGCTCGAGCTCAGGGACAGGGTCCAGGCCGTCATCCTGGCCTACGAGTCGGGGCTCGTCATAGCCGGCGAGGATGGCTCCCCGGGTCCGGCCAGCCAGTGAATGAGTGACAAGTCCTGATTAGGTAACAACCAATGGACGACGTTCTGGCTGCCGCAGCGGCCGCACTCGGGACTGACCTCGCCGACCCGGTTGACCTTGGCGGCAGCGAGCGCTCGGCGGTCCGGCGCTGCCGGCTGCCGGACGGCGGCACGGTCGTTGTCAAGAGCTACCCGGCTACGCCGGACGGCGCCGGCAGCTTCACCGCGGAGGCGGCCGGGCTGGCGTTCACGGGCGACTCGGGCGTCAGGCCCCGGCTGCTCGCAGCCAGCGCGCCAGCACGGCTTGTCGTCATGACCGACCTGGGAAGTGGTCCGAGCCTGGCCGACCTGCTGCTTGGCGGGCCGGGCGGTCAGGCCGCGGCTAGCTTGCTTGGCTGGGCCCGGGCATGCGGGGAGCTTGCGCTGGCAACCGCGGGACGGCAGGCGGAGCTTGCGGAACTGCGCGCGGCTTACCTGACCGGGCCGGCGGACTGGGGTGCGGTCCACTGGCTGCAGCGCAGGATCGCGGAGCTTCCTGGATTGCTCACTGAGCTGTCCGTGCCCCTACCGCCTGGCCTGGCCGCGGACCTGGCCGACGTCGCCACGATCCTGCAGTCCGGCCGGCATGAGGTCTTCTCGCCTGGCGATATCTGCCCGGACAACAACATGCTCGCAGCGGGGGCGCTCAAGTTCGTCGACTACGAGAGCGCTGAGTTCCACTCGGCGTTCCTTGACGCCGCGTACCTGCGGATGCCATTCAGCACCTGCTGGTGCGTGTTCCGGCTGCCGGAGCGGCTCGCGCGGTCGGCCGAGACGGCATACCGGAAACTTGTCAGCGGCATCTATGCGGATCTGGCGAACGAGCAGGTCTGGCGGAGCGGCATGCGCCGTGCAGTGGCCGCATGGACGATGCACGCGATGACGTACCTGCTTTACCGGTCGCTCGCCGCCGACCGGCCGATGATTGATGACGGGCGGGCCGCGCCAACCGCCCGCCAGCTCCTGCGTCACCGCTGGCAACAGCTGCTCGCCGAACTCGAGCCGTCAGGCGAACTCCCGTCGCTGCACGCGCTGGCCACGCAGCTCCTCGCTCGCACCGAGCACTGGCAGGTACCCGAACTGCCGCGGTATCCGGCGTTCCGGTGACATGAGCCGGCGTAGTGAACTTGGCTTACTGACCAGAGATCTCCGGCCGGATAATCGCGCCGGCGTCGCCAAGCAGCCGGTGCAGGCCGGCCACGAGCGCGTCGCGGGTTTGCTCGGCGGTGTAGCCGCCGTCGGTCATGAACCAGTCGATGGTCTCGATCTGCGTGAGCGCGTCTGCCGCGGCGAGGACCGCGTCGGCTTGCCTGCCGAACGTGCTCAGCTCGGCGGCGAAGTGCCGGGAGAGCTGGACGCGCAGCAACCCGCGGCGCACATTGAGATTCTCCCTGAGGACCTCGTCCGCCGGGACCGAGCGCATCCTCGTCCGAGCCAGGGCCGCCCTGGCGATCGGTGCGATCGCCTTGTGCAGCCGCAGCCTGGCAGTGACGAACGCCTCGACACGCTCGCCGAACGGCCCCTCGCCGACTGGCTCAAAGACGAACAGCGGCCCGACCCGTTCCAGGTGCCGGTCGATCGCCGCACGCGCCAGGTCATCCATGTCGCGCATGTACCGGTAGACCGACCGAAGCGAGACACCTGAGCGGAGCGCGATCGCCTCGGGCGACGGCGTGATATCGCCCTCGCTGAAAAGCTGGAGCACGGCGTCGAGCACCGCGAGCTTGTTCCGGTCCCGGCGGGCCGTGCGTCCATCGGTTACCGCATGTTCTGTCATCGCCACTGCCACAATTTAGCCTACTCTGGCGGGTGGTAACCCCCCGGGTCCGACGAACCGAGAGCTTAGTCAGATTCGCCCGGCCTGTCCCGGGCGGAATCCGGCGGGGTGGCGAGGTGACGGTCGAAGAACGCGATGATCCGGCGGCGTGCGTCCGCCGCCTGCGGCTCGGCATAGCCGGAACCCATCAGCGGGCCGCCGACGACCGCGTTGAATACCGTGAAAAGCCTGGGCAGAGCGGCGTCGGGGCCGGCCGCCCCGCGCAGGACGGCCAGCGTGCTGGGATGGTTGTTCAGGAACGAGTGTCCTGCGCGGGGATACTCCTTGATGTCGTAATCGACTCCGGCGGCTTCCAGCGCGCTGCTGAGCTTGGTCGCGGCCCCGCGAAGAGTGCGGTCCCTCGCGCCGTAGCTAGCGACAACCGGGCAGGACTGACGCAGGATGGCCTGCGCTTTCCTGGGAACGATGCCGTAGTTGACACTGGCGGCGTCGAAGCCGTGCCCAGGTGCCAGCAACAGCGCGAAGCCGCCGCCCATGCAGAAGCCGATCACGCCGATCCGGCCGGTGCAGTCGTCCTGGGCGGCCAGCCACGATCGGCACGCATCGGCATCAGCGAAGGCCTGGCCATGGCCGGAGACCAGATCGCCGAACACCGAGACCAGGCACCGCACCTTGCTGCCGATCGAGTAGAGGTCTGGCGCGAGCGCCAGGTATCCGGACCCTGCCAGCCAGTCCGCCTGCGCCCGCAGGTCAGGGGTCATGCCGACGGCGTCATGCAGGACCAGCGCGCCGGGCCAGGGTCCCTGCCTGGCTGGCCTTGCCAGGTAGCAGTGCAAGTCACCACGTGTTACCGCGACCCGCACATCGGACACGGCGCCTCCCGGAGTCCGTTCATCCTGCTATGGCGGTGTTCTCATGGTCGCAGCGGATTGGGCGTCTGTCCCCGGTATCCGGCAGGCATCCCGGCACCGATCCCTGCGGGGTGCCACAATGCGGATCATGGCCGCTGGCGCGTTCGAGGATCTGGTCAGGCGGCGAGTGGTCGTTGCGCCGATGGCCGGCGGCCCCAGCACGACCGACCTGGTGGTGGCCGCCGTCCAGGCCGGTGCGGTTGGCTTTCTGGCGGCGGGATACAAGACCGCGCAGGCGATGCGTGCCGACATCGCTGCGGTAACGGCGGCGACCAGCGAGCCCTTCGGGGTCAACGTGTTCGTGCCGGGCGCTCCAGCCGCCGACCCCGATGCGGTGGCACGCTATGTGGATAGCATCGCGGCGGACGCTGCCGCGGTCGGTGCCGCGCCGGGTGATCCATGCTGGAACGACGATGACTGGGCGGCCAAGGTCGCCGACCTGACCGCTCATCCGGTTCTGATCGTGAGCTTCACGTTCGGGTGCCCCGAGCCGGACGTGGTCTCGGCATTGCAGGTGGCAGGCAGCAGCGTCTGGGTCACGGTGACTGATCCGGCCGAAGCCGCGGCCGCGGTCGCGGCGGGTGCCGATTGCCTGTGCGTTCAGGGCGCTGAGGCGGGAGCGCACCGCGGTACATTCACGAACGCTCCCGGCGGCACGGTCGGCACGATCGAACTCATCACGGCGATCCGGGCCATGACTGATGTGCCGATCATCGCGGCCGGCGGGATCATGGACACCTCAGGGGTGCGGGCTGCCTTGTCCGCCGGGGCGGCCGCGGTTCAGTGCGGCACCGCCTTCCTGCGGTGTCCGGAAAGCGGCGCCCACCGGGTCTATAAGGCGGCGCTGGCCGACGCTCGGTACGGCGACACTGCCGTGACGAGGGCGTTCAGCGGGCGCCCGGCGCGAGGCCTGGTGAATAAGTTCCTGCTCGATCATCAGGCTGCGCCTGCCGCTTATCCGGAGATCAACAACGCGACCCGGCCGGTCCGGGCCGCCGCGGCGGCAACGGGAGATGCCGACAGGATGAGTTTGTGGGCCGGTCGCGGGTACCGGGCCGCGACGACGCGCCCGGCCGCTGAGGTGATCGACATGCTCTGCGGCTCGTCGGCCGCGACCAGGCCACGCGGCAGGGGTGCGGCGTAGCGTTTTCGGCCCGAGCCGGGATCAGACCGCCCACGGCGAGTCGGTGTGGGCTTGGTTGTTTAACTAATTTGATTTAGTGTTAGATTATGACCGTGCGCCAGGACAGGCGGAAGGATCGCGACGAGCAGCGACTCGCGCTCGTGTGCGCGCTCGACGACCCGGTCCGGCGCCGGCTATACGACTACGTGTCGGCGGCTGATGCCCCAGTCGGGCGCGACGAGGCGGCCGCTGCCGCCGGGGTCGGCCGTCCGCTGGCCGCCTACCACCTTGACCGGCTCGTGAGCCTGGGCTTGCTGACCGCGGACTATAGGCGCCCGGCAGGCCGGTCCGGGCCGGGCGCGGGCCGGCCCGCGAAGCGTTACTCCAGGTCGGGTTCCGAGTTCGCCGTGTCCGTGCCGCCCAGGGAGTACGAGCTAGCGGCGCGGCTGCTAGCGGAGGCGGTCGAGTCGGACCCGAGCGGCTCCGCGCGGGCGGCGCTCAGGCGGGCCGCGCACGGGGTCGGCGCCCAGATCGGCCGGACGGCGTGCGAGCCCCGGGTACGCTCCGGCAATGCGCCCGAGATCATGTGCGCCGTACTGGCGGAGCACGGCTTCGAGCCGTTCAGCCGTGATGACCGCACCGTAGGCCTGCGCAATTGCCCGTTTCATGCGCTGGCGGCGCGGCACACGGAGACCGTTTGCGGCATGAACCTAGCCCTGCTCGAAGGGATAGCGGCCGGGATCGGCGCCCAGGATCTGCAGCCCGTCCTCGATCCAGCACCGGGCCGGTGCTGTGTTGCCATCCGTACAGTCCAGAGATCACCCAAACAACCCGATGGAGCGTCATGACGCAGCAGCTGACCCTTGCCCCGCCGTACCCGCCCGAGCCGGGGCAGCCGCCCGAAGACGAGCAGGGCCAACGGCCGGACTCTGTCGTCGACGTGGCGGCCGCCACGAAGGCCGCCGCCGAGTTCCTGGCGGCGCTGGGCATTCGTCTGGACGAGGACGGCCTGCGCGACACCCCCGCCAGGATGGCGCGGGCATATGCGGAGCTATTCGACCCGCCGCCGCTGCGCCTCACCACGTTCGAGAACGCTGAGGGTTACGACGAACTGGTCATCGCGCGGGCCATTCCCTTCCGCACGGTCTGCGAGCACCATTTGCTGCCGTTCTCAGGCGTTGCGCATGTCGGCTATCTGCCGGCCGAGCGTATTCTCGGCTTGTCCAAGCTGGCCCGCCTGGTTGAGCATTTCGCGGCACGGCCGCAAACGCAGGAACGCCTCACCAGGCAGGTCGCTGAGTGCCTGCAGGAGCGCATGCTGCCTCGCGGCGCCGGAGTAGTGCTTGAGGCCGAGCACACGTGCATGACGCTACGCGGCGTCCGGGCCACCGGCGCCACGACCGTGACGTCGGCGCTGCTCGGCAGCCTGCGGACGGACCCGAGGTGGCGGGCTGAGTTCTTCGCTCTTGCTGGAGTGCACGCCTGAGAAAGCGAGCTGAGAAGGGAGCTGACCATGACCAGTGACCAGACCAAGGTGATCGTCGGGGCGAGCCTGGCCGGTGCGCGCGCCGCCCGGACGCTGCGCGACGAGGGCTTTGAGGGCCCGGTCATCCTGATTGGCGAGGAGGATGAGACCCCGTACGAGCGGCCGCCCCTGTCCAAGGATTACCTGATGGGCAAGCACGGCAGGGAGAAGCTCTACGTCCAGCCGCGCGATTGGTACGCCGAGCACGAGGTTGATCTGCGGCTCGGCACGACCGTGACCGGACTCGATCCGGTGGCGCACGAGGTCGTCCTGGCGGGCGGGGAGCGGGTCGCGTACTCCCAGGTGCTGCTCACGACCGGCTCGTCGCCGCGCCTGCTGCCGGTTCCGGGCGCCGGCCTCG
>WNFI01202837.1_pt1 | contig 12701 bp, 9 predicted proteins | sample 5400471 | NCBI WGS metagenome assembly WNFI01 (sample SAMN13153348, study PRJNA577476) | soil metagenome | isolation source: 100 cm saprolite on Douglas fir-dominated hillslope | place: USA:California | collected 2013-09-17
TCCGCGTAATGCCGTGCCTTCTCGCGCGGAACGTCCAGCGCCCGGAGGCAGGCGACCGCGAGATTCTCGTGCAATATGCCGGCACCGCTTGCGCCGATGACATCCACCGGACCGAGCACCGGAAACGCGGCGACCGGTGTGCCGCACGCCAGCGATTCGAGCATCACCAGCCCGAAGGTATCGGTCAGGCTGGGGAAGACGAACACGTCGGCGGCGCGGTAATAGCGCGCCAGTTCCGCCGGGGTCTTGATGCCGGCGAAGTGCACCTGCGGATAACGGCGCTCCAGTTGCGCCCGCATGGGACCTTCACCGACCACCCACTTGGTGCCGGGCAGGTCCAGTTTCAGGAAGGCCTCGATGTTCTTTTCCACGGCGACGCGCCCCACGTAAAGGAAAATGGGGCGCCGATCCGTCAGTGCGTCGCGCGTGCCCGGAGAGAACGTCTGCGTATCCACGCCACGTGTCCAGGCGACGGTGTTGGTGAAGCCGCGGGCTTGCAGGTCGCGCTGCACGCTGGGCGTCGGGACCATCAGCGCCCGCGATGGAGCGTGAAAATTGCGCAGCCACCGGTAGGTCAGGTCGACCGGGATACGGATGCGCGCGTGCACATATTCCGCAAACCGGGTGTGGAAGGCCGAAGTGAACGGGATCTTTCGTCTCAGGCAGTAACGGCGCGCGGCCAAGCCGAGCGGGCCTTCGGTAGCGATGTGGAGGGCATCCGGCGCGAAAGCCTCGATCTGCCGGCTGACGCCGGCATAGGGCATCAGGCTCAGCCGGATTTCCGGGTAGGTCGGGCAGGGGATCGACTTGAACAGTTGCGGGGTGACAAAGCGGGTCTCGTGTCCGAGCCGGCTCAATCCCTCGCCGATTTGGCCCAGCGTGGTGACAACCCCGTTGACTTGCGGCTTCCATGCATCGGTGACGATCATGACTTTCATGCGGGAGATTCCTCTTCGTATTCCATGGGTCGGGTAGACAGGGCCGGCGGCAGGCGGCGCTGCCATTCGACGATCTTCAGTTCGCCTTCGAAGGTTTCCACCAGGGCGGAGAGGCTTTCCACCCAGTCGCCGTCGTTGCAGTAGACGATGCCGCCGATGGTCTTGATCTGAGGTTTGTGGATGTGGCCGCAGACCACCCCCTGGAAGCCGCGGCCGCGCGCCTCGCGTGCCACGGCATCCTCGAACGCGGTCATGAAATTGACCGCGTTCTTGGCCTTGTGCTTCAGGTATTGGGACAGCGACCAGTAGCCGAAGCCGAGCCTGGCGCGAATGTGGTTGAACCACTGGTTCAGCTTGAGGATCAGCGTGTAGAGCTGGTCACCGACCAGCGCAAGCCATTTGGCCTGCTGGACCACTGCATCGTAGATGTCGCCGTGCACCACCAGGAACTTGCGGCCGTCGGCCATGGTATGCACGGCCTCATCGCAGATTTCGATGTCGCCGAAGGCAAGGCCGATGAACTGGCGCAGGACTTCGTCGTGGTTACCGGCAATATAAGTGACCCGGGTGCCCTTGCGCGCCTTGCGCAGGATCTTTTGCACGACGTCGTTGTGGGCCTGGGTCCAGTACCAGCCGCGCTTCAGTTGCCAGCCGTCGATGATGTCGCCGACCAGGTAGAGGTAATCGGATTCGTTGTGCCGCAGGAAGTCCAGCAGATAACCGGCTTGGCAGCCGGGTGTTCCCAGGTGAATGTCGGAGATCCAGATGGACCGGTATCGGTTCACCCGAGAGGCGGGAACGGCGCCCGGAATCAGGAAATTCGTCTGATTGTCATGATGGCGCGCATTGAACCATGCCGATGTGACACGGATATTGCAGACTGCCGGTGACTGCCGATCGGGGCCAGCCTATACTTTATAGTCTTTTTTTTAAAAGTATCGACCTGTCCCTCCGGAGCCGATCGGGGGAGCCGATCGGGCCAGGCTTGGCATGTTGCATAAACAAATCCACATACCAAGCCTGGCCCGGCTTCGTGAGCTTTCCCCAAAGGGCAACCGCACAATGGAGGGGCATTGACCGATACAGACATGAGGCAGCGCCTGGCGGCGATCCTCGCCGCTGACGTGGCGGGATTCTCGCGGCTGATGGGCGCCGATGAACGCGCAACCGTTGCGGCACTCGATGCGGCGCGGGGCATTTTCCGCCGCATGATCGAATCGAACCAGGGCCGCGTCATCGACATGGCGGGAGACTCGGTGCTCGTGATATTCGAAACCGCGACTGGCGCGGTGAGCGCCGCGACAGCCATCCAGACGGAACTCGCGGCGGCGGCGCAAACCGTGCCGGAAGACCGGCAGATGCGCTTCCGCATCGGCGTGCATCTCGGGGACGTGATGGAGAAGGCCGACGGCACGGTCTATGGCGACGGGGTGAACATCGCGGCACGGCTGGAGAGCCTCGCCGAGCCGGGCGGCACCGTTATTTCGGACGCGGTGCAGGCCGCACAGCGCAACCGGCTGGCGACGGCGTTCGATGATCTTGGCGAGCAGACGGTAAAGAACATTGACCATCCGGTGCGCGCCTTCCGCGTGCGCGCCGGCGGCGCAGTCAGAAGCGCCGGGGTCGCGCCGGACTCTCGCGAACCGGTTCCGCTCACCCTGCCGGACAAGCCGTCGATCGCCGTGCTGCCGTTCAACAATCTGTCGGGAGATCCGGAGCAGGAATTTTTCGCCGACGGGGTCGTCGAGGCGATCACCGCGACGCTGTCCCGGATCCGTTCCTTTTTCGTCATCGCGCGCAATTCCGCATTCCGCTACAAGGGCAAGGCGGTCAACGTGCCGGCGGTCGGTCGCGAACTGGGCGTGCGCTATATCCTGGAGGGAAGCGTGCAGAAGGCGGGCGGGCGCCTGCGCATCACGGTGCAGTTGATCGACGCGGTCGCCGACGCGCATATCTGGGCCGATCGCGTCGATGGCACGGTGGAAGACCTGTTCGAACTGCAGGACCGCATCACCGAGCGCGTCGCGGGGGCATTGCAGCCCTCGATCCGTCTCGCCGAAATCGAGCGCGCGCGGCGCAAGCGGCCCCAGGATCTCGGTGCCTACGATTACACCATGCGCGCGATGCCGCTGGTGTGGGTGCTGGAGAGGGAGGCAAGCGAAAATGCGCTGAAATTGCTGAAACAGGCGCTCGCCCTGGAACCCGAGTACCCGCTCGCTTTGTCGCTCGCGGGCTGGTGCCACGCCCAGCGCATGGTCTATAACTGGACCGATGACATCGAGGCGTCAAGAAGCGCGGCGCTGCGCCACGCCGAGAAAGCAGCCGAACTGAGCGGCGATGAACCGCTCATTCTCGCCGTGCTCGGGGCCGTGCATACCTTCCTGCGCAACTACGGCACGGCCCGGATCATGCTGGAACGGGCGGTCGCGCTCGATCCGAATGCGGCCTGGGCGTGGAGCCGGCTGGGCTGGGTCGAGAACTACGCCGACCATCCCGAACGCGCGACCGAGTATTTCCAGCGCGCCTTGCGTTTGAGTCCGCTCGATCCGATGAATTTCAACAACTACGTCGGCATGGGCTCGGCAAACGAAGTGGCCGAGCGTTACGACGAGGCGGTAGCACTTTACCAGCGCGCGCTGCAGGAGCGTCCGCACGCGCACTGGATTCTGCGCAATCTGGTCTGTTCATTGGTCGGCGCCGGCCGCATCGAGGAGGCGAAGGTTGAATTCGCGCACTTGTGCGCGGCGTATCCGGGCTTGACCATTGCCAAATTCAAAAAGGCGATGGTGTTCTCTCCCACCGTGATGAACCGGATGGCCGGCCAATTGAAATCCATGGGATTGCCGGACTGACGGCTCAATCGTCATCAGGTAAGCACCATGCTGTCAGGCCCTGCTTTCCCCCTGTCAGGTCCTGCTTTTCCTCCGTCCGCCCACGCCATTATGGGGCTGACCCGTGAGCCACCGCAGTCCGAATTTATTGAAGCGCCAATTATGTTGCGCCGCCGAAGCACTGGCGAACGTTGATTTTTCCGGGGACATCCCGTAGTAATGAGTCATGCACTTCCTCCCGAGCGCGTCCACCTCCCTTCGTTTATCGGCATAATCCGGATATCAAACGGAGCATGCCGATCCGGCGATGAACCCGATTGCGACAACCCCAACGAGGGAGGAGAAATGAAGACGATTCAGTGCGCCGCGGCGGTTGCCGCTCTGGCTATTGTCATGACGGCGCCGGTCCGTGCCGAGGGCGTTCCCGAATTCCGCGTCGATCCCTACTGGCCGAGGCCGCTGCCGAACAACTGGATCCTCGGGCAGATCGGCGGCATCGCGACGGACCGCCGCGATCATGTCTGGGTCTATCAGCGGCCGCGTACGCTGACCGACGACGAAAAAGGCGCCGCGGTCGATCCACCGACATCGAAGTGCTGCAAGCCCGCACCGCCGGTGCTGGAATTCGACGCACAGGGCAATCTCGTACAGGCCTGGGGCGGCGAAGGCAGCGGGTTCGACTGGCCGCGCAGCGAGCACGGCATTTTCATCGACGCGAACGACCATGTCTGGCTTGCCGGCAACGACAAGGAGAACGACGCCCAGGTGCTCGAATTCACACGCGACGGAAAATTCGTCAGGCAGATCGGCGAGGCACGCCACACCGAAGGCAGCAACAGCACCCGCTACCTGGGCCGTCCGGCACTGGCCATCATCGACGAATCGGCGCACGAACTCTATGTGGCCGACGGATACGGCAACAAGCGCGTCGTCGTGTTCGACGCGCGCACCGGAGAATACCGGCGCCATTGGGGTGCTTACGGCGCAAAGCCGGACGATGCCGACCCCGGCAAGTACGACCCGGCCGCGCCGATCGCAAAACAGTTCCGCAACCCGGTGCATTGTGTGCGCATCTCGCACGACGGCCTGGTCTATGTCTGCGACCGGGTCAACGACCGCTTTCAGGTCTTCCGCAAGGACGGCAGTTTCGTCACCGAGTACGTTCTCGATCCGAATACACGCTTCGTCGGCTCCGTCTGGGACATCGGCTTCTCGACGGACCCGGAACAGAAATACCTGTTCATCGCCGACGGCACCAACAACCAGATCCATATTCTGCTGCGCGAGAACGGCACGGAAGTCGGCGCCTTCGGCAGGCAGGGCCGCAATGCCGGCGAATTCCACTGGCTGCACACGATGGCGATCGATTCGCGCGGTAATATATTTACCGGCGATGTCGATACCGGCAAACGCGTGCAACGGTTCGAACGCATTAAATAGCACTGTGCCGCGCCGCGAAAGGTGCCGATGACCGCACGCTCAAAGCCCCCTTTCCGGGCCGACCACGTCGGCAGTTTTCTGCGCCCGAAGGCGCTGCTCGAAGCAAGGGAGCTGCACAAGACCGGACGCCTGTCCCGCGCCGAATTGCGCAAGGTGGAAGACGGCGCGATCCGTGACATCGTGCGCTTTCAGGAAGACCTCGGCCTGAACGGCATCACCGACGGCGAATTCCGCCGTACCTACTTTCACATCGACTTCCTGGAACAGTTGCAGGGCGTGGAAACCAAAGGCGGTATCGCGGTGAGGTTTCGCAGTGCCCGCGGCAACGTGGATTTTTCCCCGCCGGTCATGCACGTCATCAGCCCCTTGCGCCACGTGCAGCCGATCCAGCTTGCCGATTTCGAATTCCTCAAGTCCGCGACAAAGCGGTTGCCCAAGGTGACCCTTCCCTCGCCGACCATGCTGCACTTCCGCGGCGGCCGCGGCGCCATCAGCAAAGAGGCCTATCCCGAACTGGAACCCGCGTTCTACGACGACGTGGCAGCCTGCTATCGCGCCGAACTCAAAGCGCTTGGCGACGCGGGCTGCCGCTATGTGCAGATGGACGACACCAACCTCGCCTATCTGTGCGATCCGAAAATGCGCGAGGGCGCGCGCCAGCGCGGCGACGATCCGGACGAACTGCCGCGCCGTTACGCCCGGCTGATCAATGCCGCAATCGCGGACCGGCCCGCCGGCATGACCGTGTGCGTGCATCTGTGCCGCGGGAATTTCCGCAGCGCATGGGTGGCCGAAGGCAGCTACGAGCCGGTGGCCGAGGCGTTGTTCAACGAACTGGCCGTGGACGGTTATTTCCTGGAATACGACGACGCGCGTTCGGGAAGCTTCGCGCCGCTGCGTTTCGTGCCGAAGGGCAAAACCGTCGTGCTCGGGCTGGTGAGCACCAAGGTCGGCGCGCTCGAATCAAAGGATACCCTCAAGCGGCGCATCGACGAGGCGTCACGCCACGTCCCGATGGAACAGCTTTGCCTTTCGCCGCAATGCGGTTTTTCCAGCACGGTGCACGGCAACGACATCGCGCGCGAAAGCCAGGCCGCGAAGCTGCGCCTGGTCGTCGAGACCGCCCGCGAGGTCTGGGGCGACGCTTAACTCCCGCCAACCCGTTTCAGGAAAACTCTCTCACCGCAGAGGACACGGAGGACGCAGAGGAAAGGCAAGAGTAAGAGAAAATATCGGGTAAGACCTGCCATTGACCGATGACTCACGACGCAAAAGTTGGTGACACGGGTTCGCGAATAGCCACTTCTATCCCCAAGTTGCCTTTCCTCGTATTTTTTCCTCTGCGTCCTCCGCGCCCTCTGCGGTGAGAGCAAGTCCTTGGGTACTAGGATTCATTTACTGTACTTCGCGATCAGGTCGTGGGCGGCCTTGAGCAAGGCCTTGCCGTCGGCGCCTTTGCTATTTGCATCGGCAACCCAGCCATCGGTCACCGGTTGCACGACTTTTTTCCACTCCTCGATCTCCTCGTTGGAGATGACATTCATGATCCCGCCGGTCATCTTCTGCTTGTTGGCGACCTCGACTTCCGCGAACAGGCGCCCGATCTGGGCGGACAAGCCGATGCCGCTGTTCGCGTCGATGACTTTCTTCAGGTCGGCGGGCAGGGACTCGTACCTGGCCTTGTTCATCGCGATGATGAACACCGAGTTGTAGATCATCGGCTGCGAGGCTTCGGGACCGCTGTGATACCTGGTCAGCTCATCGACCTTCAGCGCCGGCATCACCTCGTAGGGCAGGATCGTGCCGTCTATCACGCCCTTCTGCAGTGCTTCCGGAACCTGCGGCACCGGCATGCCGACCGGCGTGGCCCCGAGGGCCGCGAGCATCTTCGTCGTCTGGCGCGTCGGCGCGCGCACCTTCATGCCGCGCAAGTCCGATCGATGCACGATCGGCTTCCTGATCATGTGGAACACACCGCCGCCGTGCAGATGAAATGCGATCGGGTGGACGTCCTTGAATTCATCGGGATCGTACAGCTGCACGTAGTCCCATAGCGCCTTGCTGGCGGCTTCGGCGTCATTCATGAAGAATGGCAGCTCGAAGACTTCCACCAGCGGAAAACGCCCCGCCGAATAACCCGCGACCGTCCAGATTACGTCCACCACGCCGTCCTTGACCTGATCGTAGAGCTGCGGCACGGAACCGCCGAGTTGCATCGACGGATAGATCTGGCACTTGATGCGGTTTCTGGATTCGGCGGTGATTTTCGCACACCACGGTTCCAGCACTTTCTGGTGTGCGGTCGAAGACGGCGGCAGCGGATGGTGCACTTTCAAAATGATTTCCTGCGCCTGAACCGAACACGCGAACAGCGACGCCGCCAAACACGCGAGCACTCGCAACCAATTCATTGTTGTTCTCCTCCGTTCCGATTCCACGCCGGCGGCCGGATGGCCGCGTCGGCATGCTGCACCGCAGCCGCAATGCTTACGCGAGCGTCGATGGTAAACTGCCCGCCACTTTCCCTCCAGCATATACAACGATAGCAAGAGGAGTTGCGCGTGGCAAAGACCATCGATTATTACTTTTCCCCGGTATCCCCCTGGTCTTATCTCGGCCATGCGCGCTTCCAGGAAATCGTCCGCAAACATGGCGCCGCGATCGCGGTGAAGCCGATCGACTACGGCCGCATTTTTCCGTTGTCGGGCGGCTTGCCGGTTGCCAAGCGCCCCCCGCAGCGGCAGGCCTATCGCCTGGTCGAGCTCGAACGCTGGCGCAAGCATCTTGGGGTGCCGATGAACGTCCAGCCGAGGTTCTTTCCCTATGACGCGAAGCTCGCGGCCCTCGTGATCATCGCAACCGGCGATGTGGACAACGCGATGAAACTTGCAGGCTCGTTCATGCGTGGGTGTTGGGCGGAACAGAAGAACATGGCGGATGAAGCCGAGGTGATCGCTGCGATTCGCGGCGCGGGACTGGACAGCAGTGCGCTGCTCAAGCAGGCGAATACGCCGGAAACTGCGGCGCAACTCGAATCCTTCACCGATGAAGCCATCGCGCGCCAGGTCTTCGGTGCGCCGACCTACGTCTACAAGGAAGAATTATTCTGGGGACAGGACCGGCTCGAGTTTCTGGATAGAGCGTTGGCTGGCGCCTGACGCCCGTCCAGAGGGGCGAGAAAATCTCTAGGTCTTTAACCCTCGCCCCTCGTCCCTAATCGGTGTTGTGCAGCCGCGCCTTGAACCCCGCCGCTTCCAGCGCAACGATGATCTGCCGCACATGTTCGTGTCCCCGCGTCTGCAGCACGAAATCCACCACGGCGGACTGTACCGGCAGTTGGGTAAAGGCGCGTTCATGGTGGACTTCCTCGATGTTGGCGTTGGCCTCGGCCAGAGCCGCGGTAACTTTTGCCAGAGAGCCGGGCAGATCGCGCAGCTGAACCTGCAACCGCGTCAGGCGGCCGGCCCGGACCATGCCGCGCTCGATGATGTCGGCCAGCGTGAGTGGATCGATGTTCCCGCCGGAAAGCACCACGCCTACCTTCTTTCCGGAAAATCGTCCGCAGTTGCGCATCAACCCCGCTAGCCCCGCCGCGCCGGCGCCTTCGACGACCGTCTTTTCGATTTCCAGCAACAACAGCATCGCCTCTTCGATGTCGCCTTCGTCGACCAGCACGATGTCGTCGACGCGGCTGCGGATGATCTCAAGCGTCAGCTTTCCCGGTTCCCTGACCGCTATCCCGTCTGCGATCGTATTGCTGCCGAATTCGGGTTTCGATCCCTTCAATGCGCAGTACATGGAGGCAAACCGCAAGGTCTCCACGCCGATCATTTCTATGTCGGGCTTCATCGCCTTTGCCGCGCTCGCCATGCCGGCGATCATGCCGCCCCCGCCGACCGGCACGATCAGCGCATCGAGGTCCGGTTGGGCGGCAAGCATTTCCAGCGCAATCGTGCCTTGACCGGCGATGATTTTTTCGTCGTCGTAGGGATGCACCAGCGTAAGCCGCCGCTGCGACATCACTTGCAGCGCATGGGCCTTCGCTTCGTCGAAATTCTCGCCATGCAGGATGATTTGCGCGCCGAAGGCGCGGGTCTGTTCGACCTTCACGTTCGGCGTGAAGCGCGGCATCACGATGACGGCGGGAATCTGAAGCCGTTTAGCGTGATAGGCGACGCCTTGCGCATGGTTGCCGGCCGAGACTGCTATCACGCCGGCATGGCGCCGGGCGTCATCAAGCGAAAGCAGTTTATTGAGCGCTCCGCGCTCCTTGAACGACGCCGTGAATTGGTGATTCTCGAACTTGAGGTAGATCTGAGCGCCGGCAATATCGGAAAGCGTGCGCGACTGCAGACATGCGGTATCGAGAACGGCGCCGGAAATGGCCACCGCGGCATCGCGAACATCCTGGAGGGAAACCGGCATGGTTTGGGCCCGAATGATTGAGCGGCACGCTATTGCCGCCTGGTTCCCCTGTAGCGCCGCGAAAACGGCAACGTCCCGCCGCGGGAGTAACAATTGATCCGCGTCGGGCCGCACCAACACCGGACCTTTGCACCCGGGTCCGCGCCGCAATGCGATGATTTCAAGCGCATAACCCTCAGCACGGGCGCATGATACGCGAAAAATATGGGGCGGCCCCGGATTTCCCTGGCCCGCAAGCCCCCCGCGTTTGCGCGCCGACGGCGCGCACAAGATGACTACAATGCGGTAGCCAATGAACGCCGCCCCCGCCTATCCGCTCTTGTACCGCCTGGTACCGGTTCGCCGGAACGAAATCGCGGCGATGCTGTGGTCGTTCTCGTATTTTTTCTGCCTGTTATGCAGCTATTACGTGCTCAGGCCGGTCCGCGACGAAATGGGCATCCAGGGTGGCGTCGCCAACCTGCCGTGGCTGTTCACCGGAACCTTTCTCGCCATGCTTACAACGGTGCCGCTGTTTGGCTGGGTTTCGTCGCGGTTTCCCCGCCGCAAACTGCTGCCGATGATTTATCTGTTCTTCGCCGCGAACCTGTTGCTGTTCCATGCGGTTCTGGAATCGGGCCTCGCGCCGGCGCGCACCGCACAGGCATTTTTCATCTGGGTCAGCGTATTCAACCTGTTCGTGGTGTCGGTATTCTGGAGTTTCATGGCGGACCTGTTTCGCAACGAACAGGCGCGCCGGCTGTACGGCTTCATTTCGGCGGGAGGCACGATCGGCGCGCTTGTCGGGCCGGTCATCACGGCAACGCTGGCGCCGGCAATCGGCCCTGCGAATCTGTTGCCGGTTTCCGCCCTCATGCTTTTCGCAGCCGTCCTTTGCATCTATCGCCTGACGGCATGGACGGATCGCAACCAGTCCGACCCCCCATCATCGATGCGCAACCCGGCGGACGCGATCGGCGGCAGCATCTTTGGCGGCATCGCGCTCGTGCTGAAGTCGCCTTACCTGATCGGCATCTGCGTGTACGTCATGCTGGGCACCCTGCTCGGCACTTTCGTCTATTTCCATCAGGCCAATATCGTCGCGGTCGATGTCCCCTCTTCCGGCGAACGCACGGCGCTGTTCGCGAAAATAGATTTCGCGGTCAATGTGCTGACCCTGTTCTGCCAGGTGTTCGTCGTCAATCGGCTGATTAACCGTTTCGGTATCGGCCTTGCGCTTATGCTGTTGCCGATCGCGGCAGTCGCGGGATTTTTCCTCATCGGATTGATGCCAACGCTCACGGTACTCGTCGTATTCCAGGTATTCAGGCGCGCCGGCGAATACGCGATTGCGCGCCCGGCGCGCGAGATCCTGTTCACGGTATTGAGCCGGGAAGAAAAATACAAGGCGAAGAACTTCATCGACACCGTCATCTTCCGCGGCGGCGATGCGGCGAGCGGCTGGCTGTTCGAAGGCTTGAGGATATTGGGCCTGGGATTCGCGGGAATCGCATTCGTCGGCGTGCCGATCGCCTTGATCTGGGCGGGCACAGGCTGGCTACTCGGACGCAGCCAGGATGAATTACGTAACAGGAGCAAATCCATGAGGAGAAGTGATGAACGCTCCACGCAACCCACTGCGGCGCCTGGTGCTGAAGGCGCTGGCGGCATCCGGAATATCGGCAGCGATGGCGCACCGGTCGTCCGCTGAAACCCAGGCGATGGCGGTGCGGCCCATCCCAGCGAGCGGCGAGATGCTCCCCGTCGTCGGCCTCGGCACCTACCAGAGTTTCGACGTAGGCGGTGGCTCTTCGGAGCGGGACACCTTGAAGGACGTGCTGCGCCTGTTCGTGCAACAAGGCGGCAAGCTGATCGACAGCTCGCCGATGTACGGGCCGTCGGAATCCGTGGTCGGCGACCTCGCCACGGAACTGGGCATAACCGGACAGCTGTTCATGGCGACCAAGGTCTGGACCAGCGGACGCGAAGCCGGCATCCGCCAGATGGAGGAATCGCTGCGGCGCATGAAAGTCCCGCGCATGGACCTCATGCAGATCCACAACCTGCTCGACTGGAAAACCCATCTGGCCACCTTGAAGCAATGGAAAGCGGCCGGACGCATCCGCTACATCGGCATCACGCATTACCACTCGGGCGCCTACGCCGAGCTTGAACGCCTGATGAGAACGAAGGATTTCGACTTCGTGCAATTCAATTACTCCATCGCCGAGCGCGAAGCCGAGGAGCGCATTCTGCCGTTCGCGCAGGATGCCGGCGTCGCCGTGATCGTCAATAGACCGTTCGCCCAGGCGAGCCTGTTTTTGCGCGTGCGCGGCAAGGACGTGCCGGCATGGGCAGGGGAGTTCGACTGCAAATCCTGGGGCCAGTTTTTCCTGAAGTACATCCTCAGTCATCCTGCGGTAACTTGTGTGATTCCCGCCACCGGGAAACCGCAGCACCTGGTTGACAACATGATGGCAGGCATCGGGCATTTGCCCGATGCAGCAATGCGCACCCGCATGATTGCGTTCATGAACGACCTATAGCGCATTGCCGGCGCCGTAGCGCTCTGCCATCCTGTTGCGGTAAAGGCTAACCTGATCGTCTCGATCAGGTTAAGCGTAGCGGCCGGAACCACAACATGATGGCAGGCATCGGGCATTTGCCCGATGCAGCAATGCGCACTCGCATGGTTGCGTTCAGGGACAGTTTATAGACTGAAAAGAGGAGGAATTCCTTCATGTCGCGTTGGCAAGCACGCCGGGAGCGTTTCCGTTCAGTCCTTTCCGGAAACAATTGCGTCTATCCCGGATCGGTGTTCGACCCCATCTCCGCGCGCATCGCCGAGGATCTGGGCTTTGAAGTCGGGATGTTTGCCGGCTCCGTGGCCTCGATGACAGTGCTCGGAGCGCCGGATCTGATTGTTCTCACGTTGACCGAATTCGCGGCGCAGGCGCATAGAATCTGCCGCGCGGCAAACCTGCCGCTCCTGTGCGACGCGGATCACGGCTACGGCAACGCGCTGAACGTCATGCGCACCGTCGAAGAACTCGAGACGGCGGGCGTGGCCGCGCTGTCCATCGAAGAT
>WNFI01331397.1_pt2 | contig 12701 bp, 19 predicted proteins | sample 5400471 | NCBI WGS metagenome assembly WNFI01 (sample SAMN13153348, study PRJNA577476) | soil metagenome | isolation source: 100 cm saprolite on Douglas fir-dominated hillslope | place: USA:California | collected 2013-09-17
GCGGATCTCGGCCTCGTCGTGCACGCCGCCGAGCGCGATCCTCTGGAACTTGCGCCCCGTGGCGCGCGCGATCGACTGGCCGAGCGAGGTCTTGCCCACCCCCGGCGGGCCGACGAAGCACAGGATCGGGCTCTTGCCGTCCGGGTTGAGCTTGCGCACCGCGAGGTGCTCGAGGATGCGGCGCTTGATCTTGTCGAGGCCGTAATGGTCTTCGTCGAGCACACGCCTTGCCTCCTGAATGTTTATTTCCTTCTCAGGAGAATCTTTCCACGGCAGCTCCGACAGCCATTCCAGGTATGTGCGAAGCATCGAGCCTTCCGCGCTGCCCTCGCCCATGCGCTCCAGGCGCTTGAGCTCCTTGATGGCCTGCTTGTGCACCGCCTCGGGCATGCCGGCGGTCTCGATCGCCTTTTTCAGCACCTCGATCTCGCCCTTGCCGTCCTCGCCCTCGCCGAGCTCCTTCTCGATCTGGCGCTTCTGCTCGCGCAGCACGTGCTCGCGCTGGCGCTCGTTGAACTCCTTCTTAGTCTTGTCGCCGATCTCCTTGGAGATGCGCAGCACCCCGACGCGCTCGCCGAGCAGCGCCAGAACCTTGTCCAGGCGCCGCCTGAGGTCGAAGGTCTCCAGGAGGTCCTGCTTGTCCTCGTTCTTCACGTCGAGCAGGTTCGCCACCAGGTCGGCGAGCATGCCCGGCGAGGTGACGCCGTTGATCACCACGGCGAGCTCCTCGGCGGCGTTCGGCAGCAGCTGGATCGCCTCGGCCGCCTGCTGCTTGAGCTGCAGGAAGCGCGCCTCGACTTCCGGCGTCAGCGTGTCGTTCGCTTCTATGTTCTGCACGCGCGCGACGAGGTAGGGCCAGCCCTCGAGGAACTCGAGCACGCGGAAGCGCGACTGGCCCTGCACCACGAGGTGGTGCGCGCCTTCGGTGCCGGTGATGTAGCGCACCACCTGGCCGGCGGTGCCGATCCAGTACAGGTCCTCGGGCTTGACCCGGTCCTTCTGCGGGTCGCGCTGCAGGAGGAAGCCGATCCTGCGCTCGGTGCGCACCGCTTCCTGCGCGGCGGCGACCGAGACCGCGCGCCCGAGCGTGATCGGCGAGATCACCCCCGGGAACAGCACCGTGTTTCTCATCGGGACGAGGATCAACCCGTCTTCCGGGATGGGCTTTTGGGTCATGGAGGCTACATGGGGCGGCAAGCCGCCGAATCAAGCCCGCAAGGAAACCCTCCAGACCCGGAGAGTTACATCTGAAACAGAACTAGCGCTTCTTGTAGGGGAATTTGCGCTGGTGGTTCACCGGCGCGGCGGGACGGTCCAGGTGGCGGAAGCTGATGCGGCCGCGGGTGATGTCGTAGGGCGACATCTCGAGGCTGACGCGGTCGCCCGCGATGATGCGGATGCGGCGCTGGCGCATCTTGCCGCCGGCATAGGCGAGCACTTGCGCGCCGTTCGTGAGCTGCACGCGGAACTGGGTGTTCGGCAGCACCTCTTCGACGGTGCCTTCCATCTCGATCATTTCTTCCTTGGCCACGGCTAATTATACCTGCTTGAGCAGCCACGCCCGGAAGGCAGCGACGGCGGGCCGTTCCGCGATCACTTCGGGGCACACCAGCCAGTACGCGCCCTGCGGCTTCACCTCGATGTCGAACGGCGCGCACAGCCTTCCGGAGGCGAGGTCGGCGTCCACCAGCGGCTTCAGCGCGAGCGCCACGCCGAGGTTCTGCGACGCCGCTTCCAGCGACAGGATGTTCGAGGAGAAGCGCGGCCCGCGGCTGCCGTCGACGCGGTCGGCGACCTGCGCCGCCTCGAGCCACTTGCGCCAGGCGTCGCCGCCGGCGACCAGGTCCATCGCGTCGTCGTGCAGCAGCACGTGGCCCGCGAGGTCTTCGGGCTTTTTCAGGAAGGGCGGCGTGTTCAGCAGCTCGGGGCTCGCGACCAGCACGGTCGAGACTTCGAACAGCTTGTCCGAGCGGTAGCCCGGGTACTCGCCCGAGCCGAGGTGGATTTCCACGCCGGAAGTTTCGTCCCTTAAATCCAGATTATTTGTCAAAGCTGCGGAGTCCAGGGCTCCGGCGTCCACCATCTTGCTGGAGCCCACCACCCGCACCTCGATCTTGGGCTCGTGCTTCGAGAAATCCGCGAGGCGCGGCATCAGCCAGCGCGCGGTGAACACCGGCGGCGCGGTGATGACGAGCTCGGTCTCGGCGCCGCGCTCGCGGATCATCTCCACCGCCGCGGCGAGCGCGTCGAAGCCCTCGCGCAGCTTCGGCAGGCAGGCGCGCGCCGCCTCGGTGAGCTGCACGCCGCGCCCGGCGCGGCGGAACAGCTCGACGTCGAGATACTCCTCGAGGCTTTTCACCTGGTGGCTCACCGCGGCCTGCGTGATGTGCAGCTCGGCGGCGGCCTCTTTGAACGAGAGATGGCGCGCGGCGGCTTCAAAAACGCGCAGCGCGTTGAGTGGCGGGAGGCGGTAAATCACGTATGAAATTTACGGTAATTGTTAGTCGGAAAGTTCATTGAAAAAAATTCATGCAAGAGGTGAATTTTCATCGTTTGTCCCTTGCCTTCCGCGGCCTTATCTTCCTACTCGTGAAAAAAGAGAGGAAGAGAGAAAGGCAAGTGGATATGTTCAGAGGCGAATACCCGACCCCCGAGGAATTGTACGCGCTGGAGCAATGGGCACACCGCGAGCGCTCGAAAGCGCTGGCGCAGCTGATCGTTTCCGGCGCGGAAGCGCTGAAAAAGCTCTTCGTGCGCGCCTTTGCGCTGCGCGGCCCGAGCGCCGAGTCGGTGTGCAAGCAGGTGGCCCACCATGCGTAACGGGCTCGTAACGCCGTTCTGGCAGAAAGCAGCTGCATCGCTGCCGGCGCCGTTTCGCGCCCGCTACGCCGGCTACTTCGAGCGCGCGGAACGCTGGGAACTCGCGCTCGACGCAATCGTCGAAGTCCTGTCGCGCGCGAAGTCGCGCCTCCCCAGGACGTTTCATACGCCCACGCCCCCGCGCTCGGCGTAACCGACAGCTTGCCTGGCCGTCCGCGCAGCTCTCCAGCCTCCTCCTCCTCCGGCTAGACTGCGCGGGCGGCGGGCACCTCGAATCGGAGCCAGGCTCCGATTTTTTTTGCCCCGTTTCTTTTACTTCACCGGTTTGTTTTTTTTCTTCAGAAGCACGTCAAGCCCGGCGAGCGGCCGGTGCTTTGCCGGCGGCGCCTCCGGCTCCTTGATGCCGCCGCCTGCCCGCGAATCGACCACGCGCGCGTGCTCGTTCTCGTGGCAGTAAATGCACAGCAGCTCCCAGTTGCTGCCGTCGGGCGGATTGTTATGGTGGTCGCCGTCCTTGTGGTGCACGGTGAGCTCGCGCAGCCGCTCGCCCGGGAATTCCCGCGCGCAGCGGGTGCAGATCCAGGGCAGGATCTTTAAAGCCTGCTCCCGGTAAGGCCTTTCGGGGTTCTTCACGCTTTATTTTCACTCAATCGAGGGGTAGCATGAAGCGGCTCTCCCGACCGAACGGAGGATTGCCATGTGCTTCGAATATGAGTGGGAGTCTCACCTGAAGCGCGCCGAAGAGGCGCGCAGGGAAATGCAGAGGATCGAAGAGCAGCGCAGGAAGCCGAAGCCCGCCTCGCCGGCGGAAGCTCCCGCGCCCCAGACAGGGGCGAAAGAGCCGGTTACCGCCTAACCAGGCTTATCTTCTGATTGAAAAAATCGGGGCCCACCCCGATTTTTTTATGTCGACGAACCAACTACAACAGCGCCTGGCCGCGCTTTCGCCGCAGCTCCTGGCGCAGGTCCGCCGCGGCATCGAGAAGGAAAGCCTGCGCGTGCGGCCCGACGGCAGGCTGGCGATGACGCCGCACCCGGCTGCACTCGGCTCGCCGCTCACCCACCCGCATATCACCACCGATTTCAGCGAGTCGCAGCTCGAGCTGATCACCGGCGTGCACGCCGGCGTCGAGGACTGCCTCGCCGAGCTCGAGCGCATCCACCAGTTCGTCTACCGCAACATCGGCGACGAGCTGCTGTGGTGCTCGAGCATGCCGTGCAACCTGCCCGGCGACGACGAGATCCCGATCGGCCGTTTCGGCAGCTCGAACGTCGGGCGCATGAAAACCGTGTACCGCACCGGCCTGTCCCACCGCTACGGCCGGCGCATGCAGGCGATCTCGGGCATCCACTACAACTTCTCGCTGCCCGGCACCTCTTCGGAAGACTACTTCTCGCTGATCAGGAATTTCCGCAGGACGTCCTGGCTGCCGCTGTACCTCTTCGGCGCCTCGCCCGCGGTGTGCTCGACCTTCGTCGCCGGCCGCAAGCACGAGCTCCAGGAGCTGCGGCCCGGGACGATGTACCTGCCGCACGCCACTTCGCTGCGCATGGGGCGGCTGGGCTACCAGAGCGACGCGCAGGCGGCGCTGTGCGTGAGCTACAACAGCCTCGAAAGCTACGCCGCCTCGCTCGACGAGGCCTTGACCAAGCCCTACCCCCAATACGAAAAAATTGGAATTAAAGAAAAAGGTGAATATCGGCAGCTGAGCACCAGCCTGCTGCAGATCGAGAACGAGTTCTACGGCACGATCCGCCCGAAGCGGCGCATCCGCCCCGGCGAGCGGCCGCTGCACGCGCTGCGCGAGCGCGGCGTCGAGTACGTCGAGGTGCGCCTGATGGACCTCGACCCGTTCGTTTCGATCGGCATCGAGCCGGCCACCTGCCGCTTCCTCGACGTCTTCCTGCTGCACTGCCTGCTCGCCGACAGCCCGCCCGATACGCCGAAGGAGATCGCCGCCGTGCGCCGCAACCTGCAGAGCGCCGCGGCGCGCGGCCGGGAGCCCGGCCTGAAACTCGGCCGAAACGGGAAAGAGGTGCTGCTTGCCGACTGGGGCGCTGAGATCCTCGCGCAATGCGAGCCGGTCGCCGCGGCGCTCGATGCCGCGCACGGCGGCGGCAAGCATCGCGAAGCGCTCCAGTCCGCGGCCGGGCTGCTGAAGGACGCCGCGCTCACGCCCTCCGCGCGCGTGCTCGACGCCATGGCCCGCAACCACGACAACGCCTACGTGCGCTTCGCCCTCGCCCAATCGCTGTCCCACGCGGGAGCGCTGCGCGGCATGCCGCTGCCCGCCGATGTGGTGCGCGACTTCGAGGGCCTGACGAAGCAGTCGCTCGCCGAGCAGCAACGCGTCGAGGCCGCCGACGCCCTGGACTTCGAGAGCTACCGCCGCAAATACCTGGCGCATGACACGCTCATCATCGGCGAGCCGCGCCTGCGGGAGGAGAGATGATGCAGGAGCGCACCTCCAGGATTCTGATCGCCGCCGCCGCCGGGATCGCCTGGGCGGCGGCCGCGCTGCGCAAAAAGCCGGAGGACAAATGAGCCGCCTGTTGAGAGCGCTTCTGCTTGCGCCCGCCCTGCTGCTCGCCTCCGGGCCGGCGCCGGCGCAGTACCCGAGCAAGCCGATCCGCTTCATCGTCGGCTTCCCGCCGGGCGGCTCGGCCGACCCGACGACGCGCATCATCGGCGCCGCGCTCTCGCAGCAGCTCGGCCAGCCGGTGGTGGTCGAGAACCGGCCCGGCGCCGACAGCGCGATCGCGGCCGAGACGCTGATCCGCATGGCGCCCGACGGCTACACCATCATGTTCGCCTCCAACAGCGCGATGACCGCCGCCGTGGCGCTGCGCAAGGCTCCGGCCTACGACCCGCTGAAGGACTTCACGCCGGTTTCGATGGTCGGGCGCGCGACAGTGTTCCTCTACTCGCATCCCTCGGTGCCGGGCACCACGTTGAAAGAGTTCATCGAATACGCGCGCGCCAACCCCGGCAAGCTCGTCTACGGCACCGGCAACCCGCTCTCGATCCTCTACAACGTGCAGCTCATGAGCTCGACCGGCATCAGCATGCTGCACGTGCCCTACAAGGGCGAAGGCCCGCTCATGCCGGACATCATCGCCGGGCGGGTGCATTCGAGCTTCCTCAGCCAGGCCAACGCGATCGCGCTGGCGAAGGAAGGCAAGCTGCGCGCCCTCGCGGTGCTCCTCGACAAGAGGAGCCCGTTGCTGCCGGAGGTGCCGACCATCGCCGAGGCCGGCGCGCCGGCGGTCACGGTGCGTCAGTGGGCCGGCGTGTTCGGCCCGCCGAAGATGCCGCGCGACATCGTCGAGCGCCTCAACAAGGAGGTCAACGCCGCGCTCAGGCGCCCCGAAGTGCTCGAGCAGCTGCAGCGCTACGGCTACGCCGCCGAAGGCTCGACCCCCGAGCGCCTCCTCGAGATCAACCGCGACGACCTCGCCCTGTGGCGGCGCCTGGTGCGCGACGCCGGCATCCCGCTGGAATAACGAATCGGGGTCAGGCTCCGATCTAAAATGCCCCACCTGATCGTCAAAGGCGGCTCGGGCGCCACGTTCTCCCGCTGCCGGCGCTGGCGCTACCTGCTGTGGCGGCGCTGGGACGAGGCGAAGCCGGCGGTCAATTTCCTGATGCTCAACCCGAGCACGGCAGACGAGGTAAAGCTCGATCCGTCGTGCACGCGCGCCCGCGGTTACGCCGAGCGCTGGGGATTCGGGGGTTTGATCGTCACGAATTTATTCGGCTGGCGCGCCACCGATCCGGAGGAGATGAAATCGGCGCGCGATCCAGTCGGGCGGGGCAACGACGCCGCAATCCTGCGCGCGGCGCGCGAGGCGGCACTTGTCGTGTGCGCCTGGGGCAATCACGGCGCCCACCAGGCACGGGGAGAAGAAGTCGTTGAGGCTCTTCGACTTTCAAAGATTCAACTGCACTACCTGAAAATGAACGGCGCGGGCCAGCCGGCGCATCCGCTCTACCTGCCGGGGACGCTCGAACCGCTGCGCTGGTAGAAATCCCCGGCAGGGGTGAGCGTTACTTGCTTTCCTTGCGGTCTTCCCGGCGCTCGCGCACGTCCTTGCGCCGCTCGCGCTTGTCCTTGTGCAGGTCCTTCTCGTCCCGGCGCAGGTCCTTGCGGTCGGCGCGCAGGTCCTTGCGGTCGGCGGCGGCGGCGGCCTTGTCGCCGCTCTTCACGTCGCGCCGCAGCTCGCGCCGGTCCTCGCGGATGTCCGCCTTGTCCTGGCGGATATCGCGCCGGTCCTCGCGGATGTCGCGGTTGTCGCGGCGGATTTCGCGGTTGTCCTCGCGCACGTCGCCCTTGCCTGCGGGCGCCTGCGCGTAGGTGCTGCCCATCGCCAGGAGCGCCGAGGCGCAGGCGAGGTACATCAGTTTCTTCATCATGGTCGTTCTCCTGCAATATGAAAGGTAGGCCCGCGGCACGAGCCGCGAGTCAGGCTAGTAACGCGCCAGCCGCTCCAGGGTAACTGCGAGATTGTTTCAAGCTGTGACTTGCATCAGCCTGACGGGATTGCAAGCTCGCCGGGTCAGGCGCCCGCAATCCGGTCGACGCCCCAGGCGACGGCGTAGGCGATGGCGAGCGCCAGCGCGAAAATCGTGACGTTGCGCGTCATGCCCTTGGGGATGTCCATCTCGTCGAAGCGGCGCCTGATGAAGTAGCTGGCGGCGAAAAAGACGATCGTCGAGACGACCAGGCCCAGGATCATTTTGCCGCCTGCGCCGCGATCACGTCCGCCACGCACGCGGTCAGCTTCTTCGCGTACTCGATGTGCAGGAACTCGTTCGGGCCGTGCGCGTTGGCGTGCGGGCCGAGCACGCCGGTGATCAGGAACTGCGCCTTCGGGAACTTCGCGCCGAGCATCGCCATGAACGGGATGGTGCCGCCCTCGCCCATCCACATCGCCGGCTTGCCGTAACGGGCCTTGGAGCTTTCATCGATGGCTTTTTCCAGCCAGGCTTCGGTGGCCGGGGCATGCCAGCCGGTCGCCGCGTGGTTGAACTCGAAGCTCACCCTGGCGCCGTAAGGCGGGTCGGCCTCGAGCAGCATCTTCAGGTTCTTCGCCGCGGTCTCGCCCCGGATCGTCGGCGGCAGCCGCAGCGAGAGCGCGAGCGCGGTCTTCGGCCGCAGCACGTTGCCGGCGTTCGACGGCACCGGCAGCCCCTCGGCGCCGGTCACCGCGAGCATCGGCCGCCAGGTGCGGTTGAGCACCAGGTCGTCGAGCTCCTCGGCCATCGGCTGCATGCCCTTGACGAACGGGAACTTGCGCCAGATCTCCTTCCCCAGCACCTTCGCCGCGCGCTTCGCCTGCTCGCCGCGCTCGGGCGGGATCGGCGCATGGAACGCGGCGTGGTGGACGACGCCGGTGTCGGCGTCGTCGATGCGGTCGAGCAGCTCGCGCCCGATGCGGAAGCTCTCGGCCACGACACCGCTGGCATCCCCGGAATGGACGCCTTCGCTCAAGACTTCGATCGTCAGGACGCCGTTCACCAGGCCGCGCAGCGAAGTCGTGCCCCAGAGCTGCTCGTAGTTGCCGCAGCCCGAGTCAAGGCCGATCACCAGGTCGGGGCTCGGGATTCTCGAAGAAAGGACTTCGAGATAGGCCGGCAGGTCGAAGCTGCCGCTCTCCTCGCAGGTCTCGATGAGGATCTGGATTCTTGCATGAGGCCTTTTTTCCTCGTGCAAATGCCTTAAAGCCGAAAGCGCGCAGAAAACGGCGTAGCCGTCGTCCGCCCCGCCGCGGCCGTAGAGCTTGCCGTCCTCGATCTTCGGCAGCCACGGCCCCAGGCCCTCGCGCCAGCCGGTCATCTCCGGCTGCTTGTCGAGGTGGCCGTACATCAGGACCACACCTTTTTTCTCACAACCCTCGGAAGGGGAAATTTCAATGAAAAGAACAGGGGTCCTTCCGGGCAGCCGCACGACTTCCAGCTTCATTCCGGGGACGGCGTGCCTGCGGCACCAGGCCTCGGCCAGCGTCACCGCGGCCTCGATGTGCCCGTTCTTCTCCCAGGCCTGGTCGAAGTGCGGCGACTTGGCGGGGATCCTGACGTACTCGACCAGCGACGGGACGATGGCGTCGTCCCAGAACTCGGCGATGCGCTTCATCGGCGCAATTATAAGAAGGGGCCTGGAAATCGGAGCCTGACCTCGATTTTTCGCCGGTAGTCATGCCTGCGACGCCCTGTCGCGCATGCGCCACAGCCGGGTCGTTCTCTGTGGATAATTCCTTTGTTTCCGGGCTGTTTTTTTCGTGACAAGCATTAGTACCGCGTCGCATCGGCGCGACGGAGCTATCATGCTTTTGTTGTAGGGGGGTTGACTCTCTTTCTCTTTCTAAGTGGAAAGGAGCACCCATGGCTGATTCTCCGTTCTGGATGATCGTGCCTGGCAATGCGGCACTGTCGGCGCTGATCCTGTTCGTCATCGCCATGCCGTTTCTCTATGCCGCGCGCAAGCCGGTGCATGAGCTGGTGCGCTCGGTCGGACACCTGGCGAGCGGGCCGCTGCGGCTGGTGTCGCGCTGGCTGCTGGTCGCCGCCCGCGAGATGCGGGAGCGCAACCGGCAGGTGCTGCTCGCGCACGGCCGCGAGGAAACCGCCCAGCACATCGCGCGCGAGTTCGAGCGCGTGGCGCTGCTCGTGCGGCGCGACCTCGAGGGCTACCCCGCCCTGCAAAGGCGGCTGCTCGACGAGATCACGCGCGTCGAGGAGGACTACAAGAAATGCGGCGAGGTGCCGCCGCCGCCCCCCGAGTGGGTCGAGGCGGTGGACGCGATCTCCAAGGTGAAAAGCGGCAACGAGCTGGTGCAGCGCGTCCTCGAGGAGATCAACCGCTCGATCAACCAGATCCACGAGAAGGTGCTGGGCGAGTACCGCACCGCGTACGAGGAGCGCCACAAGATCCTCGATGGCTTCATGCCGTTCTGGCGCTCGCTCGACAAGACGCTGGCGCAGGCCGACCAGCGCATCACCAATCTCAACGACCGCGCGGCGCAAATCGACGCGCAGATGGATAAGTACGAGCAGATCGTGGCGAAGACCGACAAGGCCGAGCACGCCCTGACGGTGTCGGCGCTGACGCAGTTCGCCATCGCCACGCTGGTGCTCGCCATCGCCGGCGGCGGCGCGCTGGTCAACTTCAAGCTGATCGCGCTGCCGATGTCGGAGATGGTCGGCGCCGGCGACTACCTGACGGGGTCGCTGCGCACCTCCGAGATCGCCGCCCTGGTGATCATCTTCGTCGAGGCGACGATGGGCCTGTTCCTGATGGAGACGCTGCGCATCACGCACCTCTTCCCGCGGGTCCACAACCTGAGCGACACGATGCGCCAGCGGATGATGTGGATGGCGTTCGTGCTGCTGCTGACGCTGGCGGGGATCGAGGCGGCGCTCGCGCTGATGCGCGACATGCTGATCGCCGACAAGCAGGCGCTGCTGCAGTCGCTCGCCGCGACCCAGCAGCACGCGGCCAGCGACGGCCTGCTGGCGCGCATCCCGACCGCCGGCCAGATGCTGCTCGGCTTCATCCTGCCGTTCGCACTGGCGTTCGTGGCCATTCCTCTTGAGTCGTTCATCGTTTCGTCGCGCACCGTGGGCGGCGCGGCGCTGGTGGTGCTCGCGCGCGGCACCGCGTTCGCGCTGCGCCTCACCGGCAATCTGCTGCGCAACCTCGCCCGGGTGCTGATCACGGCGTACGACGTCGTCATCGTGGTGCCGCTGATCATCGAGCGCATGGCGAAGAAGGGCTCGCACGAAAAAAAGCTCCCTGAGCCGCCGCCCGCGCCGGACGACCACAAGCTCCCCGCGAGCAAGCTCGCCGCAAGGAGGGGCTCATGAACAAGCGCTCCTTCCTCGCCACGCTGCCGGCCCTGGGACTGGCGCCCAGCACGCTAGGCGTGCTCCTGCCCCTGCTGCCGGGCTGCACCGACCAGAGGATCCATGCGCAGGCGGTTTACATGCTGGTCGATACCTCGGGCACCTATGCGCAGGAAGTCGACAAGGCGCAGCTCATCGTCAACTACCTGCTCGGCAACCTGAACTCCGGCGACTCGCTGGCGGTGGCGCGCGTGCGCAGCCGCGCGCGTGTTCCGCGAGCAGATCGAGAACTTCACCCGGGCCTCGCGCAGCAGCGCCTACACCGACATCACCGGCGGCCTGATCCAGGGCTCGCTGTTCCTCAACGAGACCGGCGCCGGCAAGAAGACCATCCTGATCTTCTCCGACATGCAGGAGGAGCTCGACAAGGCGACCATCCGCGACTTCCCGATCGACCTGAAGAACATCCGCGTGGTGGCGGTGAACGTGGTGAAGCTCAAGACCGACAACCTCGACCCGCGGCGCTACACCGGCCGCCTGGAAGACTGGCAGAGGCGCATCAAGGACGCCGGCGCCGCCGAGTGGCTGGTCATCAACGACATCGAGCATTTGGATCGCCTGCTGAAGGGCTAAACCCTGTAAACTGCGGGCCCTTCCGTCAGACCGAAAGAGGCCCGCAGTGAGCAAACCCTACGACTTCATCCCCGGCGGCCTCGTCATCCAGGACCTGATCGTCGGCCGCGGCGCCACCGCGCGCTCCGGCGACGACGTGGTGGTGCACTACGTCGGCAAGCTCACCAACGGCCAGCAGTTCGACTCCAGCCGCAACCGCCGCGACCCGCTCGACTTCGCGCTCGGCGCCGGCGACGTCATCAAGGGCTGGGACCAGGGCGTCGAAGGCATGAAAGTCGGCGGCCTGCGCAAGCTCACCATCCCGCCCGAGCTCGCCTACGGCGACAAGGGCTGCGGCGGCGTGATCCCGCCGAACGCGACCCTGGTATTCGACGTGGAGCTGCTCGAAGTCGCCTAGCGGGCCGGTCGTGGTATGATTTATTCATACCGCCTTCAGGAGCCCTCGTGGCCGCCGCCGTCAAGAAAACCATTTCGCTGCCCGCCGGGCTGGCGCGGGAAACCGAAGCCCTCGCCAAAGCCGAGGGCAAGTCCCTGAGCGCGGTGGTCCAGGACGCACTGCGGCACGCGCGCGTCGGCCGGCGCCTGCAGGAGCTGCGGGGCATCCAGGGATACTGGAGCCGCAAGGCGCGCGATCAAGGAATTCTCAGCGAGCAGGACCTGGAGCGCTACCTGCGCTCTTGAAGGTCGTCTTCGACACCAACGTCCTCGTCGCGGCGCTCGTGTTCCCGGGCGGGCACGGCGAGGCGGCCCTTCGGCGCATCATCGAAGAGCGCGACGAGCTCTTCCTTTCCAGGCCCATCCTCGACGAGCTGCTCGGCGTGCTCGCGCGCAAATTCTCGCGCGACGCCGAGGAGCTGGCCCATGTCGCGGTGTTTCTGGGCGAGCTGGCCACCACCGTAAGGCCCGCACGCCGGCTCAAAGTCCTGAAGGACGACCCGGACAATCGCGTCCTCGAGTGCGCCGTCACGGGACGCGTGAATGTTATCGTCACCGGCGACCGCGCCTTGCTGGCCCTCGGCGAGTTCCGCGGCGTGAGCGTCGTCAGCTTGCGCGATTACCTCGGATCCTGAGGCTTGATGGCTGACCGATTTTCCAAAAAAAGAAGCCGCCAAAAGGCGGCTTCTAGTGAGCCATACTCCAAGGGAGGGGGAGGTAAATGGCTCGGTGGGGAACCCATTGTGGAAGATCGCCCGCCCCCTGTCTGTCGCTCTTCCCAGCGATTTCGCGTAGCCGGAGCGCGACATGCCATTTGTCTCACTCCGGAGAAACAGGGGGTTACCATTCCCCCATGACCTCCTCCGTCCCGAACCACGCCCTGCGCCAGCTGCGCGCCGGCAAGCTCGCCATCGGCCTCGGCCTCAACCTGGCGCGCACCGTCAACGTCGCCCAGATCGCCAGGACCGCC
>WNFI01358266.1_pt2 | contig 12701 bp, 6 predicted proteins | sample 5400471 | NCBI WGS metagenome assembly WNFI01 (sample SAMN13153348, study PRJNA577476) | soil metagenome | isolation source: 100 cm saprolite on Douglas fir-dominated hillslope | place: USA:California | collected 2013-09-17
TTTTGCATTTCGACCGTTTGGCGCCGATTCCAACGACCCGCTGTAGTAAGGCTCAGGACTTCCGCCGCCCCACCGCCATTATTAACCGGCAAAGCACGTTACATTGGTTATCTTGCCCATCCTTCAGGACGGACGTACGCTACGTCCGGACATTAGAATTCCCTCAGAAAATGAAGGTCAGAGGAAAACATGAAAAACACAACCAAGTTTGCAGGCGTTCTCACGATGTTGGCGATGGCGCTGGCCATGGCGACCGTGTCCGCTTCAGCCCAGCTCAATTCCAACACCGGCACAGTCACGATCAACGCCAACTTGCCGGAATCACTTACCGTAAGCCTCACCAACCCCACGGTTACGATTCCCCTGACGTCGAACACTGCGGTCAACAACAGCACCGCCCCAGCGGCCGGAACAGCCATTCAAACCGCATGGGTCCTGCAGCCTGGGCGCACTTCGGTCAAGGTGTTCGTCTATGCAGCGGTTGCGAACCCGCTCGCCAACACCCTTGGCACTGACACGATTCCTGCGACCAGCATTCTGATATCGAATACCGGTCAAGGCGGCGCGTACAGCGCCCTGGCGGCCGGCACGCCCTTTGGCACTGGATTGCAGATCGGCGCGTCCACTGCCATAACCGGCGCCAATAAGGCCAGCAGCCGCACGGATACGGTCTTCTTCCAGATCAACACGACATTTAACCCTCAACTGTCCGCGGGCACGTATACCGGAACGCTTAACGTGCAGGCGCAGGCCACCCCGTAACGAGAGCTCAATATGCTGTATGCCGAGACCGGCATTCTTTTACGATTTGGACAACGGGCCTGGAGAGTCTCTCTCCGGGCCGTATGCCTTTGTGTGCTGAGTTTAGCGGCGGTGCAGATGGCGGCCCAGACCGTCCGGCCGGTCGTTGACGAGAACATAGTGAAGGGGCCGGGGAAAAAAGCCAGCGGCAGGATCGAGTATGTCAATGACAGCTTGCAGACCCTGACGGTGGTTTTGGACTCCCGGAGCTTTACCGTTTCCGATACCGGCGACCTCTCCTATCAACCGCTGGATAGTCGCATCCACATAAAGTTTTCGTCCATGAGTTTTCGCATCCCGCCCAAGCAGAACTATTTCGTCTTTTATGAAGCCTGGGCCGACGAGGTGCCCTCCTGGTTTGTGGTCTATGCCACTTTTGCCGGGTTCAGTGAGAGGACACGGGAGGGCCTGAGTCTCAACATACTTTTGCCGCATACGATTTATCTGCTGCCCAAGCAAAGCGTCCGCAAGGGCGAACTGCTGGTAAAGACGGCGGAATACCGTCCCAAGGCGAAGAAGGTGATCGTGCGCGTGGAAAACACCGGCCCATCATTCGGGCGGGTGCTGTCCGTTGATGTGACCTCTGCCAAAGGAACAGCAGCGTCCAACGGCTTTCCAGTCTTTCCCCACAGCCAGCGCGAGGTGGAAATCCCCTGGCAAACCTCTGGCGGACCAGCCAAAGTGGTGATGCGTCTTGAACATTTTCGGGTAGAGCACGAAATAGGGACCGTTCCCTAAGCATTTTTGCGCGTGGTTTTTTGAGATGTTCCCCCAAGCTAAATCGTCGTTGGTTTTAATGGCAGTAGCCTTGCCTCTGGCCTTTGGGCTGCTGGTCTGCCCCCGCTCGCTCTCCGCACAAGTAATCAAAATCGAGGCTGGAGCTTCCGACATTCTGCCCTCGCAGGGCGGCTCGATCAACTTCCAGGGAGAAAACTACGAAGGCTATGTGGGCGCAGGCGACATCGGTGGCGTGTTCCGCTTTGGCTCGTATTTGAAGACCAGCTTGTATGGACAAAAGCTCACACTGGGCGACCAATCCACTGCGATCGGGCTGCCCACTGACATCTTCGGCGGCAATCAATATTTTCTTACGCGCGGCGTTGGGGTATCGGGCCAGGAGCATGGCGTCAAAGTGTTCCTGTTTGGCGGAGCCACAGCGCTGGGCGTCGGCTCCCAGTTCTTTCAAGGTGCCCAGGCGCAGGTACCCGTGGGCATGCTGTTCCTGGACATTCCGCTCTCTGACAAACTCACTTTTTTTTCAAGAAACCTGGGTTCTAGACAACAAACGTCTATCCAGGGACTGCAGTGGCGTCCTTTCAAGTGGATCAAGACGGGATTCTCGGCGGGCATCGGCGGCAACCAGCCTTACCTGGCAACTACCTTGGACGCGCATCGAGACTGGCTCGACGTAAAGGCTGGCTATATTAGTGCCGGCAACCGCTTTCGCCGCATCACTACGCCCTCCGTTTTTGTTGCGGAACCCGACCGCGAAAACCTCCTGGTAACAGTGAAACCTTTTTCCAGCCTGGTCGTGATCGCGGGACATCAAAACCTGCTGCAGCCCCAAACGGACCTGAATGCTCCCTTCCTGCGTGCGACCGTGAACCAGCTCCAATCCAGTTTCACTGTCGCCAAGTTCCGTCTGGGCGCAGGCATCTTCCAGTCCCATTCCCAAAGCTTCCGCAGCATGGGCGAAGATTTTTCGGTATCGCGTGCGGTCACCAAGAACGTGGAAGCGAGCGTAAACTATTTCCGCAGCCTCTCGGGGCCTCGCCCCCGGTCGAGCAACTTCTCAGGCACCATCCGGGAAACGATATCTCCTAAGCTGAGCCTCTTGCAGATCGTGACCAAATCGCAAGGAGGAAACACAAATGTGCTGTTCGGTGGAAGCTATTCCACCAACCGCGTTACTGTCAGCGTCGACTATCAGACCCTTTATTTGCCGTTCCTCCCACAACCATTTTCTCAAGGTCTCAGCGTCACTCTGCGGCTGAAGCTTTTTGGCAGCTTCCAGGTCAATGGACAAACCTTCCGTTCATCGGACGGCAAGCTGCGTTATAGCGCCGGCGCCAGCACGCTCCTGGTCCACAATTTCCAGCATGGCGCGCATGAAGGGCAAATTTCTATCGCCAAATACGTGGTTCGTGGGCATGTGCGAGACGAAAGCGGAGCTCCCATTGAAGGCGCGGCCCTTCGCATTGGCAATGAACTTATTTACACCAACGCGTTCGGTGAATTCCTCTTGCGCCAGAAAAAGCCTGGCGAATTGCGTTTGGAAGTGGTGTTGGCAGAATTCTTCAATACCTTTCGCTTCAGGGTCGTCGCAGCGCCGCCAACGGTGATCGCGAGCCCCGAAGACTCGGCCCCAGACGTCTTGGTCGTGCTGGCTCCTGCTTCTCGTACCGCTCCACGCCGGTGACGGGGCTCGTGGCGAAGAGGCATCTCAAGTTAAAATAGGAATGTGATCCTTCCTTTCGTCCGCGAAGTGCTGGCGGACGTGGAAAAGAGTGCCGCATTCCAGCGGGCGGCCCAACATTTCAAGCAGCGTAGGGGGGCGTCAGCTCTCTCTGCGGGGCGCATTTTTGCGAACTCACGGGGGCGTGCAATCCGGAAACTGTGGTCTATCTGCCCGCGTATGACGTGCTGCCGTTTGAAAACATGTCTCCACATCCGGAAATTCAGGAGGAGCGCGCGACTGCTCTCTGGAAGATTGCCACCGGCGCATCTTCCATCGTGATTGCCCCGCTGGAGGCAACCGCCATGCGGCTCTGGAGCGCTGATCACTATTCCGGGCTGGCTCGCGTGGTTCGTCGCGGGGACACCGTGGATGTGGAAGAACTTCTTCAGCACCTCAACGTCGTCGGTTACACCGCGGTCGATGTGGTGGAGATGCCCGGACAATATGCCCTGCGCGGCGGATTGCTCGATACATATCCGCCGGAAGCCGACCGCCCGCTGCGCATTGAGTTGTTCGGCGATGAGGTTGAGTCCATACGCAAGTTTGATCCCGGTACGCAACGCTCGGCCGCGCCGGTCGACGAAATCTTTCTTCTTCCGTTAACGGAAACGCCAGTCCGCGAAGAAGTACTCACGGAAATCCACGCGCGCCTCTCGGGCTCGCGGGTTGAGGGCGCGGGAGATGCGGTCCGCGATGCGCTGGCCGCGACCGGAGTAACCATCTTTCCCGGCTGGGAGTTCTACGCGCACGCCGGCGCGCCGAACACTCTCTTCGATCTGTTGCCGGACGCACTGGTGCTGGTAGATGAGCCGCACGCAATCAAAGCCGAGCAGGAGCGCTGGTGGGACAAGGTAATCCATAGCCACGAAATGAGCGGCGTCGGAAAACTGGCAACGCCGGAAGACATTTACATCTCACCGGATAACTGGAATGAGCGCGTCGCGAAGCTGCCAGGAGCAGACCTGGAGCATCTCGGGTTAATAGAACGTGTAGAACAAGACCGATCACCAGATCACCAGATCACCGGATCACCCGATCTTGTTGAGTTCTCCTCCCAACCCACAACGCGCTTCCACGGCTCCGTTCCCGGCATGGTGGAAGAGGTCAAGAAGCTCACGGCCGCAGGGCAGCGCGTAGTTTTCGCCGCGCCCAATACCGGAGAAGTGGAACGCCTGGCGGACATCTTCACCGAATACCAAGTTCCATTTCGTTTGGGCAGTCGCACGCCCACACACGGCAGCGAGACATATCTCGACGAAACAGCTTACTTTGCTGCCGACCTCACGACTACCACTATCGTCCGCGGGCGCGTGCCGGATGGAGTCGTCCTGCCGGAAGCGCGGCTGGTGCTCTTCGGAGCGCGCGATCTGTTTGACGATTCTGAGATCGCCCCTGCGCGTACCCTGCGCCAGAAATCGAAGACTGCGGCCTTCATGTCGGACTTCCGCGACCTGGCGATTGGCGACTACGTTGTCCACGTAGAGCATGGCATCGGCATGTATCAGGGCCTCAAGGAAATCCAGCAGGGCGATACCACCGGCGAATTCATGGTGCTGGAATTCGCCGAAGGCGCAAAGCTCTACGTGCCGCTCACGCGTCTTGATCTGATCCAGAAATACCGTTCGAGTGAAGGCGTGAAGCCGCCGCTCAGCCGGCTGGGCGGGACGGCGTGGGCCAAGACCAAGTCGCGCGTCAAAAAAGCCATGAAAGACATGGCTGACGAACTGCTCAAGCTTTACTCTGAGCGCAAAGCCGCGCAAGGCCATGCTTTCCCGACGGACACGCAATGGCAAAAAGAATTTGAAGATTCGTTCGAGTTCAACGAAACCGACGACCAACTCCAGGCCACGGCCGAGATTAAGAAAGACATGGAGTCCACTCTCCCCATGGACCGCCTGCTGTGCGGCGACGTGGGCTACGGCAAAACCGAAGTCGCCATGCGCGCGGCGTTCAAGGCTGTGCAAGACAACAAGCAGGTCGCGGTGCTCGCGCCCACCACTGTCCTGATCTTCCAGCACTTCGAGAGTTTCAAGCGCCGTTTTGCCCAGTTTCCCATCACGATTGAAATGATGAGCCGCTTCCGTTCGCCCAAGCAGCAAAAAGAGATCGCGGAGAAAGTTGAGCAGGGGAAAGTGGACATTCTCGTCGGCACGCATCGTTTGCTTTCCAAAGACATCAAATTTCAAGACCTTGGTTTGCTCGTGGTTGACGAAGAACAGCGCTTTGGCGTCCGCCATAAGGAGCGCCTCAAGCAACTCAAAAAAGAAGTGGACGTGCTCACCATGTCCGCTACACCGATCCCCCGCACGCTGCACATGTCCATGGTCGGCCTGCGCGACATGAGCGTGATTGAGACCCCGCCGAAAGATCGCATGGCCATCCAAACAGTGGTCGCCGGCTATGACGAAAAACTGGTGAAGTCCGCGTTGGAACACGAACTCGAACGCGGCGGTCAGGCTTACTTCGTCCACAACCGTGTGGAGACGATCTACGAAATTGCCGCCAAGATCCAGGACATGTTGCCCAAAGCGCGCGTGCTGGTGGGCCACGGACAAATGTCGGAAGGCGAGTTGGAGCGCGTGATGATGGCGTTTGTCCGCCATGAGGCTGACATCCTGGTGGCAACCACCATCATTGAAAACGGTCTCGATATCCCGCTCTGCAACACCATCATCATCAACCGCGCCGACCGTCACGGCCTCTCTGAACTGTATCAACTGCGCGGACGCGTTGGCCGGTCAAACCTTCGCGCCTATGCGTATTTGCTGGTGCCGGCCGAGCAGGAGCTCACTCCGGTCGCGCGCAGAAGGCTGGCGGCGTTGAAGGAATTCTCTGATCTCGGCGCAGGCTTCAAGATCGCAGCTCTCGATCTGGAACTCCGCGGCGCAGGAAACCTGCTGGGCGGCGAGCAGAGCGGCAACATGGATGCCGTCGGCTTTGAGATGTACACCAGTATGTTGGACCACGCCATCCGCGAACTGAAAGGCGAGGACGTAACAGAAAAGACGAGCACGCACCTCAATCTGGGAATTGATCTCCGGATTCCGACACAGTACATTGCCGAAGAGAACCAGCGTCTCCGCATGTACAAGCGCGCCGCAGGCGTAGAGAGCGAAGCGCAGCTTGACGACGTCCGCAAAGAATTGGAAGACCGCTACGGCACGCCGCCGGAGCCGGTGCGTTACCTGCTGGCGGCGGCAGCACTCAAGCTCCTGAGCGAGCGCGTCGGGGGGTTAAAGGTTGACCGCAAGCGCGATGCAGTAACCATCAAGTTCACCGAAGCAGCCACCATCGAACCCGAGCGCCTGGCCCGTTTCGTCGCTCAGACCAAGGGCGCACAGTTCACCCCTGGCGGAGTGCTCAAGTTCAATCTGAAATCCACGCAGCCGCAAGCGGTGATTGAGCAGGTGAGAAGCTTGCTGCGAGAACTGAGTGCTGAAGCCGTTCGGGTCTAACAGCCTTCCTTAGCGCACGTGAAAGATCGAAACGGTGAGCTTTCCGTTCACCATTTCTGCTTTGCGCCACGTGCTTCTGTCGTTGAGTGAGACCCAGCGGCGTTCTTCGGTCCTGTAGTGCCAGGCTTTGTCCGTCTGGTAGAAAATCTGCAGGCCGCGGCCTTCAATGATGTTCAGGATGCTGTTGTCATGCGAGTTGCGTTCGTCGAAATCCGTCGAAGCGCGCTGGCCCATTTCTGAATAGATTTCGTTCAGTTCGAACAGCAGTTGGTTGATGTTCTCGCTTAGCGGCTCGGCGTTCAGACCGATGCGGCGGGCTTCCTGCAGCATGATGGGATAACTGTGTGACGGATATCCCGCATTCAGCGCCTCGCCTATCTGCTCCGCCTTTTTCTGGTCTTTGAGATGGTAGGAGAGTATCTCGACGCACAGTTTGGTCGAGAGCGCACTCGAGCGGTCAGCTGCGCCGATCACCAGCGGATGCACGTACGCAAACAGCGCCTGATACGGGTTCGACGCTTCCTGGCCAGCTTCCTTCTGCCACAGCCGGACCACGCGCTGCAACTCGTCCTGGCTTACGCCGACGCGGTTGTTATCGCGATCAATGGGCGAGAGGTCGTGCGTGAGCGAGGTGTCCACGGCGGAGAGATGGGCGAGCGGACCCATCAGGATCTTGTCCGCGCCCAGCGCAAGCATTGTCGCGGCGGACGCACATTCGAGGGCCACCAGCACTGTGAGTTGACCCACATACTGGCTCAGCAGGTTCACCATGCGCAGTGACGCCTGGCCGTATCCGCCGTCTGACTTAATGAACAAAGAAAGACGCTCGACCTTGCCCATGCTGCGCAAAATCCCGTAGAGCCCAATCACATCATTGCCGCAGATGGAGCCATTGGGCGAGTTCCAATAAGTGAGCAGCGGTTCCTTTAGCTCCGCTTCAATCTGCGCGATGACTTTTTGCGTCCGCTCAAACAATATCGGCGGGGCTTTGACTGCAGCCCTGGGGGGCGCTAGGGCCTCCGGCGGAGGCAAGGGCTGAGGTTTCCGGTTGAACATGGGATCAGGTTTGTAGAGTCTACTACAAACCGTGCACCGGACTTTTGCTGAGAGAGTTTTGCCGCTAGATCCACGTTCCCCAGCGCGGAGCGGATGCACGGAAGATCGTGGATCGCGATGGAATCCACGAAGGCAGCCGGCGAAAGCGAGAAACGGCCTCGAGAGCCCGAGCGCGCTGTTGAAGATCGAAGGCTCGTACATATTGCCGGATGATCTGCGGCATGGTCATACGCAACGCCGCGGAAAAATTCTGCTCCGACAATACGTGCTGCTCTTCCGGCGATTCCAGCAGCGCGATGATCTTCTTCGCCATGGCTAACTTGTTGCCGATAGGAAAGAATTTTATGGCCAGCCCTTCGTTCTCGCACATCTCGCGGAATTCCGGGATGTCAGACGAGACAATGGGCACGCCGTACTGCGCCGCCAGATGGGCCACGCCACTGGCGCCGGTGGCCGAGGTATACGGCAGCACCAACACCGACGCTGGGGCGAATACCGCGGGAATGTCTTCTTCCGCAACATATCCGGTGAACTCAATATGCGGATTGCCTTGGTACTGTTTCTGAAGCGATTCAATGTATCCGGACGCGTTGGGATTGTTTGCGCCGGCAATAACCAGGCGAGAGTTGGGAAGCTGGGGCAGAATCTCCTGCTCGAAAGCTTCAATCAGCATTTCACAGCGCTTGTACGTTCCCCATTTACCGAAAGCAAGAATGCGATGCATAGGATTTCCGCGCTGGGAAAAATCCGGATACTCTGGCCGCGCGGAGAGAATGCCATGCGCGCGGAAGTGAATGTTGTCGCCCCGGTATTTGTCGATGAGCGTGCGCCGATAGGCCGGCAACAGCACAGAGACGGAGTTGGCCATCAGCACCATGCGGGTGGCAACGTGTCCGGCAATGCGGAAGAGGGTTTTCGCGCGCACGCCGGCGTCGCCAAGATCGATGTGCTCCATAAGATGGTGCAGCGTCACATGCGTGTAGTAACCGGCCATGCGCGTAGTGGCCGGCAAAGTGAGTCCGGAAAACGCCGCTACCGCGTTGTCCTTATTGCCAAAGCTGGAGAAGAGCAGGTTGAACCAGACTACGTCGGGACGCAATTGGCGAATCGTCTTGAGCAATCTCCGGTGGTTCGTGAAACGGTTCATCTTCCATACGCGTTCCACGTGGAAATCAGGCAGCTCGGGCTCGGAGATGTCCATGGGGCCCTGGGAACCTTTGACTTTAGAACAACGTAACGCTGATAACCGGACGGTACGCGGAACTCTTGCCCACTCCGGTGAAATTCATAAATGTCTGCTGCTGCAGACCAACGGAAATCCGCAGTGGATAATCCACCACCACTCCTCCAGCGCCGTCGTTCAAAGTGCGCCGGATGGGTCTCATGTACGAGATGAGGAATCCGCTCTGGGTGTTGTCATACAAGTGGAAACCCTCACCCCGCGTGAAATCGAACGAGCCATTCACGGTCCAGTGGTCGTTGGCTTTGAGTTCGAAGCGCGCTCCCGGCACCAGGATCTGCGCATTCACGCTCGTAGTGTCTTGCACGCGCCATGAGCGCACATACTTGCCCAGTCCGGTTACAGTAAGTTTCGTTCCGAATTTGTGCTCCAGGCCGGCCCATGCCGAAGTTGTATAGAACTCGCGAATCAAGGGGCGAAACACAAGATCGCGCACCGAGTATCCTGTAACCAGCGCGGTGTGGCCCCATGGGCGACCGACTTCAAATTCAAGGTGGCCTCCGAGATCGGTGGAATTCAGATTGCGACGCGTGAACGGCCCTGTTTCATGGATCAATGCACCGCGCATGGCCAGCCAGTTGAACATTGAAGAAGTGTTCACGTACAGGAACTGGCGGAAAAGATGCTGGTTCATGTCCACCGGCGATTCGGAATCGCGGCGGATGGTGAACTCGATTCCGGGCGTGAGCATCATCTTGACTCCGCCCAGGCGCACCACTTCGCTGGTGCCGACGTTGAAGATGGTGTCAAACGTGTTGCGATTGATAATAAGCAGTTCGCTGGGGACTGAAATAGTTCCATGCGTATTGCGTTCGCCGAAATAAGCATTGATCGGCAAACGGGGGGTCAGGTGATAGCGGAACGAAGTCCCGGCCTGTGTTTGTTGCGAAGAACGCGGCGACACGGGCGCGCCAAACAGCTTGGTGTCCATTTGATAAAGCGTGGCGTCGTCAAAGATCGCCACGGTAGAGAAGTTGCTTTGGTAGCTGAACCTTGGCTCGATCGCTTTGCCTTCTTCACCCGCTGCTTCCACTTCGGCCCGTTGGACGATAGGATCGTCTCCCGCAAGCTGGTTAGCGTGAGCATACGAGGTTAGAGCTCGCAAGGTGTCATGCCGCTGGTGATAGATATTTCCCCACGCGAGCTGATAATCAAAGTTCTGCTGGTAGTCGCCGGGATCGCCCAGCGCCATGAGCGTGCGCTCTGCCAGCAGGTCTTTGCCCTGCGCGAGATATGTTTCCGCGATGCCGACGGCGACGCTGTCGTCAGACGCGCCCATGTCTTTGGCTTTCTCGAAATACTTGAGCGCCAGATCAAAGTCATGAACGCCCAGAAAAACGTTGGCGGCTTCAACAATGTTGTCGGTCGTAACCGGAGAAGCTTCGCCTACCCGCGATTCGGCAAAGGCGAGCGCTACCTGTTGCCGCGCGGCTTCGAGCTTGTTTTCGCGCACAAACAGTTTCGCGAATTCCATCCGCACGTCTACGCGGTTCGCGTCCGGAGCTTCCAGGGCGCGGGTGAAGCGGTCCATGGCGGCGTTGCGGTCTCCCAATGTCATCAGCGCTTCGCCAGTGGCCATGTAGATGCCAGACTGCCCATTCGATTCTTTCTCTGCAGCTTCAATGTAGCGGAAGGTCTCGTTGCGATGACGCAGTTGCGCGTGGGACGCGGCCAGATCGGCATAAATCAGCGGATCATCGGGAGAAAGATTCAGCGCGTTCTCCAGTTCGGCAATCGCGTCATTGAAGTGGCGCGCATGGTAGAGCGTGTCCGCGAGCGCCATGTGCAATTTCAGATCGTCCGGGGCCATCTTGAGCGCGAGCCGGTATTCCTTCTCTGCTTTATCGAGCACACGCATCTGGCGGTATGCCGTAGCGCGCGCCATGTGCGTTGCGCCGGATTCACCGATCAGTTTTTCCGCGGTCTCCACTTCGGTCAGCGCCGGTCGCGACCGATGCAATTGCAGATCGGAGAACGCCAGCCCAAGATGAGCGGTACCGCTGTTGGGAACGAGTTTGAGCGCCTGATCAAAGTCCTTCGTCGCCGCCTGGGCGTTCTGCATGTCATTGCGCACGTAGCCGCGGTTGATCAGCGCTTCCGCCAGACGCGGCTCAATCTGCAAGCTGCGCGCATAGTCGTCAATCGCCTGCTGCAATAGCTGGTTCTGTTTGTGCACGTGGCCGGCCAGCAGCGGGAAGTTCGGCTCTTTGGGCAGAACACTCTCGTAGCGGCTTACCAGCGAGAGAACGTCGTCGTAGCGGCCGAGATTGTAATAGTCATAGGCCAGATATACTGCCGCATCGCGATCGCGGGGAAGCTTCTGGACAGCAACCGCTCCCAGCCGCGCCGACTCCGCGTAGTTCCCTTTGTGAAAGAGGTATCGCTCAGTCTCGCGCATGATGCGCGGATCGTTCTTCATCGGCCCATTCGCGCGCGCGATCCACTCGCCCGCGAGATCGATCTTGTGGGCGGCAATCGCGGCGTTCGAGCCGCTGGCGACGATCAGAGAATTCGTGGGCGCCAGCTTGTAAGCCTTCTGATAAACGGCATCCGCCTTGGCGTAGTCGCGAACAGAGGTATAGAGATCACCCAGCGCAAGGTAAGCAACGTAGTCGTTCGGATAAGCCGCCGCCATGCGGTTGAAGTAGGTCTCCGCGGCTTTGTTGTCGCCCTCGTCGCGCGAAAGATATCCCATCCCCTCCAGCGCGTAGCGGTTGTTCGCGTCTTTCTGCAAGAGTTGCGCGTAGATCTGCTTTGCTTCGGCTTTGCGCCCTGTCTTCCAGAGCAGGGCGCCGTACTGCAGCATCGCGTTGTCATTCGCAGGATCAATCTTCAGCGCTTCTTTCAGGTCGGCTTCGGCGCCAGGAAAATCATTGTCCAGACCCTTGACCGAAGCGCGCAGGCGGAGATATTCCACACGCTCCGGTCCTTCAGGCTGGATCTTCGCCAACTCTTGCCTTGCAATTTGCAGTTGTGACGCGACAGCAGCTTCGTCGTTGAGGTTTCTGTACGTTTCGATCAAGTTAAGGCGCAGTTGCGTGGGATAAAGGATTCCCTCGGCCGGAACTTCCGGCATGGCCGCCAGCGCGGTCGTGTACTCGCGGGCAGCGTCAGTGTCACGGCGTTCCAAGGTCGCCAGATCGCCGCGGATGGCATGCAGACGATAGTGCTTGGGATCGAGTTGCTCTGCTTTGGCCAGGAATGTCCGTGTCTTGTCGAGATCACCGACGCGCATCTCCGCGTGCGCGGCCGCGAGTTGCACGTTAATTGCAGTCGGCGCCATGGCAGCAGCCTTCTCATAAGTGACGGCGGACTCTTTCTTCATGCCTGCCAGTTCGTACGTGTAGCCGAGTTCAGCCATGAGATCGGGCGTCTTGCGTGGCGCCTGCTTCAACGTCTCGACAGCCGACTTGTAATCGCGGGCTTCGCGATAGAACTGCGCCACCGCCCGGAAGACATCTGCGTTCTTGGGATCGCGTGCACGTGCGCGGTCAAGCAACTGTTTGGCTTTCTCTGGCTGCTTTTGCTTCATATAGATGATGGCCAGCATCACCTCGGCGTGTGACGACGGCTGTACCGCATCGGAACGCTGGAGCAAATCGGTGGCCCGGTCGAGGTCTCCCGTCTTCATGAAGAGTTCACCGGCCATTGCCAGATCGGTCGCGCGCCGCGGGTTCGCCGCAATCACCTG
>WNFI01032596.1_pt1 | contig 12700 bp, 10 predicted proteins | sample 5400471 | NCBI WGS metagenome assembly WNFI01 (sample SAMN13153348, study PRJNA577476) | soil metagenome | isolation source: 100 cm saprolite on Douglas fir-dominated hillslope | place: USA:California | collected 2013-09-17
ATATTTGCTGGGAACATTCCGAGGACCGAGCGCAGCCAATGCCCCCTGCCGGGCTAAATCGAGCGCTTGGTTTCTATCGACTGAGATTCGTTCGAAAGGTTGGTTCTCAGCGATAACCTTACGCATTTCCGCTTCAATACGGATGAAGTCTTCCGGAGTAATGCGATGATCCAACTCCAGATCGTAGTAAAAACCGTTCTCCACCGGCGGTCCCGCCGCGAACTGAGCTTGCGGCCAAATCCGCAAAATCGCAGTGGCCAATATGTGAGCTGTAGAATGCCGTAACCGCTCCAAATCTGTCATCGGTTTCGAAGCTATGCTGTTGTCGCTCATCAAAGGGGAGGGAACTTACATATAACCCGAGCGAAGACCACGGTTTTTTTAGACGAGCGCATGCTCGTCTAAAACGAGGAGCCAGGAGCCAGAATCCAGGAGCCAGGAGGCGAGTGGGCGAAACGGCGAATGGGCGAATGGGCGAGGCGGCGACACCGCGTAAGTCCAATCCGTTCGCCTTGACGCAGGAAACGCCTTAAATTCATCGAGCTTGCCGCGCGGATACGCGCCTCGCCGGTGCGCCCATTCGCCGTTTCGCCCGCTCGTCTCCTGGCTCCTGCCTCCTTCGTCAAACCTTGCATGCAACCCTACTCCAGCCGATCTTCGCTCTCCTTTCTAGCATCCGTCTTTCGACACATCTGATGAACACATTGAATGCTGCTATCTTCGGTGCCACCGGCTATACGGGGGAAGAGCTTGTCCGCCGGTTGGCGAAGCATCCGTTGGTAGAGATTGTGGCTCTAACTTCGCGGCAATCTGCCGGTAAGCTTGCGTCCGATATTTTTCCTTGGCTGGATCGTCGCAGTGCCGTCGGCAAGATCCAGTTTGAAACGCCGGAGATCTCCAACTTGAAAAGCAGAGGCGTCGAGGTCGTCTTTCTCGCGTTGCCGCATGGAGTGGCAGCAGAAACGGCAGCTCCGCTGTTAGAGGCTGGGATCCGAGTGATTGATTTGAGCGCTGACTTCCGGATCAAGGACCCGCAGACTTACGAACAATTCTACGGGCACAAGCACCCGGCGCCGGCTTTGTTGGCAAACTCCGTCTACGGTCTGCCTGAGCGTTATCGGCAAGCGATCCGGACCGCGAATTTGGTGGCCTGTCCCGGCTGTTATCCAACCGGGATCCTGGTACCGCTGCTCCCTTTGGTGAGCGCTGGCCAAGTCCGCCCTTCTTCAATCGTGGCCGTCAGTATGAGCGGTGTGAGCGGAGCCGGCCGTATTTGGTGCCGATCAATCGCGGGATCGCAACCACGATTCACGTTGACCCTTCCGCTCGGACTACCGAAGAACAGATCGCAGCGACGTTGACTGCGGCGTACGGCGAAGAACCTTTTATTCGTCTGGTGCCAGCTCCGAATTTCCCAGATGTGAAGAATGTCGCGTTCACCAATGCCATCGAGGTGAGCTGGCGCGTAGATCCGCGGACAGGGAAAGTAATTTTGATGTCAGCTGAAGATAACCTCGTCAAAGGCGCCGCCGGTCAAGCGATCCAGTGCTTAAATGTAATGCAGGGCTGGGACGAGGGGATTGGGTTGAATTAGGAAAGAGGAGGGTACTTCCAGGGATCTGGAGGTTGGGGCGAGGCCGCCCAGGAATGGTAGGGCGAAAACCTGCGCTGGGCGATAGCGATCGCCCTCGGCGCGCCGAGACCCGCCGCCGCTTCGCTTTGGCGCGGCTCTGTTGACGTCGTAACCAGCCTTGAAATTGGCCGCGACGTAGGATTTCGGCGAGCTCAGTCGAGTCGCTCTGCGAAGTCGGGTTCTCGCCCTACCGGCGCTCCGCTCTATAAAAAAACATCAGATTATTGTCTTCGATCCTTAGCCTGCTCTGAGGTATTGGAGAGAGTTCACAGAGATGGCCTTTGCTTTTACTGAGATCAACGGGGGTGTTACGGCGCCCAAAGGATTCCGAGCTTCAGCGGTGCGGTGCGGTATTAAAGGTGAAAAGAAACCGGGCCCTGACCTTGCTCTTATTGTTTCTGATAGCCCGGCCATAGCAGCCGCCACGTTTACCACTAACCGGATTAAGGCTGCGCCGGTCCGGGTTTCGGCAAATCACATGCGCTCAGCCGAAATTCGAGCCGTAGTCGTGAATAGCGGGAATGCGAATGCCTGTACCGGAGCAACCGGGATCCAAAGTGCTAAACGGATGGCAAAGGCGGTCGGCCAAAATGGGCATTGGCCGGAACGCCATACTTTAGTTTGTTCAACCGGCCGTATCGGCCGGCAATTGCCAATCGAAAAGATTGAGCTGGCCATTCAGGAGCTGATCGCCGGGCTGGATAGCCAATCGGGCTCGGTGTTTGCTCGAGCCATCATGACTAGTGACACTTTTCACAAAGAGATCGCGATCGAATTTCCGGTACGTGGGCAGAGTATTCGAATCGGCGGCGCAGCCAAAGGGGCGGGAATGATCGACCCAAATATGGCTACTATGCTCTGTTTCGTTACAACCGATGCGATGCTGGAGAAGCGGGACTTGCAGCGCCTCTTTTTGCAGAGCGTCGAACAATCCTTCAACTGCATTACCGTCGACGGAGACATGAGCACCAACGACACCGCCATCTGTCTAGCCAATGGCCAGGCGGGCGTTCCAGCCCTCTCACCTGAAGATCAAAGCTATCAGACTTTCAGCGAGGGCCTGAACTTTGTAACTCGGAATCTTGCCAGAATGATCGTGGAAGATGGCGAAGGAGTGAGCAAGTTCGTGGAAGTCCATGTGAAAGGGGCCGCTACCTATCAGGATGCGCGGAAGGCAGCCGAAGCAGTGGCGAATTCTAATTTGCTCAAGTGCAGCTGGTACGGTGAAGACCCGAACTGGGGCCGGATCATGGCGGCAGTCGGTTATTCTTCGGCCAAAGTCAGGGAAGAAATGTTGGACATCTTTTTTGATGGGGTCATCGCCGTCGAGCACGGCATGGCCAGTTCGACTCCGCCGGAAAAGCTGAAAGAGATCCTCGAGAACGAAAAATTCACGGTCACCGTTGACCTGCACCTCGGCACAGCGGAATACAAGGTATTCACAACCGACCTGACGCCCGAGTACGTTCGTTTAAACATGTCCGAGTGACTGGGCGTCTGCTGCCGAGGGGGACAGAGTGATGGAGAAACGAATTGATACTGAGAAAACAGAATCTTTAATCGACGCCTTGCCGTTCATTCAAAAGTTCCGCGGCCATACCTTTGTAATCAAGTATGGCGGTGCGGCGATGGAGGATGATCACCTGGTGGAACGCCTTTTGCGCGACGTAGTGTTTTTGGAAGCCGTCGGCATTAATCCTGTGGTCATTCATGGAGGCGGCAAAGCGATTAGTCAACGGATGCGAGAGATCGGAAAAGTGCCTCGCTTTATCAACGGACTTCGCGTTACCGACGAGGAAACGATTGCGATTGTGGAGGAGGTTCTGGATAACGTGATCCTCCCGCGAATCGTCGCCACCATGAAGAGTTTCAACGGCGAAGCCGAAGGGTTTTCCGGGCGCGACGTATTTCTAGCCAAACGATTGCCGCCGGTGCCCGACGGCAATCAGATGGTCGATGTTGGCTTCGTGGGCGAAGTCGTGTCGCTAGAACTCGAGCAGGTCCGAGAAGCCATCGAGCGGGAGGTGGTCCCGGTCATTTCTCCAGTTGCTCGTTCCGAAGATGGAGCAGTTTTGAACGTTAATGCGGATCTGGCGGCCGGCGCTATGGCCGGAGCGTTAAGGGCATCGAAAATGATCTATGTGAGCGATGTCTTAGGGGTCATGCGCGATGTGAAGAACCCGTCGTCCTTGATTCCGCGTTTGGATCGCGAATCCAGCCTTGGGCTAATGGATGAAGGCATCATTGAGGCAGGCATGATTCCAAAGTTGCAGTCCGCGTTGTCCGCACTCGAACACGGAGTCAGCAAGGTGCACCTAGTAGATGGCCGTATCCCTCATGCCCTTTTAGCGGAAGTGTTCACCGCCGAAGGGATCGGGACGGAAATCATTCCTTAAAGGAGTTCAGGAGTTCGGGAGTGCAGTAGTTCAGAATGGCCCCTCCGGCGGCTTACCATTCTGAACTCCTTGAACTCCTGAACTACTGGGCCTATGGTCCGGCTTTTTCCATGAGTGACCCTGAGACCAAACAGCTGTTCGCCGATTACGTGGCCCCGACCTACGGTCGATACGACTTGGTGTTGGAGCGCGGTGAAGGGGTACGGATATGGGACGAGCGCGGAAAATGTTACTTGGATTTCGGAGCTGGAATTGCCGTGTCAGCGCTCGGGCATGGGCATCCTGCGATGTTGGAAGCTCTCAACCGGCAAAGCCGGAGATTGATTCACACTTCCAATCTCTATTTCACTAGACCACAAGGGGAGTTAGCCGGACGCCTGGTCGAAATCGTTGGAAGCTCAGGAAAAGTGTTCTTTTCGAATAGCGGCGCGGAGGCAAATGAAGCGCTAATCAAGCTTGCCAGAAAATATGGCAACGATGAGAGGCGAAAATCGAGTACCACTCGCTTCGAGATCTTGACGTTTGAGAACTCTTTCCATGGCCGCACGATGGCCGGCGTCTCTGCAACCGGCCAAGAGAAGGTGAAGGTCGGCTTTGCGCCGCTGCTGCCTGGATTCCGGCATTTGCCGTTCAATGATCTCGCGGCGGTCGAACGTGGAATTTCTGAGGAGACGGTAGCGATTCTCGTCGAGCCAATCCAGGGTGAGGGCGGAATCAATCCGGCTACTCCGGAATTCCTGACCGGGCTCCGCCGGCTTTGTGATCAGCATGGCTTGTTACTGATGTTCGATGAGATTCAGTGCGGCCTGGGAAGAACAGGTAATTGGTGCGGCTGGAAAACGATTGCACCTGAAGTTGTTCCCGACGCGGTTAGTTGGGCAAAAGCGATCGGTGGAGGTTTCCCTTTGGGGGCTTCCTGGTTCCGAGCAAAATCATTTCCTCGCCAAGATGGATCAGAGGGGCTGATCTGCGACATCTTACAACCCGGAAACCATGCCACGACCTATGGGGGAACACCGCTGGCCTGTTCTGTTTCTCTAGCCGTTCTGGAGACCATCCGCAGTAACGGTCTCGTGGAAAAGAGCGCGGCTCTGGGAAGTTATCTCGTTCAAGAACTTGCCTCCATTCCAGGAATCGTTTCGGTACGGGGGAAAGGATTACTGATTGGAATTGAGCTGGACCCGCGATTTGAAAGTTTGAGCGACGGGAAGCGGTTACCTTCGCAAATCGTGGTCAATAGGCTCATTGAAAACGGGCTGTTGACCGTTCCGGCGGGACCCAGAGTGATCCGTCTGTTGCCGCCGTTAATTGTGGAAAAGGAACAGATCCAACAGGCGTTGGATATTATTCAACTTACGCTCCGCTCGTTGCTTTCTTCCCTCGGCTGATCCCCTTTCGGCGTTATGAAACATTTCCTATCAATCGAGGAGTGTCATCAAAAGGAGATTCTCGAACTGCTGGCCAGCGCTCGGAGCTTTAAAGCCGATCGGCGGTATGGGGCGGAACTGCTGACTGGGCAAAGCTGGGTGCTGATCTTCAGCAAGCCTTCCACTCGGACCCGAATCAGTTTTGAAGTCGGACTGCGCGAATTGGGAGCCCGCGTTTTGTTTTTGGCGCAACAGGATATTCAGCTTGGACGCGGGGAGCCGATTAAAGACACCGCGCGGGTGCTTGGCCGAATGATACACGGCGCTGTCATCCGAACGTTTGCTCAGCAGGACGTAGAAGAGTTCGCTCAGTTTAGTAAAGTACCCACAATTAACGCCCTAACGGATGATGAACATCCCTGTCAGATCATCGCGGACCTGTTCACGATTTCAGAACACAGAGAGCTACAGGATGTCAAAGTGTGTTTTGTGGGCGATGGAGATTGCAATGTTGCCCGATCTTGGGCTTGGGCCGCCGAACATCTCGGATTCGAGCTCCGGGTCGCTGCGCCGGCGAAATATGGATTGAGTGAGGCTGTTCGAGCGAAGCTCAAGAGCCGGAAGATCATTCTCACCGAGTCGCCAGAGGAAGCCGCAGCCGAGGCGGACGTGTTGTATACAGACGTTTGGGTGAGCATGGGTAAGGAGACGGAAATGCAGGACCGCTTAGCCGTATTTACTCCTTATCAGATCAATGAACAGTTACTGAAAGTTGCTCGACCGGGCGCTTTGGTCATGCATTGTTTGCCCGCCTATCGAGGAAAAGAAATCACCGAAGCCGTCTTCGAGGCACACGCTGACACCATCTTTGATCAAGCCGAAAACCGTTTGCATGCACAAAAAGCTATCGTAGCTGCATTAAACCAATGATGTTTTTGTTTGGTTCCCTTGGCGGCGTCGCGGATCCACAGCCGAAAAAGCTAGATTAGTTTTCTCAAAAACCGCTATTTAGCTGCCATCCCCCCCGTAAATGTTTTTAGCCATTTTGTTAGTTCAGGTTGCAAAAATGTCACAGCCTGAGCATCTGTTGTTCCCTTACACCTACCTGTATGATTGCTCCTTCCTTGGCCACTAGTTTCCCCCTCGGCACCGGAATTTGGATTTCCTTGGTCTGCGCTCTAATTGGGCTGGGAGCAGCGTTATATCTAATCAGAGTAATCGTTGGCTATTCGCCGGGCAATGAAACTATGCGCCGAATTGCGGGAGCGATCGAGGAAGGAGCCAAGGCCTATCTGAATCGGCAGATTTTGTCGGTTAGCGTCATTGCTGTCATCATCTTTCTGTTGCTCGGTTTTACCCGGGACTTCTTTACCGCATTTGGGTTCTTAATCGGAGCGGCCTGTTCTATGGCTGCTGGATATATCGGGATGCGGATAGCAGTTATCTCGAATTGTCGTACTGCTCAGGCTGCGACCACCTCAACGGAAGCGGCGTTACGGGTTGCCTTCAACGGAGGAGCTGTAACGGGGCTACTAGTAGTAGGGCTCGGCTTGCTTTCGGTCGGGATCTTTTTCCTGGTTGGCCAACAATTGTTCGGTCTTGAAAAAGCCATTAGCAGTTTGGTCGGTTTAGCCTTGGGCGCGAGCTTGATCAGCGTCTTTGCTCGTCTGGGGGGCGGTATCTATACCAAGGCTGCTGATGTTGGTGCGGATCTGGTCGGGAAAATAGAGAGCCATTTGGACGAAGACGATCCGCGCAACCCCGCTACAATCGCTGATAACGTCGGCGATAACGTGGGTGATTGCGCTGGGATGGCGGCAGACGTGTTTGAGACCTACGCCATTAGTATCATTGGAACGATGCTCGTGGCTTTCCTGACGCTCCGGGACGTTCAGGAAGCAGTAATTTACCCATTTCTATTGGGCGGCATCTCGGTGATCGGCGCGATCGCCGGAATTTTCTACGTGAACAAAAGAAAGACGGGCCCTGGGCGAGTGCTCGTTGAGGCGGTGGTGGCCAGCGGTGTGGTTTCAGCGATTCTCTATTTGCCGGTTACGACCTTGCTATTCCCAGGCAGTTTCAAGATCGGCGATCAGACTCACACTTCATTTGACATCTATCTCGCGGCCCTAGTCGGATTAGCGATGACCGGCGTGATAGTTGTGATCACCAACTATTACACGTCTAAAGATTTTGGCCCGGTTAAGAAGATTGCCCAAGCGTCTGAGACCGGTCATGCGACCAACATCATTGCCGGTCTGGCGGTAGGGCAACAGGCGACGGCTTTGCCGGTAGTGTGCATCGCTCTAGCGATTTTGCTCAGTTACAACGCCGCTGGTCTTTACGGGGTGGCGGTTGCGGTCACTAGTATGCTTTCGATGGCGGGGATTATCATCTCGCCGAAAGAGACGCGAGCGGTAACTGACAGCCTGGATGCGATCGGCAACACCATGAAAGCGGTTACTAAAGGCTATGCGATTGCTTCCGCTGGATTGGCTGCTCTCGTCCTCTTTGGCTCGTATGTGGCTGAGTTGCGAGCCCACGTCGGCGGGGCAAACAATTCGCTCGATTTTTCGCTCGAACGTCCGGAGGTCATTATTGGGCTTTTCATTGGCGGGCTGTTGCCATTTCTCTTTAGCTCTCTCAGCATGCAGGCCGTAGGAAAAACCGCCGGCGCTGTGGTCAAAGAGGTGAGACGGCAATTGCAAGCTAAGCCCGGTATTCTGAATGGTACTGACACTCCGGAGTACGGGGCCTGTGTCGACATCGTGACCAAGGCGGCGCTACGAGAGATGATCATTCCTGCGTTACTGCCGGTCATTTTTGTGATCGTGGCAGCTTTCCTGGGTCCAATAGTCCTGGGAGGAGTATTGGTAGGGACCATAGTCACGGGTCTTTTCGTCGCCATCTCGATGACTTCCGGCGGTGGAGCTTGGGATAACGCCAAGAAGTTGATCGAAGACGGTGAGCATGGAGGCAAAGGATCTCCCGCTCATCAAGCTGCGGTAACCGGCGACACGGTTGGCGACCCCTATAAAGACACGGCCGGCCCCGCCATCAATCCGATGATTAAGGTAGCGAACATCGTGGCCATCCTAATCATCCCGATCATTTTTAGGTAGCGGTAAGCGGTGGTGGGGCGAAGATCTCGGCGCGTCGAGGATGCGCAATCTTCAAACATTATTCCGCGCCGGATTTGAGCCGCTCCGTGCGTTCGCCATTTCACGATATTTTTTCGATACGAGCGATCGGATTCAAATGATATCCTGGGTGAAGCCACCTCGACGGCACGGCTCAAATCCGGCGCGGTCCCCTGCACGGAGTTTTCCACACCCTCGGCGCGCCGAGATTCTCGCCCCACCGGGCCAGGGGTAATGCCGAATCCTGGGGCGAGCGCACCCCGGACTAGCGAGAGCTCGTCCCTACCGTTTTACACGCGCATTTGTTAACGGACGCGGGGTAACCTATTTTGTGGCACTAAGATCCGGGCTAGGCCAATTGAAATTAAGACAGCTCCACGCCGCTGCCGCTCCTCAAGTTATGAAAACCCTTCTCCTCACAAACGAATACCCCCCATCCACGTATGGAGGCGCCGGTGTCCATGTTGATTATCTCAGCCGCGAGTTAGCTAAGCTCATGCAGGTTGATGTGAGAGCCTTCGGCGATCAACGCTTGGATGAAGATAACTTGCGGGTTCGTGGATTTCCGTTGGATACGTCTTCATTTCAATGCCCGAAGAACCTGGTCTCGGTATTTGGCGCTGTGCGCCGGTGCACTGACTTCAATACGGCTGGAACCGACGCGAATATTGTTCACTGCCACACCTGGTACACCCACCTCGGCGGAATCCTGGCAAAGCTGAATTACGGGATCCCGTTAGTGATTACGATCCATTCTTTGGAACCGTTGCGGCCATGGAAACGAGAACAGCTTGGCCACGGCTACGATTTCAGCAGTTGGGTTGAAAAGACAGCCATTGAAATGGCGGACGCTGTCATTGCGGTTTCGCAGGGTACCAAGGATGACGTTCTGCGGTTGTTTAACGTCGACGAGAAACATGTCCCCATTATCTACAATGGGATCGATCCCGACGAGTACCGGCCAGTAAATGAAACCGATGCCCTGAAGCAGTACGGGATCGATCTCACGAAGCCCTATGTCTTGTTCGTAGGCCGGATTGCGCGTCAGAAAGGGATTATCCATCTGGTACGAGCGATTCGCTATTTGGACCCCGGTACCCAAGTCGTACTTTGCGCCGGCGCTCCCGATACGCCGGAAATCGCGGCCGAAATGAAGCAAGCCGTGGAGGCGGCTCGAGCCCAAAATTCCCATATCGTTTGGATCGACACCATGGTTCCCAAGTCGGCGGTTTACCAACTTTACAGTCATGCTGCGGTTTTCTGTTGTCCTTCCATTTACGAGCCTTTTGGAATCATTAATCTGGAAGCGATGGCCTGTGAAACGCCCGTGGTAGCGAGTGCGGTGGGAGGAATCAAAGAGGTCGTCGTAGACGGCGAAACCGGTTTTCTGGTGCCGCTCGAGCAACTGCAGGAAAGCCCGTTTGAGCCGCTTGACCCGGATAAGTTCTCTCGCGATCTGGCCACGAAGATCAACCTGCTAATGAAGGACCCGGAATTGAGGAAAAAATTCGGAGAAGCCGGCCGTAAACGAGCGGTGGAACAATTTAGTTGGGCGGCGATCGCGAGCCAGACCAAGGAGCTGTACGAGGAATTGATCAAGTAGGTTCTAAATGTTTGTCGATCGCATTAAAATCCACGCTAAGGCCGGGGATGGTGGCAACGGTTGTGTCAGTTTCCGTCGAGAGAAGTTTGTGCCTAAAGGAGGCCCTGACGGAGGAGACGGAGGAAAAGGAGGAGACATCATCCTGGAAACGGATGTGCACACTGACAACCTGGTGGACTTCTTTTACCGGCCTTTGCTCCGCGCCAAGTCAGGCCAACACGGAATGGGCAAAGATATGTACGGCAAAGCGGGAGTTGAATCCGTTTTTAAAGTTCCTGTCGGCACCGTGGTTTATCGTTACTCATCTGGGACAATGAACGTCTCGGAAAACGAAACCGAGACCTCGAATGATTCCCCCGAAACCCCTTCCGCTACACAAGAGATATTAGTTGACCTGGCTGAACCGGGACAACGCTTCGTTCTCTGTCAAGGGGGCGCCGGCGGAAAAGGCAACACTCATTTCAAGAGTTCGCGGAATCGCGTGCCGCGCCAGTTCAGTGAAGGCGATCCGGGCGACGAAGGAGATTTCCTTTTGGAACTAAGGATGATCGCAGATGTGGGTCTGGTAGGTTATCCCAACGCCGGAAAATCGACTCTGTTGGGCCGGTTGTCTGCAGCCCATCCCAAAGTGGCTCCTTATCCGTTCACCACATTGAACCCGATGGTTGGAGTGGTTGAGTTCGACGATTATCAGAGACTGACAGTAGCCGACATCCCCGGATTGATTGAGGGCGCCCATCGCAATGTCGGTCTGGGTCATGACTTTCTGAGGCACATTGTCAGGTGCAAGCTTCTCGTTTTTGTATTGGACACCGCCGGAAGCGAAGGGCGGAATCCGATCAACGACTTGCAGACGCTTCGGCGGGAGCTTGATCTATATGATCCGACGCTGAGCCGGCGACCTTGGCTAATTGCCGCTAATAAGATGGATTTGCCTGAAGCTGGTGAAAACCTGAAAGCGCTGGAGCAGCGGTTTCCCGATCGTAAAATTGTCCCGATTTCTGCCAAAGAGAATGATGGCATCGAAGCGTTGGAGGCCTCATTCCAAGAGTTTTTGCTTCAGCCCGAGAGTAAGGAAAGCGAAGGGTGAGGGTCGGGGTAGATGGCATTGGTGGTCTGGGCCGGCTTACTCGACGACCGGTCGCTCACCGAGCTTCAGGTCGCGGTCGCGGCCTCGGGATCATGATCAACACGTTTTTTCGATTTGATCAGGTCCGCTAATGCCTCGGGCAAGGAGGGGAATTGAAACTCGAAGCCGGACGCGAGCAGTTTTTCCGGAACGACCCTCTGGCTATCAAGCAGCAGCGCAGACTGCTCGGAAAAGAACGTCTGCAACACGAATGATGGAACGGTAAAAAATGTTGGCCGGTTGAGCGCCATCCCCAAGGCCTTCGTGAATTCGCTGTTCCGGACCGGATTCGGTGCCGCTCCATTGACCGGTCCAGATAGCGTGTCGGTTCGGATAGCATGGAGAAACACATTGGCGATGTCGCGAACGTGGATCCATGACATCCACTGATCGCCTTTCCCGATTCGGCCTCCCAAACCAAGCTTAAAAACCGGCGCCATTACTGCGAACGATCCCTTGGAACCAAGTACTACGGAGATCCGAACGCATACGACCCGTGTGCCCGCTGCCACCGCTTCTTGAGCTTCAGCCTCCCAAGCCTGACTGACCTCGGCCAGGAACTCGCCGGCGTCTATGGTGCGCCTTTCCGTTAGCTCTTCCTCGCCGCGGTCTCCATAGATCCCAATGGCAGAGGCGCTAACCAAAACTTTCGGCGGGTTAGGCGCGCCCCGGATCGCTTTAACAATGCAGCGCGTCCCTTCCACCCGGCTCTTGAAGATGCGCTCTTTCTTCGCCTTGGTCCAAACTCCCAAAATTGACTCGCCCGCTAAGTGAACGACTGCATCGAGACCGTTAACATGCAGCCCGGCGCCGAATGCTCCTGTGAGGCCGATTTCCATGTAATAATGGTAGCGGAATTAGTGCAGCAGTCCCATACAAATGACAGATGATAGATTACAAATGACAAAAATGTCGTTCTCCGGCGCGCGAATCGGTCATTTGTCCTCTGTCATTTTGTTATTTGCAAGCAGGCGCTTGCTCAATTGCTAGGAAAAGTCCGGTGCAACCAATTGAGTGGAAAACGGTTTCCCGGGCAATCTGTCGGACGAGGATTTATCTCTTTATGGCCGAGTACGATAGAGTAGCGTCCGTCGATTTTACCGACGCGTTGCCGTAGATACCGGATTATTTCGTCGAGGGCTTCGTACTGAGCTCCAGTGGGAAGATCTCGATTGAAGTCACCGACCAAACAGATGCCGATCGAGATATAGTTTAGATAGTCGCTATGGACATGGCCGCCAGCGAGTTGAACCACCCACCGGTTGCCAATCTCGATCTGGCCATCGCCCGAAGAGGTCCCGTTGCCAATAACGAAATGATAAGCGAGACCGTTCGGCATGCGCCTAACGTGGCGATGATAGTAATCAAAAATCCGGGCGTTTCCTTGGCGAGTCCCGCTATTGTGCACCACGATGTACTTCCAACGATTCCT
>WNFI01307602.1_pt1 | contig 12700 bp, 17 predicted proteins | sample 5400471 | NCBI WGS metagenome assembly WNFI01 (sample SAMN13153348, study PRJNA577476) | soil metagenome | isolation source: 100 cm saprolite on Douglas fir-dominated hillslope | place: USA:California | collected 2013-09-17
GGATAAACCCCGCGTTCCGATTTCAGCAAAACTGGTAGCACGGCTGATAGAAGCTTCGGGAACGGACCGTATGCTGACCTTGGATTTGCATGCGGCGCAAATTCAGGGATTTTTCGATATCCCGGTGGACCACTTGTTCGGGACGCCGGTGATGATCGATTATTTCAAGCCGCTGGAGATCCCGAATCTCACGGTGGTATCGCCTGACGCGGGCGGCGTGGAGCGCGCGCGGGCTTTCGCCAAACGGCTGAATGCGCCGCTGGCCATCATCGATAAGCGCCGCGAAGAAGCCAACGTGGCCGAGGTGATGAACGTGATCGGTAAGGTGAAGGGCCGGAATTGTTTGATGGTGGACGATCTGATCGATACCGCTGGAACATTGGTGAAGGGCGGCGAGGCGCTGCTCCAGCACGGCGCGGCCAGTGTGTCGGCCTGCGCCACGCACGCAATTCTGTCGGGTCCAGCGGTGGAGCGGATCGAGAAATCGGATATGAAGGAAGTCGTGGTGACGAATTCCATTCCGCTGACGAAGCGAGCCCGGCAGTGCGGCAAGATCAACGCGCTTTCGGTGGCTCCGTTGCTGGCGCGGGCGGTGCAGTCCATCCACGAGGAGACTTCGGTCAGTATTTTGTTTGTTTGAGATTACGGGCGATCAACCCACGTCAAGCATTTTTTCGTGCTGAGATGCTGAGAAGTTTTGGCGTTTCGGCGGCGAAAAGACGCTTCGGACTTGAAAAGCCCGTTGAGGAGATGCAATGAAAACGGATATTACGGTGCCGGCGGAGCCACGTGCTTCCCGCGGCAAGAATGAAGCGCGGCGTACGCGTCGCGAGGGCCTGATCCCGGGCGTGGTTTATGGCGCGTACAAGGACCCGGTGCCGGTGGCGGTCAGCCCGCGGCAGATTTCGCAGATCCTGCACAGCAAGACCGGGCACAACACCATCTTCAATTTGAACATTAAAGGCGGCGAGAATACGCCTGTGATGGTCGTCGACGGGCAGCATGACCCCATTCGCGGCAATCTGCTGCACGTCGACCTGAAGCGCATCGATCTCACGAAACGCATCCGCGTTTCCGTTCCGGTCGTCACGCACGGCGAGGCCCCTGGCGTGAAGCAGCAGGGCGGGCTGCTCGAAGTGATTACGCGCGAAATCGAGATTGAATGCCTGCCGGACGAAATCCCGGAGCACTTCACCGTGGACGTCGGCGAATTGATGCTCGGGCAGAGCAAACGCGCCAGCGATATTCCGGTGGCCGGGTCGATGAAGCTGATCAGCCCGCCGGATGCGGTGATCGCGCACGTCATCACCATCAAGGTAGTGGCCGAGCCGACGCCGGCCGAGGCCGTGGCTGCGCCCACCGCGGAAGCCGCTCCCACCGAGCCCGAAGTCATCAAGAAGGGCAAGAAGGAAGAGGAAGGCGCGGCCGAGGGCAAAGCCGAAGGGAAATCGGAAGGCAAGGCCGAAGCCAAGCCCAAGAAGAAGTAGCCGGGAATGTACCTGGTGGTGGGCCTGGGGAATCCGGGAGAAGAGTACGAGAACACTCCTCACAATTTGGGATTCCTGGTCATCGACATGCTCGCCGAGAGGCATTCGATCCGCGTGAGCCGCAAGGATTCGAAGGCGCTGACAGGGATCGGCGAGATCGAGGGCAAGGCAGTGATGCTGGCCAAGCCGCAGACGTTTATGAATCTCAGCGGCACGTCGGTGGCGCCGCTGATGGAGAAGCACTCGTTAACGCCGGCGGACTTGATTCTGGTGTACGACGAACTGGATTTGCCGTGGGGCGAGATGCGCATCAAACCGCGCGGCTCGGCGGCGGGGCATAAGGGGCCGACCTCGGTAATCGGCAGCCTGGGAACGCAGGAATTTGTGAGAGTGCGGCTCGGCATCAATCCGGGCCGTGAAATCCGCGAAGGCGCGGAATATCTGCTGGCGCCCATCAAGCGCTTGCAGCAGAAGGAGACGGAAGAGCTGGTCGGCCGCGGGGCTGACGCAGTGACTTCCATAATTGCCGAAGGCGTCGAAAAGTCCATGACGAAATTCAATCGTCGCGCCCAAGGTTTAAAAACTGAGGAAGAATGAGGATCTACGAAGAGTTGTTTATCGTGAAGCCGGACGCGCCGGACGAGGAGGTCGACCAGTTCATCGAGCAGATGAAGTCGGTCGTCACCACAGCCGGCGGCACCGTGGATAAGGTCGATAAGTGGGGCAAGCGCAGGCTGGCTTACCGCGTGGATAAGTACAAGGAAGGCGCTTACGTGCTATTTCAGTTCACATCCGCGCCGGAGACGGTAAAAGAATTCGAGCGGCGTCTGCGCGTAACTGACCTGGTAATCAAGTTTCTGACCGTGCGTATCGATGAAACGTTGAAGCGGCTGGAAAAGCGCAAGAAGGATCGCGACAAGCGCGCGCACCGGAAAGCCACGGCTGCTCCGGCTCCGGCCCAACCGTCGGTGGCGCAGCAGATGCTGGGCGAACCAGCGCCGGCGGCGGAGTAAGCGAGGAGAATCGATATGGCGGAATCCAAAGGAAGACCCGGCAGCGCCGGACAGAGGCCGACGGGCGGAGACAAAGCCGTCGCCACACAGAAGAAGCAATATTTCCGGCGAAAAAAAGTTTGCCGTTTTTGCGTGGAGAAGATCGACGACATCAATTACAAAGACGTGCGGCTGCTCTCCAGCTTTGTGGCGGAGCGGGGCAAGATCGTGCCGCGCCGCATATCGGGCGTGTGCGCGCCGCATCAGCGCCGTCTGAACGACGCGATCAAGAAAGCGCGCAACATTGCGCTGCTGCCGTTCGCGGCATCGATTTAGATTGGAATGGACGCCGTTGCCGGTGCGCTTTGGTTGCATGAAAAGCGCGCCGCACAGGCGCCTGAGCCACGTGGAGATTGAACATGGAAATCATACTCAGGGAAGACGTCGAAAAACTGGGCGCGCGCGGCGAGGTGGTGAAGGTTGCCGCCGGCTACGCCCGCAATTTTCTGCTGCCGAAGCGGTTGGCCGTGGCGGCTACCGAGTCCAACAAGAAGATCGTGGAGCAGGAGCGCCAGGCGCACCTGCGGCGCGAGGCCAAGGAGGTGGGCGAGGCGCAGGATCTGGCCAAACTTCTGGGCGGGGCCACGGTGACCATCGCGCAGAAGGCCGGTGAAAACGATCAACTCTTCGGGTCGGTGACCGCCAAGGACATCGCCGAGGCGCTCGAAAAGCAGAACTTCACCATCGACCGGCGCAAGATCCAGCTCGATGAGCCCATCAAGCAACTGGGCGAGCACAAGATCACGGTGCGGCTGCATCGCGAGGTCCCGGTCGAAGTCACCGTGCACGTCGTGAAAGAAGAGTAGCTCAGCCGATGGCTTTCGAGCTTAGCGGGCAAACCGCCATCGTTACCGGTGCGGCTACGGGCATTGGCGAAGCCATCGCGCGGCGTCTGGCGAAAGCCGGCGCGGCCGTAGCGGTGGCCGACTTGAACCTGGACGGCGCCGCGGAGGTCGCGCGCTCCATCGGCGGCGAGGCATTTCCGCTCCAGATCGACATCGCGCGCTCCGCCGCCGTCAATGCCGCCATGGCGCAGGTCATCGAGCGCCGCGGTCAGATTGACGTGCTGGTGAACAACGCCGGCATCGCGGGCAAAGCTGCACCCTTGTGGGAGCAATCCGACGAAGACTGGACTTCCGTCATCGGCGTCAACCTGCTGGGCGTGGTCTTCTGTACGCGCGCCGTTCTGCCGCACATGCGGAAACGCAAGTACGGGCGCGTGGTGAACATCGCCTCCATCGCCGGCAAAGAGGGCAATCCTAACATGTCGCCCTACTCGGCAACCAAGGGCGCGGTGATTGCATTTACCAAGTCGATCGGCAAAGAAGTGGCCACCGACGGCATCTGCGTCAATGCCGTTTCGCCGGCAGTCATTCGCACGCATATCCTCGACCAGCTGACGCCAGAACAAGTCGACTACATGACGCAGCGCATCCCGATGCGGCGTACCGGGACCACCGACGAGATCGCCGCCGTCGTGCATTTTCTTGCGAGTCCGGATTGTTCGTTCGTCACCGCCCAGTGCTATGACGCCAGCGGCGGCCGCGCGACTTACTGAACGCCGCCAGGTGGCCGGATTTTCCGTGTAAATTCTCCGTAGCCGTCCCCACGGCGTCACAACAACTCCAACCACTTACGTTTTTGGCGGTGCGTTTGCATACAACGCAGACATCGGCCGAAGCGGATGCAGCCAAGCCGGCCGCCGCGGCTCCCGCCGGTTTTGATAACAGCAAGATCGCGGTGGCGCAGACCATTCCGGCGGGCACGCGAATCCACGTCCGGCTGGATCAAGCGGTGAACACGGTGCGCAGCCGCGCGGGCGAACCCTTTACCGCGACGCTCGAAGCACCGATCACGGTGGGCGGGCGGACAGTGGTCCCCAAAGGCACCGCGTTTCGCGGACACGTCACCACTTCATCGGCTTCGGGACGTTTGAAAGGACGCGCCGCGCTCGGCATTACGCTCGATTCATTCGAGCTGAACGGGAAGAGTTACAAAGTAGAGACGTCAGCCGACAGCCGTGTGAGCGCCGGTCACAAAAAACGCAATGGCGTGCTGATCGGGGGCGGTGCCGGCCTGGGTGCGGCCATCGGTGCGCTGGCGGGCGGCGGAAAAGGCGCGCTGATCGGCGCGGGCGCCGGCGCCGCGGCAGGAACTGGAGGCGCGGCGGCGACAGGCAAGCAGAATGTCGCTTTCACGGCGGAGACGCCGCTTACGTTTTCACTGAAAGCGCCTGTGCGGATTTAAGCGCGATCTCGCTCGGCGATTCGCCGGGCAAATGGAGCGAGGGCGCCAGCGCGTCCTACTCCGACGCCCCGGCCTGCTTCAGTTTCTCAACCAGTTCCCAACAATCGCTCAGTCCCGCGGCCATCATCGCGGTCAGGCCCTGCGTCGTGCGCAGGTTCACGTCGGCGCCGGCCGCCAGCATCATGTTGGCCAACTCGAGATTCCCTTCAGCGGCCGCAAAAATCAACGATGTTGTTCCATTCGGATCGGCGCCGTTCACGTCCGCGCCGCTCGCCAGCAGAGCCCGGGCCACCTCCTTTTCCCCGTTGACCACCGCCACCAGCAGCGCCGGATTTCTGCTTTCGCTTTGGCTATTCGGGTCGACGCCGCGATGGAGAAGCACATCGACCACGGCGCGATGGCTGGTCAACACCGCGGCCAGCAAGGCGCGGCCCCCATGTTCGCGCGCGGTTGCGCGCCCGGCCTCTCCATCCAGCAGGACGTCCACCGCGGCCGCGTGGCCATTCATAGCCGCCGCCAGCAGCGCCGTGGCGCCGCTCGTGTCGCGGACACTGCGGTCGGCGCCCGAAGCCAGCAATTGCCCGACCACCGCCGTGTGCCCGTGCAGGGCCGCCACCATCAGCGGTGAGGTGCCGATTTCGCCGGCCTCGGCCGCCATGGCTGGAACAAAGTCCGATGCCTCGAGTTCAGGCGCGTGCCCGTTCGTCACCCGCACCGGCTGCACGGATTCGATCCGCGCCGCCAGGACATTCGGGTTGGCGTGGGCATCCAGCAGCAGTTTCACCATATCGGCCTGCCCGTTCACCGCCGCCACCAGCAGGGCCGTTACGCCATTTTCATCGCGGATATTGACATCGGCGCCGGCTTCCACCAGCGCGCGGACGGTTTCCGTGTGCTCGTTGGCGGCTGCCATCAGCAACGGCGCTTGCCCCGACACGGCGTCGGTACGCGCGCCTCTTCCAAGCAGCAGGCGCAGCATGACGGCGTCCCCCTTGGCGGCCGCGAATTGCACAGCCGAGCCGTTGTGGCACGTTGCATTGACATCGGCGCCCGCATCGACCAGCAGCCGCACGGCGTCCATGCGGTCATTGGCGATGGCGGCCAGCAGCGCTGTCACACTGGACTTGTCCGTCTGCTCGAGACTCGCGCCGGCATCGAGCAGCGCGCGGACCATCTCGATATTGCCCGTCGCCGACGCTGCCAGTAGCGCCGTCGTGCCTTCCTTGGCTCCGGCGTTAACGTTCGCGCCATGCGCCAGAAGCACCCGGGCAATTTCAATATCATTCTGGATGGCCACCAAAACGAGAGCCGTGGCGTCGTTGCGATAGCGCATCTCGGTGTCGGCGCCCGCGGTCAGCAGCATCCGGGCAGCCTCCACCTGACCGCTCAGCGCCGCCGCCAGCAAAGGCGTGGTGCCGCTCTCGTGCCGCGCGTTGACATGCGCGCCCGAAGCGAGCAGCGTGCGAACGGCCGCGAGATCGCCTTCCGCGGCGGCGTGAATCAGGTCCAGATCAAGTTCGCTGGGCCACGGCGGACGCAGATCCGGCCCGCTACTCATATGAATCCATGGTACGCGCAAACGGCCCTGGTTCATTTAGGACCCAACTTCATCCATGATTAACCCTGTGGTAATTGTTTTGTAACACGCGCCGCGCTATCTTCGGAGCAGGTCAGGGATGAAAACTATCGCGCTGATTGAGGATGACGCGGACCTGTTCTCGCTCCTCAAATACAACATCGAGAAGGAAGGTTTCCGCTTCGTCGGCCTGCAGACCGGCAAGGCCGCGCTGGAATTGTGCCGGAAGGAGCGGCCCGACGTCATCATCCTGGATATCATGCTCCCCGACTCCGACGGCATCGAGATTTGCCGCGGCGTCCGGTCCAGCCCCGACTTGGCGCACGTCCCCGTCATTTTTCTGACGGCGCGGGGATCGGAGAGCGATCGCGTTCTGGGCCTCGAGCTGGGCGCCAACGACTACATGGTGAAGCCGTTTTCGGTGCGCGAGCTGGTGGCGCGCGTGCGCAACCAGTTGCGGTCTCCCGCGACGCCGTCGCGCCGGCTGCGCGGCGACGGGGTGGAGCTCGATCGCGATAGCTGCCGCGTAAGCCTGCACGGCAAACCGCTCACGCTGACGGCTACCGAATTTCGCCTGCTTGAATTCCTGATGAGCCGTCCCGGCGTGGTTTTCAGCCGCGAGCAGTTGCTGGATTATGTCTGGGGAATGGACCGCGCCGTGACCGACCGCACCGTCGACGTCCACATTCTGCGCCTGCGCCAAAAGGTGGAGGCCGATCCCGCCAGCCCGGCGCTGATTCGCTCCGTGCGCGGCTTCGGCTATTCGTTCGATCCGGGCGTTGAGACGGAACCGGCAAAAGCGTGAGCGGCAGGCCGGGGCAGCCGGCCCACCGCCCTTGCAAGGCTACCTGCCCAAGCGGCGGCCCTTATTTTTGCGGCGTCCTTCAATGCGCCACGATCTCCCCCATCCGCCCTCTGCGGAAATCGGAGAACGCCTGGTACAGTTCGGCCTGCGTGTTCATCACGAACGGGCCATAGCGCGCTACCGGCTCGCCGAGCGGAGCGCCGCCGATCAGCAACACGTTGAACGGGGCTTTGGCGCCCGCCGGATTCCCCAACCGCACGCTCTCGCCGCCCTTGGCAAATACCACGAGCTGGCCTTCGCTTGCCGGCTTCGCGCTGGGACCAACCGTACCACTGCCGTCGATCACATACGCAAATACGTTGAACGCCGCTGGAATGGGCTGCTCAACGCTCGCGCCGGGCTGCAGCGTAAAGTGCAGGTACGCGATCGGCGTGCGCGTCTCGATGGCGGCGTGCTTCCCGAGCGACTCGCCGGCAATCACTTTCACCTGCACATCTTTCGCCGGCGTCTCGCCAACGGGCAGCCGCGCGGCGGCGATCTCCTGGTAGCGCGGGGGCGTCATCTTGTCCGATTTCGGCAGGTTCACCCACAGCTGAAAACCCTGCAGCCTTCCACCCTTCTCGCGCAGCGCGGCGCCGGGCATTTCAGAGTGCACCAGGCCCGATCCCGCCGTCATCCACTGCACGTCGCCGGGACCGATAACGCCGTAGTTGCCCTGCGAATCCCGGTGCTCCATCGCTCCTTCGAGGACGTATGTCACGGTCTCGAACCCCCGGTGCGGATGGTCCGGAAAGCCCGTCGCCTGACCTGAAGCGAACTGCATCGGCCCCAGGTGATCCAACAACAGAAACGGATCGATATCGTCAGTGTCCGGCGTCGGAAACGAGCGCCGCACCGGCATTCCGGCACCCTCCATCACCCGCTGGCTATCAATCACACGTAAAACTTCTCGCGATTTTGCGCCTTGCATGTCTCTCATCTCCTTCTTGTTAACGTCTGAACAGGCGAGCTGTGCGCTCGCGCCGGGCCCAGGCCACAATCGCCATCGCGATCAATAGCGCCATCGGGATCGTGGGATTTCCCCCCAGTACCGTCAGATGCGCGATGACCGCCGCCAGCATCACGGCTGAGAGCCAGAGCGCCGCCAGTCCCGCGGAATACGGAATCAACAGCGCGATTGCACCCACCACTTCCAGGGTCCCTGTAAAGTAGCGCAACCACTGCCCCAGCCCGACGGCGGCGAAAACCTGTACCATGCTTTCGGCTCCGGTAATCTTCGGCGTGCCTGCCATCAAAAACATTGCGGCGCCAGCGATCTGCAATGCCCACAGCCCGGCATTGCGGAATCGGTACGGTGTCGCGGTCGACGTCTCTAATGCGATGTCTGACATATTTTCTCCTTCCTCACGTTGCCAAACTTACTTGGCATAGAGTATATTGATGTAGAGATATATAAAGAGGATTCAGCTCGGTGGAAACCACTGAAAAAAGGACACAAAGCCTTCGCGGCGCGCACTTATGGCTGGTGCTCTGGAAGGCTTTCGACGCCCTCCAGGCCCATGCTTTTGCGAACATTCATTCGCTCGGCCTTGGCCTCTCGGATTTTGGAGTGCTTGAGGTTCTGCTGCACAAAGGCCCGCTGCCGGTGAATGTTCTTGGCCAAACGATCCGGCTCACCAGCGGTTCCATCAGCATCGCGATCGACCGTCTGGAGGAAAAAGGACTGGTCGAGCGCAAGGACGATCCCGACGACCGCCGCGCGCGCATCGTTCACTTGACGGCCGAAGGACGCAAGCTGATCGCGTTCGCTTTCGCCGACCATGCCGCGGCCATGGAGCACGCGACATCGGGTCTTACGGGAGCAGAGCGCATTACCGCGATCCGGCTTCTGAAAAAGCTCGGGGCGAAGGCGGCCGCGCTTCAGCCCACGGGCTCGGCAGCGTAGAGCGCGCGCGTGTGCTTAGCCACCGCGACGGCGAGCATGATTCCCATACCGCCAATTCCCACGGCGCCGCCCACGTCGAACAGGCGCCAGTCCGTGCCCGCAAGGTGGGCGTCAGGACGCCACACAAGCGCCAGGTTTCCAACTGCCAGCAGGATACGCAGCTCGGTCGGGCTGAACTTCCAAAACGAGATGTGGAACGTGCCCAGCGTGTAAGTAGCGAGATAGACTTCGATCGACAGCAACAAATATGCGATCAGCAAACCCAGCGCGATACGCTCGCTCATGAAGCCCGAAAGCGCCAGGCCGCCGAGAAGAAACAGCGCGCCCAGCGCGTCCACCACGTGGTCCACGTAGAACCCGTAGCGTGGCCGCTGGCGGTTACGCACGCGCGCGAGCGTACCGTCCAGGCTGTCGCCCAACCAGGTAAGAGCGAGACAAACGATCACCGCATATAGCCCCGCCGGGCTCGATTGCCCCCACCAATAGCAGACGCCCGCCGCGACGAGGGCCACAAGTCCCAGCAAGGTCAGATGATCGGAATTCAACCATGCGGGCGCGTGCGAGGCGAGCCAAAGGAGGCACCGGCGTTCGAGCGGGGCGAGGAAACTTTCCTGCTTGCGTTTCGCTTCCTGAAATTCGGCGGCCATATGGCTACCGACGAAGCGCGGGTATCCAGGTTTCACCGAATCGAAGATTCGGCTTTAATCCGGTGAAATGTGCCGACGCCGGCAATCGAGCCCGCAATCGCGTGTGTCGTCGAAACGGGGAGCCCCAGGTAAGTCGGAAAGAAAATCGAGAGCGCCGCCGCCGTTTCGGCGCAGAACCCGCCGCGCGGTTTCAGCCGCGTGATCCGCCCGCCCATGGTGCGCACGATGCGCCAGCCTCCGCTCAGCGTGCCCAGGCCGATGGCGGCATGCGCCGAAAAAATCACCCACACCGGAACACGCAGTGTCGGCAGATATTTCGCCGAATACAGCACCGCGGCGATGATGCCCATGGTCTTCTGCGCATCGTTGGAACCATGCGCGAAACTGAACGCCGCCGCTGAAACCAGTTGCAACCGTCGAAAATACGAATCCATTTTCGCGGGCGTCGATTTCTGGAACAGCCAGTACACAAGCGTCATCAAAACGTACGCCAGCAGGAAACCGATCAGCGGCGAAAGCACGATGAACGCCAGCGTCTTGGGCCACTTGCCGACAATCAGGCCGCGAATGCTGTCGCCAAATCCGTAGAGAAACGCCGCCCGCGCCATCGTCGCGCCCGCGTATCCGCCGATCAGCGCGTGCGAAGAACTGGTGGGCAGACCCAGCCACCAGGTGATCAGGTCCCAAACAATCGCCCCCACCAGACCCGCCAGAATCACGTACGGCGTCACAATCGCCAGATCGACGAAGCCTTTGCCCACCGTGTCGGCCACCGCCGTGCCGAACGTAAAGGCGGCGACGAAATTGAAAAATGCCGCCCAGGCCACCGCCTGCAACGGAGTCAGAACACGCGTGGCGACGATGGTGGCAATCGAGTTGGCCGCGTCGTGAAAACCGTTGATGAAATCGAAGATCAGGGCGATGCCGATTATCAGAACCACCACGCTGAAAGTGGACATTGCCGTTTAGCCGTTTTTGACGACGACGTTCTGCAGCACGTCGGCTACATCTTCGCAGTGGTCCGTGGTGGCTTCGAGAAATTCGTAGATCTCTTTGACCTTGATGAGCGTGATGCAATCCTTTTCGTTTTCGAATAGATCCGCCACCAGGCCGCGGACCAGATGATCCGCTTCGTTCTCGATGCGGTTGATCTCGATGCAGTGCTCCATCACTTCCTTTTTCTTATCCAGCGCCTCGAAGGCCTTTTTAAGCGCGCGGCTGCAAGTGTAAATCATCTCGCAGAGCTGCACCATGCCCAAAGGAATCGGGCTCACGCGATACGCCACCATGCGATGGACCGCGTCTTCGATGCCATCGAGCACGTCATCCAGACGCGTCGAAAGCGAATGAATGTCTTCCGGATCGAGCGGCGTGATGAAAGTGGAATTCAATCGCGTGAAGATCTCGTGGATCACCTCGTCGCCCTGGTGCTCCAGCATTTTGATCCCCTTGGCAACCTCCGCCAGCCGCGTATTGCCGGCCTTCACGCCCTGCAACAGCAGTCTCGCGGCCTCGCAGATGATGTCCACCTGGCTGAGGAACAGTGCGTAAAACTTCTCTTCGCGTGGCAACAAGCGCATAAGGAGAGACTATCTTCTCAATTGCATGTGGGATGGGTCAATCAGCCGGGGTTTATACGACGCAGCGGGTCCGGCCCATGCGTCTCATTCGGGGGCAACGCACGGACAAGTATCGCCGCGCCGCTTCAATCGTTCACGATGGGAAAGTGCTCCGGAGCCGGCTTCTCGGTCCCTTCCAGGTCGAGATAGCGCGTGTCCAGCAGCCGGCCGGGCTCGAGATTCCCCATGGCCGCGAGAATATTTTCCTTCAGGTGCGGAAACTCGGTTTCCAGACCCGCGAAAATCTCGCGCAGCGAGCGGCGCACGGTGCCGGTCCTCTGCGAGCACCCGCAGGGCACGATGGGCGCGCCGAGCGACTGCGCATACGCCGTCGTAATATCCTCGGTCACGAAAACCAGCGGCCGGATCAGCCGGAATTCGCGATCGCGCGAGTGCGTCACCGGCGGCAGCGCGCTGAGTCGTCCCGTGAACATGGTGTTGCGCAGCAGCGCTTCGCAGAAATCGTCCGCCGTGTGGCCGAAGGCGATCACGTTGGCGCCCAGGCCGCGCGCGATCTCGTAAACCGCCCGCCGCCGGTAGCGGCTGCAAAGGTCGCAGCCGTGATCCGGCTGCTCCTCCAGCAATTTGAATGAGGGCTTGTCGCGGAAGTACGTCCAGGCGATCCCGCGCCCGCGCAGATAATCGCCCAGCGGCTCGACCGGCCGCAGAAACTTTCCCTGCTCGACGGTGAACGCGCAGACGGAGAATTCCACCGGCGCGCGCTTGGCCAGAAGCAGCAGCGCTTCCAGCAGCGTGAGCGAGTCCTTGCCCCCCGAAAGCGCCACCGCCACGCGGTCGCCATCGCGAATCATCTGGAAGCGATGGATCGCCTCGCCGACCTTGCGCAGCAGTGTTTTTTCCAGCTCCACAGATTTGATTATAGTGGGGATCACGGGTTCCCTACTTTGTCTCCCGCACGCCAACTGGCATTTGACACCCTACGCAAGGTCGGACGCGGCGGTTACGCCTCGGATTTGCTGGCCGGCGCCGGGCCGATCGATCCGCGCGACGCCGCGCTCGCGTCGGAGATCGTGTTCGGTGTGCTGCGCTATCAGGCCCAGCTTGATTATCTGATCGAGCACTATTCGGGACGGCCGGTACGCAAGCTCGATTTCGAAGTGCTGCTGGCGCTGCGCCTCGGCGTTTACCAGCTGCGCTATTTGGATCGCGTCCCCCCGCACGCCGCCGTCAGCCAGAGCGTGGAACTGGTCAAATCCATGGGCTTTCGCTCGGCCACCGGATTCGCCAACGCCGTGCTGCGCAAAGTGGGCCGCGAGCCGGTCGCCTGGCCCGATCGCGCGGTGGAGCTTTCGCACCCCGAG
>WNFI01596958.1_pt1 | contig 12699 bp, 18 predicted proteins | sample 5400471 | NCBI WGS metagenome assembly WNFI01 (sample SAMN13153348, study PRJNA577476) | soil metagenome | isolation source: 100 cm saprolite on Douglas fir-dominated hillslope | place: USA:California | collected 2013-09-17
CTGCGGGGCCTATCTCGCTGGACGCTAGGCTTCATCCTTCAAGGTCCAAACGCTCTCCGCTGGCGGAAGAAAAACGTAGATCCATCTGAAAGTACTCGAGTCGAACTCCCCAACAAATCGACCCCTACATTGTCAACCAAGCAGAAATAAGCATGAATTGTATTCAACGCGTTGTTGTGACAGACACCATACAGACTAGGTGTCACCTATATCATATCCTTTGCATGACCCAACTTTTCTCCATGTTCAACCCCGCCAGAGGTGTAGAGCATGGTCATAAAATGACGCGCTCGCTATCAGCGTCTCACTAGATTGGTCCAGCAAAGACTTATATGACCAGTCGACACCGTATGCAAGGGATTTGTGCTCGTCATGTCTCTTTATAATTTCCCAGTTCCCACCATTCGCGTCCGAGGGAAAATCCGTTTGACGTCCAATATCGCGAAAACTTACAATCTTGAATCCATCATGCATCGCCGCCACTAGAAGGTCATTGACCCGCGATGGAGAAGGATGCCATTTTACTCTCCAAGCACCACCTCCGACATCTGCCTGTGACAGTGGCTTGAGAGGCTTTCGGGAGTCGAATAGCCGCACAGTGGCGTCGTAACTGCCAACAGCGACAAAATGTTCGATGTTTGGATGGCTCTGAATGCAAGTCACACCAGCATCGAATCTGAACGTGTGTTCGACAATGACCATAACATGTGTTGTTAACAACACACCTTTTGTTACTGATAATCGGCTGTTCGAAACCCTGCCGTATATCCCATACTTTGAGTTGCAGGTCATCTCCTCCTTGTCACAGGAGGTCAGAAGGTACTGATTGATTCAGAAGAGCATGTGATACACCCGCACCAGAATAGATGACATTGTTGTCGTAATAATTCCAAGCTACGCACCACGGTTCGTAGGCATGGGCAGCCCAGGTGCTCGTGATTACGGGTTGACCAGTCTGATCAGGCTCAAGCAGAGTTAGAGTGCCATCGGAGAGTGACACGACCAGAGATCCCGCGGTGCTACGTGTTCGTGGTTGACTCTAAGTCGGTCAAGGACAACAAAACACACAAAGTGGATCAATACCTCGTTGGTACCCTCCTGTTGGACCAGTCCAGAGATAGGCACAAGACATGAGAAGGCGCTACGCGCAGGGAGCTAGCGTGGCGCAGTTGTTTCTACGTCGAGTTGTTGGGGAGATGAGAAAAAACCGGACTGGATTTGTTAGGGAAGTCCGTACGAAACTTGTTCGAGCTCCCACTCAAATAGATCCACGATTCCCTCGGCTTCCGCAACTGCTATCAGCGGTCGTCGGCTTGGCGTCGAGTGACACCTAAATCAGAGAGCGACTTTGCTCCATCTCTGATTCTTGCCCGAGGGAAGAAAGTTGCTCTCTCACCATTTTAGATCGAGAACCGCAGGAAGGGGTATCTCCTGTGTTCTGAAGCTGAATATATACTCTGATTTTAAGGACATCATGAATAATTTAAGGGGCGCACGCGCTGATTTCGTGCTCTGAGTCCACTTCAAAGACAAGACATTGACCCGTCCGGGCTTGATTCTGGGTCTGGCCAGTAGGACCTGATGATTGGGGATTCTTCTCATCCTGTAGTTTGTACGTGCCACAAACAAAGACGTTCAATGCGTCTGGATGGGGACAAAACTCGACAGAATCAGCAGGCAAGATGGTGTCGATGGATAAGTGCATGTATGCACCGGGCCGGGCAGGTACGCAATGCAAACCGCAGTGTCAGACTTCCACGTCCACTCACTATCAACCTTCAAAGTCGGGCAGCCACTCCACGGCCTTGATCCAATGGCAGACTTTGCTCAGGGTCTAGATGCTTCAAAGCTAATCTTCGCCGAAACTGTGCGCCCTTTCCAACTCTATGGTATTTGTGGTTCACCCCAGCTCACACACACATCACATAGCTACTCTCCTTCGTCATCAGCCCATACACAGCCCCTCCATACAATTTCCCCCTCTTTCTCTTTGGTCTATATGTGCAAGAGAGCCAAGAAGCGGCCCCTCGCTTACTCCAAGTGGTATGTTGTTTTTCTCCTCACTGACTTCCATTTAAGCTGAACGAACGACGGCCACGGTAGTTCGCGGGTTATCTGAGTGCCTCAGCTTTATTCGACATCATATGGCTCATTAAGAACCACCAAACTGCAGTCGTAAGGCTAATCAGTATCGTCATTCTACTCCTCAAGGTGAATATACTCGTGCAATTATCCCATTTTTGAATGCTAACGTTCCCCAAGGTGCCCACATTTGTCGCCTTTTCTGGGACTCTTAGTTCCAGAGGTGTCTCAAACATCAATCTTAGCGGTGCAGATTTGGGCAGTGCAACAGGTATGTCTCACTCAAGGAGCCCATAGCGTCTTTGACAAATCACAATGCGAGCAGTTTGGTCCATGCCTGGGGGGTTTTCTTCGAGCGAAAGAGACGGATATCAAACTGTCGAGTCAGAAGCACAAAGGCCAGCAGCAGCTAATCCACCCCCCGCTAGCAATCCGCCTCCGGCACCCGGGGGATATCAATCAGTTTAGCGCCCGCCCCTGCAATTAATATGCAGCGGGTTACGGAGAGATACTGAGGACATTGCTTGGTTCAGATACCTACCTAATTATATCGACGTCGGCATGTGGGATGATTCTGCATCACCCTTGATTTCTTCCAATGAATTGCTAGCCCGTTTCCTAATGCCCTGTACCTCTGCCTACCTGAATCTCAGACAATATCCTGACAGACATAGATCCTGCTTCGGATCTTAGAAGTTGTAGACATTCTACGGAGCAACGTCGCCTCAGTTTGCCCTACATCAATCTCAGATAGGGTATATCTCGGGCAGGGCCGGAGTACATGCAAGCCTCGACCGTGATGGCCCAAAGGTACGCATACCTGTCATATGACGCAATATCATATGCTTAACATCGGGGATACGATGGTTGTGGTTGTTACTGTGTGCCAAAGTGCCAAGATCCGGCTCCATTCATTTCCGACTCGGAGGTGTTGCAAGCAACACAAGGCAACACACAGCCGCATTCCTCACCTCCTAAATGAACAGCACGCAGCAGGGCACCTCTTCAATCATGTCCTCGAGGACGTAACGACCCAGAGTGGTGAAAGGAAGTCAAGGGCTTTGCCTGCGGAGCAAACCATGACTTACCCGGCAAGGATAGGCTAAGGGAGAAGCTCGTGCGGTTAGAAACGATACTGCATCAGCAGCTAGCTTGTCTCATGGAGTGCCCGAGGTCTTACCCCTCGCCTCCAGTAAGTATCGTATGCTTTCCACCTCCGTAGTGAGTTGGAGTTAATGAGGGTTCTACAGGATTCTTGCACGGTGCGTATTTCTATGGCAAGGCGACTCGTAAACTTGTTGCACACTGGGAACACCACAGGATGCGCGCTTAAGCCTTACGTCGCGGAGACTTACAAGATCCTTCTTTATGATGTATGATCTTACGATTGCCGCATACATGCCTAACGAAAGCGTTCATGACCTTCTTTCCGTGGAGGATTTTGTATGTCTTTCGCCAGGAAAATTAGTCATGACAATCAATCCTTTTCCAGCTGGGTGGATAACATGAGCATATGCTACGTTCCCAGAGTGATTAAACAACATATCGCCAAGCATCTTAGCTATCCCAGCCTCAGCCTATATGAAGAAACAATCTCTTTTATTCGCTCAGTGCTTCGCCTTTACAACCGAAGATGTCCGATAGGTGCGTGCGAGTTGTTGTCGTTCTGCAGGGCGAAGCCGGCCGGTCAATTCCTTGGTAGAGCTCAGGCTCATCGCCGAACCATCGCCGAAAGAAGAATGCCCTTGAGCTCTCAGGCAGTTACATTTAATGCATCGTTCGTAAAGCACCCATAACATCGGACCGCAGAAAACGCTTCTATACGTTCCGCATGGTCACCCTAGAAGTCTGGGTCAGAAGTTGTGAGGCTTGATTTTCATCCGAATGGTCGTTACGGTGACGGTGACAAAAGATGACCCAGGAAAAAGCCCTTGGGATCATACGGGACTCGGATACCCCACGTTCCCTGTCACCGTAAAGGTGGTGCGGCCTGGCGAATTTGCGGCAAAGTCAGGTGAAAAACTGAAACTTAAAGTTAGGTATTAGGAAACGTTCACAACAATGTCTAAACGAAACTACGTCTTCGGCAGCAAGTAATCAACCCTCACCTAAGCACTTGCATCATCCCATGTATTCATCTTCTCGCCGCCACCTTCTCGGAGCTCTTCGACTGAGCTTCCGCGGCTCTCACGTTTAGTATTGTCTCCCAGCACCAACGCTTGAATCAACTCCTGCAGTACTTCAATATCTTCCGCTTGCTGTTCAACCTTCTTTCGCTGAAAAAGCCATGGACAATCCAAGGAGACGCATCTCACAGGTTCTAACGGCTCCGATAGAGTGCACATCGTGCATATGCGGTGCGCCGTTTCTAATCGGTTTTCCGTGATCTGGACCTGCGAAAGTAGTTCGGAGATGGTCTCTGCGGGAGTCGCGTAGCAACGTTCGCATAGCCCTGATGCAATATATTCATTATATGTAACGCACACAAAACGTAATCATGAGGTGTGTACTCACCTTCTTCGCTAAACGATCTGCAGAGGATGCATTGACTGTTCCGGAAGTGCTCCTCTATCCTAAGCCGGCCGGGAGTCATCATTCCCTTGGGCTTCTCGGGAGATGTCAGTGAAGGATCAACACCATCCGCACGTATCCTCCTCGGCATCTCTTCATACCAACCCCTTACATCAGCACCAACAAGGTTGAATATACGCTCCAAGGGCGGGATTAGGACCCTCGAGATATAATAGGACCCATCGAGTTGCTTTTCTCTATGGGAAAGGCATCAATACCTGCGGATAGACACAGCCCATTGACACTAACCCATCCAAAAGCTCTTCCGGAGCAACTGCGCGGTCAACCAACCGCTGATCCGGAGCTCCTCTGGCTATGACATAAGGTATGCGATCGCCGTACTGCGCTTCGTTGTGAGGATCTTCAAGTTGCCTTCGGGCCACAACGGCCACCCCCGGAGGTGGTGGTACTTTATCACTGTAAATGCCACCTTAGATTTTAAGTGCGTACTAGTCTTCGCCTGATGACGCGCACCTGTACGTGCCCATTCTAACCTCCCGTGCGAATATGAAATCCTGGATCGATACTTTGTTCTCTAGGATCTTCGACCATGATCTATAACAGTACCGCTTGACGTCGCTCAGATCTTGAGTGCGAAATAGTATCCTAACCAGTTATCAGGCACCCACTTTAGAAGGTTCAGTGGAAAAAAAGCTTACTTTAGTGCGGTCTCTGTCATCTTCCGTTGTGCGGGAACACCGTCTCTCCGGACTGTTTCAATACCCTTGGCATCGAATACTGGCTCCTTGTCATCTGGATTCTCGTATTTGAAACCAACATATCGCTTCTTCGCCATCAAGACGCAAGGTAAGTAAACCTAAATGGATAGCAGTGGGGCTATTGAGAACCGGTGACGACCAACATAAGAACATACTAACCTTCTCAAACTTCAGCTTGACAGGAACAGGATTCTGTCTTGTGACCGCGTCTGCTATATCATAGCCAATCCGGAAGGCTTGCTCCTTCGTCTTCCCACTCAGGTAAACGAACAAGGAATCCGTATCACCATAAACGACACGAGCGCCCCATTTCTCATTAGTTTCTATGAAGTTGATTGCCTAGAGCATCCATCAGGTTTTGCGTTCGGGTGTCGAGACATCGCGAATCCAACGCACTTTCTCAAGTGTTTCTCTACCACTTTGTACGATGCTATCAGCAATCTCCACAGCGGGCATTCTACCCGAGAATGTTGCACTCGTGTACCCGTATGTTACGTTGGCGATGTACTTCAATCCCAGTTGGCGTGCGTTGAGTATCTTGGTCAGGGTCTGGAGGAAGAATATTAGGTCCTCGAAAAAAGGAACTTTGACCATACTCACCTTGTTGTCATGCGCACGTTTCATGGCTTGCTTAACCATGACTCGCGTATCCAGTAACTCAGTCAACATCCGTCCCAACAGACCCCTTCGAACCTCGGGCTTGACGTACATGATCCCATTCGGGGAAACTGCGGTGGATTTACATGAGACATATCCATGATTAGCCCATATCCCTATTACCTGTGATATGATCTTGCAGAGTCGCTAATAGACCAGGAGGAAGATTGGTTTCCGCAACGCCAAGCTTGTACTGACCCTTAAATGGTGTCACACGACCAAGGCAGGTCGAATAACAGTAGTTGTATGCGACCATAACGGACGGGTAAAGCGATTGGAAATCCAGCACGACGAGAGGGCTGTTATAAAAGGCAGACAATGGCTCCATTATCAGGGGCATACACTCTGCCGCGTTCTGCGTGCCGACCTATTAGGATATCGACTTTCAAAACCTGCAATTCCCACAAAACGAAACGGGATGCGTCACCTCATGCTTATTTGGAGACCGCAAAACGAAGCCTTCCGGTTTCGCGATGCGAAACATGAATGACTCAACTTTGAATTGAGAGCCGCGACTGATGACGGAGAAGAAATCGACCCCAAAGACCCGAGCAAACTCTCTAATTTCCGCGATCAGTTTTTGTAACTGTGGACTATTCGAGACTACTCACGCGGTCTTTGCGATGGTGTCCGTAACATCAATCATCTCCAGAACAAGGACGGTATGTCCTAACAAATGATGGAGCATCCGTGCTCTGTGCGCTGGAACGGGGCTATTGTGCCACTCTGTAAGCGTGGAATGTGCGTATTTGGGAACCCTAGTTAAAGTCAGCAGAGAAACATTTTCGATGCAAATACGACACACCGTCGACGAAGCAAGTGGAAAACGGTATTTTCGAGAGTATACATACTCAGCTCCAGTTCAGTCCGCATGATTCTCCACAAGTTCAGGACGTGCCGTCCCACTACTCGAAACGTCGACGTGTGTCGTATGCTCCATTGATCAACAGTGTTTGAAGGTCCACGTCCAGAGGCACGAGAGATCAGCTCCCCAATATCGAGACCTGCAACATTTTTGATCAGCGTCACAGTTGGTCGTAGTTGTCTTGGTCGCACAGACCATACTGCTGCCCTCTGGCACCAAGATAACCCCAGGATGAACTCTGGACTTCCCAACCGGAGATAACATCAGGATCAAGGTCAAGCACCAGGTCCACCAAGGTATTCAACAAGTCTAATTCCGTATCAACAACCTGACTCGGTATGTCGCGCAATGCCCGTATGTCTAGCAGTGGATTGCCGACGATGATGACGCCTTTTCGTAAGTTGGATGAGATGGGCACGGCGTCCGACTCGTGAAATGAGTAGAAAATCGCTTCTAATGGGTCGACATTGGGATCAGGGACAAGCTCGCCACGGGACGGGGCTGTCGCCGATCAAATTGAATTAGAATCTCTTCAGTTCTGTCGACAAGAAACGCACAAAAAACCTCAAGCGCAAAAACGGTCATGGTCTGCTTCCCTCTGATACCAGCAGCCGCGCCTTGCGCGGGCGGCGTATCCTTGAAGCCAAAGGGACCTGCTTGAGTCACTCCATCAATCTGACTTGTCCGTCAGTGGAATCGCCTTATACAGAACAACCATCTTCGCTTGCCTGAGACCGAGCTTGTGGTTTCTCGCAGGCTCGCGCCTCTGTGGTAGACGTAAGCCACCTGCGTACTTCTCTCACGCTTGGCGGCGCGCTCGCGTACTCCCAGCCACCGACACCAGTCCTGTCGAATCGGTCCTGGAACACGTTCCTGTCTTCGACGTATGCGCCTTTCGCAAGTGGTTCTGTAGTCGATGACGGCTCCCACTCTTCCAGGACACCGAGGCCATCTCCTTTTCTGAGGCGATAAACCAGACCTGCGAATTCCCAAGGCCTTTCGGGTACGTCTTCTGCCCTCGAGTAGTGTGGGTCCTGATATATTTTGCTTGGGAGACCACGGGACTCTAAGCTAGATAACAACTCAGATGCTGGAGGAGGTGCGATGGCATAAATAAATGCATTCTTGATCTCCTTCTTGGCTTGAGCAGAAAAGGCACGCGGTCCCTGAGTGCAAAAGGCGATCTCGTTCGTAACAGAGGTACTGGGGAAAAGACCGTGCCTTGGTGTTGAGTTTGGGGTATTTTGTTCATTTATGATTCTGAGTCTCTTCATTGGCCTCCGTTCGCCATTATCAAGCCAGGCTTTTGTGACAGCTTCGGTTCTCTCGTCAACAGCAAGGAGGGAGTGGCCAACACTCGCATCAATATTATCTATTTCTTCCTCCGACCCCGATGACATGGGCAGGAAGAAGTGTTCAGTCGCTTCAGGTGACCGAGGTCTGGTCCTGTGACAGAATCGAATGTTTAATAACCAGTATTATTTATTCGCAGACGGAGTGTGCATTATGTAAAGATACCGACAAAAACTTACAATCGTTTGCTTGCAGCCTCTAGCGAGACTTTGAAGTTCACATGGTCTTCCTGAATTGCCTCTCTCTCTGTTTCTGTCCATTGATATGGGGTGTGATAGGGCCTTCTCAAATTCACTCATTATTACCTATGGATCTTGGGTGTGAACAAGCTCACCTATGCATAGATTGAACCCGTCTGCTAGGAAAGACAGGTGTTTTCTTAGACGATGAGGTGCGACTACGTTGGTGCCAGCAATGAACTCAGCTCCCAGAAATCTTATCATATACTTACTCGGTCGCTGCCTCGAGAAATGGTCTACGCCTCTTACGAGGAGTCACCGACCCTTCTTCATTTGTCTGCTGTGGGGCAGTACTGCGGTGAGGTCCCTGGGGCGGTTGGGGTGTCCCACGCCGAGAATGCTCGTCTACCCGAATATCGCTGGGAGCATCAGCATCTTCCACTTGGTCATCGTCCGTCAAATGGTCCTTGTAATCAGTGCCGGGATTTGTTTCCTGTGCATCGCCTTGTTCTTCAAGAGAAGATCCGTTTGAGTCTGCGTAGGGATCCTGCTCCTGTACTCCGCGAGTAGGTTTCCAGACGCGATAATTGTTTTCCCAGAGTGCTTCCACGCTCTCAAAGGTGGTCATGATCCATCTCTCCCAGCCGGAATCGCTGACTTCGGGTGCCGTACCTCGATCTCTTTCTATCCTCTGCCTGAGTTGGTCCCACCAGCGGGCCTCAGCCGCCCATTCGCCGCCGTTTCCTCGAGAATTTGCGCTTGGGTCTTGTGGTAGATCAGGCGATGGTGGAAGACCCACTGCTGCGCGGCGACGACGTTCATCATCCCAGAGCTCACGTACTCCGAGAACCAAGGGTTCAGAAGAATGTGGAGGTTGTGGAATGATGAGTCTGTGATGCAGATGGCGCGGAGAGACATTGCGGCGATTCATGATGAGAGAAGCTGTTGTGTCGAACTCAAGCGCCATCCGTGATTGGCGAAAGTAAACAGACGGCTTGAAGGGCGAACCAGAGGTCGGGTCCACCGCGTCCTCATCAACCCCACGCTGCCAAATATCTTCCAACTGGATCCAGCCACAGCCATAAAGGCCGAAATCACAGAGAAATTGGAGCACATAGCTCAAATGACTTTCAAACGTGTGGAAGGGCGTCCCCATGACAGAACCTGACTGCATGATGGCTACCGCTCGACTCACCAGCGCGGGGTCAACAATATGAATCTTCAAGAAAGGGGAGTAGCTGGAATTGAACCCATAAAAGTGGATTCCCTTGACCAAAATCACGGCGCGGACATAACGCGACCGTGGCGATTGAGGGTCTCGTTTGAGGGAGACGGCGATAGCGTAGTTGAGCGAATCAGTCAACCGGGCGATATAACGTCTCACTATAGAATCAATCAACTTGACGAGGCCTAAAACACTCGATGCTCTGCTCACCACTGCCCGGGCTTATCTTTCCAGTGTACTCCACGAAAAAGTAGGGATAAACTTGATGAATGTGAAGGCAACATTTCTTTCCCACAGAAGAGGCACCATAGATGCGAAGGACAGGAACTTTCGGCAGAGAGGTATTGTCAAGGCTGTTTGGGGCGTTGAGAGAGTAATCAATCTGAGTGATCTGTACCTCCAATACAGGCGGGGGCTGGTCCATTGAACTGAAGGGAAGAGATAAGACGGAACCATCGGCCGCGGAATAGCCACTAATATTGCCACTAATATTGTATAGTTGAGATCTTCGACTACCAATACAGACAACTTCTTCTCTATTTTTCATTTAATCCACCACAAGTACCTGCTGCCCTATCCATTTCTCCCCGGGATCTAGTCGCTTGAACCCTCGTACGTATCCAGGTTCAACACAGACAAAACGTTCCCTGCGTGCCAGTGTGGTGTTATAAACAAGCCGGGAAGGCAAGAGCGGCAATACGCACCATCCGTTCTCCTCCATATCTCCTATCTTACTGCCAGCTTCAGCCTGAGGATTCCATATAGTCAACGTCGTGAACCCGTGAAGCTTGAGCCCCACAGCGCCGCCAGGCCAAGACACATTGACTCTAGGTGGGGCATCCTCATAAACGGAGTCTGTGAACGAGCGCACGTCAACAGCATTACGTGTCTCCTCTTTCAGTGCGTTCCTTGCATCCAATTCCAATGACTTTTTCGTCTTATCGATGTACCGTTTTCCAAGCAAAGGAGATATAGAGACGTCATTTGCTGGCGCACGAATATAAGTGTGGAGCAAGGCCTGGAAATCCAATGCCTCCGAAGCGGAAGGGTTCAACACGTGAACATCTGTGCTGAGCTCATGCCCGGCCAAGGTGACGACATAAGCCAGCTGGAAGTTTTTGGTGTATAGTTTTGCGATGTTGGAGTTCGGCTGCAGGGCTGCAACCGGTGATTGTGAGCCTGAAATTGTCGGACAAGTGATCCGTGCTCACTCAACCTAACAGACACCCCTGCGTCATTATCCATCACGACACTGTCAAATGCCCAGACTTCGGTTCGCGCGAACCCATGTTGCGGTAGCTTGGAGTGGTCCGGGTGTTCAGGGGGCCCGAAGCATGGGAAAACGACCGGAATTCCTCCGCGTACAGCCCCCGAACCGTCAAGAACAGCCTCCGAAGACACAAACAGCCGTTCGATTGGCTCTCCCGAGCCCCTTTTCTCTGGTGCTTTCCAGGACGTTACCGTGGCGCCAAAGAAAAGGATCTCGGCAGTGGCGCCCTAGGGGTACTTCAGCTTTAACGAGATGAAGAGCCGGCAACGCAAGATATCCGAGGTCTCCGACCTTTGGGTGTTTTAGCAGGACTCTATCGTGCGTCGTTTGGTAGGGCATGGGGGTCGTTGTACCATCGACCGAGCGCCTGCAGATGACTTGAAATTCGGGTTCGGCCGGCTCGTCGGCACTGCACTGCACCGGACGACAAGAACGAGGAGGGGGCGCACACGCAGTCTCACAGCCCCTCCCATCTTTGTTCTCCTCACACCACTCCTGACATGCTTCCCTCATCGTTACTCGCTGCGCCGGTCGCACTTTCACTCCTCTCCCTTACTTCTGGAGTCTCAATCGGGCGACGAGCGACAACAACTTGCAACGGGTTTTCCGACGTGCGTGTCCATATGCGAAATTTGCAGCAGAGAGTTCATCTTTGGGTTCATAGTTATGCAGCAGAAGCTTCGGAAATGTCACCTTTGTGGGTGCGCATGACTCGTACGCTGTCGGAGTCGACAATTGTGAGTTTGCATGACTGTTTCTATGGAACCATCATCTGACATCCCACAGTGTTCACCAACCAAGACTACAATGGTAAGTACTTGTCTTGATGGATATGAAATCTAGTGTCAACTCTCCCTAGTGACCCAACAATTGAACGATGGAGTCCGGATGCTTCAGATGCAAGCCCATAACTATAGTGGCACTATTCAGCTATGTCACACCAGCTGCGTGAGTGGCATCGGATGTCGTGCTCGTAATCGGTGTTTCACGCTTTACTGATTAGAACCTATTCAATGGTGGGACCTTACAAGGCTACCTCCAATCAGGCGAGGAGAAAACACTTCCTCCATGGCTAGCCACTAATTCCGAGCACATTTTACAGTCAAATCCTGGATGGATTCAAATACCAATGATGGTACGAGGCAGTAATTCTTCCACGCCGTAGAACATGCACAGACTATTTGTGATTGTGCAGTTGTAACACTCTTGATCGTGAACTCGGACAAATTAAAACCGTCTCAGTTTGATTCCGTTTTCAAGGCGGTAGGATTGGACACTCTATCGTATGCGCCTTCCGCGGCGGTCACCGCCCAAAGCTCTTGGCCTTCCCTTGGTTCGATGATTAATTCAGGCAAACGCCTCGTGACTTTCATGGATACCGGGGCCGATTTCACCAGCGTGCCTTACATCATCGATGGTAGATTCCACTTCTTGCGCAAGACTCACCGCTGATGATTGTGCGCCAGAATTCACCAATATGTGGGAAACAGCATTCGATGTGACAGATACCACGTTTGACTGCAACGTGAATCGGTCGAAAGGGGATGCGAACACGGAACTCTTCCTGATTAATCATTTCCTGGATAAGGTTGTCCTTGGACAACCTGCACCTGACCCCGGAAACGCAAACGTCACGAATGGCGTTAGTGGAACGGGATCGCTCGGTCAACAGGTACAGACCTGTGTTGGCGCGCATGGACGGAATCCTAATTTCATGCTTGTTGACGTACGTATATGTTCTCTCGCATAATTGCTATGGCGACAGCTCAGTATTGTTC
>WNFI01061664.1_pt1 | contig 12697 bp, 12 predicted proteins | sample 5400471 | NCBI WGS metagenome assembly WNFI01 (sample SAMN13153348, study PRJNA577476) | soil metagenome | isolation source: 100 cm saprolite on Douglas fir-dominated hillslope | place: USA:California | collected 2013-09-17
GGTCCACAAAAGGGGGCCACCCCAGCCATGGTCGCAGAACTTGATGCCGCCCTGGCTCATTATGCCGAGATTATTCAACGCGATTTGGGTCTGGCCGTTGCCGATGTTCCTGGTGCAGGGGCAGCCGGTGGTCTAGGAGCGGGTCTGCTCACATTTCTCCATGCCGCCTTGCGTCCTGGCGCGCAGATCGTTCTGGAAGCCGTACACCTTGAAGAGCGCCTACACGGGGCTGACCTTGTAATAACGGCGGAAGGACAACTCGATGGACAAACAGCGTATGGTAAAAGTGTAGGAGCTGTCGCCAACCTCGCTAAACGCTATAATATACCAGTGCTAGCCCTGGCTGGAGGTTTGGGCGAAGATTATCAAGTAGTATACAACCTCGGTGTGGATGCTATAACAGTGCTACCATCCGGCCCTATGCCTCTGGCCTATGCTATGGAGCATGCCGCGCGCCTCACAAGCGATGCTACAGAACGAGCTATCAGATTGTTGCGCGTAGGCACGCAAATGAAAAGTACGTGAGCCGATCTTCCTGTTATTCCACAACTGCCTACAAAAATATACACATATCACAAGTCATGTTTCATCGTAGCGGCACGTCGTTCAACCGCGCTACGGTTAATATGGACTTTACTGACCCAGTCCATGTCCAGGGGCATCCCCGGATTACGTTAACGCACCTGGTCCGATGGACGAAGCACTATACATACCCGTCAATCCACTTCTCAAGCTTCTTTACGAATCTTCCATAGCCCAAATGGGCTATGTTTCTTAGTGCGTCATTATGTCTATGGTATACTTTTCCCATCGCCTGAAATACACCACGCTTGCTTATAAAACGTGTCTGCTTGCGCGTGTTTTCTGGCCGGACAAGAAACCGGCGCTTTGTACACCATTTCTTGTCCTTTTCCCGTAAATCAAGGTAGTTTACCCGTAGTTAGAGAGAGTATGCCGACTCAGCTATGCAGATTGCCCGCTGTGAGTCTGGTCTCAATCCCGGAGCGACGAACCCCCAGTCATGTATTCTCACTCTATGGCTATATTATCTACACTATCAATATGGGGCGTCTTCTTAGCATAAAATTGCATCCGGCAGGTAGGCGCGTGCGTATATATAGGCAACAGCCTATACATTTGGAATAATCAAGCCAGTGGGGGTGTTCTCTTCATAAAGAAGGAGTTTATCATTATGCCAGAACATTTAACTACCAATGATGCAGATTTTGAATATCTGCTCTCTTTAGGGTTTTCACCATCTGAAGCTGCCAGGATCGCCCATATGAAGAACCATGTATGCGAACAGGTGGAATATCGTGAAATGCTTGAGGAAAATCGGCGGCTAAATTTCATTCGCTGGCTGATTGAACACAATCGCTTAAGCAATTAAGAGGTTTTATTCCGTTTTATATACACTAAAGAAGCACGCACACCTATATTCTGACAGATAATAGGCGTGCGTGCTTCTTTAGCTTACGGGTGGCGTGATGGGTTTGAGCAAGCCGTAAGCCGAATTCTGTTCCTGCGCTGCTTCACAACAGTCCAGGTGGCAATCATCTATCTAGGGCGTTAGTTACCTAACGTCTCAAGCGACCAACCCGAAGGTTGACAGGCGAGCAACCTGCAAGCCATTTCACCTGTGAAACAACTATTCCTCCTGCTTGGTCTTGCTCCGAATAGGGTTTACCCAGCCAGTTGATCACCCAACTGCTGGTGAGCTCTTACCTCACCATTTCGCCCTTACCCGATTATAAAATTGATGCAACTTCTCTCGGGCGGTATGTTTCTGTGGCACTTTCCTTGAGGTCACCCTCACTGGCCGTTAGCCAGCATTCTGCTCTGGGGAGTTCGGACTTTCCTCGAGCTTTGCAACTCGCAATTGCCTGTCTTCCTCAAACCCACCGTGTTAAGAGTACCACATGGGAGGTAACAAGTCTAGCAAAGCATCTCAACATTTGACGCTATGGGTCAAAACACGCTACAATGACGGATATAAATCACGAGATAGCTTGTTCAGATAGAGGAAATCCATGACAACAGGCCGCAAGATTCGGCTTACGTCGCTTGCTAGTTGCGCTGGCTGAGCGTCGAAAATGGGCCCTGGAGCCCTGGCGCAGGTTCTGCGTCCGCTCACATCACATACAGTTCCGCCAGAACTTCTGGTTGGTATCCATGCTGCAGATGATGCGGCTGTCTATCGTGTCAACGATCAGCAAGCTATCATCAGCACAGCGGATTTCTTTCCGCCTGTGGTTGATGATCCATATACCTTTGGCGCTATTGCCGCTGCAAACGCCTTAAGCGATGTCTATGCTATGGGCGGTCAGGTGTTAATGGCGCTTAACCTGGTAGCATGGCCTGACAACCTGGCACATAGCATCCTCAGTGAGATCCTGCGTGGAGGGTCAGATATCGTCGCGCAAGCGGGAGGGGTCATTGCCGGTGGCCATACCATTAGCGATAAAGAGCCTAAATACGGCCTATCAGTGACGGGCATAGTCCACCCGGAACGTATTTTGACCAAGGGTGGAGCACAACCAGGCGATCTACTGATTCTAAGTAAGCCGCTTGGTACGGGATTGATTACTACAGCCCACAAACGTGACCTGGTGGCGGATAGTGACCTGGTGGCGGCAGTCACATCTATGATGCAGTTGAATCGCGCCGCTAGCCAGGCTCTGGCTAATATAGGAGCACATGCTGTCACAGATATTACAGGCTTTGGCCTGCTTGGCCATGCCTGGGAAATGGCTTCGCAGAGTCTGACAAGTATGCGTTTTGCCTTCGATGCACTCCCATTGTTGCCACACGCTCGCAGTTATGCGAAAGCAGGTTGTGTCACAGGAGGCGCTGGGCGCAATGCAACCTTCCTCCAGCCTCATGTACACCTTAGTGAAAGGCTGGATACATATGATCGCGAACTATTATGGGATCCTCAAACGTCGGGAGGGCTCTTTGCAGCCATTGACCCGGCACAGTGGCCGACTCTTGCAGCCCTGGCCCCTGATGTGAGATTCTGGCGTGTAGGTGAGGTTACAGCACGTGTACAGGACGAGGCACATGTGTTGTTGGAGGTACATTAGTGCATGAACAATTGGAGCAGGCCCTGGGAATTCACTTTCAGGACCCCGCATTATTAAATCTAGCACTGACCCATCGCTCATATATCTATGAAACACCCGGTGAGGGTCGCAGCTCTAACGAGCGCCTGGAGTTTTTAGGTGATTCTATTCTGGCCTTTGTGAGCACAGATTTTCTTTACCGCACTTTCCCCGATCTGAGTGAAGGAGAACTGACCGATGTGCGTGCTTTCCTGGTAAAAACGGAAACGCTGGCTAACTTTGCTCGCGAGATAGAGCTCGGCCGCTTTTTGCTTATGGGGAAAGGGGAGCAGAATAGCGGTGGCAGCAAACGCGTCCTGGCCTCAGCATTTGAGGCCTTGCTGGGTGCTATCTACCTCGACCAGGGCATAGAGGCAGTTCAACGTTTTTTGCTTCACCGCATAGAGTCACTGGCACATACTATTGTCAAGCAGCGCTTATTTAAAGATAATAAATCCCTCTTCCAGGAACTCGCCCAGGCGCACACCGGTATCACACCTTCTTATCGACTGGTAAGCCAGGAGGGACCATCACATAATCGAGAGTTTACGGTAGAGGTGATGTTGGGGGAAGAGATAGCTGGCAGAGGACATGGACGCAATAAGCAAACTGCCGAACAAGAAGCGGCCTACTTTGCTCTTGCCAGTCGAGGTTGGGTATGACAATACAATATTGTTCATGCAAGAGGATATGAAGATAGAGGGGAGGAAGTATGCAACTGGAACCAAGGCCAAGGCCTGAGCTTGCCCAGCGTGTCACCGCCAAACTCATTACAACAAGCAACATCCTTCATTTCTCAGCGGATGAATTGGAACGTGCTCTTAGCCAGGAACAGATTGAGAATCCCGCCCTGGAAGTACGTGAACAGCGCATCTGTCTCTTTTGTGGTAGCCAGTTATATGGTCAAAACTGTGCTGTCTGTGGACACTTTGCCCAGAACACTATGACAGCCAATGAAACTCCTGGCAACTATGAGAGCTCGACAGATACTCTCTGGAATATGCAACAGAAATTCTATGATTTCGACAATTACGGTTTTGCCGAAATCGACCGCGAAGACGAAGCGGATCCCCTGGCAAGCATTCCCACCGGGGAAACGTTGGCCGAGACACTGCTCCAACAATTGGAAGCCCTGGTCACACCCGATGATGGGCCCATCGCTGAACAGCTAGTAGGGAATCTCAACGAACATGGGTATTTGGAGACCAGCGTTGAAGAGATTGCACAGCTTCTCCAGATACCTGGAGAACGTGTCGAATATGTATTAAGCCAGCTACATACCCTTGAACCGCTTGGCATTGGCGCGCGTAATCCACGTGAATGCTTGCTCATCCAGCTCCAGGCCTTGAGTGAGCTAGAAACGCCACATCCTCTAGCGTATACATTAATCGATCTCTACTTAAAGCAGCTAGCACGCAATCAGTTTGCCGAAATCGCCCGTGAACTCAAAGTATCGGAGCAGGAAGTTCGCCAGGCCAGCCAGTATATCCGCAGCGCACTTTATCCATTTCCTGCACTGACCTATAGGACAGAGACATATGGCACTCGCCTGAGCAGCGAAGCAACATACGTACGCCCGGATATAATAATCCGGAAAGGAGTGGTAGGTTTTGAGATAGAACTGATTGAGAAAAAACGCTATCAATTCTCGATCAACACCGAGTCAGTAGATCCATGGAACAACGAAATAGCTAAGGCCGAAATCCAACGCTATATGCATCATTCCAGTGATCGCGCCAGGTTTTTTATCGACTGCATTCAGCGCCGCTGGCAAACACTTATGCGCGTTGCGAAGCTGGTCGTGGAATATCAAAGCGATCTTTTGGAACGGGGTGTGCGCTATACGCAACCACTGACCCGGGCTCAGGTTGCCGCCCATCTCAGCCTGGACGAGGGTACTGTAAGTAGAGCCATAGCTAATAAGTACGCTCTCCTCCCCAATGGGCGCCTTATGCCGATGTCTGACTTTTTCGATGGCTCACTCGGTGTCAAAGACGTGTTGCATGAGCTGATTACATTTGAGGACCCAAGGAGACGCCTGAGTGACGAGGAGTTGGCCCGCATGATGCAGGAACGCGGTATTCCCATTGCTCGCCGTACTGTCACTAAGTACCGCGAAGAAATGGGCATCGGCTCGTCAAGAGAAAGAGGTTAACAAGTGTATCAAATAAAGAAGGATGGAGGCCTGTGTCCTCCATCCTTCTTTATTTGATACACTTGTGATAGGAAAGGGCTACGCTTTCCCTGCGCGTTCCGCCGCAAGTAGAATGGCACGGCGCGCCATAACCACTGTCATATGACTGCGGTACGCTTTGGAACCGTGAATATCCTCCACAAATTGCAGACCATCGGAAGCATGAGCCGCAGCTCCTGCCACCGTTGGCTCATCCAGCTTTTTGCCGACAAGCGCAGCCTCAACTCCGCTGACCCGCGTAGCTTTCTCAGAGGCACCTGTGATTACAACGCTGGCAGCTGTGCAGTTGCCATCGGCCCCCAGTGTCACAACGGCGGCGCAGCCAGCCACTGCATAATGCGAAGCCTTATTCTCCAGCTTCGTATATGCGCTGCCGGTATGAGCAGGAGGAACGGCAAAGCGAAGCTCTGTAACGATCTCACCGGGCTGCAAAGCAGTTTCAAACAGACCAGTAAAGAAATCATCAGCATGAATGGTCCTTACACCATTCGAACTTTGTACAAGGATATCAGCCTTGAGAGCCAGTACGATGCCCGGCAAATCTGCAGCCGGGTCCGCATGGGCAACACTGCCGCCAATCGTCCCACGATTACGTACTTGAGGGTCACCAATCACGGCTATCCCCTCGGGCAGGACTGTAAAATAGCGGCCCACTACATCCGAACGTTGAATAGTCACGTATGTCGTCATCGCGCCGACTGCGACAGTTCCGTTGTCCTCACGGATGTAAGAGAGACCACCGATCTTACCAAGATCCACGAGGTGAGCAGGCTGCGCCAGGCGCAGTTTCATTGTAGGCAGCAGGCTATGGCCACCAGCCAGAAGCTTGGCGTCATCGCCATATTGTTGCAGAAGAGCAAGAGCTTCATCCACCGTCTTCGCAGGATGATAATCAAATGCTGCTGGAAGAGACATACTATTTTCTCCTTTTTAGAGCCAATCGTACCAGCCTCGCCGACACCCTTCACACCCAGGGGGTTAACAGTTGTCAACGTAATGGTGTGATCAAGCTCAAAATGAGGAAGCTCGGAAGCAAGTGGCATAGCGTAATCCATCAGGGTTGCTGTCAAGAGTTGGCCATCTTCAGCGTACTCAACTCCTTCAATGAGGGCCTGACCAACACCCTGTGCTATTCCTCCATGCACCTGCCCTTGCACAAGCATAGGATTAAGCTGGCGCCCACAGTCATCAACGGCTACGAAACGCTTAATCTCGGCCTCACCTGTCTCCTTGTCGATCTCTACGACACAGATATGTGTGCCAAAGGGGAAGACACATGCATCTGGTTCGAAGAAAACGGTTGTTTCTAAGCCTGGTTCAATGCCAGGAGCAAGGGTATTGGAGAGATTGGCGGTAGCTGCTACGTCAGCAAAGGCCACCGACTTTTGTGGCGAACCGGCAACCGAGAAACTGCCATTTTCCAGCGTGACATCGGAAGGGCTGGCTTCGAGCATATGCGAGGCGATGAGTTTCATCTTCTCTTTCAGCCTCTGGACAGCATTGAAGACCGCAGAGCCACCGACGGCTGTAGTGCGGCTTCCATACGTACCGCGTCCCTCTGGGGTCGAGTCGGTATCGCCATGCATAATCATGACATTCTCGACCGGGATGCCAAATTCCTCGGCGACAATCTGGGCAAACGTCGTCTCTTCACCCTGACCATGAGGGGATGAGCCGGTGTAAACCATTACGGTTCCACTTTGCTCAACGCGCACACGTGCACTCTCGTAGAGACCAACCGGCGCGCTGCCCTTGGGACCAAACCCGCAAATCTCGATATAGGAAGAGATACCTATACCCATCAGTTTGCCTTCGGCACGCTTACGCGCCTGTTCAGCACGCAGGTTTTGGTAATCTACGATCTCCAGCGCTTTCTCCAGGGCTCCTCTGCGTAGGTCGCCTCAGGACGTCCAGCACCACGATAGGCATCCGTGGGCGCTTTATTCGTGAAGACGACGTCAGCACTCAGGTGTACTACTGGAATGTCATATGCTCCGCAGGACACTGGAAAACCAAAGGCAATCATAATCACGTCAGTAAAGATCTGGCAATATGATCCGAGATCAGAGATCCCATGTACCTTCAAGCCAGTTATCTTACCTTCTTTGGTAGCAGCAACCTCGACATAGTCAACTTGATCACGACCATGGATAGTCGCGGCAAGATTCTCGCTGCGGTCCTCAATCCACTTAACGGCACGACCCGTTTTCATGGAGGCGAAAGCCGCAACCATCTCTTCGGGATAGATATTGAGTTTGGAGCCAAAGCCGCCACCGACTTCTGGTACAATCACACGTACCTGGTGCTGAGGCAGACCAACGAGAGCAGCCAGGATATTACAACACCGCGCGTCTCCATAGAGACAGGGGCAAGTCGCTGGTTGACCAGGCGGGTTTTCACAATGATACCGCCATCAGCTTGTGTTTGTGCAAAAACTTTGTCAATTTCATCGGTGGGTGGATGCATGCTGAAGGCCACATTTGTGCCGAACTCTTCATACAAGAGCGGCGCATCGGGCTGCATAGCTTTCTCAACATCAATAGCTGCAGGCAGGGGTTCATAATCAATTTCAATCAAGTCGCGCGCATCCCGAGCCGCATAACGGTCATCAGCGATAACAACAGCCACCGGATCACCATAGAAACGTACTTTGCCATCAGCCAATGCACCTCGATTGCCCATACCCTCGGCAATTTTTCCCAGGGGGACAGCAATGGCGATGTTACCAACAACACCTTTGAGGTCTTCAGCTGTATAGACCGCTACTACACCTGGATGCTGCCGGGCTGCGCTAGTATCAATACTAGTAATGCGCGCATGACCATAGGGGCTGCGCAGAACCGCCATATGGAGCATTCCAGGGATTTTGATATCATCAACATAGGTAGCTTGACCTGTAATCAAGCGAGGATCTTCACGTCGCTTTATGGGCGAACCAAGCATAGCTGCAATACCCATTGTTTACCTGTCCTTTCTCATGCGAGAAATAGCAAGAAGTGGGAAGAAATGTGAAGTTGTATGTCTTTGACCGATACTCCGTTATTCGCCAGCACCCACTGGCTCAGAAGCACTGGTACGCATATGTTCAGCGGCATACTGCACGGCTTTGACGATATTCTGATAGCCAGTGCAGCGGCAAATATTGCCTTTAAGCCCAACACGTATCTCTTCTTCAGTGGGATTAGGATTGTCCTTCAGCAGATTGTAGGAGGCCATAATCATACCGGGAGTACAAAAGCCACATTGTAGACCATGCTTCTCCCAAAAACCTTCCTGAATGGGATGCAGACTTCCCTCGGGTGCTAATCCTTCAATCGTGGTCACTTCACAATCATCAGCCTGAACAGCTAGAACAGTACAGGCTTTGACGGACTCTCCGTTGAGCAATACAGTACATGCACCGCATTGTGAGGTATCGCAGCCAATATGGGTGCCGGTGAGATCTAACACCTCACGCAAATAATGAACCAACAACATGCGGGGCTCGACTTCTGAATAGTGTTGCTGCCCATTTACAGTGACACTAATTTCGCGCTTCATCGTCATTGATGGTTACCTCCATCTAATTAAGTTACTCTCCACAAAAACGTATTTCTTGGGGCTGCTCAGGTACATGGACGTTTCCGCCTACCCTCGGACGGAACCATTAAGTGACAGGGGAATACTAGCTCTGAAATATGTCCTATCTTCTCCTTGATCATAAGCGTGTATTGAAACAGGCACATTAAATCCTGCTCCTGATTACCACCTACTTGGAGTATAGCAAACCGGTAAAAACTCCTTTCTTTCAGGATAGAAGACGTGCGCATATAGACAAAAGGGGATAAAGTCTTGACTCTTGGTCAAGAGTCGATGTAGGGTTACTGTTGGTTACTCCTCTCACCTGTGAATACACACATCGGTAGCCGTGCCAGGCGGCACCATACGACTACTAACAAAAAGCAAGTAACGCATTAGAGCGTATCATAGATAAAGTAACATGTCAATGCGTTAAACTGCACAATAGCATTTCTACCATGTCTTGCATACATATGGTACAATCTACACTAAGTCAGATAATTTAATCGAACGAGGTAAATGAGAATGCATCGTCGTGTTCCAGGTATTCATCCAGGATTGATGACTGATATGTACCATCCAGATTCCGCATATGTAAGTTGGCGTACTGGCCATAATGGCTTGACCACCTTCGATCTTTACACACGTACAGCACCCTTTGGTGGAGCGTACCTGCTCATTGCAGGTCTGGAAGCCGCTCTGGAATTTGTGCAGGCATTTCGCTATACCCCCGAGGAACTGAAATTCCTCGCGCGTATCCGTGACTATGACTCCGCTTTCCTCGATGAACTGGCAAATCTGCGTTTCAGGGGGGAAATTCTGGCCTTGCCCGAAGGCACTATCGCATTTCCTAACGAGCCCATTCTGCGCGTAACGGCTCCCTTCCGCGAAGCTTTGTTGATGGAGGCAGGTCTATTACAAGCCATTAATCTTTCCACGCTCATTGCCACCAAAGCATCGCGCATCGTCTTCGCGGCTGAACATGGACAGCGTAGAAGAGTCGCGGAATTTGCTTTCCGGCGCGCCCAGGAACCTCTCACGGTAGCTCGCGCTTCCTACATAGGTGGCTGTGCCAGCACCTCCTTACTTAATGCAGCCTATGAGTTTCGCTTACCTGCTACTGGCACAGTACCTCATGCCTTGATAGAAGTTTTCCCTACCGAGGAAGAAGCATTCGAGGCGATCGCCGGTGCATATAATCGCTATACCCTCCTCCTTGATACATACAACCCTCGCCAGGCAATTCACACAGCTATCGAGGTAGCCCTGCGTTCTCAGGAAACCCTGGGTCATACCCTGGCAGCTGTGCGTCTCGATAGCGGAGACCTGGCTGCCGACAGTATCTACATTCGAGAACAACTCGATAAAGCAGGCTTGACATCTGTGCGCATTCTCGTGAGTGGCGACATGGATGAATGGAAAATTACGGAACTGCTAGAAGCAGGCGCCGCCGTCGATTCATTTGGCGTTGGCACTGCACTCGGCAGCGGAGCAGGTTCAATCGAGCATGGCGTTGAGGGCGGATCACTCGGAGCCGTCTACAAAGAAGTTTGGTATGTAGACGATGTAGGCACCGAATATCCCAAGGTAAAACTCGCTGGTCCTAAATCGACCTGGCCAGGGAAGAAAGAAGTCTATCGCCATCCCCAATGGGAAGAGGATATTATTCAACTGGCACATGAGCCTCGACCGCAGAATTACCATCGCCTGCTGCGCCCTGTCATGCGCAATGGTGAGATGATACCTGGTAGCTTACCCCCGCTATCGGAGATTCGCGAACTCGCTCAACAAAACTTACAGTCTCTACCTATCCAATATCGCGCTCTTAGCGCTGTACAAGCTTATCCCGTGCGCTTCAGCGATGGCCTCCAATCTCTCCGCAAGCAGGCCGCGCAGCTTGTAGGTAGAGCTATTGATGAGGTAAACTCTGCAAGCTAGCATGAGTTATCCGGATAACTATTCAGAAGGTGGTCTAAAAAGCAGGGAGAACGGGATATCCCAGAAGGGTTTGGTGCAAGGCATGTTATCTCCCGCTAGATACGAGAGGCTGTGGCTTCCGGTCAGATCAGAATAATACCCCTCTTGTTTTCAATTATGGTCGCTATACGTTACAATGAACAGCGAGAGAATAAACAACAAGGGAGTGCCATTGATGGCAGAGAGCATCGCTCAGCCAGATACAGAGGATATTGAAGGTTCTGATAAACAGGTAGTCAAAGCAACGCAACATGCTGTAGATAATCCTGAAGCTGCCGCGACCCTACCAGCGGTTATTTGGACACCACGCTTCATCGTGGTATTCGCGCTGATCCTGGTGCTTGGCTTGAGCCTGGAGAGTGTCTTGACCCAGGTATGGGCGAATCATCTCATTAATGCCTCTTGGGTAATATTGGCCCACGTGGTATGTATAGTAGGTTGTGTGCTTGCTATAATCGTCACGACCCGCTCATGGTGGATACGCATAGGAGGTATTTTTGCCTGTATCTGGGCTGTTTTCACGATCCTCAACCAGTTCCTGGGTTTATCGACGCTTACTCCTACTTCACCGGTACCGGCCTATGTAAATGCTGCTATATGTAGTGCTCTTCTTGGCTCTTATATCTGCTTCTCCCTTGAGCACACAGCTCATACCGCCTGGGATACCTGGTTCTTTAGAATCGCTCTTATCATCGGCGTCTGCATAGTCGGCATCATCTTTTTTGTTACCCTGGCCACCCAGGGGCCGCTGAGTACCATTGAAAGTGGCATAGCAGCTTTGGGGCTCGTATTCGCAGTCCTCGTGTGGTGGTTACGCCCATCTTGCTGGCAAGCACAGCCTGGTCCTACCTTTCTTTTCGGTTTGACTCCCACGATTACTCTCTTACTTACATTAACTGGCTTAGGCCATGGATCAACAAACTTTTTCCTTTCCCAGGTCGCTCTTCTGACATTCCTTCTCGCAATTATCCGCACGCTCCAGGGTGAGTTACTTATTAAAAAGGGTGCGTAGAGATTAAAGGCGGCAAAAATCCACCGCGATCCCTCGAATAAGGTAGGCCAGCGTCAGCATATCCCCAACCAGGAAAGTTTCTTTCACATCCACCGGACGTGCCTCACCCTGGCGGTTAACCCACACAGTTGTATAGCCTAGCTCGCTGGCAGGCACTATATCATATTTAAAACCAAAGCCAGCATGCCAGATCTCTGACTGTGGCAGCTGCAGTCGCTCACGCGCCAGTTGAAACCCCTTATGACTTGGCTTATAAGCCCTGGCTTGCTCAGCAGTAATGATATCATCAAAAGTCACATTCAGGGTCTTCTGCGTTTGCGTGATAATCTCATCATCTGTATTGGTAATTAACACGACTTTGACAAATTGCTGTAGGGCAAGAATGGCCTCGCGTGTATCGGCAAAAGGCCGCCAATGGCCCATCGAGACAGCAAACGCCTCAACGTCTGCCTCATCATAGGGTAGTTGAAAATCTTCAAAGGCTATCCTCATGGTCTCGCGCAGCACCTGGCGATATGGATGGTAACCTCGTTGAATATACTGGAATTGAACCTCTTCCCAATGATGTTGCAAAGCATGGGTATCTACATGCATAATGTTACGCGCAGCCAGGCGTTCTTCAAAGAAGCGCTGAATTTCTCCCTCCCAATCAATCAAGGTGCCGTAACAATCAAAAGTTATGGCCTTTGGTAGTGTATACATGAATGTACTCCCTTCATAAAAGCTCCGCCTGCGGAGACCCCGTCTTTCAAGCGGGGGAGGAAGCAAGCGTTCCTTCTTTGGGGCTTGGGTTGGGTGGCTCCCCTTGCCTTTTGACCCTGTTTCTCTCACCAACCAGGAGCGCAATGCCACCCA
>WNFI01013132.1_pt1 | contig 12696 bp, 12 predicted proteins | sample 5400471 | NCBI WGS metagenome assembly WNFI01 (sample SAMN13153348, study PRJNA577476) | soil metagenome | isolation source: 100 cm saprolite on Douglas fir-dominated hillslope | place: USA:California | collected 2013-09-17
ATGAAGTTCGTCCAGGATGGCGTGCGCAAATCGCAGGATGGCGCCGGCGTGATCGAGCTCGGCGGCCGCGAGGAGGGCACCTCGACGACGCTCATCACCGAAGCGGCGATCCGCTCGATGTACCGCCATTGGCGCGAGGTCATGGAGCTCTGAGCATGATGCTGCCCGGCTTCGAGACAACATTGATGACGCGCGACCTCGCCCGCGCGGCGCGTCTCGACGTCGAGGAGTTCCACACCGACTATTGCGCCGTCCTCGACGCCGCGCACATCGAGGACTGGCCGCAATTCTTCACCGATGATGCGATCTATCGCATCACCGGGCGCGAGAACGCGGATGCTGGCATGCCCGTCGGGCTGGTCTATTGCGAGGGCATGGGGATGCTGCGCGACCGCGCCTTCGCCATCGCCAAGACCGCGATGTTCGCGCCGCGCTACCTCCTGCATTACGTCGCCAACACGCGCATACTTGGCATCGTCGACGGCATCATATCGGCGCAGAGCAACTATCTCGTGCTGCAGACGCTGGTCGACGAGAAGACGACGATCCACCAGGCTGGGCGATATTTCGATCGCTTCGTGCGCCCCGACGGGCGGCTGCTGATCAAGGAACGGCACTGCGTTTACGACACGCTGCTGATCGACAATTCGCTGGTGCTGCCGGTTTAAGGACGGAGCGTCGTCGAGAGAATTCCAGGGGGACGGGCAATGGCAGGACATTTCGAGGCGATTTCGTTGACAGCGGCCTAAACATGGAAGGGCACGCCGCGACGGAAGGGACCGGCATCGGCGCACGGCTGCGCCGCAAGGAGGATGCGCGGTTTCTCCACGGCAAGGGCAACTACGTCTCCGACATCGCGATGCCGGGGCTGCAGGACGTCGCCTTCCTGCGTAGTCCGGTCGCGCATGCGCGCATCCGCGCGATCACGGTGCCCGAGGGCGCCGGCAAAGACGTCTTCCGCGCCGAAGATCTGGTCGGCGTCAGACCGATGCAGGCGGTCTCCGGCATGCCCGGGTTCAAGGCCTCCGATTATCCGGCGCTCGCCGCCGGCAAGGTGCGCTTCGTCGGCGAGCCGGTGGCGATGTGCGTCGGGCGCAACAGGGCCGCGGCGGAGGATCTTGCGCAGGCAGTGACGCTCGATCTCGACGAGCTGGCGCCGGTCGTCGACATGCTCGCGGCGCGCCAGCCAGGCGCCGCGCTCCTCCATGAATCGTGGGGCGACAATCTCTTTCTCATCACCTCGACCGCCGCCGACGGCAAGATCGACGAGGTGGCGCGCCGCGCGCCCGTCGTCGTCAAGCGCGAATACCGCATGGCGCGGCAATGCATGTCACCGCTCGAAGGCAAGGGCGTGCTTGCCTATTGGGACGACCGGCACGACCAGCTCGTCGTCGTCACCTCGACCCAGGTGCCACATCTCATCCGCACCGGCCTTGCCGATTGCCTCGGCATCGAGCAGCGGCAGCTGCGCGTCATCGCGCCCGATGTCGGCGGCGGGTTCGGCTACAAATGCGTTCTCCAGGCGGAGGAGGTCTGCGTCGCCTGGCTCGCCTTGACGCGGCGGCATCCCATGCGCTGGATAGAGGATCGGCGCGAGCATCTCGTCGCCGGCGCCAATGCCCGGCAGCATCATTATCTCGTCACCGCTTATGCCGACGAGCGTGGCCGCATCCTCGGCCTCGAGGGTGAGGTCACGGTCGATGTCGGTGCCTATTCAGTGTGGCCGTTCTCCGCCGGCCTGGAAGCCGCGCAGGCGGGCGGCAATCTGCCCGGCCCCTACGTCATTGCCGCCTATCGCTGCAAGACCTACTCCGTGGCCACCAACAAGCCGCCCTTCGTCCCCTATCGCGGCGTCGCCCGGCCCGGCGTGTGCTTCGCGATGGAGCTAACCATCGACGCCATCGCCCGCACCGTCGGGCGCGAGCCCTGCGACGTGCGCGCTGAAAATCTCGTGCCGGCGACGGCGATGCCGTACGACAACGTCACCGGCAAGCATTTCGACAGCGGCGACTATCCGAAAAGCCTGGCGATGGCCAAGGACCGCATCGATCTCTCCGCCATCCGCGCGCGGCAGCGACGCGGCGAGGCGGACGGCCGGCTGATCGGTGCCGGCTTCGCCACCTATACCGAGCAATCGGCGCATGGCACCAAGGTCTTTGCCGCCTGGGGCATTCCGATCGTGCCCGGTTTCGAGCAGGCGACGGTGCGCTTGACCCCCGATGGCGGGCTCGAGGTGCGCGTCGGCACGCAATCGATGGGCCAGGGGCTCGAGACGACGCTGTCGCAGGTCGCCAGCGAGATGCTCGGCATCGATCCCGCAATCATCAGCGTCGTGCACGGCGACACGGCGCTGACGCCCTATTCGACCGGCGCCTACGCCTCGCGCAGCATGGTGATGGCCGGCGGCGCGGTGTCGCGCTCGTGCGCGCTGCTGGCGCGGCGTATCGTACGCATCGGCGCCCATCTCATGCAATGCAAGCCGGAGGAGGCGCGCCTCGCCGCCGGCAGAGTGCGCGGGCCGCTCGGCGACGTCGCCCTCGCCGAGATCGCCAAGGTCTGGTATCTGCGGCCGGAACAATTGCCCGACGACGTCGATCCCGGCGGGCTCGAGGCGACGGTCGGCTTCAGGCCCAAGGTCGATACCGGCGCCTTCAGCTATGCCTCGCACGCCGTCGTCGTGGCGGTCGATCCGGATACCGGTCTCGTCGAGATCCTCGATTACGTCATCATCGACGATTGCGGCACGGCGGTGAATCCGACGATCGTCGAAGGTCAGGTCTATGGCGGCGCGGCGCAGGGCATCGGCACGGCGCTTTACGAGGAGGCGTCGTACGACGCCGCCGGACAGCCGCTCGCCTCGACGCTGGCGGACTATCTCCTGCCGGGCACGAGCGAGGTGCCGCATATGCGCATGGCGCATCTCGAGACGCCCTCCCCCTACACCGAGCACGGCATCAAGGGCGTCGGCGAGGGCGGCGCCATCGCGCCGCCTGGCGCCGTCATCAACGCCATCAACGACGCGCTGGCGCCGCTCGGCGCCGAGATTACCGAGACGCCGGCCTCGCCGCGCCGCATCCTAACCGCGATCCTCGCGGCCGAGGCGCGGAAGGTAGCGGCCGAATGAAGGCCGCCAGCTTCGACTATGTTGCGCCCTCGACCGTCGCGGCGGCGCTCGATGCCCTCGCCGGCAGCGAGGACGGTCGCGTTCTCGCCGGCGGCCAGTCGCTGACCCCTATGCTCGCCCTGCGCCTCGCGGCGCCGCGCCTCATCGTCGATCTCGCGCGAATCGCCGAGCTGCGCCAAGTCGCGCGAAGCGGCGGTCGTCACATAATCGGCGCCATGGTGACGCATGCGGCGATCGAGGATGGGATCCATGATTTCGCCGATGGCGGCATGCTTGCCGCCGTTGCTCATGGCGTCGCCTACCGCGCCGTACGCAACCGCGGCACGATGGCCGGCAGCGTCGCGCATGCCGATCCGGCGGCGGACTGGTCGACCGCCCTCGCCGCGCTCGACGCGGGCGTCACGGTCACCGGCCGCAGCGGCCAGCGTGAGATCGCTATCGGCTCGTTCATTCGCGGCGCCTTCGCCACGGCGCTAGCCCCCAGCGAGATCGTGACCGCGATCACGGTGCCCGAACTCTCGCCGGGGGCACGCTGGGGCTACTACAAGATCTGCCGCAAGGCGGGCGAATTTCCCGATGCGATCGGCGCCGTCGTAATCGACCCGGAACGGCGCTTTGCCCGGATTGCCATGGGTGCGCTCGACGGGCCGCCGCGGCTGCTGGACGACCTTGCCACGCGGGTCGTCGCCGACGGCGCGGCGGCGGCGAGCGCGAGCGTGGTGGCCGAAGCGGTCAAGGCGGCTGCACCCGATCTCGACGCGGTCGATTCCCGCCTCCACGCGGTAGCGGTGCGGCGCGCGCTCGCTCAGGCGTTGGCGTCATGAAGCAGATCACCCTCACCATCAACGGGGCGCGGATCGAGGCGCTGGTCGAGCCGCGCACTCATCTCGCCGATTTCCTGCGCGAGCAGCAGCGCCTGACCGGCACCCATCTCGGCTGCGAGCAGGGCGTCTGCGGCGCCTGCACCATCCTGTTCGACGGCGCGCCAGCCCGCGCCTGCCTGACCCTCGCCGTGAGCTGCGACGGCGCCGATATACGGACGGTCGAGGGTTTCGCCGACGACGCCGTGATGGCGCGGCTGCGCGAGGCGTTCACCGCGGAGCACGCGCTGCAATGCGGCTTCTGCACACCGGGCATGCTGATCAGCAGCTACGATATCGTCCGGCGGCTGCCGAATGCGGACGAGGCGCGAATCCGGACCGAGCTCAGCGGCAATCTCTGCCGCTGCACCGGCTATATGGGCATCGTCGCGGCGGTGAAATCCGTCCTCGCCGAGGGGCCGACGACGCGCGAGCCGGCTGTACCGTCACAGCGCCGGGCGCCCGAGACTTTTGCCGCGACGAACGCTGTGGCGTCGCCGCCGGCCGCATCCGCGGCGCCCGAGCGGGTGGCCCCGCGCGAGAGCGGATTGGAGCCGGGCTGGACGCGGCTCGCCGAGAGCTTCGTCGTGGACCGTTCACCGCAGGAGGTGTGGACGATCTTCGGCGATGCGGCGAGCGTTGCAGGTTGTCTGCCGGGTGCCGTGCTCGATGACAGCAATGGCATCAATCTCAAGGGCCGCATGCAGGTCAGGCTCGGGCCGATCAGCGCCGCCTTCGCCGGCACGGCGACGCATGAGCGCGACGCGGCGGCGCGCATCGGCATTCTCGCCGGCGGCGGCGCCGACCAACGCGGCAATTCGCGCGTGCGCGGGCGCGTCACCTATCGGCTCGTCGCCGAGCATGGCGGCCAGGCCACGCGCGTCGCGTTGACCCTCGATTTCCTCCTGCAAGGGATGCTTGCGCAGTTCAGCCGGTCCGGCCTCGTCAAAGACCTCGTCGGCCGCATGGTGCGGGACTTCGCCGTCAACCTCGCGGCGAAGCTCAGCGGCGGCTCTGCCGCGTCGGCGCCCGCAGCACGGCCCCTGCGTGCCGGGAGCCTGTTGTGGAAGGTGATGTGGGCGCGGCTGAAGGCGCTGTTCGGATTGTGAATCGATAGAGCAGGAGGAGAACCCCCATGGCTCACACTGCGAATGTCAGCGTAGCGACCCGGCGGATGATCGCCGACGATCTCGTCCCGGCGCGCCAGGGCGGCGCGTGGCTCGTCAATCGTGGGCAGCATATTCGCGTCATCGACGTCGAAGGCGGCCAGATCTGCGACTTCGTGTGCTTCAACGCCGACAATCTGGCGGAACGTTTCAGCCAGGCGCGCACCAAGGCGAACCAGGGCAAGTTCACGATCACGACCGGTGATCATCTCTACAGCCGCGACAACAACGTCATGCTGACGATCGTCGAGGACACTTATCGCGATCACGATCTGCAATGGGGCATGTGCAGTACCTGGGTATTCGAGAACGTGCGCCGCAAGTATCATGGCATGGCCGAGACATTTTCGGTCGGTGGTCCGCTTGGCAGTCCGCCATTCGGCTGCTACGAGGTCCTGCAGAAAGCGCTTAAGCCCTGGGCGATCAGCCCGGAGAACATCCCCGACCCGTTCAACATCTTCCAGACCATGGACATTCAGATGGCGCAGCGCCGGTTGGCGATCGTGAACGGACGGAGCAAGCCGGGCGACTACGTCGACATGGTCGCAACCATGGACACGCTCTGCGCCGCCAGCGCCTGCCCATCGACGGGAAGACCGCTGCGCGTCCAGGTGTACGAAACCTAGGCAAAAAGCCACGCCGCGCTGTAACCGGTGACGCGAGCGCGGACCGCCTAGACCGCGAACGGGAACGTCTCCGGCACTTCGCCCGCCTCCCATCCAGCCGTGTACTCTAACGGCTCGACCGCCCGCGTCTCGTCGAAATGGAGCACCGCATCGAACTGGTCGGCAAGCCGCGCTTCAAAATAGTGGCTCATGCGTTCGGTTTCCGGGCGATAGATCACCCCGATCGCTCGCTCGAGCCGGGAGTTGCGCAGATCCTGCGCCAGGCCGTCGCCCTCGCGCCAGGTGAGGAGGAAGCGGGTGGGCTGCGCATGATGAAACATCGCCTCGTAACTGTCGGGAAGGGCCGGGCGCACGCGCTTGCGCTCGGCCGGCGCTCCCCAATCGGAAGCGGCCGTGACGGTGCCGTGATGCGTCGTGAACCCGATCAGCACGGCATCGCGGCCGTATTTCTCGCGCACGAGCTGGCCGACATTCAGCTCGCCGCGCCGGCCCATCTCGGTCGCACGCGCATCTCCCAGATGAGAGTTATGCGCCCAGACTACGATCTTCGCGCGCTCGCCGTGCCGGCCGAGATGCTGGGTCACAGCGTCCAACGTCTCCACCATATGGCCATCGCGCAAGTTCCATGACGAGACGTCTTCGAGAAACATCGAGCGGTAATACGCCTCGGCGTTCTTCACCAAACGGGCATTCTGCTCGGCGGAGAAGAACTCATCGTCTGGCGAGCCGTCGCGCCGCGCCTCCTCCATGGCTCGACGTTGCAACTCGACGAGCTGGCTGACAACGGCCTCGCGGCACGATTTGGTGCGATCGGTACCGGCGATGAATCCATAGACTTGCGCGTCCTCGCCGAATTGGTCGAAGCAGGCATAGCGCGCGCGGGCCCGCTTCGCCGCATCGGGGTCGACCCGCTCGAGATATTGAAGCACGGCCTTCATCGAGGCGCGGAGGCTGTAGAGATCGAGGCCGTAAAAGCCCTTCTTGGGACCGCCGGGGGCAAGCGCGTCGTTGTGCGCCCGCAACCACTCGACGAACTCGGCCACCTCGGTGTTGCGCCACATCCATGTCGGGAAGCGCCGAAAATCGGCAAGCGCTTCCACGGCGTCGAAATCATCGCTCGCGCCCCGCACGTAGCGGTTGACGCGCCAGGCGTCAGGCCAATCGGCCTCGACGGCGACGGCAAGAAAGCCTTTCTCCTCGATGAGCCGCTTCGTGATTTGGGCGCGCTCACGGTAGAACTCGTGCGTGCCGTGGGACGCCTCGCCAAGGAGCACGAACCGCGCATCGCCGATCCGCTCGATGAGCGGCTCGTAGTCTTCGGGGCCGCCCGTCAGCATGTGCATGCTTTGGCGCAGCTCGTCGGCCTCGGCTTTCAATTCCTCGCAGGTCTCCCGCGACGCAATTGGAACTGCCACGACGATGCGCGCCGGATCCTGCTGTTTAAGCGCCTTGATCGCGGCCTGCATGGTGGTCCCTGTCGCCAAGCCATCATCGACGAGGATGACAGTCCGACCTCGAGCGTCCAGGGGCGGAAGACCGCCACGATAGAGGCGTTCCCGCCGTTTTAGCTCTTCCTGCTCCCGCGCCGCAACGACCTCGATCAGGTACTCGGGGATGCCCAGTCTCTCAACGAGCTGATTGTTGAGGACGCGCACGCCGCCTGTCGCGATAGCCCCCATCGCGAGTTCCTCGTAGCCGGGAACACCCAGCTTGCGCACGATGAAGACATCGACGGGGGCGCCGAGTGCGCGGGCAACTTCATACGCGACGGGTACGCCGCCGCGCGCAAGGCCCAGCACAAGAACGTCCGATTGATTGGCGTAAGCGGCGAGCTTTGCCGCGAGGTGACGTCCCGCCTCGCGACGATCACGAAAGGGCCGCGCCTTCATGGCCTCGGAGCTCATAAATTCTCCTCGCCGTGCGCTCAGGACCCGGCAAGTTCGGGTGCGATCCTGGAACGTTGACAATTCTGACGCGGCAACTCGTCAGCGCGCCTTGACCGGCGTCAACTTCCTGCTGTGTCGGTTTAACCTGACGGAGGCGAATGCAGAGGCGGGAAATTGATGGCCATCAAGGCGACACCGGGCTGCCGCACCCATACTCCACATGATGGTTGAAGACGCACGTTTCCGCGTGAGTCACGCGGTGGCGAGGCCACGTGAGTCGCGCGGCGGCCAGACGTGGCTCGCACGCGGTAATTCATGCACTGAAGGCGCCATTATGAGTTCCACCGGTCTCGATGTTTTCGACGAAACGCTCCACAAGACCAACACTTGGCTCAAGGAGATCGCGCAGCTCCTGGGTTCCGATAGGCACCGAGCGTATCAGGCATTGCGCGCGGTGCTGCATTGTCTCCGCGATCGCCTGACGATCGACGAGACCGCACAACTTGGCGCCCAGCTCCCGATGCTCGTCCGCGGCATCTACTATGAAGCGTGGCACCCGGCCGGAAAGCCGGAAAAGATTCGCTCGCGCGAAGAGTTCCTCGCGCGGGTCGACGCGCACTTCGGGAAGGCGTCTCCAGTCGCTCCCGAGGATGCCGTACGCGCGGTGTTCGGCGTCCTCGGGAATCATGTCGCTCCAGGCGAGATCCGCGACGTAAAGAGCGTGCTGCCGCAGGATATCCGCACGCTTTGGCCTCCGCCGCCGGCAGGACCAGAAAGCGTTCCCTGATCTCGGCGCATCGTCAAGTGTCAGCCGGCATATAGATGAGTGCATGGTTGGACGTGCCGATCCCGGCAGGCAACCCTCACGGGGGCGCGTCTGCGCAACCTGCCTGCATCGCTCAAATCCGCGACGATGCGGCAGTCCAGTCGAGCTCCCGTTCGCCCTGCGGCGCGAAGCTGGAAGCGCGAGCCGCGGTGAACGACGAGATTTCTTGATCCCCGCCGAAAACATCGGCTGCGTCACGCCGCATGCTTCGGCGGCGCGGCCGAGATGCTGTTCGCGCGCGAGCGATCAGGTACCCCAGCTTGTTGATCATGCTCTCCTGCTTCCTACCCAATCTTCAAATTCCTTCTCCGCTGCTTCCCGGTCCCTATAGTTGTAGACTGATAACGACGACGCCAGAAGGACACCCTATGACGATCAGCGCGCGCAACCGGCTCAACGGGCAAGATGTTCGAGGTCGAGAACCGGTAGACGACCGCCGATATGCGCATCGATGTAACGTGGTCTAAACCATGGTCCGGCTCAACGAGATTCGCGCCGGCGAGATGGCGGTCGAGGCGCCCTCTCCGACCGATGCCGGACTGGTCTTCATCGGCTGCATCCACACGCCATGGACGGATCGCCTCGGGTGTCCGCGCCAGGGCCGTCCCGACGGCCCGACCTGTCGAATCGAGGTTTTCGAGCCCTGGGTCGCGGCGCTTGACAGCATCACCGAGTACCAGCGCATCGAGGTCCTCTATTGGCTGCATCTCTCTCGCCGCGATCTCGTCCGGCAGAGTCCGCGGAACGACGGCATCGCGCGCGGCACTTTCAGCTTGCGCTCGCCAGTGCGCCCGAACCCGATCGGGACGCAGCTTGTGACGCTGGTCCGCGTCGAGGGCCCGAGCGTGTTCGTGCGCGGTCTCGACTGCCTCGACGGCACGCCACTGATCGACCTCAAGCCCGACCGCTGTGCCTTTACGCCGCTCGCTCCGCGCCAGGCCGGCGACGACCAGGTGGGAGACGTACCGTGATCACGTCGACCGCCGCGCCCTGCTGGCCGGTCGCGGCATGCCCGCTTGCTACCGCCGGGGCGAATGTTTCTCGAAGAGGAATTGCGTGCGCTCTGTGTGAAGACGCCTTTGACATGGCTCAAGGACTTGAACCCTTCCTCGCCATGATAGGCATCCATGCCGCTCGGCCCGACTCCGCCGACATTACCGCTCGTCGTACGCGCGCACGGTGCAAGTCCGGCCGCGGAGCATTGGCCGTAACCGTCTCGCCCTCCAGAGTCTGCGTTCCGGTAAGGAACACCAAATCGGTAGGGATGCAGTTGAGTTGCTGCAAGGCCGGCACCACCAAACTCTCCATTCGGAGACCGGTGGGCTAAGCGTAGCGGTCGAGACCCGGCACCACGACTGCAGCGGGGTTGTTGCCGTTCAGCCGTAATTGTTCGACGGCGTAATCGGTAATACAATCAGACAGAAGCTGGCGCGGATCTTCTACGACAAGGCGCAGGCGCGTAGTCATCGTCAACATGTCGTCCGGGCCGAGAATGCGCGGCATTTCGGATCGTATTCTCGCCGATCACCGGCGGTTCATAGGAACCGGGCGCATAGCGCGGATAGCCCTCGAACATGGTGGGAGCAAGATTGCTCATCGCGTGGATATAAAAGCAAATTGAACGAAGCGGCTCCTCGAACGCGCGTACTGCGTCGACATCATCAGGATCTTTCACGGTGAAGCTCTGTGCATGGGGCGCGATGTACGTGCGCTCCAGCGACAGTTTTTTGTTCAAGGCGCCAAGGATCATCTGGCAGAAGGAATTGGTGGTCCAGATCACGCCGGCGGTAGGCCTTCCTTGCTGCCCGGTGATTAGAACCATCGTCCGGTTCCAGTCGACCGATTGCTCCTTGAACCAAGCCATCACCCGATAGGAAGTATCGAGCGCAACCAGAAAGAACGACGCGAAAAGGTGCCCGCTGATCGTGGATAATCACCTGCTGCAGCAAGGCGTAGCGGATCGCCACACCATACCAAACTCGCATCGAAGCAAGCCGCAGTCTCAGCCCAGGTCAGCGCTGCATCTGCATGATCTGATCCATCGGCATCATGTTTTGATTCATATGTGCCATGATCCAGAGCGAACCGGTGATGACCAGCAGAACGATCAGCACGCCGAAGGCCAGCGCCATGACGTTGTTGACGTTGTCGGGGCCGGTCGTGATGTGGAGGAAGAAGACGAGGTGTACGCCCATCTGCGCAATCGCGAGAACGGCCAGGGCGACGGGAATGCTCGGCTGCCAGACGAGCGTGGTGCGCGCGATGAAGAAGGACACGATGGTGAGCAGCGTCGCGAGCCCAAGCCCGATCAGGTACGTTCCCAATGCCCGGACCATATCGTGTCCGTCGGGCGGCTCGTAGCCCGGCGCCGCGTCCGCGTGATGGGCGACGATTTCCTGCTCGGAGTGGCTCATGCCGCGGCTCCCATCAAGTACACCATCGAGAATAGCGCGACCCAAACGATGTCCAGGGCGTGCCAGAACAGGCTAAAGCAGAGGACACGCCGGAGAATGTCGGCCCGGTAACCCTTGGCGAAGACCTGGGCCATCATGGTCAGCAGCCAGAGTAGCACGCCGCTCCGAGGATGAAGGTCGCCGCCATGGCGCCATAGAACCACGACCCGCGATGCGCCTGGGCGCCGATGCTTGCGAGGCCGCAGGCGAAGCTCGAGAGGAGCAGGCACCCCGTCTCGATCCCGGTATTGCGCAGGTCGAACAACTCCCGCCCGCTCGGCCCGCCCGCGGTCTGCCCGACCAGCACCGCGTAGGTCGCGAAAAAGGCCGAGAACATGACGATGTCGCTGAGCAGGAAAATCCAAAAGCCGTAACCGACAATGATCCGCTTCGATACCATCTCGCCGGCCGCGTGCTCGGCCGCGTGCTCGCGATCCCGTGCCTCTTGGTAGTACCCGACGCGCTTCGCATCGCCGTGACCGGCAATCGTCTCGAGGCTGCTCATGGCGCCGTCCGCAATCCGGCGAGCGCCTCGCTGCGCGCATGGCGGTTGGCCCGATCGATGTGCGCGATCGATTCAGCCGAAATGGCGTCCTCGTGCCGATCCCGCCAGGCAAAGGCGACGAAGGTCGCGTAGGCGCCCAATGCGGCGAGGGCCACGAGCCACCAGATGTGCCAGATCAGCGCAAATCCCATGAAGGTGGCGAAGAAGGCGCAAACGAAGCCGGTTGGGCTGTTCCTCGGCATCTCGATTTCCATATAGGGAGGCTCCGCGCCGAGCTTCGCTTGCCGGCGCTCGCGTTGCTTGATGCGCCAGTAGGCGTCCTCGCCGTCGACCCGCGGGGGCACCGCGAAGTTGAAGGCCGGCGGAGGCGAGGATGTCGCCCATTCGAGCGAGCGGCCGTCCCACGGATCGCCGGTCCAGTCGCGCAGCGCCTCGCGCCGGCGAATGCTGACGGCGAGCTGCGCGACCTGCAGGATTATTCCGGCCAGAATGATGGCCGCACCGACGGCCGCGATCAGCAACCATGGACGCCAGGCGGCGACATCGTAGTGCTGCATGCGACGGGTCATGCCCATGAGGCCGAGAACGTAGAGCGGCATGAAGGCAACGTAGAAGCCGATGAGCCAGCACCAGAATGCGGCCTTGCCGAGACCTTCGTGCAGCCGGAAGCCGAAGGCTTTCGGAAACCAGTAGGTATAGCCGGCGAACGCGCCGAACAGCACGCCGCCGATGATCACGTTATGGAAGTGCGCCACCAGGAAAAGGCTGTTGTGCAGCACGAAGTCCGCCGGCGGCACCGCCAGCAGCACGCCCGTCACCCCGCCGATCACGAAGGTGATCATGAAGCCGATCGACCACAATACCGGCGGGGAATAAACCACCCGGCCGCCATACATCGTGAACAGCCAGTTGAAGACCTTCACGCCCGTGGGCACCGCGATGATCATCGATGCGATGCCGAAGATCGCGTTGACGTCAGGGCCGGCGCCCATGGTGAAGAAGTGGTGCAGCCACACCGTGAAGGAGAGGATGCAGATGACCATTGTCGCGGCGACCATCGACCGGTAGCCGAACAGCGGCTTGCGCGAGAACGTCGAGATCACTTCCGAGAATATGCCGAAGGCGGGCAGGATCAGGATGTAGACTTCGGGATGTCCCCACGCCCAGATCAGGTTCATGAACATCATCACGTTGCCGCCGGCTTCGTTGGTGAAGAAGTGAAAGCCGAGGTAACGGTCCAGCAACAGCAT
>WNFI01115662.1_pt1 | contig 12695 bp, 9 predicted proteins | sample 5400471 | NCBI WGS metagenome assembly WNFI01 (sample SAMN13153348, study PRJNA577476) | soil metagenome | isolation source: 100 cm saprolite on Douglas fir-dominated hillslope | place: USA:California | collected 2013-09-17
GGCGGGACAGGGAGACGCGCTGGCAACAGTTGTTGCTGCAGCGGGAGCGGCCGCCGCCTTCTTATGTCCGAATAGCGAGCCGATGCTGGTAATCGCTGCCGTGGTGCTTGAAACCGCATCGGCGGCCCCGTTTTGGCCGGTCGAATTAGCTACGCCCGCAGCCTTCGCGCTGGCCGTTCCGCAAGGCTGAGTGGCAGCGGAAACGCCGTTGTTCAGTTTGGACATCAAAGCAGAACCAGCAGACGTAGCCGGGGCTGAGCCAGGGGTCGCACCCGATGCAGCCGTAGCTGTGTCGGCAGAAGGTGAAGCGGCGCCGCCTGGGGTTTTCCCCGAACCGGCAGCAGAAGCCGAGCCGTTGGCGAGGCCATCGTAATGCAGCAGACTTTCATTGCCTAACGCCCATTGCTTGTCGTCGCCTCTATTCATCTCGCGGATCGAGAGCTCCAATTCATATGTCGCACCCGCGATGTGGTCCTTGGGATTCCACTGCAACTCAAAGCGCGCGTCACCGCTGCCGCCTGGTTGCAGAACGAACTTCGCATCCGGAGTGGTTCCCGCCACTGTGCCCATTCCACGAACTCCATTCTTGTTGAGCTCGTAGCGGTTCCCGTGATCATCCATACCCTCCGCGGAGCCGTCGGCGTAGCCTAGGCTTAGAACCTGATCCGTCTTGTTTTGGAAATGCACGATGGCGTCGAGCATCTTGTTGCCAGATCCATCCGCGCTGGTACGGAATTGGGTGATGGTAGCGGTGAAATCGGCGGTGTCGTAGCAAAGCGTCTGGTTTCCACAAGGAGATTTTTCCTCCGCGCCTGCAGCGGCGGCAGTTTGCGACTTGGCTCCGCCCGCTGGCTTGCCTTTCTCCGCCAGAGTAGCGGGCGCGTACTACTCGTGGACTGCGGAAACCGATCTCAGCAATCCGGTGCTAAGCGGCAGCTTGATGCGGAGTTCCCGCCTCTGGAATTCCGGGCGCGCGCGATACCAGGAAACTCTTCAAGCTCATGACCGCGAAGTAAAGGCCAACCAGCAAGGATAAATACGCTCCCAATCCCATTGAGATCGCCGCCATTGCTTCATCGCGCATCTGCTTCAGCAGTTCTGGAGGTATGTTTGCAGTATCAGCGCCACCGACGTTGGTAATCTGGCTGCGAGCAATGAGCGCAATCACCAACATGAACAAGAGGGGCAGTAGTCCGCCGAGAACGGCTCGCTTGTCTTTCCAGAAATAGCTGACGAATGGCCCGGCCAGCGCAATGATCGCAAGCAGCCCGTAAAGCCCGGAACTCGGCGAGCTACCGCCTTGCATAATGGATTGCATTGCGCCACCCGCGTTTATATAGCCCAAGACTTGCCAGAATGAGTAACTCAAATTCCCGGCAGGCGTTTGAATGACGGCGGAGTTCAGGAAGAACCACCCAATGATCAAGAGGCCGGTCGCGACCAGAGTGGGCAATCCAAACTTCGCGACCGCAGCAGCAGCCACGGCTTTGCTTTTCTCGCGCGCCGCCGTCATGACAATTTCTGCCTGCTCTTTGGCGATTTGTGAGTCGGGCACCGCAGACAGGCTGCTGATTTTGCCGTCGGAACCAAAGTCAACGTCCACTGCCATATTCGGCTTTGGGGGAGCCGCTGACTTCCACACTCCTTCAAGAGTGAACTGATGCTGTTGCCCTTCGACGGTCACCAAGCCGGGTCCGGCATTGGCGTCACGCAAAATCGTCCCTCGCTTGCTCATAGTTCCTCCTTTGAAATGGCTTGCGCAATCTGGGCCGGTAGATTGACGCACCGGCTCCGCCACGGGCTTTCAAGGCCGTCTTGCGCGAGACAGTTGGGGGAATTAGAGCCGCACCTGTCGGCCAAACGAGTGGCGCGCAGAAGCCTATCAGGAGATGAACCGGGTTGCAAGGAAAGGTTTAAGCCTTGCCGGTGGCGGTGTAGGCAAAGCGGTAGATCTGCGCGTCGATTTGTTTGCGCAGACCGTCCCATATATTTTCGGGCATACTGAGAAAGGTCTTCACTACGTCCGGATCAAACTGGCGTCCGGAGAACTTCAGGATCTCTTCCCGCGCCGCGGCAGGGGTTTGGGCTGCGCGGTAGGGACGGTTTGAGGTAATGGCGTCCAGCGTGTCGGCAACTGAAAAGATGCGCGCTCCCAGCGGGATTTCGCTGCCCTTTAATCCCCGGGGATAGCCGGACCCGTCGTACTTTTCCTGATGGGCATAGACGATTTCAGCGGCCTCGGAAAGAAACGGGATTTTTCTGAGCATTTGGTAACCGCGGTAGCAGTGCTCGCGCATGATCTCCCGCTCTTCAGGAGTAAGAGCACCGGGCTTTCGCAGAATTGCATCGGGAATTGCCATCTTGCCAATGTCATGCAGGAACGCGCCGCGCGCAATGACGCGAATCTGGTCCGAGTTAAGACCCATGGCCCGTCACCGCCTGGCGCAATTGTTCAGTACGGGCCGTGACCAGGGCTTCAAGGTTGGTTTGGTAGGCGCGATTTTCCAGCTTCAAACGCCGATTCTCGAGAGCCCGCCGCACCGTCGCCAGCAACTGTTCGCGTTCGAAAGGTTTCAATAGATAGTCGTAGGCGCCATTTCGGATCGCGCTGAGGGCAACGGAAACATCGTGGACCGCAGTGACCATCACCACGGGCATGTCAGGAAATCGCTCTTTGGTGGCGCCCAGCAGTTCCTGGCCGTCCATTCCGGCCATCATCAGATCCGAGAGCATGAGTTCGAATTCTTCTCCGGACTGGAGCAGGGCGAGAGCTTCATCTCCGGACGCGGCCTGGCTGCAAACAAAGTTTGCAGACGTGAGCATCGAAGAAACTACTTCCCGGATGGGATCTTCGTCGTCCACTACGAGAATACGGTCGGCTGGCATAACAACCCGGACTAGTGTATGCCGATTGTAACCCACGTGCGCAATATCGAAAGTAACCAATGGTCATGGGAAACCCCACTAGTTAAGGCTTTATCCATGCTAAAACCTAAACATACCTAAACTCGTGACCCGGGAAACGGCTGTGCTGTTGATCCTTGCAGCCAGCCTGCTGGTTTTTCGCACCCTGCGCGAGCGTTGCCTGATGGTCTGGATCGTGGGCTGGATCGCCTACTTTGTTTCTCATCATGCAGTCGTCCAGGCCGCAATGGGGTCCGCCAATCCTTACGCTCTTCCGATAGCCCATGGCGAATTCGTCCTCGCAGTGTCGCTATTTGTCGCGGGAGCCTTCATCTACGCCAACACCCGAACGTTTCTGGCACCGCTGCTGGCTATTGGTCTGGCCCTGATTGCATTTGCCGTGCTGCAAAGCCTTCTCTGGCCGCACTCGGAAACCCTGCGTTTTGCTTTGGAGCTGTCCTACCGGATTCTGACCATTTCTGCGGCCGTCCACGTGCTGCGGTTCCGCCGTGCCCGCAGAGAGATGGGGCCTTGGTTTCTTGCCGCTGGCCTGCTTCTCTTACACCTGGAGTGGTCACCGGTCAGCTCTCATCTTCCCGCTGAATCCGGAATACTCTTCGACATGCTGCTGTGTCTGGGCATGTTGCTGGTGGTGTTCGATGAGTCGAGGCTGCACACCCGCCGCCTGGCCACCTTGAATGCGTTGACCACCAGCATCGCGCGTTCCGGGCAGAACGGTCCCATGACCGCCACGGCGTTGAAAGAGTTAAAAGAGCTGATGGGAGCCGATGCTTCCTGGTTCCGGCTGCTGGAACGCCATCGCCTCACCGTGTTCCAGCAGATTGGTTTGTCCACGGAATTCCTTCGCGATCGAGCTTCGGTACCAGCCGCTGATCCAGCGGAACGCATTCCCGAACAAGTTCGCCCAGTCATTCTGCGATCTTCGCAGCTGAGTGGGGCCGTTTTGCCGATTTTTCAACGCGAGCAGCTTAACCAGATCGTGCTCATCGCGGTGCCAGGACGAAAGTCGGCAGTAGGCAATCTCATTCTGGGCAGCCGCCGGACAAAATCTTACGCGCCGGATGAACTGGATTTTCTAGTGACCTGCGCGCAGCAACTCGGCTTGGCGCTCGAGAACCTCCACTTGGTCGAGGAAATCCTGCGCTCGCATCGTCAGTGGAGCAATACCTTCGAATCCATTCAGGACCTGGTTCTGCTGCACGATGCCGAATACCGAATTCTGAAGGCGAACCCGTCGCTGCTCAGCCGGGTGGGAAAGTCACAAGCCGAAGTCATGAACCAGCTTTGCGACAGAGTGCTCCCGAAAGACGCCGTGGAGTGGGAAAACTGTCCGTACTGTCACGGCGAGGAAGACGGTTTTTACGAAGGCCCGGATCCATTTGGAGGTTTTTCGGTAGCGTCCACTTCAACCTACGTGGACCAGGGAACCAAGCAAAAAGGAACAATCCACGTGGTGCGCGATGTCACCGAGCGCCGTGCCGCTGAGCAGAAATACCGTTCCCTGTTTGAGCAAGTGCGGGAAGGGGTTTTTGTGGCTACCGCGCAAGGCACGCTACTCGACTGCAATGACGCTTTCGTGCGCTTGCTCGGCTATTCCAGTGGCGAAGACTTACTGGGCCGGAACGTAGACACCGAGTTTTATGCCTCGACCGAACAGCGCGAGACCTTCCGCCGGGAAGTGGAAGCCAATAATTTTGTCCGTGATTTTGAGGTCCATCTGCGCCGCAAAGACGGCTCCATCGTAACCGCTGTGGAGAGCAGTTTCGCCACCCGCGACGAAAACGGAAAAATCGAACGCTACCAGGGTTTTCTGCTCGACATCACCGAGAAGAAACACGCCGAAGATGAAATCCGCCGCCGCAACCGCGAATTGAACGCGCTCAACACTCTGGCAGTGATTGCTACCCAGAGCTTCGATTTGGATGAAATTCTGAACCTGACGCTGCGCCAGGTGATCTCGCTTCTGGGCGCTGAAGCAGGGTCCATTTATCTAGCCGAACCGCAAAACAAATTCCGCCGCCGGGCCACCTGGGGACAGAGAATCACCGACCGCAATCGGCTTGTGGAAGCGCACTTTCCGCAGGGCCTCGGAGATTTGGTCATGCGCTCGCGCGCGGAAGTGCTGACCGCGGAGTATCTGCCGCACTTGCCTCTGGCGGTCACGGAATTTATTCACGCGGTGGATGGTGGCTCCTCCATTTGGGTGGTGCTATGGGGGAAAGATGATCCCATCGGACTCGTCGGAATTACCCGCGGGCACGCTCGCGAGTACACCAGCAACGATGAAAATCTGCTGGTTGCCATTGGACGCCAGTTGGCTACCACTATCGAGAAAGTCAGGCTTTATGATGAAACCTGCAAAGCCTACGACGATCTGCGCCGCGCCCAGGAACAATTGCTGCAAAGCGAAAAAATGTCTGCCGTCGGGCAATTGATTGCCGGCGTTGCCCACGAACTCAACAACCCACTCACTGCGATTCTGGGCTACGCTCAATTACTTGAATCTGAAAAACTGGAAAGCAAGCCGATGGAATACGCGGGCAAGATCTTCAAGCAGGCCCAGCGCACGCACCGGGTGGTGCAAAACCTGCTGTCCTTTGCGCGCCAGCGCAAGCCGGAGCGGCATCAGTTTGACGTGGTGAACGTGCTGGAAGAGGCCCTTCTCCTCAGCGACTACGACCTAAAAGTCGGCAATATTAGGCTTGAGCGAGATATCGAACCCGGTATGCCCGGAGTTTCCGGCGACCCACACCAGCTCGAGCAGGTCTTCCTCAACATCATCAACAACGCTTTGGATGCCATGGCAGAAGATGCGGCAAAGCAGGAGTCCAGGGATCCCAAGGAACAGCCGCAGTCTGACTCCAAACCACGCCGGTTCAAAGTGCGAGTTTGCTCGCGGGAAAACCAGGTCGTGATCGAGTTCCATGACTCCGGCCCCGGAATCAAAGAACCCAACCGCATCTTTGAACCGTTCTACACCACCAAAAGCGTGGGCAAAGGGACAGGTCTGGGGCTTAGCATCTGTTACGGCATCGTCAAAGAACATGGCGGAGAAATTTCCGCGCGCAACGCAGACGATGGTAATACCGGCGCGGTGGTCGAGATCAAGTTGCCGTCCGCGGGCAGCGTTGTGGTTCCGCAGGCTGCGCTCGAGGCCCCGAGGCCTAGCACCGCGCTAGACGGCCGGATCCTGCTGGTTGAGGACGAAGAAGCGGTCCTGGAGTTTGAGCGCGACGTGCTGTCTGGAGCCGGAGCCAAAGTCACCACCGTCATTAGCATGGAGCAGATGAAGTCTGTGCTCGCCAGTCAGTCCTTCGACGCCGTCGTGATCAACGGCAAAATGCCGGGTTCGGCAAGCGTAACTGAAACCCGCAACTGGATAACGGAAAATGCATCCACGCTTTCCGGACACATTCTCTTCACCTTTGCGAGTCTCGCGGGGCCGGAAGACCGTAATTTCCTGGAGCAGAATCGCATCCCGTTTCTGGTGAAGCCTTTCGAAATCGGTGACCTGATCGCCAATGCCCGGCGGCTGCTGACGAAAGCTCAAGCTGCCGGCGCAAGTTAGTAGCCCGCTTGCAGGTGCCCGCCCTGCCAGATATGCTTTTCGCTGATGTCCACCATCGTCGAGTGCGTCCCAAATTTCTCCGAAGGCCGCGATAAATCCAAAGTTGACGCGATTGTTGCAGCCATGATGATCGACGGCGTTTATCTGCTCGACCGCGAGATGGACGCGGACCACAACCGCTGTGTCATCACGCTCGCCGGAGAACGCGACGCGATCCAGGAAGCGGCCATTCGCGGCGTCGGCAAAGCGGCGGAGTTGATTGACCTGAACCACCATCAGGGAGCGCATCCCAGGCTGGGTGCGGCGGACGTGGTGCCGTTTATTCCCATCGAAGGCGTGAGCCTCGACGACTGCGTCGCCATGGCGCGACATACCGGCGAGCAGATTTGGAAGCGCTATCAGATTCCGGTTTACCTGTATGAGGCGGCGGCGGCTTTTCCCGAGCGGCAAAACCTCGAAAACATCCGGCGCGGGCAGTTTGAGGGCATCCGCGATGAAATTGCGACCAATCCAGCGCGCAAGCCGGATTTTGGCGAGGCGTGTCTCCATCCCACGGCTGGCGCGTGCGTTGTGGGCGCGCGCAAGTTTCTCATCGCGTACAACATTTTTCTGAACACGCCAGACGTTGCGATCGCAAAACAGGTCGCAAAAGCGGTGCGCTTCTCGAGTGGCGGCCTGCGCTTTGTGAAGGCTGCAGGTTTTTTGGTTCGCGGGCAGGCGCAGGTTTCGATGAATCTCACCGACTTCGAGCAGACTCCGATGCATCGCGTATTCGAGATGGTGCGGTCTGAGGCCGCGCGACACGGCTTTTCGATCGTAAGCAGTGAAATCATCGGCCTGGTTCCCAAGAAAGCTCTGGAGCAAGTCGCGGCATGGTTCCTGCAAGTGGAGAACTTTGATTCTTCGCTGATTCTGGAGAATCGGGCCTGGCCGCGATGGTCGCCTCAATGTCGCGCGGAAAGAAAGCTTACGCGCAATATGAACGCCAGCTAAGCGAGGCGATTTCACGCCTCTCACAAATTCGAGAAGAAATGAAAGCTTCGATTGACGCCGATGCGGAGTCGTACCAGTCCGTGATGGCCGCCTACAAGAAGGCGAAAGATTCGGCAGCGGCGGACGGCATTGTTGACGCCGCGCTGAAGCAAGCGACCAACGTTCCGTTGAACGTGGCGGAGCGGGCGAGGGAAGTATTGCTGATCGTAGAAGACTTGCGTCCCGTCACTAATCCCAACATGAAGTCCGATCTGGTGACCGCGGCGGCGCTCGCGCGGGCGGCAATGGAAGGCGCGCTGGCCAATGTGGAGATTAATCTGGAGTCGCTGAAAGATCTGGGGTTTGTGGCACAGGTTCGTGAGAAGGTAGGAGCGTTGAAGGCGTGAGCCCGCATCTTTCCAGTACCTTCGTTATCCCTCATTGACAGACGTATTGATCTACAATGAATGCAAGCGGGTGACTGCTGGTATCGGCCCTGCATCCAAGTTATTGATCCCCTGAGGTTGTTATGAAATTGATGTTTCGCACGAGCTTGATTGTCCTTCTTGTCACGGCCCTGACGGGCGCCTCACTGGCGGCGCCATTGGGTTCCTCGGTGCGGCCGGCGATTCCAGCCGAGGTACAGCAGCTTATCTGCGTGGATTACCGCGCGCTGAAAAATTCAGACACCGCCCAGCAGCTGAAAGAACAGGTATTGCCCGACAACCTCAAACAGTTTGAGACAGCCCTTAAGGGCGCGGGCATCAATACCGACCGCGACGTGGATGAGCTTACATTTATTTCCTACCGCAACGCGAAACACTCCGTGGAGGTAGTCGGCGCAGCACAGGGAGTTTTTCCGACCAAGGCGGTTCTGGCGAAGCTTCGCCTGCATAAAATCCGGCCGGTGAAGTATCACAACGCGGATGTCTATCCGATGGCATCCGGCATGGAGATGACCTTTCTCGACGAGAGTACCTTGTTGTTCGGCGAGGGCAACGCACTGCGCGGAGCGCTCGACGCGCGTGACGGGTACGTCACAACTTTAGATTCGAACCCAGACATCGCGAATTTGATTGGCGATGTGGAAGGCGGCTCGGTGTGGAGTGTTCTCGACCAAAAAGGCACGCAGAATATGCTGCTCTCTGCGCTTGGGGACGCGTCCAAGCTCGCGGACTATGACTCGGTCAAGAAGCGCATTCTTGGTTCGCGGTACACCATGAACTTTCAGAATGGGGTGAACTTCGATCTCGATGTGATCACTTCTGACACGGTGACCGCGGCCACGCTGTCTTCGCTGGTGAAGGCCGGCGTGCTCTATCGCAGGATGACCGCCAGCCCGGTGGAGAAATCGGCGTTGGAAGATGTGTCAGTGGACTCGGACAGCTCAAAACTACAGATGCACTTCAAGGCCGACGACAAGCAGTTCCAGTCGCTGATTCATACCAGTCTGTTCGAGGCAGTCTCGCGCTAGGAAGCCTTTAACCGCGAAGCTCGCGAAGATCGCGAAAGAGAAGCAGTGGAGGACGCAAAGGAAACCTCTTCTCTGCGTCCTTTGCGGTTTCTCTTTGCGATCTCTGCGGCTAAAGGCTTTAGCGCCTAAGAGCTTTGACGCTTCTGCTTCGCCCAGCCTTCTTTGACGACCTGTTTTCCGCGCCCAATCGCCAGCGAATCTTCAGGAACATCATCGGTGATGCACGATGCCGCGCCGACATATGATCCCTTGCCCAGTTTCACAGGCGCAACCAGAGTCGAATCGCTGCCGACGAAAACTCCATCCTCAATAATGGTCTTGTGCTTGTGTACGCCATCGTAATTGCAGGTGATCGTCCCAGCGCCGATGTTCACGCCCTCGCCGATTTCCGCATCGCCAAGATAGGTGAGATGGTTGGCTTTCGATCCTTTGCCCAGGCGGACTTTCTTGGTTTCGACAAAATTCCCGACGTGGGCGCCTTCGCCGATTTCGCTTCCCGGACGCAAGTGCGAATAGGGTCCGAGGATGGCGCCATCCCCTACAGTCGCATCGTCTAGCACGCACCCAGGGCGGACGAGAACGCCATCGCCGATTTGCGAGCTTTGGATTACCGAATACGAACGTACCCGGCAATCCGCGCCAATGCTGGTGCTTCCTAGCAACTGCACGAAAGGCTCGATGACGGTGTCGGCACCGACTTCGACGTCGGCGTCAATCACGCAGGTTTCGGGATAAAAAATCGTCGCGCCCGCCGCCATTAACTGCAAACATTTATTTCGGCGCATTTTCTGATCGAGTTCAACCAGCTCGGCGCGGGTATTGCTGCCCAGAATCTCTGAAGCGTTTTCGGTTTTGGTTACGACCACGCGCTCTCCGGCTTTGCGCAGGACTTGCGCCATGTCGGTGAGGTAGTACTCCGCGTGCGGATTGTCAGTCTTCAGCCCCTCGATGTTGGCAAACAGCGGGGCAACAGAAAATGCGTAGAACCCTGAATTGATTTCTCGAATCTTGCGCTGCGCCGGAGTACACGACTTCTCTTCAACGATTGCCTGGACCTCATCCGCTTTTGATCCCTTACGAAGGATGCGGCCGTATCCGGTGGGATCTTGCAGTTCAGCGCTGAGGATGGTCATCGCAGCGCGGTTCTTTTGATGAAAGTCGCGCAGCTTCAGGATGGTTTCGGCAGTGATGAGCGGCGCGTCGCCGGACAGCACAATGACCGTATCGTAGTCTGCCAGTGCTTTGCTTGCACATAGCAGCGCGTGTCCGGTGCCGCGCTGCGGTTGCTGCACCACAAACTGCACGCCGGTGTCCTCAACCGCCCGGCGGACGCGCTCGGCTTCGTGGCCCACGATCGCGAAGATGTCGGCGGGGGGAACCACCCGTTTCGCGGCCGCGATTACATGTGCCAGCAGCGGCTTGCCGCCGACCTGGTGCAGAACCTTGGGATGCTTCGATTTAAGCCGGGTTCCCTTGCCGGCAGCCATAATGGCAATGGCGATCCGCGTCGGCGCTTCGGCGGGCGAATGCGTGCCCTTCCGAGTGTCTTTTGGAGTCAGTTTCTTCATTCGCTTCAAATATACCCCGCGCTACGCCTTCTCCCGCATGGGAGCTAGATTACGCAACACGAGATCTCATCAACCGCCGAACATCTCGTAAGTTGGTGAATTATATGTTTCTTATTGCAGACTAAAACGCACAGAAAATCCACGTTATCAACACTACATTTGTGCAATATATTGCGCACTATGGTAACATCACTGGCAGTCGCAGAATCCCCATCTGCAAGGATTTCATGGACTTGGCGGTCGACGCCAGTTCTTGGTCTGGTACGGCAACTGCAACTGAAGTAATGGATCTCTCCCCCCTCCCAGTCACAGGGGCCGTAGTGTAGGTCCCGGAGAGCCAGTTGAGGCCTTTGCATCGTCGCCATAAAAGTCGTAGTCGCAGACACCGAAGGCATTCGCGCGTAGCCGCTGCCTTGGTGCGGAGCTTTGTCTGGCTGCTGTTACTTGCCATCAGCGTTGCGGGACTAAGGCTGGTTTCCGAAGGCATTCATCACTACACCGACAATTGGGGATCGTATCCCACCGGCCACAGCCGAAGTCTCGCCGCTCTTGCCGGACCTCAGTCTCTGGCGATTCGTGTACGCAACCGCCGGATTGTGTATCCGTACTCAGTGATTCCTGGAGGCGTAGTATCCGCGGACGAACTGCGCGAGGCCTCCGCTCACGATGCAACTGTAGCTGCGCATTATGAGGGCTTCGACTACAAGCGGGCCCGGGTGGTTGAAGTGAAACGTCCGCAGCTGGTGTATCTCTCGTACCGGCGCGGAGCGCGGATTTACTGGACCCGCAAACAGGCGAGCCTGCATCCCGGCGAGACACTGCTCACCGACGGGCGGATCACGGCACGAACGCGTTGCGGCAATCAAGTGTCGGTTCTGCCGCAAGCCGATAATTCTCCAGAAGAACCACTGATCGCCGAGTTGGATCGGCCCGACGCCGTCGCCAGCGGTGAGGTGTCCCCATCCAGCAGCTTCAATTCCAACCTGCTGCAGGTTGACCCGGTGCTGCCTGTCGGCCCGGGATCTCCGGGAGGGGGAACGACCGCCGGCGGAGGACCGCCTGTTGGCCCGGGACCGCCCGGAGTTTTCGTACCCTTTCCGGGGACTCCTCCCATTTCAGGAACTGGCAGTTGCGTCACCAAAAAGGGCACCGACGGCAAAAAAGACACTTGTAACCCTGTGCCGCCGCCTCCCGAGGTGCCGGAACCAGGAACCGTGGTTCTGGTGCTGTCCGGAGCCGCGGCTGTCTTCGCCCGTTTTCGCTATCAGAGACCCTGATTCCGCTTTAGCAAAAATCTGCGTCGTGCACAGTCTGGTACTAGAAACTCTTGGTACTAGAACTTAAGTGCGGATTGCCACACCCGTTGCGCTGCTAGAATTTTTGTGTAATGGCAGCCTTGAAGCATCTCGGCGGAGTTCTAGCCTTGGCGATGGTTGTTGCGCCCGCCGGTGCGCAAGCGCAGATGCCGGCCGTTCGCAAGGTTTCGGTAGTGAGCCAGAACCCGCTGCAGTTACAGATTCAGACCAGCCCATCTGCCGTCCCTCAAGCGCAAATGATTTCGGGTCCAGATCGTCTGGTGATCGACATCCCAAATACGATTCCGGCAGCGACTCTGCGCGGGATTGCGGTGAACCGCGCCGAAGTGAAGGGAGTGCGGGTGAGCTTGTTTTCCGCAGCGCCTCCAGTGACGCGAATTGTGGTGGACTTGAACTCGCCACAGTCGTATCGCATTGTTCCCAACTCGGGCGGATTGCTGGTGAGTTTGGGCAATGATTCCGCAAGCTCTGCGAATGCACTGGCCACGAATGCTCCTGCTATCGGTTGGGTTTCGGCTAGTGCTGGAGTAAGAGTCGTCAGCGCGCCGGTGAGTGCATCGGCGAGAAAGAGTTTGTCGCATCCCACAATTCCCGCCAACAGTGTGAAAGTGGAGTTTGTGGACGGCTTGCTCTCGATTCAAGCGACGGGCGCGACCCTCTCCGAAGTGCTTTTCCAGATCCAGAAGCAGACCGGGGCCGAGATCGCGATTCCCTCGGGTACGGAGCAGGACCGCGTCGCAGCCAATTTTGGGCCGGGGCCAGCCAGCCAAGTTCTCAGCGAGCTGCTTAATGGGTCGGGATTGAATTTCGTGGTCGTGGGATCGGAATCGGATCCAAAGGCACTGCGTAGCGTAATCCTAAGCCGCAATTCA
>WNFI01383066.1_pt1 | contig 12694 bp, 9 predicted proteins | sample 5400471 | NCBI WGS metagenome assembly WNFI01 (sample SAMN13153348, study PRJNA577476) | soil metagenome | isolation source: 100 cm saprolite on Douglas fir-dominated hillslope | place: USA:California | collected 2013-09-17
TCGGTGCTCGCGATCTTCGAGGCGACCTCCGGGGCGACCGTCACCACGCCGCTGACCGATTTCTCGACCTTGCCTGGGGCGGCTTTGGTCGCGGCAGGCGGCGCTTTCGTGGCGGCCATCGTCGTCGGCGGCATGCCCGCGCGCGTGCGCAACTCCGCCAGCACTTCGCGGACTTCCTTCTCGTCGTCGGAGCCCGGCGGCAGCAGTCCCGCGAGGTGCTCCCAATACGCGATCGCCTCGGCGAATCGACCGAGCTCCATCGTGGCGGTGCCGGCGAGCGCGAGGGCCTTTCGGTTGTCGGGGTCGATGTCGAGCGCGCTCTTCGCGAGAACCAGCGGCCGGCCGGCGAGGGTGCGGCCCTGCGCCATGCCGAGCACGTCGGCGTAGTCGGCGAGCACCTGCGCATCGCCCGGGGCGAGCTTGACCAGGTGCTCGTACGCGCTGGCGGATTCATCGAATCGCCCGAGCGCCGCGGTGGAACGCGCGAGCAACGCCCAGCCTCTCGCATCGTCGGGCCGCTCGCGCACTTTCTGCGCCAGCCGATCGACGAGCTCGGCCACGTCCTTCGAGCCCATGGCACCGGCCGAAGTCATGCGCGGATCCGCCGCGAGCGGTGCGCCGATGGCGAGGTAGAGGCCGAAGGCCGCCGTGGGAATGGCGATGGCGGCGATCGCCGCCGGGATCCAGGACCGCTTGCGGTCCGCGACGACGGGAGCCGGTGCCGCGGAAAGATCGGCTTCGGCACGCTGCACCAGCTCGGCGAGCACCTCGTCGCGCGCTTCGGGAGCGATCACGCCCGCGGCGACGTCGGCTTCGAGCTCGCGGCGCTGGCAGCGCAGGGCCTCGAGGTTCGCCTCCGCGGCGCTGCGTCCGGCCGGTGCGCGGGCGCGCAGCAGCGGCACGAGGACGAACGAAAGCGCCACGGCGGTCATCACCCCCGCGAGCAACCAGAACACGGCCATTGAGCCCAGCATTCGGGAAAAAGAATGAAAATTATACAGTTGCGCCCCCCCCGACTTGCGCTTGCGCAAGGAATCGCCGGCGATTCCTGCGATCGAAACCGGGATGCCGCTCATTCCACCCCAAGTCCGGAAGATCGCCCGGCAGCCCGGCGCCTTCGCCTGGCAGACCCTGAAGGCGTTCAGGGCCAACCAGGGCCTGCTCCTCGCCGGCGCGGTCGCGTACTACGCGCTCCTTTCCATCGTGCCGCTGCTGATCCTCATCGCGATCGCCCTGTCGCAGTGGATCGATCCGGCGCAGCTGCTGAGCGCGCTCGAGCGCTACCTCGAATGGCTCATTCCCGGCGAGTCGCGCGCGGTGGTCGCCGAGCTCTCGACCTTCCTCGAGCACAAGCACATCGGCTGGCTCCTCCTCGGCACGATGATCTTCTTCAGCGGGCTCGCCTTCACCGTGCTCGAGAACGCGATGTCGGTGATCTTCCTGCACCGCGTCCAGGAGAGGAAGCGCCGCTACTTGGTTTCGGCGCTGCTTCCCTACTGCTACGTGCTGTCGCTCGGCGTGGGGGTGCTGCTCGTCACGCTGGTCTCGGGCGGCCTGCAGGCCATGGGCGAGCGCGACGTGGAATTCCTGGGGCACATCTGGTCGCTGGGCGGCATCTCGGGCGTGCTCCTGTACCTGCTCGGCTTCATCGGCGAGGTCTTCGTGCTGACGTCGATCTACCTCGTGATGCCGGTGGGGCGCCTGAAGCTCTCGCATGCATTGGTCGGCGGCGTGACGGCGGCGGTGCTGTGGGAAATCACGCGGCACGTCCTGCTTTGGTACCTGCGCACGCTCTCCCAGGTGAACGTCGTCTACGGTTCGCTCACGACGGCGATCGTCGTCCTTCTGTCGCTGGAGCTCGCGGCGACGCTGCTCCTTTTCGGCGCGCAGGTGGCGGTGGTTGGCGGCGTTCCAGCGAATGACGAGATACATCGCGGCCGACATGAACAGCCCGAAGATCACGACCACAGACTGGATGCGGAAGTCCAGGCGAACCATCATCGCGTAGAGGGCGAGCATCACCAGGATGCTCACGTTCTCGTTGAAGTTCTGCACCGCGATCGAGTGGCCGGCCGACATGAGGACGTGGCCACGGTGCTGCAGGAGCGCATTCATCGGGACCACGAAGAAGCCCGCGCACGCGCCGATCAGGATGAGCAGCAGGTAGACCGCCGGCATCCACTTGAGCGAGACCATCGTCATCACGACGAACCCCATCGCGACGCCGAAAGGCAGGACGGTGGTCGCGCGCTTGAGCGGGACGAAGCGCGCCGCCGCCATGGCGCCGATCGCGATGCCGATGGCGGAAATGCCCGAGAGCATCGCGCCCTGCTCCAGCGGCAGGCGAAGCTGGCGCTCGGCCCACTTGATCACGATGAACTGCAGGCACGCGCCGGCGCCCCAGAAAAGCGTCGTGACCGCGAGCGAGATCTGGCCCAGCTTGTCGCGCCAGAGAAGCACGAAGCAGCGCGAGAAATCGACCAGCAGCCGCATCGGAATCAGCAGCAGCGACGAGACTCTCGGTCCGATGAGGAGCCCGCCGACCACGTTGCCCAGCACGATCGACAGCACCGTGAGGCCCTCGATCCAGGCGTTCGCGACGACCAGCTGCTCCGCCGGCAGCAGCTCGGTGAGGATGCCGTACTTCGCGGGCGAATACGCCGCGGCGCCCAGGCCCACCACGGCATAGGCGAGCAGCACCAGCCAGTACGCGTGCATGTTGCCGATGCGCAGGAACTCGTTGAAGAGGATGAGGACGCAGCCCACGACCTTCACGGTGTTGGTGACGAACATCACGCGGCCCTTGGGCATCGAATCGGCGAACGCGCCGACGAGGAACGCGAGCACCACGTACGAGATGGTGAAGAAGAACTTGAGCAGCGGCGTGAGCCACGGCGGCCCGTCGAGCTGGACCAGCATCGCGATCGCCGCGATGAGGAGCGCGTTGTCGGCGAGCGACGAGAAGAACTGCGCCGCCATGATGGTGTAGAAGCCCTTCTTCATCCTTGCTGCGTCCTGAACCACCATTCGCGGAACGCCGGCGCGCGCAGCGGCAGCGATACGAGGTTGCCCTGGATGAAGTCGCAGCCCGCGGCCGACACCGCGTCGCGCACGGCCGGCGTCTCGACGCCCTCGGCGACCACGCGCATGCCGAAGTGATGGCCGAGGTCGATCGCGCTGCGCACCAGCGCGCGATCGCCCGGGTTGTCGACCATGCGTCCCACGTAGGGACGGTCGATCTTCAGCTCGTCGATGGGAAGGCGCCGCAGGTGGGCGAGCGACGTGTAGCCGGAACCGAAGTCGTCGATCGCGATGCGCACGCCGAGCGCCTTGAGCCGCGTGAGGACGGCGCCCGAACGCTCGGCGTCGGCGATCATCGAGCTTTCGGCGACCTCGAGCGTGAGAAGCGACGCATCGGCGCTCCAGGTCTTGAGCGCCTGGTCGATGACCGATGGCAGCTCGGCGTCGGTGAGCATGCCCACCGAAAGATTGACGGCGATCTGCGGGGCGATGTCGTCGGCGCGCCACTCCGACGCCTGGCGCAACGCGGCGTTGAGGATGTAGAAGTTGAGCGCGCTCATGAGCCCGGTCCGCTCGGCGATGCCGACGACGGTGGTGGGCGGGATCTCACCGGCCTTGGCGTGGCGCCAGCGCACCAGCGCCTCGGCGGCGACGGCGCGTCCCGAGGCAAGGTCGAGCTCGGGCTGGTACCACACGTCGAGCTCGTTGGCGCGGATCGCGCGCTCGAGGTCGAGGTCGAGGCCGCGGTACACCTCGTCCTCGATCGCCTCGAATCCCTGGTAGACGTGATAGCCCTCTTCGCGGGTCGCGGCGATGTGGCGCGCGACGTCGGCCGCCATGAGCAGCTGCGCCGGATCGAAGCCGTGCTCGGGAAGCGTGGCGATGCCCACGCACGGCCTCAACACCGCCGTGCCGCCCTCGTGCGCGATCGGCCGGTCGAGCGCGCGCAGCAGCTTTACCGCGGCGAGCACCGCCTGGCTCGGATGCGCGAGGCGCGGCAGGATGATGCACGCCTGCTCGTCGCTGATCGGGGCCATGCGGTCTTCGGCTCGCAGCGACTTGTGCAGGCGGTCGATGACGAGCTCCATGGTGGTGGCGGGCGAGGGGCCGCGCAGGAGCGCCTGCAGGCGGTCGACGCGGCGCAGCTCGAGGATCAGCACGGCGAGGCGCCCGTCGGTCGCGCGCGCGATCGCCGTTTCGCGATCGAGAAGCCGCAACAGCTCCTCGCGCGTTTCCGCCGACGGGCCTCGGGGCAGCGCCGCCGGGGATGTCACGAGAGGTAGAAGTCCTTGAGGTCGAGGTCGTATGCGCCGGCCGCGAGCCCGCGCTTGATGTAGACCGGCTCCTCGCCGCCCGTCTTGTTCTCGTAGAGCAGGTCGAGCATCGCGGGGTGCGGCGAGCGCGTCTTGTCCGGACCCGTCACGACGAGGACACGCGGCTTCAGGCGCCGCACCTTGTTGTGCGCGACGACGATCGCGACCTCGCCCGTGGACAGCTCGATCAGCGAGCCGACGGGGAACACGCCGATCGACGAGACGAACTGCTGGACCAGCGGCTCGTGGAAGAAGTCGCCCGCCCACCCGCTGATGCTTCGAAGCGCCTCGTACGACGAGGCGGCGGCGGCATACGGCCGGTGATTGGTGAGCGCGGCGAACGTATCGATGTTCTTCGTGTGGGTGAGGATGTCGATGCCGTGATCGACGTGGCGCTTCGCTTCCTCGTATTCCTCGGCCGTGTAGCGGCCCTGCTTCTCGAGCAGGTAGCGCGGCAGCTTGATCTTGCCGATGTCGAGCAGCAGCCCGATCTGCGCGAGCTGCGCGAGCTGCGTCTTCGGGAATCCGAGGTGGCGGCCGAACGCCGTGAGGTACACCGAGACCTGGAGGCCGTGGCCGTAGGTCGCGATGTCCTCCTCGCGCAGGCGCGCGATCCACATCGCCGCGTCGGGATTGCGCACCACGCTCTCGACCATGTCGCTCACGATCTCCTCGACGCGCTCGATCTCGAAGCTCTGGCCGAGGCGGATGTCGTGGACGAGTTTGTCGAGCAGTCCCGAAGCGTGCTCCACGGCGGCCTGGGCGCGCGGCACTTCGTCCTCGACCGTCACCTGGTCGACGTAGGTCTGCACCTCGACGCCGGGCGGCAGCAGCTCGGCGCGCGCGGCGAATTCCTGCGGGGTCTCGCGCGGCGGCTCGGGCAGCGCGGGCGCGCGCTCGTCCTCGTCCTTGCGCCGTCCCTTGAGGCGACCGAAGAGCCTCCCGAAGAGTCCCGGCTCGTCGCCTTCCACTTCGCCCGTCTTGCGCGCGCGATAGGGAACCGAGGTGGGGAAGCGCGCCGTGCGCACGGGCTTTCCGTCCACGCGAACCGACGGCGCGGCGGCCCGTCTCGCGCTCTCCACGGCCTGCGGCGGCTTGATGTGCGTGACCGCGTCGGGATCGGAAGCCGCGCCGGATTGCGACGAAGGCGTGCCGCGTGTCACGGGCGCGCCCGGCTTGCGCAACGGCGCGGGTCCCCCCGCCGCAGGTGCTTCGAACTGGTCGCCTGTGGAGCGTGCGCGATCGACGATCACGTATTCGCAGTGCGTGCGCAGCGCGAGGATCTGCTCGTCGTTCTCGATGAGGAAGCCCTGCAGGAGGAATGGCGTATCGACCCATGGGCGATCGAGGTCGGCCACGAACATGCCGACCTTGAGGTCGGTCGTGTAGATCTTGCTTGCCATTTCCCTGAATTCTAACGGGAAACGCTTGCGACAACCCCACGCCGGCGGGGCGGACCGACGCTTTTATCCGAGGAAGCCCAGGTCCGCGGTGGGGTAAAGCGACAGGTTCGGGAACACCGTGGCGAGCTGCGAGGCGGAAAGACCGAACCAGCGCGCGAGCGTCGCGCCGTATTGATCGACCGACGTGGTCGGAATCCAGCGCCCGTTGGTATCCGCATCGTCGGGACCGGCGCGCGCGAGGATCGGATACGTGCCATACATGAGCCCGCCGCGGACCGCGCCACCCATGACGAACATGTGATTGCCCCACGCGTGGTCGGTGCCTTGGCCGGACGCCGGCGCGAAGGTGCGCCCGAAATCGGAGAGCGTGAACGTGGTCACGTTGTTGGCGACGCCGAGCTGGCCCATCGCGTCGCTGAATGATTTCAGCGCCGGGGCGAGCTGCCCGAGGAGCGTCGTGAGGACGTTGAGCTCGTTGTTGTGCGTGTCGAACCCGCCGAGCGAGACGAAGAAGAGCTGGCGCCGCGCGCCGACCTGCGCGCGCGCTTCGATGAGCTTCGCCACCTGCAGGAGCTGCTGCGCGATCGAGTTGGTCTGGCCGCTGAAGAACGGCTGCACCGTGGAATTGGTCGCCGAGAGGATCGGGTTCACGGTCGTGGAGAGCGACACCGCCTGCGCGGCGATGTCGGATGCGGCGGCGACGTAGGTGTCTTCGCGATCCGCGCCCAGGATCGATTGGTACGCCGCGAGCCGCGCGTTCGCCGTGGCCGTGCCGTTGAATCCCGCGAGCGCCAATCCGCCGGAGGCCGGCAGCGCGAGCGGGCTGGAAGAATTGCCCGCGATGAAGAGCGTCGAGCCCGCGATCGAAGTGACTACCGGGAAGTTGCCGTTCATTCCCGGCAATTGGTCGGCGATGCGCCCGCCCCATCCGTTGCGCGCGGGCCCGGAGGAGACGGACGACTGCCACTGGTTCTGCTGGTCCGAGTGCGAGAAGAGATTGTCCGGCCGCTTCGCGAGGTAGTTCGCCTTCGTCGTCGGGGCGTTGAGCGGCCCAACGTTGGCGAGGATCGCGAGCTTGCCTTGCGCGAAGAGCGGATGGATCGGGGCGAGGTCCGGATGCAGCCCGTAGGGTGTCGATGTATTCGACGGCTGGATGGGCAGGAGCTGCGCCTGCGTGAGGTTCACGCCGGAAGCCGTCGTGCGCACCGCCGAGTACTGGCCGAATCCGGCCGAGTCCATCGGCACGACGAGGTTGTTGCCGTCGATGCCGCCGAACAGGAACACGCTCACGAGCGCCTTGTAATCGGACGGCACGGATTGCGCGCCCGCGATCGACGGCAGCGCGATCACCGAGAGCGGCATGAGGCGCGAGGCGAGGCCGCCGGCGGTGAGCGTGGCGGCGTTGGCGAGGAAACGGCGGCGTGCATTCATCGCTGCACCTGGAATTGCGGGGAGGTCATGACGAGCCACATCGCAGTGCGTGCGCGATTCAGCGTGTCGGTGGCGGGATATGCGTTCACCGCCGACACGATCGCACCGCGCATCGCGGTCGACATGCGCCCGGCGAGGAGATTGCGGTCGAGCCTCGCTGCGAGCGCCGTGGCGTCGGCAGCGACTGCCTGGTAAGGCGAAAGGTCGAGCGTGGTGCCGGTGGCGCCGTACACCGTGCTGTCCGGAGCGATCGAGTTCGCGAACAGCAGGCCGTTGGCGAAATTCGCGCGCGCGAAAGTGGTAGTCGCGTTCTGCACGCCGAACTCCGGCGCGAGGAGCGTCGTCTCCGGAAGCTCGTAGTCGAACGGGAAGTAGTTGAAGACCGAGGGCGAATAGAAGACGAACTGGCCGAGCGTCTGCGACGACGCGCGGAGCGTCACGCCGTCGCTCTTCGCGTTGGCGGCGCGCGCGAGGCTCGTCATGAAAAGCACGGGCTCGGCGAGCTTGCCGTAGGTGGGGTCGATTTTGCGCGCGCCTCGCGCCTCGGGATCCGTGAGGATCGCGCGGATCACGGCCCGCAGGTCGCCGCGCTGGCCGGCGCCGTTGTTCGCCCACACGGCCGAAACGCGCGCCACGTAGGCGGGCGACGGATCGCTCGTCACTAGCTTCTGGATGAGCTGCTTGCCGATGTAGGGGCCGACGTTGGGATGGTTGACGATGTTCGCGTGCGCGAACTCGAGGTCGTCCGCCATCGCCATGCCCATCGGCGCCAGCACGCCCGAGAGCAGCAGCTTGGTGCCGAATTCGTGGTTGGCATCCACCGGCAGCATGTCCGCCGAATAGTTGCGCGGATTGCTGTTGCGTTGCGTCGCGCCCGCCGCCGTGGGATACGTCCAGCCCGTGAAGACGCGCGCGAAGCCCTTGATCTCCGCCTCGCCGTAGGTGAAGACGGGCTTGCCGCCCGCGTCGAGCTGGCGCGTGCCGTCGACATTCAGCAGGTACGTCCCGACCGAGAAGAGCTGCAGGACTTCTCGCGCGTAGTTCGCGTTGGGATCCGTTCCCGCTGCCGGATTGGTCTTGTTGTTGTTCGCCATGTTGAGGTAGTCGCCCATCACGGGGGACACCGTCACGGCGTAGAGCAGGTCGTGGAAGCTGCCGAAGGCGCGATCGCGCAGTGTCTGCTGGTAGCTGCGCATCGCGTAGTTGCGCGCGTTCTCCACGCCCGAGGTCACCATGATCTGCGAGAGCGCGAACGCCACGCGCTGGCGCAGCTGGTCGGGCTGCGACAGGGCGTCGCGCAGGAACTGGAGCTGGAGCTGGAAAAGCGTGTAGTTGTCTCGTGCGCAGCGAGGCGCTGCGCTTCCGCCTCCGTCGGCCCGAAGGTCGTCTGGCGCAGCAGCCGCACCGCATCGGCCTGCAGGTCGGCGGAGGAGAGCGGCGCGCACATCGCGACGCCTTCGGGCGCGTAGCCGAACGAAGACGACTTCGCGAACACCGTCGCGTCGACCGTGTAGCGATGGTTCGAGTCGTTGCGCGCCGCGCCGTTGTTGTAGCTGCGGTAGACCGGCGTGGTGCCCGCGGGACACGTGCCGTTCTGCGCTTCCTGGATGTAGAAGGCGGTTCCCTCGTAGGTCCAGCCGGGATCGCGCTTCACGAGCGCGCACTCCTGGGCGTTGGGCGTGTAGAAGTGCGAATTGGGGCCGATGCCCGGCGTGCCGTAGAAGCGGCACACGGGCGAGAGCCCCGGCGCGTCGTCCGCGTGCAGGTAAGTCCCGAATTCCCCGCCGGTGCGCACCCAGCCCGGACCCGCGCCGCCGCGATCGACGATCGCGACCTCCTCCGGTCCCGAGGTGAAGAAGTAGTGGCCGGTGATGCCGTTGAACCACTCGACGGCCGTTCCCGTCGGCTCCGCGAGCGCGGGACCGGCGAGAAGTGCGACCACCACGGCCAGCCATCGATGCATGCGGCGTTCTCCTGCGGCGTGACCACTATAATCCGCTACCCGCCCTAACGCGCGCCAAGCGATCCGGTGCACCGGGGGCTGGCGATTATTCTCCGGGCTTTCCGCCGTTTTGTCCCCTTGACACCGATCCTCCAGGGCGTTCGCGTCCTCGACCTCACCCGCGTGCTCGCCGGCCCGTGGGCGACGCAGCTTCTGGCCGATCTCGGCGCCGAGGTGATCAAGGTCGAGCGTCCCGGCAAGGGCGACGACACGCGCCATTGGGGGCCGCCGTTCCTCAGGGATCGCGAAGGCCGCGACACATCCGACGCCGCGTACTACCTCGCCTGCAACCGCGGCAAGAAATCCGTGACGCTCGACATCGCCGCGCCCGAAGGACGCCGGATCGTGCGCGCGCTGGCGCTGAAAAGCGACGTGCTGGTCGAGAACTTCAAGGTCGGCGACCTTGCCCGCCACGGTCTCGACTATGCCTGCCTCGCACGCGAGCACCCGCGCCTCGTTTACTGCTCGATCACCGGCTTCGGCCAGGACGGACCCTACAGCGACCGGCCGGGCTACGACTTCATGGTGCAGGGCCTGGGCGGCCTGATGAGCGTGACGGGTGAGCGCGACGATCTCCCCGGCGGCGGTCCGCAGAAGGTCGGCGTGGCGGTGTCGGACCTCTTCACGGGGATGTATTCGGCCAACGCCATCCTCGCCGCGCTGATGCACCGCGAGAAGACCGGGCAGGGCCAGCACATCGACATGGCGCGCAACGATTCGCAGTTCGCGAAGTTCTGCGAGGTCTTGGCTCGGCCCGAATGGTCCTCCGATCCGCGTTTCGCCAACAACCCCGACCGCGTGCGCAATCGCGACCTGCTGGTGGGCCTCGTTTCCGAACGCATGCGCGAGCGCACGGCGCGCGAGTGGCTGGCACTGCTGGAGCCCGCCGGCGTGCCGTGCGGTCCGATCAACGACCTCGCCCAGGTCTTCGCCGATCCGCAGGTGCGCCATCGCGGCATGGAGGTGCGCGTACCGCACCCCGCGGCGGGCGTGGTGCGCCTCGTCGCCAATCCGATCAGGTTCTCCGCCACGCCGGTCAGGTACGAGACGCCGCCACCGCTTCTCGGCCAGCATACGCACGAGGTTCTCGTCGAAGTGCTGGGGCTCGCGCAGGAGGACATCCAACGACTCGAGAAGGAAGGCATCCTCTGATGGACGGCATCGAGCAGCTGCGCGAAGACGTGGCCACCGCGAACCGCATCCTCGAGCGCGTGGGCCTCTCGCACGCATTCGGCCACGCGAGTTCGCGCATTCCGGGGACCAACACGTTCCTGATTCCGACGCGGCGCAGCCCCGGGCTCGCCGAAGCGGGCGAGTTGCTGGTGATCGACACCGAGGGCCGCATCGTCTCGGGAGAGGGCGAGCCCAACAGCGAGTTCTGGATCCACGCGCGCATGTATGCCGCACGCGAGGATGTCGGCGGCGTGGTCCACGCGCATCCGCCCGCGTGCGTGTGCCTCACCGGCATCGGCGAGCCGCATCGCGTCGTGCACAACCAGGGCGCGATCTTCGCCTCGGGCGTGCCCGAATACACGCGCGCCGGCCTCATCCGCACGCGTGAGCTGGGCGATCTCCTCGCACACGTGATCGGCGCGGGGTGCGCCGCGATGATGCGGGGCCACGGCATCACCACCGCGTTCGCCGACGTGCGCACGGCGACCGTGGCGGCGTGCTACCTGGAGGAGAGTGCCGCGCTGCAGCTGCGCATGCTGTCGGCGGCGGGTGGCGACGCCTCGCGGCTGCGCGTCTTCGGGGCCGACGAATCGGGGCCGCTCGCCGACCAGATCGCCGGCGGCGTGGCCCGCCGCGCCTGGGAGTATTTCGCCGCCGCGGCGGCGCGCAACCCCCTCGGTTCGGGGCAAAAATAGGCTGTTTCCTCAACGGTTTGTTGGGTAGACTTCGGGGAAACCCTGAGAGGGACGAATCCAGTCCCCGCATGGGCCTCGAGGAGACTGCGTGAAGCCGACGGACACGAGCGCGCCGGAGTACTTCCACAAGGTGGTGGACTGCCAATGGGCGTGCCCGGCGCACACACCCGTGCCCGAGTACATTCGCCTCATCGCGCAGGGCCGCTACGCCGACGCGTACATGGTGAACTGGAACTCGAACGTGTTCCCCGGAATCCTCGGGCGCACGTGCGACCGGCCCTGCGAGCCCGCCTGCCGTCGCGGGCGCGTCGAGGAAAACCAGGGCGAGAAACCCGAGCCCGTCGCGATCTGCCGCCTCAAGCGCGTCGCCGCCGATCACAAGGGCGACATCCGCGACCGGTTGCCGAAGAAGAGCACCGCGAAGAACGGCAAGCGCGTCGCGTGCATCGGCGCGGGACCGGCGTCCCTTACGGTGGCGCGCGACCTCGCGCCGCTCGGTTACCACGTGACGCTGTTCGATTCCGATCGCCTCGCCGGCGGCATGATCCGCTCGCAGATCCCGAAATTCCGCCTGCCCGAGAGCGTGATCGACGAGGAGGTGGGCTACATCCTCGGCCTCGGCGTCGATTTGCGCGCCGGCCAGCGCATCGATTCGATGAAGCGGCTCCTCATGCAGGGGTTCGACGCCGTGTTCGTGGGCTCGGGCGCGCCGCGCGGGCGCGATCTCGACATTCCGGGACGCCGCGAGGCCGCGGCCAACATCCACATCGGCATCGACTGGCTCTCGTCGGTGGCGTTCGGCCACGTGACCCGCATCGGCAAGCGCGTGATCGTGCTCGGCGGCGGCAACACGGCGATGGACTGCTGCCGCTCCTCGCGCCGCCTCGGCGGCGACGACGTGAAAGTCATCGTGCGCTCCGGCTTCGACGAGATGAAGGCGAGCCCCTGGGAGAAGGAAGACGCGATGCACGAAGGCATCCCGATCCTGAACTTCCTCGTGCCCAAGGCGTTCCTGCACGACGGACCGAAGCTCACCGGCATGGTGTTCGGACATGCCGGTGCTCGACCCGGTCACGCTGCAGTCGTCGCGCCAGGACGTCTTCTTCGGCGGCGACGCGGCGCTCGGACCGAAGAACATCATCTGGGCGGTCGCCCACGGCCACGACGCGGCGATCTCCATCGACCGCCTGTGCCACGGCGAGGACGTGCACGAGCGCCTGCCGCCGCAGGTGAACCTGCATTCCCAGAAGATGGGAATCCACGAGTGGAGCTACGACAACCAGGTGGCGCCGGACCCGCGCTTCAAGGTGCCGCTCAAGGAGCTCACCATCGCCCTGCGCGACATCCGCCAGGAAGTCGAGCTCGGCTTCGATCCCGAGATGGCCTGGAAGGAAGCGCAGCGCTGCCTCAACTGCGACGTGCAGACCGTGTTCGCCACCAAGCTTTGCATCGAGTGCGACGCGTGCGTCGACATCTGCCCGGTCGACTGCATCACCTTCACGAGGAACGGCGAGGAGCCGGACTTGCGCCAACGCCTCAATGCGCCGGCGAAGAACGCCACGCAGGCGCTCTACGTGTCCGCGGCGCTACGCACCGAGCGCGTGATGGTGAAGGACGAGGACGTGTGCCTGCATTGCGGCCTGTGCGCCGAGCGCT
>WNFI01652489.1_pt1 | contig 12694 bp, 14 predicted proteins | sample 5400471 | NCBI WGS metagenome assembly WNFI01 (sample SAMN13153348, study PRJNA577476) | soil metagenome | isolation source: 100 cm saprolite on Douglas fir-dominated hillslope | place: USA:California | collected 2013-09-17
TTCTAGGAATGGTGGCGCTGATTGCCGGCTATATCCCGGCGGCTCGCGCCGCCCGAGTCAACCCGACGCAGGCGCTGAGGCATGAATAGAACTCAGTTGGTTTCAAAACGGCTTTCGTCCAGAATTCAAAGCGCAATACCACTCAGCCCGCTCAACGGGTAAATGGAGATCAAGCGGGCGCCTCAGGCTTCCTTAGCTGGCGCGCGCAGCGGCTGACATCTGGGAATCCTTCTCGATGTATACGGACTGGCTGGGATCGGTGGGTTTATGCCGTACCAGGATCTTCTTGTGGGTCCACTGGTCCCCGGTATCGCGAGCCCTGCCCTCAGTACCTTGCCAGTATTGATTAAACTGGCCGGAATAAGATTCCCCGTTGACCGAATAGGAGTAGTAAAGAACCGTAGTGAATCCTTGATGCCGCGAGAGCTCTATCTCGTAATTCTCCACGATTGCAGGGACCACTGGCCAGCCGGCTGAGCGCCGTTCGCGAAAATATTCCTCCCCACGAGGATGCCACCACCATACTAGCCAAAAGATAAAAACGGCAAAAATTCCAAGTGCCACTAAAATGAGTACACCGATCGTATCCATAGATGGAAAAGTTTAAAACATAACCCTGTCCTCGCAAAAACTTTGTCTTGCACATCTCATGTTGTAAAAGCGAACAAAATACGATATACTGACAACCTAAACCCGGTCGTCCAGGCGGCGGGACGAAGATCTTTGACAAAAATAACGATCAGCAATCGCCGTCCACTCGACCCTCCGATTCCCTATTAACTAAAGAGTACAATCCGCGAAATGGAAGATTAAGCGGTACGCCGGAAAAGCCCTTGATGTTCGTTTTTCAACTGGGATATCCCCGTGGGATGTTTTGACTTAAACACTTTGTTTATTGGGATACCCCCTCCCCTGGGGGAGGGGTGGTCTAAGGTTTACCACAAAGGAATCACCGATCACCGATCACCAGGTGATCAGTGGGCGATGCGGGACAGCCAACCTCCGGCTGTGCAAGGTTCCTCTCATTTCGGCCAAACCAGCAAAGCCGTCCGCACGACCCGTTCCAGTTCGGCACGGCTGGCACCGCCGGATGCCTGGACTGCCATTCCCTGTATGACCGTCGCGAAGTAGCGGGCGAGATCGGCAGGATTGGAACCAGACGGTAAGTCGCCTTCTGATTTTGCCTGTTTGAGTCGCTGGTAGATTGCAGCTTCGCCTTGCTCCCGGCGCAAGATGAGTTCCTTGCGAATGGCGCTCGCAGTGTCGCCGCAAGCCAAAGCGCCGTGTACGGTAAGACACCCTGGAGTTGATGGACAGGTCTGCAAGTCAGCGGCGCCGCGCAGCAGCCGCTCGATTGCGACCCGCGCGCTCGTTTCTTTCAACGCTTCAAATACGTAAGCCGCCGGCCCCTCAAAATAACGGTCAAGCGCTTTGCGGAAAAGGTTTTCCTTATCACCAAAGGCGGCATAGAGGCTGGGCCGGTTGATGCCCATGGCCTTGGTCAGCTCGGACAGAGAAGCGCCTTCGTAGCCCTTGCGCCAAAACACCTGCAAGGCGCGGTCTAGGGCACGGTCCATGTCAAAAGACCGCGGGCGTCCCAAGGGACGGGCAGGCCTCGCCGTCTTTTTCCTGTTCCTTCTCTTTTCCATATCCTTATGATGCAGCACTTTTATACCTCTTGGTAAATAATTGTTGAAACCTTCTTTCCTGCGCCACATCTATACTGTTCGGTACATAATTGCTTTTCCGCAGGAGAGATATCATCATGTCCAAGAAACTTACAGGCAAGGTCTCGCTGGTTACGGGCGCTTCCAAAGGGATCGGCGCTTCTATCGCCAAGTATCTGGCGGCCGAAGGCGCCTCGGTTGTTGTGAACTACGCTTCCAGCAAAGAAGGCGCGGACCGCGTCGTTTCGGAAATTACAGCCAATGGCGGAAAGGCCATTGCCGTGCAAGCCAATGTCGCAAAAAAGAACGAGATCGAGCGCCTCTTTGCCGACGCGAAGAAAGCATTCGGTACACTCGATATCCTGGTCAACAATGCCGGCATCTACGAGTTCTCGCCGATTGAAGGCGTTACGGAGGAGCATTTTCACAAACACTTTGACCTGAACGTCCTCGGTTTGGTCCTGGCGTCGAAGGAAGCCGCAAAGTACTTCGGTCCCGCGGGCGGCAGCATTATCAATATCAGTTCGGCGGCCAGCTCGTTCACACCGCCCAATACGGCGGTCTACACGGCCACCAAAGGCGCCGTGGACGCCGTGACCAAGACTCTGGCCAAAGAACTGGGACCGCGCAAGATCCGCGTGAACGCAATCAATCCCGGCATGGTTGAGACGGAAGGTGTGCTCGCTGGAGGATTTTCAACAGGCGAATTTCGCCAACAGCTTGAAGCACTCACGCCGCTGGGACGCATCGGCCAGGTGGAGGATGTTGCTCCAGCCGCCGTCTTTTTCGCTTCCTCAGACTCGGCGTGGATCACCGGCGAGACGTTACTGGTCGCCGGCGGCCTTCGCTAAGGGCTTTTACTAAGAATATGTACAGGCTGTGGCTGCACAACGAGAGTCGTGTGGCCCAGCCGCCCTCGGCTGGGTGGGGTTTTACAAAAATATCTGGAAGCTGGGAAACACTGGCGAGGGTCCCCAGCGCGACACGACGGCGCCCTCTTCTATTTCCCATTCTGTCGATGATAAAACCGAGAGAGTAGCCGCTTGAAAAAACCCGGCTGTCGCGGCGCCGGTTCCTGGACAATCGGATAAGGCCCAATCACCATAATTGAATCTTTCTGAAACCCGTCTACGAAGAATGGAGCCGCAGTGAATTCCTCACAGGTAAGATTGTCGTCGATATAGCATGGGTCTTTAAGAGCGACCTCAATCTCCGCCGCCTGGTCCGGCTCCACGGAAAAAAAACTTTGGAATTCTGCGAGAGGCGCACCCGAAGCAGAAATTGAAAATACATACGAACCTGCAGCCATCCGCGGAAGCCGTAGTACACCATCCTGATTTGTGTTCCCACTCGCGATCGCGCGTCCACTTTCCTCCCGGACCGTAATGTGCGCGTTGGCGATTGTGACGCCATGTAGATCGATCACCCGAAGCACAACTCCCGTCTCTCCGTGCTCAACTGCGTTCAATGGATTGGGTTTGTGCTCGGTGGGCGTCTGCGCAAATAGACTCACGCTAACAGTGAATCCGGCGAAGCAGGATATGATGCGGATATTGTTCAAGATGGTCCTCCCGAGAAGAAGAACGCGACGGCACAGAGGTTTTTGCGGGAAAAAATTTTCATTCTCTTCTTAGACTCGTCGACCAACCTCAGCCCTCATGGTCGTGGAGTAGCGGCTGCCCCTCCCGAAGGTTGCGCCGCAGGAGCGGGTTGAGTCGCGCCCGGCGTTGGCGTCGGCTCAGGCTTGGGAGGCATGTCAGCCTTGCTAAACCGAGGCAGCATTTCGTCGCGCATGGCAAGTTCGTAGATCGCAGCGGCAACCACGATGGCTGACTTCTTGGCGTCCTCCTCGATGATCCTTTCGTAGGTATCAAGGTTGGTGTGCCATGTGTCCGTGAAGTACTCGATCGGGTCCTGTCCCAGGCCGATGCCGGGGAGTCCGGCTTGCGAAAAGGAACTGCTGTCCGTACCGCCGGATCGGCGGTTCTTGGTGGGAATGGCTCCCATAACGCCTAGATCGGAGAACGGCAGTAGGATCTGGCGCAGGATATCGGCGTCTTCCGGCGGACCAAAAACTCCAGCGCCGCGAACGCGGCCTGTTCCGGAATCCACGTTGAAGTATCCGTCAAATTTGGCAAATTCAGGCTTGGGATCTTCCGCCGCGCCAAAATGTTCTTTCACGTAGGCCTGTGAGCCCAGGAGCCCTTCTTCTTCTCCGCTCCACAGCGCGACTCGGATGGTGCGCCGCGGCTTCACTCCCAACGATTTCAAAATGCGCGCAGCCTCCATCATGACCGCACAGCCGATGGCGTTATCCGTCGCGCCCGTGGCCGAGTGCCAGGAGTCCAGATGTCCGCCCAGCATGATCACTTCGTCTTTCTTGTCCGAGCCGGGAATCTCGGCGATCGTGTTGTAAGACGTCTTCCCTTCCGGATAAACGCGGTTGGTGATGTTGAACTCCAATTCAACGGCGGAGCCATCGGCCAGAATCCGGGAGATGCGTCCGTAATCCTCATTGCGCAAGACCACGGTGGGTACAACCTTGGTCACGTCATACGTGCGGTTCTGAAAAGCGCGTATACGGCCATTACCCATGCGGGCGTCGTTGGCTCTAATCAATGCGCCGTTTGTCAGCAGAAACTTGTCGATCTGCTCATTAATTTGGACGCCTGTCAGCACACCCGGCTCCGGCGGGGTCTGCCCTTGGCCTTGTCCCTGGCGTGGACCAAACTGTCCGGCATTCGGGTTCTTGGGGTCATAACGTTCGCTCGCAGCTTTGTCTTCCATGCGGCGCGCGGGAACGTCAATCACCACCGGGACAACCTCAGGTTTTCCCACCAGCACAATATGTTTCTTGACTTTGTCTTTGATCGAATCCAGATATGCCGTGAGCTGTTCCTGCTTCGGCTTCTCCGGTGGAACCAACAAAAAAACCTCAGCCTTGACCGTACCCTTGGTGCTAGGCGTCCAGGCCAGGACTTTGAACGTGAGTTGGTCCTTGATCGGCGCGATGATGTAGCCGCTGGCACGCTCGTTCATCCATCCCGGATGGCCGAAGTCCCAGGGCTCAAGATGGGCATTCTCCATTCCCCACGTCTGCATCTGGTGGCTGGCCCACTCGGCGGCGGCTTTGTGATTGGGCGATCCGGTCAGCCGCGGACCGTATACGTCCGTCAGGAAATGCATGGTGTGCATGATCTGCGAATGATCGGTCTCTTCCTGGCGGATTTTCTTGTTAATGTCAGCATCGGCGGATTGGGCGGGCGCGGGGACTTGCATCAGCAAAAAGCCCAGCGGCAGGACGAAACGGCAGTTCAGCTTCAGCATTCAGGGTTCTCCAGAGTCGGATTAAAGATAATCTGTGGACGCGAAAAAGAAAATCATTTCTTTTCGATGGCCTGCGCGATTGCAGCCCACCGCAGTTACCGTACCCAACTATAGAACTGGTTGGGGACGATCCAGTTTGCATCTGTCATTTTGAGCGCAGCGCCTCATGAGAGCTGTCTATGACAGCGCTGATGGGCGCGTAGCCGAAAAATCCCGACGTTGCTTCCTTTACCATACTGCTTCAGGGAGTTCCTCCGACGCCTGTTTGGAGCAAACGCCTTGAATCTGCATTTATACCGCAAGCATTCTCGGGATGTTTCGACTCCGCGCTACAGAACACTGTCGTACAAACATACTTCATGCGCTCCGCTCAACATGACAGTGTTACGGACATCCTAGCTTTCTCTCACCCAACAGAACTTATGTTTGACGCACCGCGTCCGGCGTCTCATAATAAAGAGTTTGCCATTGTAAGCAGATTTCATTAGGAGCGCACAGGCTGTATGGCTAGCGTTGTTTCTCCCGTTGCACGCGGCGTGCCTCCCATACGTGCCGGACAAGGCTACTCGTTCCTGTTGCGCCGTCTTCATTCTCTGAGCGGCATCGTTCCTGTGGGTGCGTTTCTGGTGGAGCATTTTATCTCCAACGCCTTCGCCACCAACGGACCGCGCGCCTATGGCGACCAAGTGAAATTTCTTACTGGACTTCCCTTTGTCCCAGTGCTGGAGACGGTTGGAATTTACATTCCGCTCCTATACCACGCGCTGTATGGCTTTTATATATGGTTCCGCGGACAGTCCAACGTAAGCGACTACCCATGGGCCGGCAACTTCATGTATTCCGCGCAGCGCTGGACCGGAGCCGTTGCTTTTGTTTACATCGTCTGGCACACCTACACCATGCGCTTCACCGGAATCCATCTCCTGACCAATTCGCAGGCGGCGTTCAGCAAGGTACAGGCAGAACTCCACCATCCCTGGGCGCTGGCCTTTTATGTGATCGGGATCATCGCGGCGTCGTGGCACTTCTCCTACGGTCTCTACCTGTTCGCCGCCAAGTGGGGACTGACAGTGAGCGATAAATCGCGCAAGACCTTCGGCATGGTCTGCACCGGGATTGCAATAACGTTTATAGCGATAGGCCTGGCAACAGCATCGGCGTTCTTCCGCCCGGAGTGGCGGAACACATCGGAAAAGCTGCCGCCGGCCCAGCAGACGATGGAGAGAGCAACCAGATGAGAGACTTAACCACAAAAGACACGAAGTGACACATAAGGATGCCTCGGGTTATTCCAATTTCCTTCGTGATCCTTCGTGTCCTTTGTGGTTAGAAAAGGGTTGAATGGCAACAACATCAAGGATCATCGTGGTTGGCGGCGGCCTTGCGGGCCTCGCCGCGGTCATCAAGATCGCCGAAGCGGGCGGCAACGTTGACTTATTCTCCATCGTACCGGTCAAGCGTTCTCACTCCGTTTGCGCGCAAGGTGGTATCAATGCCGCCAAAAACCTGAAAGGCGAAGGCGACACCACGTGGCAACACTTTGACGACACCATCTATGGCGGCGACTTCCTGGCCAACCAGACGCCGGTCAAAGCTATGTGTGAGGCAGCGCCGGCGATCATCGATCTCCTGGACCGCCTGGGCGTCACCTTTAACCGTACGCCGGAAGGCCTACTGGATTTCCGGCGCTTCGGGGGCACACTCTACCATCGCACCGCTTTTGCCGGCGCCACCACTGGCCAACAACTTCTCTACGCGCTGGATGAACAGGTACGCCGTTACGAATCCGAAGGCCGCGTCACCAAGTACGAGCACTGGGAGTTCCTGAGCGCGGTGCTGGATGGCAGTCGCGTGTGCCGGGGTATATGCGCGATGGACCTGCGCAGCATGGAAGTACGCACCTTCCCTGCCGATGCGCTCATCGTCGCCACCGGCGGCATCGGCGCCATCTTCGGCAAGTCCACCAACTCGGTGGTCTGCACCGGCTCGGCGCAGTCGGCGCTCTACCAGCAGGGCTGCTATTACGCCAATGGCGAGTTCATCCAGGTGCATCCCACGTCGATTCCGGGCGAAGACAAGCTGCGGTTGATGTCGGAGTCGGCGCGCGGTGAAGGTGGCCGGGTCTGGGTGCCGAAAACCAAAGGCGACAAGCGCGACTGGAGGAGCATTCCCGCGTCCGAGAGATTTTATTTTCTGGAAGAGTGGTATCCCAAATACGGCAACCTCGTCCCGCGTGACGTGGCCACACGCGCTATTCACAAGGTAGTCTACGAAAACGATCTCGGCATCGACGGCCAGCCGATGGTCTACCTTGACCTCACGCACATTGACCGGGCCACGCTCGACCGCAAGCTGGAAGGCATCCTGGAGATTTACGAGAAGTTTGTGGGCGACGATCCCCGTGAAGTTCCCATGAAGATCTTCCCCGGAATGCATTACACCATGGGCGGACTCTGGGTGGACCTGAAGCAAGCCACCAACCTCAAAGGCATCTTTGCCGCCGGCGAGTGCGAATATGGCTACCACGGCGCCAATCGCCTGGGCGCGAATTCGCTGCTCTCCTGCATCTATGGCGGATTTGTGGCCGGCCCCGAAGCGATGAAATACGCCAAGAACAACGCTAAGCCGACGGACGGCGTGACCAGCACCGTTTTTGACATGGAGAAAAAGCGCCAGGAGGAGATCAACGCGCGACTGATGAACGCCAGCGGCACGGAGAATCCGTTCCGCATATGGCGCGAGCTAGGCGAGTTGATGACCAGGAACTGCACCGTCCTGCGTTACAACAAGGCGCTACAGGCAACGGACAATAAGCTGGTTGAGCTGCTCGATCGTTTCAACCGCATCAACCTGAGTGACAAGAGCCAGTGGGCCAACACGTCATTTGCGTTTACGCGCCAGCTTTACAACATGCTCCAGCTTTCACGCGTAATCGCACAGGGCGCGGCCATGAGAGATGAATCACGCGGCGCGCACTACAAACCAGATTTTCCGGAACGCGATGATAAGAACTGGCTGAAGACCACCAAAGCATACTTCGCCCCGGACGCGGACGAGCCCAAGTTTGAATTTGAGCCGGTAGATATTTCCCTGCTTCCGCCCAGGCCTCGCCGGTACGATATGGCAAAATAAGAAATTTAACCACGAAGGAACACGAAGGATTTGCAATTGGGTAATTTGCTGGTTGAGCAGATTGGAGCTCGTAAATGCGAAGATTCATCAACTGCAAAATCACAGCGTGCAGAACGGTCAGGCATAATTTCCTTTGTGTTCCTTCGTGCCCTTTGTGGTTAGAAGAGGTTTAATGGAACAACCACAGCGCAACGCGTCCCCGGGTTTCTACAAAAATGCAGCCATCGTGTTTTATGTGATTGGTGGCGGCCTGATATTTGCGGCGATTGCGCGCCGTGATTGGGTCTATGGCGCTTTTGGCGGCATCACTCTTTTGAACGCGCTCATGACCACGATGAAGTTCCGTTCCATGCGAGAGACAGGAAAGTAATGGCCAAAAAAGTCATCCTCAAAATCAAACGCCAAGAGAATCCCCAGGCAAAGTCGCGCTGGGAGGAGTTTGAACTTACCTGGAAGCAGGGAATGAACGTGATCTCCGCCATGATGGAAATGGCCAGGAACCCGGTCACCCGTGATGGCAAACCGACCACGCCGATCGCGTATGACCAGCCCATACGGGTTGAGCCTTTCAGCAAGTTCCCTATCGTGCGCGATCTGACGGTGGACCGCAGCGTGATTTTTGAGAACTTGAAGCGCGTTAAGGCATGGGTCCCGGTCGACGGCACGTACGACCTTGGCTCCGGACCGCGCATGTACCCCACAGAGCAGGAGGAAGCGTATCCCATCTCACGCTGCATCTCCTGCTGCTGCTGCATGGAGGCATGCCCCCAGTTCAACGAGCAAACCGGTTTTGTGGGCGCGGCGACGATTGCGCAAGTCCGGCTGTTCAACCAACATCCCACGGGTAAGGCGCTCAAGCACGAGCGGCTTCAGGCGCTGATGGGCGATGGCGGAATTCAGGAATGCGGATTTGCCCAGAACTGCGTGGAGGTCTGCCCCAAAGACATCCCCTTGACCAAGGCCATTGCAGACACGGGCCGAGAAGTGATGAAGCAGGCGTTGAAAGATTTCTTCCGCGGCTAGTTACGGCGCTCCGGCATACTCTTTTTCAAGTCCTGCCCCAGAGTCCGCGAATGCTCTTCCATTATTACCAGGAAGGCTTTCTTGACCTGATCATAGAATCCTTTAAGCGGCTGTGAGTTGAGTTCGCCAGCGTACTGCTGAAGTTCCGGCCGGGTAACGCCATGGTAGGTAACAAGAAATGAAAGTTCCATGGAGTTCTGCATCTGGGTTTTGATCTCATTGCGGTGTTCCTGAATCTGCGCGATGACTTCCGGCGGAGCGGCGACGCCCGTCAGCATCCCACGCAGCACCGCCATGGAAGAATCGGTGGCAAAACTGCTGGCTCCGGCGCTAGCATCCAGGGCGTCAAGGGCCGCAAGGCGCTCATCCGTGGCCGGTGCGGTCTGGGCGATGTTCACGTATCTTTTCAGCTTCGCCTGGCCCTCAGGCGTTGTGGCCGCGGCTTCCAGCGATAACATGCGCGCGACAAATGGCGTCTGCATTTTCTGCACCGTCTGGCTCATCTGCTCCGGATTGCAGCCCGCTGCCACGCTGGACTCCAGTTCTTTCCGCAAGATTTCGGCATTGAAATTTTTTCCCAGGAGCGGCTTGAAGATTTCCATGAACTCTTCCGAGCCTTCCCTGCCCGCGCCCATTTGCTGTAAAAACTGCTCTGAGCTCATCATCTGCGTCATCTGATCGACCGCTTGAGTGAATCCGCTCAGCTCTAGCGCCTGGTGGGTTAAAGACACGCACTCCGGAGTCTGCGCGGATGCCAGCCCGCAAGTGATAAGAAGCAGCAAAACAACGGCTAAATGTTTCATAGGCAAGACCTTCCCCAAGGCATGGATTGGGCAAGCGTAAAGCAAGCCGTACCCGGCAGCAACGTGACTTAAGTCTAGAGCCGTTCAGATTGGCCCTGGAACAGTGCCGTAAAGACGAGGGCATGCCTCATCTTTTACCATTAGGGCCTGTAAACCGGGTGGTGCGTTGAGATGAAAATCCATCGGGTGAGATGAAAGAAGAGTGGTGCGGAAAAACAGATGGAGTCCATGCGATCCAGAATGCCGCCGTGCCCTTCAATGGTGGCGCCGAAGTCCTTGATGCCGCGGTCGCGCTTGATGGCGGACATGGTCAAGCCGCCGGCAAATCCCATCAACGCGATCGCCAGAGACATTTCCATTGCTTGAAGCGGCGAGAATGGCGTCATCCACCATAGTCCTGTCCCCAGGGCGACTGCGGAAGCGATGCCGCCCAGAAATCCCTCCCAGGTTTTGTTGGGAGAGATGGTGGGCGCAATTTTCCTCTTGCCCAGCAACTTTCCCCATATGTACTGGAAAACATCGCTGAGCTGCACCACGATCACCAGAAACAACAAGAGCTTGGCGTCTTGCCGCTGATAGCCCGGAATGTTCAAGGTCAGTAGCGCGGGCGCGTAGCTGATGCAGTAGACGCAGATCATCAATCCCCATTGAATCCTGGCCGCGCGATCAAGGAACCCAGCGGTCTCACGCGCCAGCACCAGGCGAATCGGCACAAACAGGAAGGCATACACCGGAATCAAAATCACAGCGACTCCGTACCAGCCTATGTACCAAAACCAGTACTGCAACGGCGTGAACACGAAGAACGCCCAGAACAACGTGCGGTGGTCCGCGCGCACCGTGTCGATCAAGGTCACGTACTCCCGCAGCGCCAGCACAGAGACAAGGGCAAAGAGCACCATGGAACCGGCTGGGCCAATCAGGAACGAGATAGAAAAAATCCCGATCATAATCCACCAGGCACGGATGCGCGCATTCAGGTTCTCAACGGTAGTCTTTCCACCTTCGGACTTGGCAGTGCGGGCGAGAACAAACCCAATCAGGCTGGCCACGAACAGCCCGCCTACCACTCCGTTCAAGACCAAGAACATCTGATGGTCGAGTTTGAAGTTCATGCTTCCCTCAATGCGCAGACGGCCGTATGCGCCTTTCCCAAAAATGATTCTTTCGTCTCATCGGCATTCAACTGCAAGGGCGCGCCAAAAGCAACCCGGCTGATCACCGGGACAGGCAGGAACTCTCCCTTGGGGAGAATCCGGTTCAGATTGGCCAAATACACTGGGACAAATTGGACATCCTGCCTCTTCAACCACAAGTAATATATGCCGCTCTTGAACGGAGCAACTTCCAGTCCGTTGCCGCGTGTCCCTTCAGGAAAAACAATGAGTGAGTTCTCTGTGCCCAAAGCATCAAGAAGGACCTCAAGCGTGTCGCGCGCGGCCGCTGCACGGTCTGTCTCACCCGTTTTGGCGCTGCGTTCAACCAGAACCGCATGGAAGGCGTTGACCGCAAGTCTTTTTCGCAGCCCGGAATTCCAATAATCTTTGGCGGCCACAGGACGGGTCAGTGTCCGAAGCTTTCGCGGCAGCACGGACCAGAGCACAACGAAATCCAGATGGCTGGTGTGATTGGCAAAATACACGCGCTGGCCCGGCTCGGTCGCGCAATCCACCCATCGCACAGATGGGCCGGCCAGAGTGCGGGCGCAAGCAGCAATCGCACTTGCCAGCACTGCGCGGCTCAACGGGCTTCAAGCTCCCGCGCCACGCGCACGGTACGGCGAACAATCGTCACCGCACAGCCCAGGTTGATCACGATCAGAGCAACCCAGAGCACTGTCCCGTTCTTAACGAATCCAGTTTCAAAAAGTGAAAGCGCACAGGCAAGAGTGAGCGTGAACATGCGGTGCTGCTTGGCCATGGGGCCGATGAAACTCTGCTTCAGCCCGGAAGCTCCTCCCAGCATGCGAACGTATGCGGTGAAGATGGCCAGCGCAGCGGCGCTGTATCCAAGCTCCACGCCGAAGGACCAGCCGCGCACTGCGTAACCAGCGCAGACGAAAATTACGGCGTCGGCAACGCGGTCAGGAAGGTCGTTAAAGATTTCTCCGGACTTAGTTTGCCTCCCGCCTTCAATAGCAACCATGCCATCCAGCATGTTGCATAGAAGGCGTCCCTGAATGCCCGCCGCGGCCAGGACCAGCAAAAGTATTCGCTCGCGGCCAGCCGACACTCCAGAAAAATAAAACCCGGCGCCCGCTGCCAAAGCAAAAAACACACTGCTAATGGAAATAGCATTGGGAGAAACATGCCATCGGACAAGCAATTGCGCCAGAGCTTTGGCCCATCCAGCCTGACGCGTTTTCAAAGGTCTTCTGGCAGTTTCGGTTTCCATAGCGTGCCAAGTGAAAGTACTCTGTTATAACATTTGTGCCCAGGGCGCAAGAACTTTCTACTCCGGATTTGCGCCGTCTCGCAGGAGCGTTGGTGTGAGCAAAACAAGCTCGTGGCTGGTGAAGTCTCTTTTGATCGGCGCAGCTGTGGCGCTGGCTACGTTCGCCTTGTTCTATGGATTTTTCGCCATCCACAAAGAACTTGCTGTTCGACCAACCACAGCATACTGGCTGGGACTGCTGGCATTTCTTCTCAGCGCGGTTGTGTCCATGATTTATTTTCGTATGCGGGCCGAGCGCTGACGATGGAAGAGAAAAACCTAAGCGAACCGCCGGTCCCGCAGTTCACT
>WNFI01573418.1_pt1 | contig 12691 bp, 13 predicted proteins | sample 5400471 | NCBI WGS metagenome assembly WNFI01 (sample SAMN13153348, study PRJNA577476) | soil metagenome | isolation source: 100 cm saprolite on Douglas fir-dominated hillslope | place: USA:California | collected 2013-09-17
CTTGGCATGCAGCATGAGGTATGATAGGTTGGTGTGTTTGGGGTTGGTAGTGAAGGATTTGGTGGGTAATGCGATGTAAGTCTCCTTAGGAAGTACAACTACGAGGTTGTGTGTAGTACGCTCATCTTCCTGTGCAGTCTGCAGAGTTCGGAGGAAATCATTCAATGAGATAATTGACCTAAGGGCGAGTTTTTTGGCATTCCTGGCTGCTTTGAGTCCTCTGATGCCTTTTTATTACAGGCACTGCATATAGCCTGCCTTGTCGGCTCAGTAGTGCTACCTTGCAGGTGAGGGGATGAAGTTATGATACGGAAGTGCTCAAGTGTCTTAGACTGATGACACTTTAGGCAGGGCTTAAGCTTGACATTCTCTGGCATGCTAGCCACCGCGCAAGCGCAGAGGGGTATCACGGGGGCAATTACAAATAATGGATGTATTTTCAGAATTTATTATGGAAAATGAAGATGGGGGTCCGAATAATAATTATCGGCATTAGCCGGTTCGAAACGTCTCACGCTGCCCCAGGTGGCACAGGTGAACACAAGGACCGACTTTGCTGATGCATGCATAGCCACAAGAATGCGCATCTCTCCCCCGACATCTTCATGTGACCAACCTGTAGGAAGATCGGGGACCGCACTTAGCGTAGATCACGCACACGGTATATAAATTTGATTCATCATCAGAATCAGAATCACTCTCTGTGCTGAAGCGCTTCTAGCCTTCTACCGTTCGACTCATGCTTGGACTCTTGGATATGTAACACCTTCGGCTTTTTTTATTCTTCGGCACAGTCCCAGCCACCCAGGCAGCAACAGGAGATCGGCTTGCTCCGCGCTTGCTCCCCTCGATTTTGTCGTGTGTGGCGTGGAAGGGACCGAAGGGTTTGCTTCTTGCTATCTCCTTCTCGAAAATTCAATGAAGTCTTCGGGCAGTTGGGAGCAGTAAGAATGCACTGGCGCTTCGAGGTGGTGCAATGGAAGTTGGATTTACCGAGTACATGGGACATCCTGATGAGTAAATCAATACCACAAATCTAACCCAAAAGATTGATACTCGACTGGAAATCTGTAAATTCAAATTAATTCCCGTACCAGGTGGAGCCAATATCGGATCCTACCTTTCCTATACAGGGAGAAAAATCAGGCCATCCAGCCATCTTTCATGCAGGATCTACTAGCACCACCCCGACTAATTGGGACCCCTCGTTATATTAACGTAAGTCGTACGTTGCTATGAGAACTTGGAGCCCCTAGCGAGGCTCTATACCAAACAATGCCATTCGAGATGGACAGTTGATTGCAACATTCCCTGGTGGCTGGGGTTCATCTCGCTTAGTGCCTACACTTCCTGCAGGCATAGCATTCAATACAGGGATCCTTCTCAAGAGGACGCGGGGGACCTGACCTACCGTTACCAGGATAAATTCTCTCGATCATGCGTATTGAATGTTGAGTCCCAATTCAATCCATTAACAGGAACGGCATTTATCTTTTACTGAACCCTATCCAGCATCACCGGGGCAGGCTGTGGGTATGACCGCCGTGGGATTCACGAGGATAGTGGCATGATGTATGACCATTCCTTGCCTTGGTCGCCGAGGCAGTTGGGATAGGACCTATGAGACCGTTTGTCTCCAGTTATCCAATCATATGGTAACAACGGGATGTGTAAGCCTGACGTTCAGACCGCTATTGACGTCCACGGACGATGGATGACACTTGAGGCTTCCGCTATTACAAACGCTGTCGCCAAAACGGTGGTAGAACCCGAATTGCAAAGCCTATTTCTTTCCTGGATAAGGCACGGATATTTACGCTGGAGCGTGCCGCTCCAGCGCCTAAATCTCACGCTCAGGAACCGTCGTGTGGACGCAACAGGAGTTGGCGAAGTTCGTTCTCCGAAACGGAAAATCTTTTGCAAATATGAGGGCAATTGTATAGCAGGGTTGAGTCCCCAATCGTGAGGATTGGAAATTCTGGATTACTGTGCTCTCCTGTTGCGTTACAGTGCGTTACGTGGAGAACCAAGATTCTTTTCAGGTCAAGTGATGCTCAGGTCGCGAAGGTTGGCATATTGCTTGTTTCGTCCTTTGAGCTGACCAGCGGTCAGCGTGCATTCGAAATGGCCGTGTCTCCGCTGGTGACTCAATGGCTCGCAAAATCCCCTGTTCAGATGTTCATGTAGTGATAGCTCATATGATTCTTAGGGCGGCAGCTAACATGATCACAATTCCCTTTCATGTTTATCAGACCTCTTGACTGTGTCTTGAGTATATGCTCCTCCCTCGTAGCTCGGGTGTAAGCCACCCATCATGTACGAGGAAGGCAGAGGGGGGTTGACGCAAGCCTGTCAGGGTTCACTCTGCATGAATACCTCAGGACTTCAGCCCTTTTTGGGAATTGCCAGCAACCTTAGGTCCAATGCGAGCGTTCCTGACCAGATGGACTGGTTTGGCTGCACTTGCCACTAACACCTACTCTTTTCGCTTACCCGGCCAGGTTGATATGGGCGGTTACCGCGTGCTCCATGTGCATGTGGGCAAGGGTGAAATGTTGACTGGTATTCTGACTTCTTAATTAAGGATTGATGCGCCTCTCTTGGACCAATAATGGCCGGCCGATTTGTTCGAGTGACATACCCAATACCATGCTTTTATGGACGTATATACCAGCTGCCGTCATATCGCAGATCTAACGGAGTGACGACCCTGGAACAAAGATTCATGTCCTGGCGCTAGATCAAGTTTGGCCCTGTTCGTTGACTTCAAAGTTGACAGCACTGCGGTTCAATTTCAAAAGGACGGAGACCCCTCGACCGCCGACCCACTTGGCTAAGCCTGAGAATTTCACGTCGCTCAATGCAAATGTTCTTTTTCGAACAAGATGTAATTTCACACTGGAACCGATACTATACAGGCTGATCAGTGTCCAGCTGCAGAACGCAATGCCCTAACATTTGCCCTGGGACAATGAGGTATATTCTCCGTTCTCTCACCAACGTTACCTGTACTCAGTGATATGTCCTGGTTTGGTATAAATGCGCATCCGGAATCAAAAAGTCGTGCGAGAGAAGAGGCCGACCACGCCTGTGAGGCGCGGCGCTTGGGAACCTGTCTTTCTGTTATGAAATGACCAAAATCTTCGTCCTCTCCCATATTTACCAGCCCTCGGCTTTACGACGCGCGACCATTTCGGCCGTGAAGTTTGATCCTCGGAAGGCCCGGAAATGGAAAGAGAAACCAAAATATCCTTGTCTCAAGTGGAGATTAGGATGTGGGGCGTGGTCGAGATGTGATAGTAAATCACATTCCCAACATTGATGAACGCTATAGGAATGCAATTGAAAAGAGAAGTGAACAGGTGGGGGGTAGAGTGATGCGCGCGCAAACTCCATGAAGCTACATCATGCCCACATACGAGATACGGTAAGTTTCAGCGGGAGAGCACCAGTCAGTCCATCCATCCTTGGTATTCACCAAGGCCAAACGCGCGCGAGGCGTACGTGCGCACAGATCTGAAACGCGGTTCAACGGGTATGGCAGGATAGAATGGATGAGTCCTTGCCGTCAGACGTTTACGACAATTACTATCTCTAAGTAACACAGATCTAAGTTAACATCTAGATATTCGGAATGATTTGGGGTTTGCCGGTGACAGGGTTGGGTCTGAAACGTACGATTGGTATCGATATGCTGAAAATGGCAACGTAGGAATAATCATTTCCTCAGCATGGCCTGAAATATGATATGCGGCACTCGGATAGCGCTCGAAAATATCCCGTGTAGGGAAGTGCTTTGGTCCGATAGAACTTCAAATCCCTTGCGTAGGCTGCGGATGGCAATGTAGGGTCCATCGAAGAATACTTCATGTGAGTGGTGTACGTCGTGATCTGCATCCATCACCTTCTCGTCGACGGTGGAGACGTCCAATAGAGCACGAGGCTGGTCCAGGTGCGAGTGATCTAGATCATGATACAAATTGCTGAGGTGGGGTCTCGGGGCATTTTTGAGAAGATCAAGGGTTGTCGGATCCAGATCAAATATGTATCGTAACCAAGACTCGAAAGGAAGCTGAAATGTCTTTGAGTGATGGATTGTTGAAGAATCAGTGGATGGAAAGAGGTCATGTAGAATGTTCGGATCGTCACGCTTGCGCAATGCGTCCATAAAGAGGGAACCAAAATCGGATTCATCCTCCGAATACACACGGGGGGAAGATACCGACGAGAAGAGAAACTCAGACGATGCACTGTGATAGTCAGTGCTGATCGCGCTGGGTAGGGCGCGCCGGGATAGAGGACGACGGCCCTGCAAGAGTGAAGATGGGTTGGAGCTCGATGACATGCCACCGCTCCATTCCCAATGCTCAACTTGATCGTCATCACTCCATTCAAATCCCGACTGGAGTTGAGCCAGTCTGTCGCTGGTCAGAGGCTCGGGAGCGCGCAGCCGCTGAGCATCGGAGCTGAGCTCGTCCCATGAGTCAGTCGGTGTACCTCCCGACGCAGGTGAACGAGCTTCAACGGAAGAAATAAGGGATGCTGGAATAGATGGTGTGGCTGATTTGCGTCGCAGGTGCTGCAAAGAAGGGCTGCTTGGATCAGACGGAGGGGAAGGGAATATGAGAATGGATTGTTCAAGGGGTGGGGGAGACGGCGGGTACGTTCCAAGATCCGAAGTAGTATTGTTCTCCCGTTGGGGCCGCCTTGGGTACTGATAGTATGTAGACATATAGTTATCGTTGCTTACCAGGATAAGCGCCGGCGATGAAGGCCTAAGTGACCTATCACAGTCACATAATGTCACAGTCGCGTCCCATTCATTATAGAGGACATGAGGCTGCCTGGGTCCCCAACACGCTGCTTCGTGCACCCCCTTCTGCCTGGCGTAAATACTTGGTCGTGTATGCTCCCTTCTGCCCGTATATACCGTCAACTGGTCTCTAAGAAAATCTACTCGTCTGTCGCTGTGCTCCTCTCTTTCGCCGCTTAGTATCGCCTCGTTTCTATTTCGCTATTGCCTCAATAGCTTTGGAAAAGCTAGGGCACCGAATCTGCAACGTTCTTTAGCTTCCACTTTGTTTCGTCGCGTCTCCCGGAGAATCCAACATTGAACCGCATAATCTTTCGTCGTCCACCTTCGTGCTAGTATCTGCGTATGCAGCATCTACCACACTCGTCGCTGTCCTCGATGGATCGGTCCCATCTCTCGGACGAACGTCATCAACACTTTATGCAATCTGATGCCGTCGCTGGTCCGAGTCATTCATCTCCGCATCCTATGATGCTTGAGAAGTTTGAAGAAGTCTCTCCCCTCCGTATCAGGAAAAAAGGTGGACGTGGCCCAGGAAAGAAGGATAGCAAGGACAAGACTGGAATATCAGTTCGGTAATTCTTCATTCCATGCATATTTGCGTCATTTCTCGTCCGACTTAAGGTGTCTGTTGCATCTCGTTGAAATTGCAGATGGGAAGAAGCAGACTTAACGGATCGTCTCATCAACGCCCTCCGCGACAATGATCTTTGGGCCGGCGTGTTCATTGCCACTTCGACTGCTGAGCATTCGCGTGCGGTCATTGGCATGCCGAAAAGTGATCTTCAACGTGAGATCGCACGATATCTCTTTCAAGATGATCCGCGTTTTGATCTTGAAGACGCGCGTACCATTGATCTCCTTGGGACCAGTGTGAAGAATAAAGTAAATAAGTAGGGCACGCGTTTCCGGCCCGTCATTTCAAGGTGGAGCTGACTTTTTTGTCTTCTGAAAGGATTCGGAAGTTGTATAACGAGTGCAAGGATGAGCTTGGCCCCGCTTCCAATACGTTGCCCGATGAACACGAAATCCCTCCCGACTCAGATCTGTCGCGAGTTTGGGGTAAGCGTATCAGCATTTGGCTCATCATGTGACTCTTGTTGACACCTCCACGTCTTCCTTCAACATGTCAGCCAGAGTGAAGGACAAACTCCCCCAATTCTTCACCGTCAGAGACATTATGAATAGGCCTGTTGTCGCAGCTCCAACAGTTGACTTGTCCCCACTCGCAGAATCTGCTGGTCAAGTTGGAGGGAATGGTGCCTATCGGCCGTTGAATCGCTCCGTCAGCACACCATTTCCCATGGAGGTAGGATCAGTCCCATATTTTCCCCTTTCCCCACTGACTTACGGCCAACGCATTCCAGTCCACAAGTAGTTTAGGATACGCCACCTCTCCTATCATGTCCCCCATCCAACCGAGTAACGGCCGAACCCAGTATCCACGCTACTACCCTCCGCCTGTGCCACCGCCTCCCGCCCGGACCTCCTTTATCTCTGCCTATTCCTCAGTAGATCCCTCAAACCAAGATCCCAGTGCCTCTTCATCCGCTGCGAATCATCTCCTCCCACTGGTGGGGAGCAATTTCATCCCTTCCCAACTTAATCCCGCCCGCCTCCGTGACTCTGTGAATGTGAGTGGAAAAAAATTTGAACTTCCAGTTCGGCGCTAATTGCTGATTTTTGTGGCCGTAGCCTGACTCTATACGAGAGCCGTCACAACCCCTGAGCCACAGGGAAGGCGAAGATATCTCGTCAGACCATTCACAGCCCGCCGATGGTGACCCGCCGTCACCCCCTCTCACTCAAACTGCCGTGGATTTATTCCATGCTCTGGAGAGTCGGAAGCGAAAGCGCGAAGAACACACGATAAGCATCAAGCGCATGAGGCTCGAACAGCATGAGCGCGATAGGCAGCGTGACGAGAGAGAGCGCGTGCGGTGGCACGAACGTGAGGTTCTTCGTCTCCAGATCCAGCTTGAGCGTATTAAACGTGGGGAGATGGGGAGCACGGAGGTCGGCGAAGAAGAGGAATTTGATCCTCATCGTGATCCTGGCCCGCCCGGTATCATGACAGGCCCTAGCCTTGGGAGCGGACAAAATGTGGGTAGCACTGGCGGGAGCGTTGGCGAACACCAACCTATTCAGCATCTTCAGCATCATCTAGAATCACATGAACGAGAACGAGACGACGATCCGAGGCTGGATCTTGGTACTACTACCCATCATCATCAATCGCAGCAACAGCAGTCACAGCAACCACAGCAGCAAACGTCGCAGCAACAGTCGCACAGTCATCTGCATACTCCTCAACAGCATCATCGCCATCATGTTCACCACAACATGCATGGAACAACTCAGACGGAAGGTATATCTAATCCCGGTGATGTTTCCCTAGACGCACTCGCCACGCTCCGGGACGCTTCTGCCGCCTTACGATCCTAAAGACCCTCATGCCCTTCATATGCCCATCAGTTCTTTGTCCACCTTCGGCGCCCTTCAAAAACATTATCAAGTGCGATTTTATAGTTTTCTTTAGTTTTAAAACCGACAACCTTTTTCTTTTGTCTTTTTAGCGTAGAACTATACATTCAGCGCCACGTTCATTCTCGCTATCCTGTTTTCTGACGTTCACCGCTCATCATACAGATATGTTTCTCGTTTGCTTTATCCCACATCATCTATCTACATTCTTCAGTCCCTTCATCCGCTTTCTTTCCCAATACCCACCTCCCTGCTATTCCCTTTCATTCCCAGTACTTAATCATCTGTAAACCCTTCGTCACTTCATTTCATTCTGTTACCGCTTATCCACGCATTCTGTTCTTCATTCCATCCATTTGCATTCACGCGGGTACGGACAAGGATATATATCTTTCTGGGGGAGATTCTTTCTCGTGTTTCAGTGCAACGATTCTGTCGTGTTCGTTTCTTCCACTGCATTGCATGCAGTTCTAGGTCAGCGCCCTTCTTTCTCAGCATTACCGATATGCAGGCACCAGTGTATTGAATATATTGTTCTTATAAGGCGTCCTCGATGGAGCCTTCTTGCCCTGCTTATTCTGGTTTGTGCTGAATTCTTACCGCCCGAATTCAAAGACTTGAATTAGAATTAAGCGAAACGTTCATTGGTTGAACTTGGCCATATGTGGGATAAGACCCAGGGAAGCGGAATGCCCCTGACCAGCGTGAATAGAGAAGCCCATTGTCAAATGTCAACGCAGACGTATTAAACTTTCCCAGCGGTCATTTATTGTCGCAGCAGAGGCTATGATCCAGATATGAAACAACATGTAGACGGGAACCGGAATACACTATGCATGTTGTCCGGGCCCAGGGCGGCCATGTTCGAAGAGGGGAAGCGGGACCGAATCCTAACCTCGCGATCACCGGAGAACTGCATCCGGCCCCATATCCAAATGGATGCGGAAAACTTGGTTCAAATGACAGAATAAATGTTCACCGCTTGGCTAGTAAGCATTGGGAAGAAATCAAACCCGCTGCTATGCGTTTCATCGTTCGATGTGTTATGGTGACTTTGACAGGAGTACAATACATACCTTTGCCTTAATGATTCATGAATTCAAACGAGACTAACGGCTGGCACCGAAACAGAGCACGACATACAAAGAAAGTACCCAACTTGTTCCGAAGTATGCTCAAGGTCCACGTCACTTATTCATTCCTGTTGACCCCTTAACTACTTATTGACAACTCTTGGCGCGTCCACCAGGCAACATGCAGTCCAGTTGACATATACCGGGATCGATCGGCCGAGGCCCGTAAGACGCGGAGTCCAACCACATTAGTAGTGTGAAGTCGGTGTGAGAAATAATAGGAGGCTGAGTGTAAGTAGGACCGCGAATGAATATCCCTGCTCTGGTGCAAAATAGGTACATTTAATCGACTGTATCTCCATACGCATCTTGAAGGGCGGTCATGTTAGGGAGCCCGAAGATTCATACAGGCCCCATTGGTAAATAGCAGCATTGAGTAGCAGCGTATCCTGGAAATGGAAACGGCGCTGTTCACATCTAAGTAGGTTACCAGAAATCCAGTTTATTACGTAAGTCGTGCAGCACGGATCTTGGATTTAGACAAGTGTCTTTCCAGCAACGATAGTTCATTCAGAATTTTCAAGCTGGCTCCACAAATTAAACCACTTGCGGGCGCTCCTATTCTCGTCATCCGAAATGAGGGGCCGTCTGAAGGTGCCAGAAGTCTCGCCAGCGTGGTTTGAAGCTTCCCGCACTAGGTCTTTCAGCTTCCGGTGGCATGTTTGGGGGATCGAAGAGGGAGAAAGTTGATTACGTTAGCAGTCTTGACTTCTCCGACTTCAACCAGCCAGTTGTCAGTCGGCGGTGTTAGGGTTTGGCACAGAGTATGGAATGGCATTCTTCGACTTTTGGAGACACGATGAACAAATTGACATGATATTAGTACTTCCCATCCCTGTAGTTCGTTCGGCGTTAGCAGCAAACTCGCCGGTCGCGTACTCAAGGCTTCCAGTTCGCTCAAGGTAGTAACCCATCTCGCGAAGACGATATGGAAGAAGAGGGTGGTGCCGTCGATGTAGAGGAAGGCACGTCGATGAATGATGAAGTCATGGCAGAGTCGAAGTGAGTATCTCGTGCTATTTTACACGATGTGATGCCACTACTGCTAACGAAATCGTTCTTATGTGTAAAGACTGCAACAATTGCTTGAGATAGCGAAAGGTTCCCCCTTTCATGTCGCCTTTTGTCATCGTATTCATGGCTCGTTGCCTTTTTCCCTCGGACACCATCAACCGACTGGAAGCCAAAGGTGCAAAGTCCGTTATGAATGCTAGGGCCCTTCAAGCCAAGAATGCAATCCTGGCTGATGACGCACGCTCGAAGGTTTTTTCGCTTGAGAAGGAGCTCCTAGCCACAATGTACTCAAAGCCAGGAAGCCTCCAGCGCATACTTACCATACATGTCTTTTTTAGTCGGAAAACTAGGGATGAACTCATGCAACTGAAGGAATCGGAACTTGACTTGGACCTCAGCAATGTTGCTCGTATATTCGGTATCCGCAACGTAGGTGATGTGATAGCATCGCTGGTTCGCTGAGTTCATTTCCGCCATAGCAGAGGAGCGTAAAAGTATTACAGGAAAGCTATGGAGAATCTTTCTCTGGCATATCTGAGGAGCGGAGCATGTTTGTTCAGCTTGCCCTCGCAGATGGTATCGTACCCTGCACTTGATCAATGTTCTCGTCCGATACTGGTACCCTCCTTCAGCGAAAAAAATGGCAAGTATTCGCAACAGAGCTTGGAAACGCGCCGTTCAGCAAGCTCGCAATAAAGTGACAGAGCAATTGGAAGAGCATAAGGTAATTGGAATCAGTGCCGGTGAAGTATACCCACCTTATCTTCGTTGGAGGTCGCTGCGGATGCCAATATTCTCATTACACACCTCTCAGAGTTATTTTCTAAAGTGTAGAACTAGCCTTCATTGTTCTTGTTACTCTATGCTTGAGAGACGGTAGTGTCTTCCAAACGTTCGGAAACTTATATTAATTGCACGTTCCTACTCTCAGCTTATCAATCTTAACTGTATGGGAACGTTTTAGCCCATTTGAGTGTTTTATGCTCGACTGTGGCTAGCGTGGAGAGAACTGAGATTATCAAACGCTATTGGCACGGCTCGAATACACACTAACGAATTCATGAGTCTCGAACCTTCTTATTACACAAACAATGTCCGATGGGTCTCTCTTATGTCCCTCGTCGTGATGGTTACTCGAAGTCTGGACACGCGTATACCTTCTGACAAACCTTCTGATGCCGTGATACACGCTTTTTTGGGCCCCCAATGATGTTCGTACCATGTGTTTGTCGCGATCTTTGTGGAATCGTTCACATGGTATCCGGAAGACATATTCGTGCCAAGTCAGATCGTTTCAGACAGTATTCTCACATAATTGTTAGGCGGTTGACTACTGCGTCTTCCAATCTTGCCTTTTGGAGCTAGTGAAATGAGTCGTGGTGTGTGTGTATGTGTTTACGCGGAGCTAGGAGAGAGAAACGGTACCGTTTCAAACAATCGGTGGGGCTGAGTTTTTGCAGCAGTTTCTAAACGGGAGAAAAGTTGTCCGATCTGTCCCCATACGCCGGTTTTGTAGCTGAGCTTCTACCACAGCCTTGCATCCATTTGTGGACAAAAGGCTAGTAGTTCTTCATTGGCTCGTTTTATCGACTTGCGGTGCCACACATAACGAGGGGAATCAATGTAATCCGTAAGATATGGGAATTTGTGTGTTAAAAAGCTTTACGAAGACAAGCAAGCTCTCACCTTGACCCACCAACAGGGCCTTGAACTTTGGTATGGTAGTTGGACTGCTGTGCCTGCCGTTGATCTCCACGACTGGTTTGGAGGTCATTGTAAGACATCTATATAGGCGGAGCACATGGCCGCGTTCCAGATTACGGGTCTCCATGCTGACCAAGATCGTATTTTAAGGAGTTTTAATAGGAAGTTTGATGCCACCTTTCAGAAGACTTGCCAGTGCACTCGTAGCTAGCAGAGAAGGGGGTGTGATAGGGGGACTCTACGAAGGATCCTCATTGAGTTTCCTTGTATTTGAATCTCGAACGGTGTGGTCTGACTAACAATATAGGAGAGACAATCCGCAGACGTGGAACGTAGATTCGCAGAAACGTGCATGATGCATTCCCAATCTTTATGTTACTAAATGCTACCCTGGCCTGTGCTTGTCTAGAGCGCATGACCTGTGCAAAAGGACATTAGTGTTGATGAGGTTCATACTAATACTCACTCTCGAAGCTCGATCTGCCAATAATGCTGCCGAGAACATGATGCAGTCCAAATAGATACACTGTGCGTCCGAATTGACTGGAGCTTGGACGAGCCCAAAGCTTTGGATTATTTAAAAAGACGAAACACATCGTTTCTATCTGAGTGGCTGATTTCGAGTGACTTATGCCGAGGCCAACACTAGCTTCAAAGGTGATAATGATGAATTGAATTATATTGAAGCGCGTGACTCACGCTAAGGGTCCACCCGTTATTGTATCTATTGTAGGGTTATCGGTTGATCGAGTGTCGGGCTAATGGGGTCGTACCATCATCATAGCACGTCGATGCTCCTGATATCAGGCCGAAGGGATCTTGACGTGTCGTATCATCTTTAGTTATTTGTGAAAGGCTACTTTGTTGACTGGAACAAGATCAACCTTAACCTCAAAATCACAGACCCCACGGATGCCAGGGCGGACCAGGCCTACCGCCTCATGCTTAACTACATCAGCCAATGTGCCCCGAGTGGAATCCAGTCCGTAGTTTCAGCCCAACGAGCCCCTCCATCTGGAAAGCATATTGGTGAATGCATATGTCTCCTCATGACTGACGAAGGAAATTGTTGGGGTGATGATCCCGAAGAGCTGAAGGACCGAGAACCACCGGTAACTTACTCATGCCGACGGTGGGTCATGCTGCACAGCGGAAGAAAATTTTACCGACAGTTGCCAAAGACTCAAAAAACTTACTGACAGTCAGCACTATTAGTATGGGTCCATGGGGCTGTCTGGACATGTATTATTAAAGAGAGAAATACAAGAAAATATGAATATGTTATACAATTAGCCACCATTGAGATAATAAGCTGCTGCATATTGTAGTGTATTATTAAATTATGAGAGAAACCAGTGATTTAGTTATTATCCAGAACATTTATAGTATTTTATGTGAACATATGTTGTGAGTATATGACCAATGACATTGACATTGAAAGTAAACCGAAGTCAAAATTCCCATACTACTGTCATGGTATGACCTCCCTTCCCCTTCTCTGGCCACCTCTGGCCACCTCCAACCCCATCCACCTCCACTCCAC
>WNFI01072205.1_pt1 | contig 12690 bp, 27 predicted proteins | sample 5400471 | NCBI WGS metagenome assembly WNFI01 (sample SAMN13153348, study PRJNA577476) | soil metagenome | isolation source: 100 cm saprolite on Douglas fir-dominated hillslope | place: USA:California | collected 2013-09-17
CTTTAAAGGTAACGACGCCAGATCACGATTGTGTTGTGGCTCACACCGAGCCGTCGCGCGAGCTGCCGCGAAGAAGCCTTCTCTCGCAACTGCGGTTTGATGTGAGCGCGCCAAATGAAGCGGGCTAGGTAGCCGCCTAAGACTATCTGCGTCGGCATGTTCGGTTTCCTCATGCCCCCGCCCGATGCAGCGCATTCCCCGCCACCGACACCTTCGGCGCGAAGTGCACATAGATGCTCTGGGTCGTGACAATCGAACTGTGACCCAGGAAGTGCTGGACGTTCTCTAGCGGCTCGCCTTGGGAGACAAGGTCACTGGCGTAACAGTGGCGCAGCGTGTGGATGCTGCCCACCTTCACGCCGGAACGGTCGAGGAGCCGGGACCAGTAGTGCGCCATCGTGTCCTCGTGCCAGGCCATTGCGGCGGTCTCGGACAGGACCCAGCGGCCGGGGATGTCCGCAAGCCGTGTCGTCAAGTAGTCGTGCAGCTCGTCGTTGATCGGCACGGACCTTGTCATCTGCCGCTTGGCGTTGGACCCCTTCGGAGACCAATAGAGCGTCTTGCCATTTTCGTCCCAGAACTTTTTGCGGATGTAGATGAGACGAGCGCCGAGGTCGATGTCCTCTCGCCATAGATGGCGCAACTCGCCGCAGCGCAGGCCCGCGTGGTATGCGAGCATGTACAGCGTGCGCATGACCGGGTCGCTATCGGTCGCGGCGAAGATCATGCGGTGCTGCTCCTTAGTATAGCGGAGCGTGCGTTGGTTGTTCTCCGTCCACTTGCCGCGCGTTACTTTACGCCAGTTCTGAGGAGGCAGGTCGTAGGTGTCCTCAGCCCAGCGCATCGCCGTGATCAGAGCACGGATTACGCGGTTGCAGCTTGAGACATTCTCCCCGCCTACCTGCCCGGTCGTCTGCCGCTTAACGTAGCCGGTCTTTATCCAGTGAGAGCGCAACGCCTCAAGAGCGGCCGGCGTGATGTCGCCCAGGGTCTTGACTAGCACGGCCTCTGCGAGCTTACGCAAGGACAGCGCCATGATGTCGCGGGTGCTGCGCGCCTGCTCTTGGTAGTGCTCAAGCAGGTTCTTCTGGAACAGCGCGAAGGTCATGCTCAAGCCCTCGCGGGCGACAGCGCTTGCCGGATGCAGCTCGGCTAGGTCAGCCAGGACTTGATCGCGGAGCTTCTTGGCCTCTGCCAAGTCCACGCTCAAGGCCTTGCGGTGGATCTTCGTGCTGCCGGGAATGCGGATGTGGCTATACCACATCCCGTTGCGGTTCTTTAGTCCGTATGGCATGTCGCGATACCCCCAGTATGCGAGTTTGTGGCTACTTCTTTGGATAGTGTCCGCTCTTTTCAGGGTAGGCCCGGATCTCCTCGGCAGACAGGCCCTCCGCCCGCCGGAACGGAGAGCCGTGCGCTAGCTCATCCTCTGTGATTTGGAATAACTGTTTCTCAATGCCGCCAGTATTTGCGATGAGACGGATCTGATAGTGTCTCTGAATCCCGCCATGGCATTGTTGGAGCAGGCGCTCGACAATCTGATAGCGGAAGTTATCGCAGAACGCGAGACTGAACGTCCAGGACTTCCCGTCATCGCGGCTTGAAGTCCCGATGCCGGTCGGCTTCTCAAGATAGTCACCAAGCGCGGCCGGCTGGACGATGTCGCCGATCTTAAATTTAAAAAATGTGTCAAGGAATTCAGATGCACGCTTGAGTTCGGGTAGTTCGATCATATGGTCTCCTTTACTTAATGGTCTTCATCGTGTCGATCTGGTCCAACCTCTCCCTCAAGAGGAGGCAGATGACGGTACTCATGCTCATCTTGTCGTGGCCGAAGCTCTTGCGACGGTTCTCTAGCCTCGCGCACAGCTCCGGGTCCGGATAAATCTGGTAACGACCGCCGTTGCTGGCCTTGACCTCTGTGCGGATCAAAACTTTCTTTTGCATGGAGCGAGTCTAGCATGGCTGTAAAAGACTGTAAAGGAATTTGAGCGCTTCCTTGTTTGAGCACTTCCCCATCAAAAAATCGTGTGATACATTTTGTGATACAAAACGCACTGTACACGACTGTAAAAGACTGCAAACGACTGTAGTGCGTTTCCGACGAGGAATTAGATGCTGTATATTTTCCCAACACTATTTTTGACCCCTAAGAATCCTTGCGAAGGAAGCGCTCTCCCAGCTGAGCTACACGCCCGTGTTGTTTAGTGCTTATTTTCCAATCACTTTTTGACTACTCGTCTTTTGGCTCGGGAAGATGTGATACATTTTGTGATACAAGAGCGGTATATTCAGCCACTTTGAGCGCGTGCCCGGCCACAGCCTGCGCGAGCGTGCAGTAGCGCCACATGTCCTCGCAAGACGGGAAGACCATCGTCTCAAAGATGATGGGGTCGCCGTGGCCGAAGCTGTGGTCGAGGCCCAACCAGACGGTGCTGATGACGAACTTCCCGATCTTGGTCTGGCCGACGCGACGGTAGTCTTCGTCCCTCATCTTCTCGACCCATGCCATCATTTCCATGGGCTTGCCGTTCTTGTCGTAGTACAGGCTGCGTGACATGATGTCGTCTATGTTCATGATTGCCTCTGTTGGCGATACCACTCGATTGTCTTTGTCAGGCCTTCGCGGAGGGGGACCCTGGCCTCGAAGCCGATCTCCTCGCGGGCCTTGTTCGTGTCGCAACGGCGGCGGGGCTGTCCCGATGGCTTCGCCGGGTCGAAGTAGAAGCGATTGGTCGATTGGGTCAGCTCCGCGATCATCTCGGCCAGATCCTTGATGGAGATTTCCTCGTCAGCGCCGATGTTGACGGGGTCGCCGACGGCGTATTTCTCGGCAACCTCCAGGACTCCGCGCGCGAAGTCATCCACATAGAGAAAGGAGCGCGTGGCAGTGCCGTCGCCCCAGACGTCGATGATGTCGCCTTCCTTGGCATCGCAGAAGCGCTTGACCAAGGACGCGATGACGTGGGAGCGCGCAGGGTCGAAGTTGTCGCCAGGGCCGTAGGCGTTGTAGGGGCGGGCGATAGCGACAGACATCCCGAACTCTTCCGCGTAGGCCTTGCCCAGGTATTCCTGCATCCTCTTGGCCCAGCCATAGCCCTTATTGGTTGCCTCCGGGCGTCCCTCGAATCCCTCCCGCTCTGGCGTCGGGATCGAGCAGTTGCGCCGATAGACGCAGGCCGAGGAAACGACGACATAGCGCCCCACGTTGGCGTTCTGGGCCGCACGCATGAGGTTTAAGGCCGGACGCATGTTGCTGTCAAACAGCGAGGCCGGGTGGGCGCTGTTGTAATGGACGCCGCCGACAGTGGCGGCGAGGTTGATGACAACGTCCTGGTCTCGGCAGACATAGTTCGCCTGGCGTTGGTCGTGCAAGTCGCACATCACGATCGCGACGTCATTTTGGATGAGCGCGTGCCCGGCCACAGCCTGCGCGAGCGTGCAGTAGCGCCACATGTCCTCGCAAGCGACTTTCCGTAGCATGTCCCAATCGTAACGAGACGTTGTTGCAAGACGATGCCTCTTGATTGTAGGGATATGATGGCGCGCATTCGATGCCATCGACTTCGCTTTTTGGAACTGCTCCTTTGTTAGCGAATGTCTTTTCATGAAGTCCTGAGCGTCTTTGGCCTGTTGCCATACTTTAATCAATGACATCATTCCTTTCTGGTCTCGTGTCCAGGGGATTGCGACGCCCTTTATTGAATGGTATTTACCAGCCATTTTAGTTCTCCTTATGCGGGGTTTGTGTGACCGTTCTTCTGCGCGTCGAACGTCTCGCGCTCCTGCTGGATGACGGCACCTTTGTACTTACGAAGCTCCGACAGAATCTTGACGGCCTCGGAGCGGAGCGTTAGTAGGTCGCTCATCGCGTCCGTGGCCTCGTCTTTACGCCGTCCCAGCTCGGCTAAGGCCTTCTGTCCTACCATCTGGAGGTAGGACCAGTCGAAGTCAACAGAAGCCGATTTAGGGTTGAGGTTACGCAGCTCGACGCCTTTTTTGCGGTAGTGGGAGGCAGTCGCACTCGCCCACTTGCGGGACTCGTCATCTAGCGGCTTGCCGTATGCAGCAAGGAAATCGTCAACGCTCTTTGCTAGGTTCCAATACTGTATAAAGACGATCGCCCGACGCATATGCTCTTCGTGCTGTTTGAACTGGGCATCGTTCATACAATCTCCAAATACTGTAGCTCTGCGGATTTGTCGAAGCTGTCGGAGAGGGGGGCATGTCCCGGACGGTCCCACGCCACTGTAAACCCAGAGCCGTAGTCTTCTGAGATGGTGCCGACTGTCCCGGCTGGGACATCGACAAAGGTATGGCGAGTGCGGACACGCTGACCAGGGCGCAATTCACCATGCGTAGGGCAGCGCGTGGTGTGCTTCTGTTGCAGTTCGATGCGGTTAGCCTCATCGATCTTGCGGAGGACGCCGCTTAGCTTGCCGATGTTGAAGTCTTTAACGTTGGATTCAGCCGGGCCACGAATAACGATATCGCCCTTCTTCCAGTCTGCTTGGAAGCCGCAATTCTTTACTAGCTCGAAGCCTGATTTGCGTAGATGACGGAAGAGTGAGGCGTTGGTCATTTGGATTTCCTGCCCTTGCTCTTGAGAATCGAGACTTCACGCTCCAAGTCCCGGATGCGGCGCTGTTGAGCCGCGATGATAAAGTGGGGGGGCTGGCCGGCGTATTGAGCGTAACGGCCTAGTTCGCGGAGGAGGGAATTGTTCCAGCGGGTCATCCGAAGATGCTTTAGACTAATCCCATGCTTGCGCAGGCGCAAAGCTAATTGGGCTGCGGCCTTCTCGGTCATGTTCGTCAGTCGGCCGATTACTTTAAGGGAAGCGTTGCCTTGCCACACACGAACGAATTTTGAGAGGCCTACTTCACTGTGCCAGGGGAGGGTCACTTTGGCGTGGGCGGCAACGGCCTTTAGCTTTTCCATTGCTGCGGGCTGGCCTACAGTCTTCTCGTGTGTGCTCATTTTCTTAGTCTAATTATAATTAGATGTATGACAGTAGTCAAGAACCGCCTTACCTGCTATATTCTCAAGGTGCTCGACATCACGATCAAGACCATCCCCCACCGCCAACAGGTCTACGAGACGTGCGGGGACTACCGCGAGAAAGACGGCAAAACCGCTATCACGGTGTCCGCGCTGGCAGACTGGCGCATGGAAGCGCTTGTTGCCGTTCATGAACTCGTCGAATACTTCCTCATCAAAAACGCCTCCATCCCGATCAAAGATATTGACCGCTTCGACATCGACTTTGAGCACGCCCGCAATAGAGGCCTGGTCGGCAAAGACGACGAACCCGGCGACGCCCCTGACGCGCCTTACCGCAAGCAGCACTTCAGAGCTACGAACTTAGAGCGGCAGCTTGCCGACAATCTCGGCGTGAACTGGCGCGACTACGAGAACTTCCTAGCCAACCTCTACGGCGTATGCCACCGACGCAAGAAACGGCCTTAGCCCCTACGTTCCCAGCCGGCAGGATCTAGAAGCCAACTCGGCCTTACGCCCTACGTTCCCAGGGTCAGATTGTCCAGACTGACCCAGCGCGCGCCCCTCCCCGTGCGCGGTTTGATCCTGGCTTCCTTACGGCCGAAGACCTCGCGCGTGTCCATGACCTCAACAGCGAAAGCAATGTCGCTTTTGTCGGGGCGATAGAACGCGGAGCGGCCTATTAGCTTCGTGATTTCTAGCCCTGTCATCGCGGGGCCTTTTCCTGGGCTTCGCGGACCCATTCGGCTAAGCCTTCGGCTTCCGTCTTTTCGTGTGGCTTAGGAGCATACGCGGAGGCGCGTGGATTGCCCCCGGACTTAGCGCCGCACTCGACGCGGCCCACATTGTAGGGCTCACAGTCTTGAGGGACCGACGCCTTCGGAGACGAGAAAGCGCCGGCGATGACGACGACATGCGCCCAGAGAAACAGCCCGACGATTGCTAGCGCGGCCATGTTAGCTCTCCTTTGCTTCCGTGATGGTGAACCCAGCGAACTGGGACAAGGTGCTTGCTATCTCAATCCTGGTGAGGAGTGCGTCCCAGCGGTCTACGACGGATAGCGACGATCCATCCTTTAGATGGATAGTGAGCGTCGCGAAGACGATGCTGTCCCTCTTGTGCCTGGAGTGGTGGAGGCGATGGGTCATTAGGTGCCCCTCAATAGCAGACCGCGAAGCCGCGCGAGTAGTAAGCCGAGATATCCGCGCCCTTCGGCAGGTCTTTCTTCGGGACGAGGTAGAGAGCGCATCCGCGCGGATCGCCTTGATGGTAGGCGATGAGGGATGGATACTTCGCCATGACCACGGCCAGACGAGAGAGCGCGCCGCGCTCACGGTCAGCGATGAGCGGGCCGCGAGCGTAAGAGCTTTCGCCGTAATACCAGCGCGGCTTACCGTCGCCGGCGTCGCCGTCGCGCTGGATATTCCCGTTACACTCGTGCTCACTCCAGCGATGTAGTGTCATTTCGATGCGGCGCAGCGCGTCCAGGTCGTTGACTTCGATCCCGTAGCGCTGACCGCGTTGATAGAATTCCGCGATGCGTCGATTCTTTGCGTTCATGATACCCCCAAGTCCAGTCTAGGCCTTGTCGGCCCCGTAGGCCGTCCGAGTCTCGCAGGGCTCGGACGGCTTGGCGGGGACAGCTAGTCCGGGTCCGTCCCACAATCCCGACAGGTCGCGCTTCTGGCCGCACTTCTTACAGAATGCTCCGGATAGAAGAAGTTCGCGCCCCTGGTATTCGTGGCCGTCCTCATGTTCCAGGTATTCGTCGCCCTTTACGGAAATCCTGACGTGCGCGCGCTCGATGTATGGCGCGAGGTAGTCATCGGACCCACAAGGGCAGGCCGTCGTTTCTGGTTTTACTTCGGTTTTCTTCGTCATGGTCTAGACCTCCTCGCCTGCGGCGCGAAGCGCGGCATTCAGTGATTCCCGCGCCGTTTCGATTTCTGCGCGGGTCGTCTTTGCGCCGGTCAGACAGACATAGGCCCGCGTCATTAGCCGTATGGCCTCAGCGTGAGCGTTCACAGCGCGGACGATGAGGGCGGCATGTCGCGCGTCGTGAAAGTAGGCGATGACGTCCCCGGAGGGTCCAGTCGCGTTAGCGGGGAATCTCGCATTGACCTGGACGGCGAATGCTTGGACCTCAAGCGCTGCCATCTTGGGCAGCGGGCCTTCGGCTTGCGGCTTAGTCTTGCGGGGCCTGGAGATGCGCCCGGACTCTGAAATATACAGGCCAGGTCCTCCGTAGACGATCTTATAAGGCTTAGTCTTGCGGGGCCGGTTCGCTTTGATCTCGCGGCGGACTTGTTCGTCGTGGTTTCTTTCCATGTTAGCGGGCCTCCTTAGTGGTGTTCTCGGCCTTGGCGATGGCCGCTTTGCCCTGTAAGACCGCGGGCCAGACGGAGGATTTTGACGGCATGAAGTACCTGCTTCTCGCGATAAGCATGGCAAGAAGCGTGTCCAAGGCTTCGTGTTGGGCCTTGAGCGCCGCCAGAAGCTCGGCGTTAATCTCGCGGACTTTTGTGGCCTCCTTGACATTACGTTCGGCGCGCGTGATGAGGCCGAGGACGGCATCCCGATAGAGGCTATTGGGAATCGCGTTCGCGCCAGTCCGCGCGAAGTCATATTCAGTGCCACCATGGCTATGCGTGTGCCCCGGCTTCTTCGTCGCGGGTACTCCGGCGATGATGTCCGACGCCTTAAGGTTACGGTGACGGAACCGCCCGCAGGCGCAGACTTCCACCTTGGAATTCTTGCGACGCCAAATGTATAGGTGAACGTGTTTCATGTTAGTACGCCCCCCGCGCCATAGACCGAAAGCGCCGCTCCGCGAATTGGCAAGCGTAGACCGTATGTAGGATGAGATGTCCTAGCACACTCCCGCTGATGGGGATGCGGAGGACTTTGACGCGGACTACTGCGCCGAGGGTGGAGGAGGCCATGTTAGCGGACCTCTTCGAATGAGCCCACGGCGCTTTGTCCCGATCCGATGGGGCGCACTATGTGGCCCGCCTGGCGGACGATGTTTCGGAATGCGCCCTTGATGAATCCTGCGACGTCCTCAACGGGAGCGCCGTTTTCGACCATGCGTATCGCATCGCGTTCTAGTCGAGCGATGCGGCTAGAGAGGCTTGAACCGCTTGCGCTTTCCAGCGCTACCAATTTCCCGATTTTCATTTCGATACCCCCAAGGTATCCGTCTATGCTACTAGTCTAATTATAGGTCTAATTAGACTAGTAGTCAAGGCCCACGCGCTTAACTCTTGCTTAAGCCTATATAGGTCTTAGGACCTAGGTAACTTAGCGTACTAATTAGCGATTGCGGGGATTGGGGTAGAGATACAATACTCTGTCATACAATGTATGACACGGAGAGTAAGCCCGTGCATCTTGCTTTAGGCCCCGCATGGCGCAACGCGCCGCAAGTCGGGGCCTTCTCTTTGGTTGTGCTGTGACGGGGCTATCAGTGGAACAAACTGCCCAAACACAAAACGAAGACAGGTTTCCGCAGCGGTGGAAACCGGGCCACTCAGGCAACCCGAAGGGGAGACCTAAGTCGGGCGAGACCATGACAGACCTGCTTAAACGCCTGGCTGAGGTTCCCTTTGATGATGCGCGCACCAAACGCGAGGCGATTTGTGAGGCGATGCTTGACAAAGCTGCCGAAGGTGAGCCGTGGGCCGTCCGTGAGACGTGGGACCGCATCGAAGGTAAGCCTGCCGTGCATATAGAGGTAAGCAAGAAGGAGGACGTCCTGCGCGGCATGAGCGACAGCGAAGTCATAGACATGATCGAGCAGGCCAAACAGAAGCAGCTAGGACATGATAACGATGTCAACGTGTGAGAATGTGGCACACGTTGTATCACACACAGAGGGAGAGCAGGTCCTTACTAAGGACTTGGCCGGGCGGACGCGGCCTCGCGGCGGCCTGGGCCGGGACGAAACGCAAAACGTGGCGGGGGCTGCTCGCATTTGTCCTCTAACGCGCGGTCCGGAAAATGGAAGTTAAAGACAACACCGCGCTGATTGAGGGACTTCAGCGTCTCCTCGAATGGCGCAAAGAAAACGAGCAGTGCCGCTACGTGAAATTCAATGACTGCGTCATGCGCTATGCGAAAGCCTGGACCGATCCCGAGATCCGCACCGTTCTCTTCATCGCCCCAAATGCTGTCGGCAAGACTTTCGCGACCGTAACCCTAATGGCATGGACGATCTGGCCCGAAACCGCCCCCGAGTGGTGCTCCGGAATTCTGAAGGGGAAGTTCTCATCCTTCCCGAAACACATCCGTCTTTGCTCTACCGCCCAAGAAGTCTCCGAATCCGGCTCCTTGCAGCTCGCGATCAAGAAACTCTGGCCCAAAGGTCGTTTCACCTCCGAGAAGCAACGCAAGCCCTTCCCATCGCTCTTCAAGACCGACAACGGCTGGACGATGGAGATCATGACGTATGACCAGGACAAGAAGGAATTCGAAGGTGGCGATCGTGGCGTCATCGTTTTCAATGAGCCGCCGCCTGAGAACATCTACACCGCCTGCATCGCGCGTACCCGCATGGGCGGTCTCATGGCCTTCCCCGGCACGCCTCTTTACGATTCTGCCTGGATCAAAGACCGCCTCGTCGATAAAGGCATGAACGACAAGGCGACTGCCGTCATCGGCGGCGAACTCGAAGAGGCTTGCAAGGATCATTCACCTAACGGCCATTTGCAGCATGCCGAGATCGATCGCCTCAAGTCCTCTTACGACATGGACGAGTACGACGCCCGCGTTAAGGGCAAGTTCATGCACCTATCCGGCGTAATCTCCCGCACCTTCGGGCCAGATTTCGTCTCCAAGCGCGCGATCCCGCAGGATCCATACGGCCTCGCCTTCCAAGTCATCGACCCTGCCGGCTTCAACAAGCCCTACGCCATCATCTGGGGACAGATCGTCTCAAACCCTAAAGACGCGATCCGCATCATCGCCGAGTGGCCGGATGGCTCTCGCGGCCCCGATCAATATTTCGAGCACATGAAAGAGCCCGGCATGAAGCTCGAAGACTACATCCGCTTGATCGAGGAGGTTGAACAGCGCCTTGGCTTCAAGAAAGAAAAAGTCCACCGCATCCTCGACCGCCGCTTCGGTCACAATCGTGATATCACATCCGGGCTTTCTTTGCGTGAGCGCTTCGACGAATACGGATACTACTTCCACGACAGTTATAACGTTCCGGAAAAGCAGCCCGAGCTGCAAACCGGGATCATGGCCGTCAAGAACTACCTCAAGATCGACGAGATGACGGGATCGCCGTGCTTGCTCCTCGATCCGAGCTGCGTCAACACTCGCCGCGCCTTCGAGCGCTGGTCCGTTGACCCCCAGACGCAGAAACCCAAAGACGACGTCTGGAAGAATTTCATGGATGTCGTTCGCTACGCCGCCGCTGCAAATCTTTCCTGCGACCAATCCGAGCCCGACACCGTCTGGAATGCACTCAAAGCTCCGTCCTGGGGGGTCCGTTAATGTCTAAAGGCGTCTGGGCGCGTCCCAGTTCCGTAAACGACGTCGTGATCGACTGGAGGAAGATCGATGCCGAGCGTAACTTCAAAGCCGAGTACTTCCACAACCTCTGGATCGCCCGCAAGAAAAAGTCTGGTAAGCACTATACCGACTATCACGATAACCCGATGGTCGTGCCTCCGCCGCTTCGAGATGACGGCAAGACCCGCTGCAACGAATGTTGCTTGCGTATGGCTCCGTATCCCAAACTTTCTGAAACTGACCGCGCCGCCGTTTACGAGATCGTCGAGCACCTACCCAAAGTTGAAGAGGCCTGGAGGAAGCGTGGCTAAGAAAAAGAAAGAAGCGAAGGCTGCCGCCGTCGAAGCTGCCGTTGATCATTCGATTCAGAAGGAGTACGCCCACCCGGACACCGCCGTCGAGAAGGCCAAGTCGATGTACACGAAGTTCCGCGACTCCGTAGCACCCAAGAAGCCGAAGTCTGACGTCGCCGCCACTCGCGGCTAGGAGGATTCATGGACAGCTTCCCGAAGTACCATCTCAACTCGCCGGCCGATCACGTTGCTGCCTCTACCAAGCACTGCAACTACCACGGCATCGACATCGAGATCAAGGGCAACCATCCCCTTGCTGACGGCTACGACTACGCGCTCAAGATTTACGGCACTGGCGAAAAGTCAGACACGCAGATTGCCGAGTTAGCACAGATCCCCAATCCATCTCCTACTGCGAAGGGATGGAACTACAAGAAGTAGGAGGCGAACATGGAAACCAAGGACACTAAGAGCGGCGTTGTCGGCAATTCCTCACAGGCGGGCTACCCCGGCGAGTACCCCGGTACGTACTCCGGAGCCCGGAAAGTGAACTATAACGGCTTGGAGATCGCGCTCGTCGGCAACGACAGCTCCGCTCTCGGTGCCGACCACAACCGCGTCCCCAACGAGACGATCACGCCGTTCGAATCTCGCGGGATCACTGGCCCTCTCGTGCAGCCTGTCGGTCAGCGCATCGACTGGCCCACTGGCGAGGACAAGACCAAGAGCGGTCTGCACGGTCAGGAGAACTCGATCAAGTCCTAGGAGGCAAAATGTTCCCTCAAGGCGAGAAGCGGACGACCTGGATGTACAACGACCTCCCGATCCAGATTAGCGGCCCGAACCAGTATGGTTCGCACCCCGACTACTCGTATCTCGAAGGCCGTAAGCTCGACGACGTCTACCCGACCGGCGAGCAGAACACCTTCGGCACGACCATGCGCTCGGCTCCCGGCGCTCCCCAGCCCGTTCAGCCGGCGAAGATGCCGGCCGTGCTGAAGAAAGACCGTGCCCGAGGAGTTGGTTACTGATGCCTAAGAAGCCGAAGATGCCGAAGCCCAAGTACTGATGTCTTACGAGATCATCCGGCAGGCCTCCCAGGGCATGTGGGCAGACGCACATCGCCCTGGGGGGCTTGAACGGAACATGATCCAGGCCGAAGTGATCATGGCCGAGGTCCTATCTCTACTTGAGCAGGACCCCGTCGGTGGAGCCAAGTCCTGGCTTGGCAAGGCGCACCTCTCGAAGTTCTTTTGGATGTTGAAGCCAGAAGACCTTGAGATGCTGTACGGCAAAGACGGGCTTGCCCACGAGAAGAAACACGGCGGCTACCCGTATCGCTTTGAGCTGAAGGATGTATTGCTCAGCTCACGCGAGATTCTAATGCAGCTCGTGGCCGATGAATACTACATGGGCGGCAAGGAGTCTTCGCCGTACACGCCGGACATGTTCCTGATAAGTACAGGCGGCTTCGTTGATCCGTTCAGCACGAACGAGCGGCCGGACGTGACAGTCCAACTCGACGATTAAATCTACAACGAAGGCGGTCAGATCCAGCCTCGCCCCGCCGAAGGATTCCATGAAATCAATGCCCGTAAAGATGCGCAGTAACACTTTCACTCGCAAGCGCGCCCAAGAGCTGGGTCACTTCATCTTCCGCGCCATCGACGAAGCCCACGAGAACAACCTGCGCGTCTTGACGATCAAGCTCTACTACCAGTCCGGCAGCACTGACGATGAGGACGTTATTGGCGTCCGCATCGATTCCGAGGATAGGAATGCAAGACCCTACACGCCCTGACCTCCAAGCGCCGGCCACGACGTTGTCGCAGCCCGACGGCGGCAACAATATCGACCTCGACGCCGAGATAGCGCGTCT
>WNFI01184889.1_pt1 | contig 12690 bp, 15 predicted proteins | sample 5400471 | NCBI WGS metagenome assembly WNFI01 (sample SAMN13153348, study PRJNA577476) | soil metagenome | isolation source: 100 cm saprolite on Douglas fir-dominated hillslope | place: USA:California | collected 2013-09-17
AGCGCATCCACGACCAGGTTGACATGAACATCGTGGTCGCGACCGGGCTCTACACCTACAACGACATCCCGTTCCGGTTCCATTACCAAACCCCCGATCCAACGACCGGACGCAAGGACCCGTTCGTGGACCTTTTCGTCAAGGACATCACCGAGGGGATTGCCGGGACCGGGGTCAAGGCGGGCATCCTGAAGTGCGCGGTCGACGCACCCGGGCTGACACCGGGGGTCGAGCGGGTGATGCGGGCCGTCGCGCGGGCGCACCGGCTCACGGGCGCGCCCATCACCGTCCATACCAATGTCCACAGCCAGGGAGGCAAGCTCACGCAGCAGGTCCTCCGAGATGAGGGAGTCGATCTATCAAGAGTGGTGCTTGGGCACAGTGGTGACTCAACCGACCTGGACTACCTCCGGCCTCTCGCAGATGAAGGCTCGATCCTGGGTATGGACCGCTTCGGTCTCGACTCAGTCTTGCCGTTCGAGGATCGCGTCGGAACCGTGGCGAAACTTTGCGACGCCGGCTATGCCGACCGCATGGTCCTTTCGCACGACGCGAGCTGCTACATCGACTGGTTCCCCAACGACCGTCTAGCCGTGGCGTTACCCAACTGGAACTACAAACACATAAGCCAGGATGTGCTGCCGGCGCTGCGGGCACGGGGGGTGAGCGACGCGCAGATCCGCATGATGCTGGTCGAGAACCCGCGCCGATATTTCGAAAACGGAGGTGCGTACTAGTGCCGACCCGAGCGGAGATCAACGAGACACTCGCCAGGGCGCAGGAGCGACTCTTCAGTCGCTACCGTGCCATGACGGTGGCTGAGCTAGAGCGTCAATGCACCGAGAGTGAGGTGCCGGGTGGTCATCCGTGGCGACCAAAAGATCACGTATCGCACCTGGCGTTCATCGAGCGACAATTCCTGCGAATGGCGCGCCGGACGATCGAGGGCGAGCGCGACCCGATGGGGATCAAGGCCCGTGTGGGAACGACCAATGGTGAGGAGGTGCTCGCGTGGGTCCATCGACAGAACCAGGCCTACGTCGACGAGCACGCGAACGACAGCCTGGAAGACATCCTGGCCGACCTGAGTGCGACGCGCCAGCAGAGCCTCGAACTTCTGGAGCAAATCACGGATGAACAGCTTGCGTTGCGCATACCCGGAGCGCCGTGGAACGATGGAACCATCGGGGGCGTGTTGATCACCAACGCCCATCACGCGGATATGCATACGTACTGGGTCGAGAAGGGTCTCGCCGAGCTGGTATAGGGCCGGGGCATTTTGGGACCGAATAAATTACCCATCCGGCCTTAACGACCGTTCACTCAGGTGATATCCGCCTTGACCCCCGTAGCCAGGACCAACTCCGCCATAAAGACAAACTGATCCGCACCCTGGCGCGCCAGGCGGTTGCGCACGCGCGTCACGCAGTTGTCGCGCTCATCCTGCGTGAGTGACAGGAGGCGGGGAAGGGCCGCCCCACGCAGCTGGGCAGGACCCTCGGTTGTCCGCGGCAGGCAACGGCGAAACATGGGCCCCGCTGGCTTCGAGTTCCTCATCCCAAACGGCTTCGGCAGGGGGCAAGTGCTCAGCGCCCCAGGTCACGGTGCCAACCACGCCTCCGGGTCTCAACACACGATTCACCTCCGCCAGGCACCGCTCGGGTCGTGGCAAATGGAAGAGGACGAAAGCCACGACTGCCACCTCAAACTGGTCATCTTCCAGTTGCAGATTCTGAACATCCATCAGCGCCAGCGGACCAGGATGCTTGTCCCTGGCCAGACGGAGCATCCCTTCCGAGTTGTCGACTCCGAGGACGATCGCGGATGGTGACGCCTTCTGGATCAGTGGCAACAAGGCGCCCGATCCGGTGCCAACGTCAACGATGTTCTTCGCGCGAGACAGAGGAAGGTGGGCCAAGAGGCGCTCACCAACAGGGCGTATCACCGGACTCCAAAGCGCGTCGTAAGCTGCCGCTCTCGCTGAGTAGCGCTCGGCCAATATCGCGGTCTGCGCTTCAGCTGTCAACTCATCGCGCGACTTGTCGATCTCTACTCCCTTTGAGGTCAATTCAAGATTAAGAGCTGACCACCACATTCTGACTGGAGTAAGTCGAATCTTCGACCTGGTCCAGCAGAAACTGTGCTAGATCAGCCCGGCTCAGTCTGCGCAACCCCTGGATCCGCAGGGACTCTCCGTGCTGGTACTCGCCTGACTCAGTTCCGTTCGTTAGCACGGGCGCGTAGACGATGGTCCATTCAAGTCCGCTCCTTCTCACCTGCTCCTCCCTCAAAGCCTTGTCCTTGCCGACAGGCCTGAAGAGCGTTTCGAAAGCGATGCGCAGTAAAGGCGGTGCAACAACCGCGCTGTCACCCACCCCCAGAGCTGACAGGATGATGAGTCGCCGCACACCGTGCCGGTGCACCCCGTGCAGGAGCCGGTAGACAGCACCAAACCGTGGGAGGAGCTGGTGAGCCCGCCGTCGGCGTGGAGCAGATGACTCTCCAGGAAATCGAGCAGGTCGCTACGCTTGAGCCAATTCATCGTGAGCGCCATTATCCAAACCTCACCACTGGTGGGTCAGGGACGTCGGATCATCGAACACCTCGGGGTGGGCCGTCCCTCCCTCAGCCCTGGTCAATGGCTGCTCGCGTTGTGGCTATCCCCAATGACGCCTCGCGCGGAGAGGAAGAGCCGGTCCGGATTCCTCCGCCCGGCTCTGTCTAACCCCAGGGGTACGGCGCGGCGCTACCTGCCGGTGGCGCTTGCCTGGTTGGATGGCGGACTCTGGCCGGCCGCGTTGACGGCGGTCACGTAGTAGCAATAGGTGACCCCGCTCTTAGCCCCGGTATCGGTATAGGTTGTCCCAGTACCCAAGGACTTGTAGAGCGTCTCAAGGCCGTTGCACGAGGTGCCACGGTACAAGTCGTACCCAGTCAGCGCGGAGCTGCCCGAGGAAGCCGGCGCCTGCCACGACAGCGTCACGCCTCTCTTGGTGGCGGTGCGGGCCACCAGGTTCTGGGGGGCAGATGGGTCGACCGCGGGTGTGGGCGATGGCGACGGGCTCGCCGAAGGTGACGCGCTTGGCGATGGGCTCGGAAGCGGAGAGGATGTCGACGACGGGGTCGGCGAGGCGCCGGTCGTGTCAAAGGCGCTGAATAGCCCCTCGCCCGCGGACTGCCGCGCGAGGGTGGCCCAAGCGTCGGTTGACTGTGCTGCAGTACCACTCGAGCTGTCGCATGTACCGATGCAGCCGTCGGCGAATCCGACCACGACGCGGCCATCCTTGGTCACGGAGGCGTCCATGAAATCGAGCAGGTTGCGGCAGACGTTACTGCCGCCTCCGTCCCAGATGCAACCCCGCTGGACGGGGTCGTTAGGGGTCGCGTTGACGGTGGTCCAGGAGGCACCGCCGTCATAGGTGTACGAGACGTACAGATACCAGCTCCCGTTGTAGCCGTTATCGAATGGTGTGAGGCCCGCGGTGCCGGTTGTGGAGCCGAGGAAGGCGACTGCGGCGCGACCGTTATCCCCGGCGACCGTCGCCTGGAAAGTGCTCGCCGTCAGGCCGGGAACGGTGCCGGCGAGATCCTTGACCGTCCAGCTGGAGCCGTGGTTGCTAGACCAGGCGACCATCGGGTCGTAGGAGTCGGCTCTGGACCAGGCCTCGTACACGGTGTTGTCCGGTGTAGTGGCCACCGAGGGGTCGAAACCACGGCTGGGACTTGGTTGTCCGAGGCTGTAGCTGGTCCAAGAAGCCCCGTTGCTGGTTGACATCCCGCCGCCCACAAGGTTGACGCTCAGGTCGCAGTCTCGGTTGGGGACGTAGGCGGTGCCGTCGGCCCTGACCTTGACGTGACCGTGCAGGCCTCCGCAGCCGCCCGGGGTCGGAGCGCCCCAGGTAAGGCCGCCGTTTGTGCTGGTGATGCAGGCATCGCCAGTTCCGCTGACCTGAACGCCCGCCTGGGCGCAGTAGTAGGCAGCGTGCCCATAGGTCGCTCCCAAGGGTGCGGCACCGGCGTAAGGGCCGCTTCCTACAGTCTCGTGGTCGACCGTTCCGGAGCATGGATTCGAGGGTGTCCACGACCCTCCGTCGTTGTCGCTGAATGCGAGCTGGCTGCAGGAGCCGGCCAGTCCTCCGGCCCACGTCCGACCCGTGGTGTGGTCGGTCGCCAGTATCGGGTCGATGTTGATGACGTTGGGGGCGTTGGTGTCGGTCCAGGTGGCGGTGGCCGGGGTGGTGGCGTCGTTGAACGCGACCATGTAGGAGCTGGAAAAGGCCTGGTACATCACAGCTCCTGTGTTCCAGTGAACGCCGATCGAAGGTTCGCCGGCGTTGTCGTGGTTGTTCAAGCTGCTTGGAGCCGCGTAGATGCCAAATCCAGGAGTCCCGGAGCCAAATCCGGCGGCAGCGGTTCCCGGCAGTGCCCCCAAAAGTCCGGGACCGTAGGTCCCGGCAGCGGCCATGGAGATCGCCGCGAAACTCCACAAGAACCTCCGCCGAGTAGCCCTGAAACGTAGTTTCAAAAAGCCTGGTCTCAAGCTCCTACCTCCCGCTCGATTTGGCACCCTCTTTCCAGCCCCCGAAGGCCCACAGCGCCCCCACGAGACGAGCTGAAAAGACGCCCCCCTATAGTCGTTCTGTCGGAAATCATGATAACGCGGTCGTTAGGTTGGATGGCGCCCCTTAGCGGACGCTCTTCGCAACTTTGTATTTCGATCCGAGCCCTGAGGTCCTCGCGCTGATCCGCGAGCTGCGGGCTGGTCTACTGGCCTGACGATCTCTCAGAGCCCGAATCGCATCAGGATCATGCACGTGAAGGCAACCAGTAGCCCGAGGATTCCCAGCGGCGCCATCCGCATCGTGATTGCCACGAACCAGGTGCGCCCATAGGCGGTCCCGAAAAGGAAGTCGATCGACTGGATTGGACCGAGCAGCGTGCCGCGGATCAGGCCAAGGGCGATAGTGACCAAGCCGAAGACATGCGGCGCCTTCGACGAGAGGAATCCCTGCATGAACTCTCTCTGGCGGTCGGGCGCCATCTTCATGACCCGCGGCATCACAACCACGTTGATTCCGATCACGGTGCCAAACCATGCGATCGCAAACAACACGTGGAGCCACTGGACCGCGAACTGGACCCAGTTCATCAGTCCCGCGCAGCACCGGCGGCTGCCTGCGCGTTGGGCGTGATCATCCGCAGCCCGTGCCGCTGAGCCAGCTCGCGCGAGCTCTCCGGGTCAATCGTGATCCCGTAGCGCTCCTGCACCGAAGCCATCGCCGCCGGGTCGGGGGGCCCGCCCGCCGCCCCCAGCGCCATCATCTCCTCGAAGAAGTGCTCCAGGCCCGCTGGCGAGACAAGCTCCAGGACCCGCGCCGGCGCGTCGGTCGTGTTCCAGAAGGCGTGAGGGATCCCACGCGGCTTGAGCACCAGGGTGCCCGGGTCGGCCGTGAACTCCTCACCTCCGATCTCGAACCCGATACGCCCCTCGAGAACAAAGGTGTACTCGTCCTCCCGGCTGTGGGTGTGGCGCATCGACGCGCCCTTGGGCTCGAGTGGGTGCTCGAGGATCGCGAGGTGCTCGCCCGTCTCCTCGCCACCGATAAGGAAACGCACGCCCCCGAAGGGCGGCATCAACGCCAGCCTGCCATCCTCCGGCTCGATCTTGTAGGGGTGCCGCCGCGGGTATTCCATGACCTGCCTCCTCCATGGCTTGTGGAAATTGGCATGACGATATCGTAAACTGAAAGCTGATGTCAAGTCCGGGGAAGCGCAGTTACCAGCAGCGCAAGCGCGCGGAGGCGGCCCAGGCCACACGCCGCCGCATCGTGGAGGCCGCCGTCTCGATGCACACCACCATCGGCCCAGCCCGCACGAGCCTGAGCGCCGTGGCGAGCAAGGCAGGGGTCAGCCGTCCCACCCTCTACCGGCATTTCCCCGATCTCCCCTCGCTCTTCATGGCCTGCAGCGCCCACGGCATGGCCGCCGACCCGCTGCCGGATCCCTCGGCCTGGACCGCGGTCGCGCCTCCGCGGGAGCGGCTGCTGCGAGGACTCGCCGACCTCTACGGTTACTACCGACGCAACCGCGGGATCAACGCGCACATGGCCCGCGATACCGAGCTCATCGGCCTGATGAGCGAAGCGGAAGAGCCCCCCTCGGTGGCGGCGGGCCCCCATCCAGAGGCAAGAGTTCTACGCCTGATGGCGCAGATGCAACCGATGATGGAGGCCCGCAACCGGATGGTGGCCGAAACGCTGGCAGCGCCGTGGCGCGAGGCCGGCCGAGCCAACAAAGAGCTCGAGTCCGCCCTTGCCGTGGTCATCCGATTCGACACCTGGAAGACCCTGGCGCTGGATCAGGGACTCGACGACGACGCTGCCGCCAGGGTCGGTGCCACGATGGTGGAAGCTCTGGCCGGCAGAGCCTGAGCCTCGGCATCCCGCCGGATCAGATCGCGCACTGGGCCTGGCGGATCCGGCGGAAATCGACCAGCAACACGACAACCAGTGGAAGCTGGCAGAGCGCATAGACCACATGAGCTTGATAGTGGGTGCGCTCGTTCTGGGTCACCAGCTGGAAAACAGCCCATGGTGGTGCACTCAGGTATCCGCCGATCAGCATCAGGAGTCCGTAAGCCAAAAGGAGCCTGGAGCCCAGCCTTGCCGACTGCGGCCTCAACCACAGTATGTAGGTCGCGGCAGCGACCAGGAGCATCGGGCCACTCCCTTCAGCGGTCAGCCCACGGCTCGCTGGGACACGGATCACCTCGTGATACCAGAGCCCCAGCCAGGAGAGCAGCAACAGGCCCAGAACCAGCAGCCGATGCGGGATCCCCGCGCGCGCAGCGATCACGTCCGCTTGCCCGCGTCCCCAGCTGCCGCTCGTAGCCGCTCCAAAATCTCCCAGATGCGTCATGCTCACCGTCACGCGCCCGGCGACTCGGTCCCCTTCCTCGATCATGTCCTCGACAACCACCTGCTGATCCGGAAATGCGGCGTGGGCGCGATGCCGGAACTGCTTGAGACCAGCCGGGCCCGGCGGCAGACCTGGTGGCTGGTCATGACCAACAAAGTCAGGCGCTATCACCGCGTCGATGGCCGCATCGAGCTCGACAGGGTCCTTGGTCGTGAGCGTCTCCTGGTAGCGCAGATAAAGCTCCTTGTTGGCGGACAAGTTTCCCTCGGTCATTGAACGCCCATGAGACCTGGAGCTAAGCCTGCTCGAGAACGCTCTTCAGGTTGCTCACGAAACGTTGATTCCGTTTCGTGGTCATCCACCGAACGGGCATGATCGTCGCCACGCCGTGTGTCTGCATGTCCATACGCCGGGTGAACCTCGTTTGCGCGCCGACCGGCTCGAACAGATATGAGATCGTCGGTTGCATCCCCATCAGCGACCCCAGTGCCTGCAATTCCTCAAGCCGGTCGGGCTCGAGCCGGCTGACCTTCATCAGGCTCTCACGCCGGCCCATGAAGCGAAGCACCCAGGTCTGCACGGCCCCCACAGCCGTGTCGCCGGTCGCCTCGATGGCGTCGCTGTGCCAGACCGGCTCGTTGCGGCAGTCTGTGACGAATGCGTACACCTCCGCGACCGGGCGGTCGATGGTAACTGATGCCTCGGTTCGAAACATCGGATTTCGGTCCTCCTGCTCGCCTACCGCTGGGGCGGTGTTGACGAATGCTTCGCCTCGCTATAATAATTGACTGGGCACTAATGTCAAGTAATTGGTATGAGACACGCGGGCGGTAGCCAGGAGAAATGTCACCTCGGACGTACTCGATGGCGCTGCGGGCCGAACAAACGGCATCCACCCGCGAGGACATCATTGCCGCTGCCATCCAGCTCTATCGTGAGCAAGGCATCGCCAGTACCAGCATGAAGGAGGTTGCGCTTCGAGCCGATGTGGCTCGTGCGACGGTGCTCAACCATTTCGGTGATCGCGACGCTCTGGCCGGCACACGGCTGGTCGCAGCGCTGTTCGACTTCTATGACCGCAGCACGCCATGGTTTGAGTTGTTTCGGGGAGAACGCGAATCGATTCCCGCACTCATCAAAGGGGAGCAGCGGTTTTGGGAAGGCATCCAGCCGCTATACGACAAAGCCCTCGGGCCCTTGGCCCGCCACCGATTGATCTACAGCACGATCCTCGGTCTGACCAACCCGGCCACCCTCGGCGCGCTGCGGCAATCGGGCCTCTCGCTGATCGAAGCTTCGAGCGCCATCGGAGATCTCCTGGCGGAGCTCCTGAGTCGGCCACGACCGCGGCGCATCCGCCGTTGAGGCTCTTCTACGACACCTGGTACCGCTTCGGGACGCCTCCTTGGGTTGGGGGCCCCCGCTCCGAGCTGGTGCAGCTGGTTACCAACGGCACTCTGAAGCCGGGTCGTGCGATCGACCTGGGGTGCGGCGAGGGCGACAACGCGATCTTCCTCGCCGAGCACGGATTCGAAGTCACAGCGATCGACTTCGCCCCGTCGGCGATCGCCAAAGCTCGGGAGAAAGCGCGGAAAGCCGGCACCGCGGTCGACTTCCGCGTCGACAACCTCACTCAGCTGCGTAATGTTGAGGGTCAGTTCGACCTGTTGGTCGACTACGGCACGCTCGACGACCTCGGCTTCCGTCAGCGAGCAGACTACGTCAGAGAGGTGGTTCCTCTGGCCCGACCTGGTGCCCATTTCCTGCTCTGGTGCTTCGAGTGGGAGCTGCGGCGCGTCGAGCGACTACTCACCTCGATCCTGCCCTTCGGGAAGCTCGCCCTCGGTTCGGGCGAGGTCCAAGAGAGGTTTGGAGCGCGCTTTCACATTGAACAACTGGCGGGGGAGGCCGATCTCCCGGGCTGGCCTCGAGGCTGGGCCGCGTACCTGATGACGCGAAAGGAGACGTAAACAAAAGGGCTCGCCCGTGACCAAAAGGCCCAAACTTCTAATCCGGTTTGAGTTCGGTCAAATGTGGCAGTTACAGCGGGCTCGCTCGAACTTGCCCACTAAGAGCCGCGCTACAGAAGCCGCAACTCCAATTGATTGGTACAAATCGCGAACTGAGATCTGGCTCCCCTTAGCGGACGCTATTCGCAACTTTGTATTCGACCCGACGCCAGATTTTGTGGCATTGGTCCACGGTCTGCAGGCTCACCCACTTCCAGGGATCAGGGCTCTTTGAGGCCAGGGAGGGTCTTCGGACGTCTCGGCGATGGGACTCCTTATCGTTGGGTTCCTTGGTCGTGAGCGCGTGACCCGGTTGCGCCACGGCGCGGATGTCGGGGCGGGCGCTCACGAGACCCGCAACCGTCGGTCGCGCCCTCGCATGCCCGATGCGTTGAATCAGCCCGTCATCCAGTAGGCGAAGACTTCCGAACCGGCGCTCAAAGCGTCGGGGTTGTACATACTGATGCGCGAGCCGTGGGGTCCAGCGCTCGGGTCCCACCGCTCACTCACCATCACAACTTGGCGGCTACCCCCAATGAGGAAGCCGCCACTGATCGGAAGCGGATGGTCGGCGGGGCAGAGCGCCACGACATCCTGCACACCACCCGACGCAACGGAGGCCGACCCGGTTACCTTCACGATCGAGCCGATGGTCGCGTTGGTCCCGTTGGTCCCGTTGGTCCCAGGTGCGCCGGCCTCATGACGGCGGCGCTGGCTGAGCGTGAACGACGACTGGGTGCGCTGAACGTGGGCCTCGTTGCGATTCCGGGGCACCTAGCGAGGCGCACGACCGACGTGCCGGAGCAGCTGTGCCGGCGAATCTGCAGACGGTTACCTTGGTTGCAGCATCAGCCGGGTGCCCTACAACGGACCTCAGCCGATCGGCCGTTCATCTCTGAGCATCTCCAGAGCCTCGCTCTTGCTCGCCAGCCACCTACCCGGTGGGTCATTCTTATCGACCTTATCGACGACTTGTTCACGTTCGGGCGGGTGACCGAGGCTGCGACTCGGCTACTCCTGGACGCCGGCGCAACCAACGTTGTGATCGCGTGCCTCGCTAAGACGCGACTGTGAAGAGCCAGAATCTCTCGCTAGCTGAAGTTCCCACGGACGTTGTCGCGACCGATCAACCGGCTATCCCGCAGTTTTGAGGCCGTCGAAAAATCTCAGGCCGCGCGGCGGCCCTGGGTCTCCCCGTGGCTGGTGCGTGCGCTATAGAGCAGGCTCACGGCGAGCACCAGCGCGACCCACGTTCCCCCGAGCGCGTACCCCCCGAGCACGTCCGTCAGCCAATGCGCTCCCAAATAAATGCGGGATGCGCCGACTACCAGGATCACACACAGTGCGCCGATCCATGTCGCCACTCCGACTCGGGACCAACGCCCGGCTGACAGCACGACAGCAAGCATGCCGTAGCACGCTACCGCCGCGGTGGCGTGGCCGGACGGAAAGGATGGTCCGGTGTAATGACCAATCGACAGCGCCGCCGGGGGACGCGGATGCCCGACAATCCATCCAACGGCAAAGTGCATGCCCACCGCCCCAGCGGCGGCGACGATCGGGAGCGCAGCCCCGCGCCAGTCGCCGCGCCGAGCGATCATGGCGATCGCCACGGCGAGCAACAGCGGGACAATGACCAGCGTCGACCCAAGCCAAGTCAGGACCTGCATCGCGGTTGTGAGCCACGCCATTCTATGGGCGACGACCCACGCCGTCACCCGCGGATCGAACAGAACGGTCTCATCGTGGCCTACGACGTCCTGCGTCAGGCTGGCGAATCCCCATGCAGCCAGGGCTCCGACAGCAATAGTCAGCGTGAGCAAGAATCCTCGAGGATCCGCTGGATCCAGGCGGCCCATGAACCACCCGACCTGGCTGGGGAATCGCGACCTCACCCAGGCAAGCTGTGGGCTGGCGGCCAGTCGATCGCCATACGCTGCCATGCGCCTCGAACCCTCAGCCGCACGCCGGAGCATCTGGGAGACCAGCAACCCGGCCACGATCAGCGCCAGCAGACCAAGCCCGACCTGGCCTGCGATCTTTTCGAGATGCTTATAGCTGGCGCCGGCCAGGTAGCCGAGGACGGCAAACGCCCCTCCCCACAGCACTCCGCCCGCCACGTTGTAGGCGAGGAAGGTGGGGTAACGGACGTCGGACATGCCCGCCAAGCCGGGCACGAGCACGCGCAGGGCCGCGGTGAAACGCCCGAAGAAGACGGCGCTCCCCTGGCGCCGACGGACGTAAGCCTGCGCCGACTCAAGGTTCCTGTCGAGGTGTCGCCGGATGATGGGGAGCCGACCGATCGTCCCGTGCAGCAGGTGCGCCCCCCACCGGCGGCCTATGAGGTAGCCAAGCGAGTCGCCAATGATCGCTCCTGACGCGGCTGCGACGAAGACAGCCCAAAGCGGGACCCTGCCTTGCGACGCAACTACGCCGCCGAGGATCACCACCGTCTCGCCGGGAAAGACGAAGCCGACGAACGCAGATGCCTCGAGCGCGGGTAGGGCGAAGACAATGGCCAGGACCACCGCTGCTGGAAGCGAGAGGAGACGGTCGGCGATACTGCCGATGCTTATCAGCGCAGACCCGGGCATTCGCTTAGCCTTCGCCGAACTCTGGGCCAAACTGGTTCGGCCCCGGGCCGCCCGGCCGGTCCACCCTGATGGCCCAGGCCGGGTGAATCTCGGCCCAATTTTCAGCCACACGCCCTTGGTAGAGGACGCGGTGGAGGACGTTGGTGTCGATGACATATGGCCCGGTGACGGTGATGTGATCTCCCGAGGCAGGTGTCGTCGGGGTTATGAAACCTCCGGCGTCGGCATTGTTATTCCGGAAGAGAACGCCCTGGGGGTGCTGCGGAATGATCTCTACCACCAGGTGTGTGCCGGTCTGATTGGCACACGTCTGGAGCGAGTTGGCCGGTTTGACCAGCCCGGCGAATTGTGGGTCCAGGCGCACGCGCAGGTGGACGTCCCCATCCGGCTCGACCTTGAGGCAATCGACGGTGCCACTCACCGTGCTGCATCGATCGAGAAGCTGGAGTCGGCTAGGGATGTAAACCCCTGACAGGGGCGGACCGAATTTGCACTCGCCAGTGTGGAGGCTGAACTTCACGAATGGAATCTGCACGAAGTAGTAGGTCGTCACCGCGAGGAGCCCAATCGTCACGACCAGCCCGAATGCTGCGAATGCCGTGACCATGGGCACCGATCCGGTCTCCAAGCGCCTTCCCATTGCACCCCATGTAAGCAGTTCTCCGCCTTCCGCGACGGCCTACATTTAAGAGGACGACCTCGATCACGGCCACCGAGAGCACGACTACCACGAGAGCGGAGACGATAGCGGTTAGCATCGGGTGGCTCAGCCAGAACCCTGCGATGAGGAAGTCGGAGCCGGCTGCGGCAAGCAACAGTAGGATCGTCAGGATCGCGGCGGTTCGCCGCCCGGGCCGGAGTCTGGACATCGACGCAAGTCTAAGAGCGGCGTCGCCCGGCGTGGCTACGGGGTCTAGGTGTACCGCGCGGCACTACATCGGAGAATCGGCCGTCGTATTCTGAGCATCAGGCGGGGCTACGATGAACGCCAGCAAGCGGTTCCGACGCACACCGGGTGGAGGTAATCCAGCAATGAAAGCTTCGAAGCGGTGGCAGGACTACGCCACCACGGCCATCGGCGTTCTTCTCTTCGTCTCGCCGTTTGTGTTTGGCGAGACCTCACGCGGAGTGGCCGCGCCCGCCGCCTACGTTTTGGGCGTCCTGCTGGT
>WNFI01262844.1_pt1 | contig 12690 bp, 11 predicted proteins | sample 5400471 | NCBI WGS metagenome assembly WNFI01 (sample SAMN13153348, study PRJNA577476) | soil metagenome | isolation source: 100 cm saprolite on Douglas fir-dominated hillslope | place: USA:California | collected 2013-09-17
ACGTCGTGCCCCTCGGGCGTGCAGTACGACCGGCTGATCGAGCAGACGCGCGACTACGTCGAGCAGCACCATCGGCGCAGCCCGGTCGAGCGCCTCGTGCGCGCCGGGATCTTCGCGGTCGTGCCCCACCGGCGCCGGCTGCGTGCGGCGCTCCTCCTCCGCAGGCTGCCCGCGCCTGGACCGCTCGCACCGTTGAAGCAGATCGCGCCGCCGTGGGCCGCGCCGGAATGGCCGCCCGAGCACCTACCCGGCGACGGCCCGAAGGTGGCGCTGCTCGCGGGTTGCGTCGCAAGCGTCATCTTCGGCGACGTGAACGTCGCGACCGCGCGCGTGCTGCAGGCGGAGGGCTATGACGTGCACGTTCCGCGCGCGCAGGGTTGCTGCGGTGCGTTGCACGCGCATGCGGGACGGCTCGAGGCCGGGCTCGCGAAAGCGCGAGAGCTCGAGCGTGCGCTCGGCGGCTACGACTTCGTCGTCACGAACGCGGCCGGTTGTGGCTCTCATCTGAAGGATCACGGTCTGGCGAACGTCGTCGACGTCTCCGAGTTGCTGGGGACGCCGCGCGCCGAGCGGCATCCGCTGCCGCTCCGCGTCGCATTCCAGGACTCCTGCCATCTCCGGCATGCGCAACGCATCACGGCGGAGCCGCGCTCGATGCTCGATGCGATCCCCGGACTCGAGCGGCTCGAGCCTGCCGAGCAGGACATCTGCTGCGGCAGCGCGGGGATCTACAACATCGTCCAGGCGGAGACGGCTGCGGAGCTCGGCGATCGCAAGGCCGCGCACGTGCTCGCAACGGAGCCCGACGCGTACGCGAGCGGCAATCCCGGCTGCCTCGTGCAGGTCACGGCCGCGCTGCGGCGCGCCGGCCGCCCGACGCCGGCCTTCCATCCGATCGAGCTCGTCGACGCGTCGATCCGCGGGCTCTCCGCTCAGCAACTGCTCTGCGCGGCCCGTCGCTGAGCGCTGGTGCCAGCCCCTGGTGCCAGCCCCGGGGCAGGCACCGTCACGAAAACGTCACGACTTCCACACGCACTCTCCACTGTCCCAAACAGCGGCGGCGAGGGCCGGAAACCCCATCGTTGAGCGCAATACCCGACCCCTGGTGCCTGCCCCGGGGCTGGCACCAGGGTGAGGGGCGCGGGCTCGCGTCAGCCGCGCAGCGACGCCCAGGGCTCTTCGCCGGAGACGTCTTCCAGCCCGTAGCCGGTGTCGCCGCCGAGCGACGGGCCGATCACCACCTGCAGGAGCGCGGTCTCGGAGCCGTCGTTGAACGACGCGTGGATCACGCCCTCGTCGAGATACACCGAATCGCCCGCGCCGAGCGACGTCGAATCCTGCTCGATGTACTGCGTGATCCCTCCCTGCTTGACGATGATCATCTCCTCCTGGCCGGGATGCCGGTGGAAGTTGTGACCCTCGCCGGGCTCGAGCGTGACGTCCATGATCACGAGATGCTTCGAGCCCTTGTCGGGCGTCAGGCGCCAGCCGATGACGCCCCAGTCGAACTCTTCCTGGCGCACGTCCGGCTGCTTGACGAAGCTGCTCATCGCTCTCTCCCTCAGTCGACGGGTATCGCCTTGAAGCGGCGCATGTTCTCGGTCATCGCGACCTCGGTCGGCAGGCGCTCCATCGAGGACGCGCCGAAGAAGCCGACGACGCCCTCGGTGTTCGCCAGGACATAGGCCGCGTCGTCGGCCTCCGCGATCGGCCCGCCGTGGCACAGCACGAGGATCTCCGGATTGACGCGCTTCGCAGCGTCGTGCATCCCCTGCACGAGCTTGACCGACTCGTCGAGCGTCTTCGCGGATGCCGCACCGATCGCGCCGCCGGTGGTCAGACCCATATGCGGCACGAGCACGTCGGCGCCGGCCTCGGCCATCGCGGTCGCCTCGTCGTCGGTGAACACGTAGGGCGCGGTGAGGAAGTCGCGCTCGTGCGCGAGCCGGATCATGTCGACCTCGAGGCCGAAGCCCATGCCCGTCTCCTCGAGCCCGACGCGGATCGTCCCGTCGAACAGGCCGACCGTCGGGAAATTCTGCACGCCGCTGAAGCCGATCCGCTTCAGCTCGTCGAGGAAGACCGGCATCAACCGAAACGGATCGGTGCCGCACACGCCGGCGAGCACCGGCGTCTCCTGCACGACCGGCAGCACCTCGCGCGCCATGTCGACGACGATCGCGTTCGCGTCGCCGTACGGGAGCAGTCCCGCGAGCGACCCGCGCCCGCCCATCCGGTAGCGGCCGGAGTTGTAGATGATGATCAGATCGGCGCCGCCGGCCTCCGCGAGCTTCGCCGACAGCCCGGTGCCTGCGCCCGCGCCGATGATCGGCCTGCCGGCCTCGACCTGCGCGCGCAGCCGCGCGAGTGCCTCCGCGCGCGTCATCGGATCAGCTCGTGCAGACGATCGGCCATCGCCACCGCGAACGCCGGGTCGTTGATGTCGGTCTCGACCTCGTGCACCTCGACCGAGTCGTCGAGCGTCTCGTGCAGCCCAGCGATGAGCGCAGCGTCGGCGTCCGCGTCGTAGAACGGCTGGCCCTCGACCGCGATCATCGAGACACCTTTCAGCGGCACGAACAGAACGGTCGCGCCGCGAGCCGCCGAAAGCTTGCGCCCGATGGTGCGCCCGAGCTCCGCGCATTCGTCCGGCGTCGTACGCATCAGCGTGATCGTCGGGTTGTGCACGTAGAGGTTTCGCCCTTCGAACTGCGGCGGGACGGTGTCGCGCGGGCCGAAGTTGACCATGTCGAGCGCGCCGAGCGACACGACCTGCGGCACGCCGGCGGAGCCCGCCGCCTCGAGCCGGTCCGGCCCCGCAGAGAGCACACCGCCGACGAGCTCGTCCGCGAGCTCGGTCGTCGTCGTGTCGAGCACGCCGACGAGGAAGCCGTCGCGCACGAGCGCCTCGAGCGACTGGCCGCCCGCACCGGTCGCGTGGAAGACGAGCACTTCGTAGCCGAGCTCCTCGAGCCGCTCGCGTGCGCGCGTCACGCACGGCGTCGTGACGCCGAACATCGTCGCGCCGACGAGCGGCCTCGCTTCGAGCTTCGGAACGGATGCACCGACCATGCCGGCGATCGCGCCCGCAGCGTTCGCCATGATCCGCGCCGAGACGGAGTTGATGCCGGAGATGTCGACGACCGAGTACATCATCGTCACGTCGACCGCTCCGACGTACGGCCGCGTGTCGCCCGACGCGACGGTCGAGACCATCAGCTTCGGCACGCCGACAGGCAGCGCGCGCATCGCGCGGGTCGCAATCGAGGAACCGCCCGAGCCGCCGAGCGCGAGGATGCCGTCGAGCAGCACGTCGACGCCGTGCTCGCGCAACCGGTCGCGCAGGAACGCGTACTCGGCGCCCTTCGTATCGAGCGTGCCGAGAAGGACGACCGTGGCCACTACGTGCGCCCCGCGAGCGGCTCGACACCGAGGAAGCGGCGCTGAAGCTCCGGGTCGCTCGACAGCTCCGTCGCGGTCGTCTCGGCGTAGATCGATCCCGCGACCATCACGAGCTGCCGCTCCGCGATCGCCGTGGCGACGCCGAGGTTCTGCTCGATCAGCAGGATCGCGAGCCCTTCCTGCTCGAGCTTCTTGAACGTCTCGACGAGGTGCTCGATCACCGCAGGCGCAAGTCCCTCGGAGGGCTCGTCCATGATCAGCAGCGTCGGGTTCGTGACGAGCGCGCGCGCGATCGCGAGCATCTGCTGCTCGCCGCCGGAGAGCTGCGCGCCGCCGTTCCGCTTGCGCTCGCGCAACCGCGGGAAGAGCTCGTACGCGCGCTCGACCGTCCAGCGTTTCGAGCCGCTGCGCGACGCGAGCATGCGCAGGTGCTCGTCGACCGACAGCGACGGGAAGAGCCGCCGGCCCTGCGGGACGTAGCCGATGCCGAGCTTGGCAATCTTGTACGACGGCTGCCCGACGAGCTCGCGCCCCTGGTAGCGGATCGAGCCCGTCACGCGCGCAGGTGGTAGGCCGACGATCGCATTGCAGAGCGTCGTCTTCCCCATCCCGTTGCGGCCCACGACCGACGTCGATCCGCCGGCGATCTCGACGTTCACGTCCTCGAGCGCCTGCGCGCGCCCGTAGTAGGCGTTGACGCCCTCGATCGCGAGCAGCGGCTCAGCCATCGTTCCTGTTCCCTCGCCCGAGATAGAGGTCGTGCACGGTCTGGTTGGCGCGGATCTCGTCCGGCGTGCCTTCGACGATTACGCGGCCCTCGTGCATCATCGTTACCCGCTCCGCGACGCTGAGCGCGACGTCCATGTCGTGCTCGATCAGGATCAGCGTGATCGACGGGTCGAGCTGCAGGAGCAAATCGGTGAGTGCGACGCGCTCGCCGCGCGAGAGCCCGGACGCGGGCTCGTCGAGCATCATCAGCGTCGGATTGACGGCGCGCGCCATCGCGACCTCGAGCTGCCGCTGCTCTCCGTGCGAGAGCGAGCCGACGAGCGTCCGCTCGCGACCCTCGAGCCCGACGGCGCGCGCGAGCTCACGCGCGCGATCGCGCAGCTCGCGGTCGCGCCGCAGCACGACCGGGCGCAGGTGGCCCGTCCTCACGCCGAGAACGGCGACGTAGAGGTTGTCCTCCACGGAGAGGCCGGGAAACAGGCGCGACTTCTGATACGTGCGGCCCATCCCGAGCTTCGCGCGTGCGCTCGGCGAGAGCTGTGTGATCTCCTCGCCCTGGAACTCGATCGTCCCGGCGCTCGCCGGAAAGTCGCCGGAGATGACGTTGAACAGCGTCGTCTTGCCGGCGCCGTTCGGCCCGAGGATGGCGCGCCTCTCGCCGTGCGCGACATCGAGATCGACGTCGCGCACGGCGTGGAGGCCGCCGAACCGCCGGCCGATCCCCCGCAGGCGGAGGATCGGCTCGGCGTGTTCGGGTACTGCTTCCGCGGTCACGTAGGCGTCAGCCGGTGACCTTTGGATGTTGCGTCTTGCCGATCCACGGCAGGCTCCGTTTCACGCAGGCCGGACTCGTGCGTCCGGGTGCCGGCGTGGAGGACGAGAACGTGCCGCCGAACGTCTGGTCGACGTTCGGGATGTAGCCGACCGTCTTGACCGCCAGCTTGCCGGCCTTCGTGTAGAGCTGCGCGTAGTAGACCGGGATGACGCCCTGGTTGTTCGCATCCAGGTGGATCGTCCCGTACGCCGTCGGCAGCACGACCTTCTTGATCGCGCCCTGCAATGCCGACTGGCCGCCGGAGATGTCGCCCTTCACGGCCTGGAGACCCTTGATCAGGCCCCACGTGTTGATGAAGTAGCCGTACGTGAACGTCGACGACGCCTGCCCAGCTGCGGGACCGTAGGGCGGAATCGTCTTGAACCACTTGCCGACGATGTTGTTCGCGTAGTTCTTCGCAGCCGGAGTTGCGAGATCGCCCGCCGTGCCGGCACCGCCGACGTAGGCGCCGACGACGCGCGTCGAGAGCTGCTCGAACTGACCCGGCGTGCCCCAGAACAGGTTGCCGATGAACTTCTTCCCGTCGATCGGGCCGTGAGCCTGCTCATAGGCCTTCAGGAACGGAATGAGACCGGCGCCGCCCACTGCGACGAAGGTGCCGTCGACGTTCGTCGGCATCTGCTGCGCGTAGGAGGAGTAGTCGGTCGTGTTCAGCGGCGGGAACACCCGCTTGGTCACCTTGCCGCCCACCGCGCAGAACTCGGCGATGAAGCCGGCGGCCGACGTCCACGCGAAGCTGTAGTCGTCCGCCACGACCGCGGCGGTCTTCCAGTGCAGCTTGTTGTAGGCGAGGTCACCAAGACCCGCGTTCCACATCGCGCCGTCACCGTTGAAGCGGAAGAAGTTCGGCGCCCGAACCTTCAGCGTCGTGTCCTGCGCACCGGCAGAACCGTCGACGAAGGTCTTGGTCGGGTGCTGCTTCGCGTAGTTCGCGACTGCGATGGACTCGTCACCGGAGAGCGGACCGATCATCACGTCCGCACCCAGCTGCTCCATCAGCCGCTTCGTCTCCTTGATCGCCGTATCGGCCTTGTCGTTCGAGCAGCCGATGCCGACGAGCTTGACCGGATGACCGTTGATCTGTCCGCCCGTCCAACCCTTGCGCGGGTTGTTCGGGTCGACAGGCTTCGCGCCGGCGTACTGCGACATCGCGCTGACGACGCCTGCGAGGTCCTGGCCGTCGAACGAGCCGAACGCTCCCTGACAGTCCGAGAGCACGGCGACCTTGATGGTCGAAGCCGTCGTCTTGGCGGTCGCTCCCGATGCGACGACCGCGGCAGCGAGCACCGCGAGCGCCGCAAAGCCGATCAGCTTCCGCCTTCGCATTCCACTTCCCATCCTTGCCCTCCTTTGAGCCTTGTGGTTCGTCGTCGAACCGGTAACGGGCAATCCCCTGTAGGCCGATCGGTCTGTGCAGTCGTTCGTGCGCGCCTCCTTTCAGACGCTGGGCTCGGCCTGCCCGAGCCCGACCGGCGTGCGGTCGAGCGGGCCGGGGCGTCGCCCGGAGAAGAGGTTGACCACGCGCTCCCAGAGGCCGACGAGGCCGCCGGGAGAGACCAGCACGATCACGAGGAAGATCGCGCCGATCAGCGTGTGAAAACGCGGGCCGATGAAGCTGATGCGCTCCGAGTAGTTGTTGACGATGACGAAGAACAGGGCGCCGACCCAGGCGCGATGAACCCCGCAAACCCAAACGCGATCGTTCGGTGGAGCGGCACGTTGTAGCCGAGCGACGCCATGCGCACCGGGTCGTCGCGGATGCCCTGCAGCGTCAGCCCGAACGGCGTGCGCACGAGGTAGCGCAGCAACGCGTACACGCCGAGCGCGACGCCGAGCGCGGCGTAGTAGAGGCGATTGGTGTGCAGATTGACGTTGCCGATCGCGCCCGGGGCCGGGATGCCGCTGATGCCCCCGAAACCGGAGACGTCCGTCACCTGGCCGAAGAACAGGTTCGCGATCACCGAGTACGTGAGCGTGATCATCAGGAAGTAGATCCCGACGCTGCGGTTTGCGAGCGCACCGAACACGAGCGCCATGCCGACCGCGAACGCGATCCCGGCGATGACCCCCCACCACGGGTTCCAGCCGAGGTTGAGCCCCTTGGTGTTCCCGTTCGTCGTCGCGTTGCCGAGCACGAAGCCGGCGATTCCGTAGATCGAGATCTGCGCGAGCGAGACCATGCCGCCGTACGCGGACAGGAAGATGAGGCTGGCGGCCGCGATCCCGAGGAAGAGCATCTGCGTGAGCAGCTGCCCCACCCAGTACGTCGAGACGTAGAGCGGCGCAGCGACCGCAAGCAGGAGCGCGAGCACGGCGACGACGCGGTCGGCGTTGACGGCCGGCCGCCTCACGCGGGCCGTCCGAAGAGACCGAGCGGCCTGACGGCGAGGACGACCGCCACGAGGACGAACGTGAAGATGATGGAGTAGTACGTGTAGTTCGACGGCAGGTATGCAGCCGAGAAGTTCGTCGTGACCCCGAGCAGCAGCGCGCCGATGGCCGCACCGCCGAGTGACCCCATTCCGCCGATGATCACGACGACGAGCGAGTAGAGCAGCCAGTTGGCGTCGACACCGGGGGCGAGGCTGGCGAACGAGCCGCCGATCACGCCGCCGAGTCCGGCGAGCGCCGAGCCGACGACGAACGCGATCGCGAACGTGAGCTGGATGTTGATCCCGAGCGCCGAGACCATCGCGCGGTCGTCGACCCCTGCGCGGATCACCATTCCGGTGCGCGTGCGCTTCAACCAGAGCCAGAGCAGGACGCCGATGCCTGCCGCGATGCCGAGGATGATCAGACGCGTGGTCGTGTAGACGACGCCGGCGACGTGCGTGTTGGTGAACGTGTCGAAATTGCGCGGCCACGCGATGTCCTCGGCGACGCCTCCGAAATGCGCGAGCATCTGGTCGGCGAGGATGATCGAGATCGCGATCGTGATCAGCGCCTGGCGCAGGTCCTGGCCCTGCGTCCAGCGGAGGAACAACTGCTGCATCACGAGTCCCGCGCCCGCGACGATGGCCACCGCCGCCAGCGTCGGCACGATCCAGTGCGTCAGGTTGACCTGGGCGCTCGTGAGGCCGAAGCCGGCACCGGCGCCGACCATGTCGCGCTGGATCGTGAGCGCGATGTAGCCGCCCAGGAGGAAGAAGGCGCCGTGCGCCATGTTGACGACGCGCATGAGGCCGAAGATCAACGTGAACCCGCTCGCGACCACGAAATACAGCCCCGCGGCGGTCACGCCGTTCAGCACGGTGATGACGAAGTCCTTCGGATCGTGCACCGCCGACCCGAACGACGTCGCGAACTTGCCCGTCGTCGGCGCAAAGAAGAGCACCCACAGCACCGGCAGAAGTGCGATCACTCCGAGCGCCGCCCAGCCCGCGAAGCGCAGCGCACGCAGCTGCGACGCGCTCAGTGCCCGGCGCCGCCGTCTCGCCACGGGCCGCCGCAGGGCAGTCGACTCCATCATTCGCCCGCAGCGAGGTAGAGGACCGCGTCCTTCGAGTCCGCCTTCTGGGGAAAGCGGTCGGCGATCTTCCTCAGCTCCGGATACTTCGAGCGGTCGAGCGTGTCCGCGTCGGGCCAGTTCAGCTCGATCAGGTTGTCGCTCGGGTCGCGGAAATAAAGCTGCACCTGCCGCGAGGGAAGCTCGACGAGCTGCCAGCCCCAGGTGTCCGACGTGTACGCCTTGACGGCCTCGTACGCAGCGTCGAAGTCGTCGACCGTCATGCCGATGTGATGCCGCATGGGCGCCGGGCCGTCGTCCAGAAAGAGGTGCAGCTGCATGTCCCCGACCCGCAGCCACTGCACCGGCAGCGCGAACGTGGGCGTCGGGATCCGCACCATCGAGAAGACATCCTCGTAAAAGCGGGTCGATTTCTCCAGGTCGGCGGCAGAGATGCTGACATGGTTGATCCGCGTCGCGCGCACCGGCCAAGTCTTCTCGACCCTCTGGTATAGGTCAAGTGCGACGAAGCCCCATGGCATCGATAGGCTCAGGCTATGAACTTTCGCCAGCTCGCCTGCTTCGTGGCCGTGGTCGACGAGGGATCGTTCACGCGCGCGGCGCGCGCGATCGGGATCGCGCAGCCGTCGCTCTCGCAGCACATCCGGACGCTCGAGGAGGAGCTGAACGGCCGTCTGCTCGAGCGCCTGCCGCGCGGCGTGGCGCTCACTCCGGCCGGCCGCGCACTGCTGCCGGAGGCGCGGGTGGCCGTGCGCGCGGTGGAGCGCGGCCGGCGCGGGGCGCGCTCGGCGCTCGCGCTCGAGACGGGCGAGCTCGAGATCGCCACCGTCCTCTCGATGGCGGTCGGCCTGTTGCCGCGGTATATCCGCATCTGGCACGAGCGGTATCCCGACGTCGGGATCCGCCTGCACGAGTTCCGTCACCGCTCGCTGCTCGAGGACGCCGTCGAGCAGGGAATCGCCGACTTCGCGATCGGCCCGCTGCCGGTGCGCGACTGGGACGGGCCGCTCGCCGAGATCGAGTGGGAGGAGTTCGTCGTCGTCATGCCCGCATCCGACCCGCTCGCCGGCCGGAGCTCGATTCGCCTGGAGGAGCTCGCCGACCGGGAGTGGGTGCTCTACCACCCGGATCACGGGCTCGCGGGAATCCTCGAGGAGATCTGCCGGCGCGCGGGGTTCAGCCCGCGCGGCTCGGTGCGCACGTCGCAGGCCGAGGGGGCTGCCCGGCTCGCGTCTGCCGGGCTCGGCCCGGCGCTCGTGCCGGACAACATCGTCCTGCCGGGAATCGAAGGCTCGGTGCTGCGGCTGAAGCCGCGGCTCATTCGCGACGTGGCGGCGTATGCGCGCACGGCCTGGTCGCCGACGGCGGCCGCGTTCATCGAGCTGCTCGGCTCGGAGCGCCGGCCGCGGCCGCGCAACGCGGTGTCGATTCGGCTCTAATGGCGCCCGTGCGCCGGCTGCTCGTGCTCCTGTTGATCGTGCCCGCCGCGTCGGGGTGCGGCGGTACAAAGCACGCCGCCGCTCCCGCGGGGCTGAGCGGCGCGAGCGGCCGGACGGTCGCCGCGAAGACAGCGAGCTTCACGCTCGCGATCAGCGCGAAGATCGGGAGCATGGCGGTCGAGTCGAACGAGACGGGCTCGTTCTCGTTCAGCGAGCGCCGCGCGCACTTTTACAAGCTCCTCCCGGGCGGCGGCACGCCGCAGGAGGTCGTGCTCGACGGGCCGTACGCGTACACGAACGCGAACATCGCCGCCGCGCTGAAGGACTCGAGCGTCAAGCCGTGGACGAAGCTCGACACGCGTCGCGTTCCGGCCGCGCAGCTGCGCGCTCGCCCCGACGAGCTCACGCACGTGCGTGTCCTCGCGTACCTCGCAAACGGCGTCGGCAAGGCGAGCGCCCTCGGGACCGACATGATCGGGGGGCAGCCGCAGGTGCACTACCGAGGCGTCGTCGATCCGGCGCGCGTCGTCGCGACCGCACCGGCGGTCGACCGCGCAGCGTTGCGGACCGCGATCGCCAACGACTATCTCCCGCGGCCGTTTCCCGCCGACTTCTGGGTCGACGCAGCGGGCCGCGTGCGCCGGGTGCTCGTCGGCTACCGCACGGCGGGGGGCGGGCAGATCGTCGTCGACGGTCGGTTCTCGGGCTTCGGCGTGAAGGTCGACCTGGCCATTCCCTCCGCCGCCGAGATCCAGGACATTACGCCGTAGCGCGCTCCCAAGCGAGCCCGGCGGCGAGCACGACCTCGTCGCGCGGCGCGACGAGTTGCAGGTCGCCGATCGCGAGCCCCGCCCAGCCGAGCACGTTGAAGGGACGCGAGAACGCGCTGAGCGCGATGCGCACATCAAGCTCCTTGCTGTCCTCCGGCGGCAGTTCGGCGCCGACCACCGGCGCGACGTAGAGGTCGACCTCCGGCCGGTACTCACGCCACCGCAGCACTGCCTGGAGTGCGAGCGCCGCCTCGGCGGGATCGACAGCCTGCGCCTGCTCGAGCTTCGCGCGAACGTTGTCGCCGTACTCGGCGGCGCGCGACGGAAACGTCGCGCGATGCGACTCCACACCCGCGGAGCCGCCGACCGACGGCGGCCGCGTCAGCAGGCCGACGCTGAGTCCCTCCAGCCGCGGCACCGGGACGGGCTCTCCGGTGAGCACCGACCACATCAGTGCGACGTCTGCGACGCTCGTCCCCATCGGCCCGACCGTGTCGTACGTGGGGCAAAGCGGAAAGACGCCCTCGGTCGAGATGCGACCCCATTGCGGCTTCAGGCCGACGATCCCGCAACAAGCCGAGGGCAGGCGAATCGAGCACCCGGTGTCCGTGCCGAGCGCGATGTCGCCGAGTCCCGCGGCGAGCGCTGCCGCGTTCCCGCCCGACGATCCGCCGGCCGTGCGGCCCGGCTGCGCCGGGTTGCGGACGGTGCCGTACCACGGGTTCTGACTCGTCACGCCCCACGCGAACTCGTGCAGGTTCGACTTGGCGACCAGCACCGCACCTGCGTCGACGAGCAGCTGCACCGACGGCGCGGTGCGCATCGGGACGTGATCGCCATAGATCTTCGAGCCGTACGTCGTGCGGATGCCGGCGGTGTCGAAGAGATCCTTGACGACGAGGCGCTTGCCGTGCAGAGGCCCGGCGGCTGCCGGCGCCGGCTCGACCTCCGTGATCAACGCATTCCAGGCGTCGGTCACGGCACGAGCGCCACGGCGTCGACCTCCAGCTTCGCGCCCGGGATCGCGAGCGCGCTCACCTCGACGAGCGTGCTCGCGGGACGCGTCGTGCCGAAGAACTCCACCCGCACCGGGTTGATTCGTGCGCGGTCGTCGATGTCGATGAGATAGACGGTGACCTTCACAACGTCGGCAAACGAGGCACCGCCGGCCTCGAGGACCGCACCGACGTTGGCGAACACCTGCCTCGCTTGCGCGACCACGTCGCCGCGCACGAGCCGTCCGCGGATTGATCGCGTCCGGATCGATCTGCAGCTCGAGCACCGCGGATCGTCCCGAGGCGAGCGCACGCTCGAACGCGTCGGGGAACTGCGCCGTCTCGGTGAGAGTCTCGCCGTGCGCGCCGAACGAGCGCGCGTACGCAGCGAAGTCGGGATTGACGAGGTCGGTGCCGACGACGCGCCCGGGATAGTGCCGCTCCTGGTGCATGCGAATCGTCCCGTACATCCGGTTGTTCACGACGAGCACGACGATCGGCAGGCCGTATTGCGTCGCGGTCGCGAGCTCCTGGCCGCTCATCAGAAAGTCCCCGTCGCCTGCGAAGCAGATCACCGTCCGGTCCGGGTGCACGAGCTTCGCGGCGACACCGGCGGGCACGCCGTAGCCCATCGCGCCGCTCGTCGGCGCGAGCTGCGTCGGGTAGGCGTGCCAGCGCCAGAAGCGGTGCACCCATGCGCTGAAGTTCCCCGCGCCGTTCGTCACGATCGCGTCCGGCACGCGCTCGCGCATGTACGCGATGCAGTCGGCGAGCTCGAGCGTCCCCGGCATCGGGTCGTGCTCCGCCTGCCAGAGCTCGAAGTCCCGGCGCGCCTCGTGCGTCGCCTCGCCCCAGGCCGGCGTCACCCGGAGGTCGCGCACGGCGGCGGCGAAATGCTCCATGCCGGAGAGAATCGGGAGCGCTGGCCGGTAGACGCGGCCGAGCTCTTCGGCGCCCGGGTGGACGTGCACGAGCGTCTGCCCGCCGATCAACGTGTAGCCGGAGGTCGTCATCTCGCCGAGCCTCGGGCCGACGACGAGCAGGAGATCCGCAT
>WNFI01682087.1_pt1 | contig 12690 bp, 11 predicted proteins | sample 5400471 | NCBI WGS metagenome assembly WNFI01 (sample SAMN13153348, study PRJNA577476) | soil metagenome | isolation source: 100 cm saprolite on Douglas fir-dominated hillslope | place: USA:California | collected 2013-09-17
GCAAACACAATGGATTAATGGCGCTCAGTATAATCAATGATATGGAGACTCCGCTGATCCAAAACGTGACCCGCCTTGAACTTATTGCGCGACATAGCACGTAGGGGGTCGATGATTGGGCTAAAAGAGCTTAACCAATGAAAGCAGCGTATTTGCACGAGGCAAGGGATATTCGGATCGGTGAAGCGCCTGACACGCCGCCGGGACCGGGGGAGTTACTCCTGAGTGTGGCAGTGGTACGTATTTGTGGCAGTGATCTGCACAGCTACTTGCACGGGCAGATCGGAGACATTGCGCCGGAAAGTCCGCTAATTCTTGGACATGAAGCTGCAGGGATTATTGCCGCGATAGGTCCCGCCAATGAAATACCGTTTCGAATTGGGCAGCTTGTAGCGATTGATCCTTGTGTTCCATGCGGGCGCTGCGAATATTGTGAACGCGGCAAGCCTCCCGCGCGCCCACCGAGCGGAGCGAACTCGCGGCTCATCCGTGTTTCGATCACTTCCGCGAATAATGGATTGAGTCCGCGAAATACTCACGGGGCGGATAAGCATTGTCCTGAACCATCGCCTTGTACCCGGCCCGGCAGTGCAGACGTTCCGCGTCTCGACTCCTGTAAGCTGCCAAATGACCCAATCGGTGGCTTCGATGAAGCGTTCGGTAGCTGCGTAAACATCCGGCGCTTCCTGGAGAACTTGCAACGCTTTGCTGAAGAACCACTCCGAGGAAATCTTGCCGCCGTAGCGCGCCAGCCACGGCTGGGCCATGTGGCGGGCGGTGGCATTGATCTGGTCGGCTTGCGGCTGCGAAGCATGGTGCTTCCACAATTTAACCCAGGCGTGCGGCTTGCTGCGCCATTCAGGCAGAAAACTCAGCGGCGTGCCATCGCGTTTCATCGGCAGCATGGTGCAGGCCGTAAAATCAATCGCTACACCAACGATGTCATCTGCTTTGATACCGCTCAATTTCAGAACGGCGGCGCCCCGATTCCGTTCCGTAGTCTATTCCAATGGTATATGGCATGGTTTTGCTCTCTAGATCGTGCAAGGTTGAACTTGCCAAGTAATTTCTATCCGCAGAATAATCCCTCTACTGAGACGATTAGCCGCTGATTTTTAGTAAATGGGCATAATTGGAATGTTTAAAGTTTTTCAACCACAGCCACCCCGTCGGAAGTATTACGTTTGCGTCCAAAATTCAGCAGTTCTTGACCTCGGCGGCTGGTTATCAATTTTTGCAGGGCGACAAATATGAACAGCAAGACACCTATCGCGATTTTGGTCCACCAACCGTTCAAGCTGCCGTCGAAAGAGATGTACGTTCGAATGGTTCCGTTGATGAGGATACCAATAAGAGTTCCGGCGACATAACCTACCCCCCCCGTCAGCAGTGTGCCGCCAATCACGACTGCGGCTATGGCATCCAATTCCACGCCGACCGTTGCCAGTGGATAGCCCGATGAGGTGTAGAGGGAATAGACCACTCCGGCCAGCGCCGCCAAAAAGCCGCTTAACGCGTAGACGCCAATCGTGGTGCGAGCAATAGGCACACCCAGCATCAGAGCTGCATTTGAGTCTCCGCTAAGAGCGTATATATTGCGGCCAAATTCTGTGTAATGGGCAATGAAAATGCCGCCGAGGAGAACAATCAGAAAGATGATGGCAAGTAATGACAGTCTTCCACCATCTGGGATTTTGATGGCAATGTTATATACCTGGTCGTAGAATGGATTCGAGATTCCAATCGATTCGGTAGTGAACAAGAATATAGCGCCACGAGCCAGATACAGACCCGCGAGGGTAACGATGAACGGGGGAATTTTGAGGTAATAGATCAATGCGCCTTGAAGCGCGCCAAAGGCCGTTCCCATAGCCAGTGCCATGGCAAACACCACTAGGGGATGAACCTGAGTATCGCGTAACATCAATGCGATGAATACACCGATGAACGCAATCACCGAACCAACGGACAAATCGATTCCACCGGAGAGGATCACAAAGGTCATGCCAACTGCCGTAATTCCCAGGAAGGCATTGTCATAAAGGGCATTGGCGAGCACAACGGTTGAACCGAAGGCTGGGAAGCGCGCCCAACTCACCACATACAACAAAATAAATACGATAACGGTTGCGAAAAGGGGAAGAAAGCGTGATCTCATGAGGTTCTCCGAAACCGGCGTCCGACGAATCTGCGGAAGCTCTCTGATTGAAGGAATAGGATGAACATGACCACGATAGCCTTGATGGTAAGATTGAACTGCGGGGCGACACCACTCGTGAGAATCCCGGTATTCATGGCCTCGATGATAAGAACCCCAATTGCGCTCAGGAGCAGGGAGAACCGTCCACCATTCAGGGACGCGCCACCGATGACAACCGCCAGGATTGCGTCTAATTCGTAGTACAGGCCTGCGTTGTTGGTATCCGCGCCTTTGATATTGGCCGTGACGATGAGGCCCGCGACGGCTGCACAAATACCAGAAATCACGTAAGCAGACAGCTTGATGGCGCGCGCATTGATCCCAACAAAGTAACTGGCCTTGTCGTTTGCGCCTACAGATTCAATCATCATTCCTAGGGCGGTTCGCCGCACAAACACGTAAACCAGGATAAGTGCTGCCAGTGCGATATAAATTGCGACCGGCAGTCCGAAGATATAGCCCACCCCGATAAACGACAGGCCTGGATTCTGAAACGTCGCAACTGTAGCCCCGGTAATCATCTGGGCCATGCCGCGTCCGGCAACGAGCAGAATCAGCGTAGCTACGATGGGTTGTATATCGAGGTAGGCAACCAGAAACCCGTTCCATAACCCGCACAAGGCACCAGCCCCAATGCTAAGTGCAAAAATCAATGGGAGCGGGATAAGGGGCGCAATGTTCTGTTTCCCAACAAGTGTGGCGGCGATTGCTCCACAAATGGCAATGACGGCACCAACCGACAAATCAATGCCTTTTGTGGCGATAACCAGGGACATCCCAATTGCCAGAAGGATAATAGGGGCGGCATTCTTAACAATATCGATCGTGGCACCGTAGAAGTGCTGCCCGTTTTCGGGGTCAGTAACAACCTGGATGTTGAAAAAACCATGAAATACCAGGCTGTCGACAAGCATAATCAGAAGGAGCGTGATCAAAGGCCAAAGTGCGCGCCGACTATTACGCAGCCAATTTGGTAGAACTCGGCGGGCAGCAACTTTGGTATCGATCGGAAGAGGTTCTTGGGTGGTCATCATCGCTCCGCAATGGCTTTCATAATCGAGTTCTGACTAATTTCATCCCGCTCGAGTTCAGTTACTTTTTTGCGATCACGCAGCACAACCACACGATCGCTGTAATCAACGACTTCTGCAAGTTCTGAAGAAATGACAAGTAGGGGCATTCCCTGGCGGCAAAGGTCTTTGATAATGGCGATCACTTCCGCATGCGCGCCGACGTCAATACCACGCGTAGGTTCATCCAGGATCAGAAATTCCGGCTCAGAAACCAGCCAGCGGGCCAGGATCACTTTCTGCTGGTTGCCACCAGACAGTTCCTTAACTGGTTTTTGAGAGTCTGGGGTGGCGATGTGCAGCGCCTGGATCATCCCATCGGCCAATTCTTCCTGTTTCTTTTGCGTCAAGTATCTGAACCAGCCACGTTTGGCTTGCAAAGCCAGAATGATATTTTCTCGAATGCTCAGGTCGCCAATGATGCCTTCGGCTTTACGGTCTTCGGGGCAAAGCCCAAAACCATGCGTCATAGCCTGGCGTGGGGAATTGAACGTCACGTTGGTTCCTTTTACAGATATTTGCCCACTGTCCCGGCGCGTAATCCCGAAAATGAGATGTGCCGTTTCTGTCCGGCCTGAGCCAAGCAATCCTGCCAGGCTGACGATCTCGCCTTTTCGGACTTCCAGATCCAGTGGCTCCATCACGCCACGCTTGCCCAAGCCCTTCACAGTCAGAAAAACTTCTTGCTGAACAGGTTCATGTACGTTCTCCGGTGCCAATTCTTCGAGCAATTCCCTGCCGAGCATTTCGGTCACCAATTGCATTCTCGACAGTTCACTGGTCAGGTGTTCACCAACTTTGGTGCCATTGCGCAGGACGGTGATCCGATCAGAGATCTCATAGACCTGATCGAGGAAGTGTGTGATTAACAAAATGCCGATGCCCTTTTCTTTAAGGGATCGGATCACCGAGAAAAGTCGCTTGACCTCGTGGGCATCCAGGCTGGAAGTCGGCTCATCCAGGATAAGAATCTTAGCCGAAAGGTCAACGCCGCGGGCGATTGCCGCAATTTGCTGGACGGCGACTGAATAGGAGGAAAGCGGCTGTGAAGGGTCAATATGAATGTCATAAGTTTTTAGTAGTTGTCGTGCTTTCCGAATGGCGGCTTAGGGAAATCATCCCCGATTCTTTCTCATAGATCCCGGTGATCACTTTGATAAGCGTGGATTTGCCTGCGCCGTTTTCCCCGAGCACTGCATGAACTTCGCCGGGATACATCGTGAAATCGACCGATGATAGGGCGGGTACACCGGGGAATGTCTTGGTCAAGTTGCGTACCTCTAATAGGGACGTCTTGTTGGAACCGTCTGTCATAGTATTGTTCACTCAAATCTTGACTGTCGTAAATCATGCTCGGCGTTTTTAAAGAACTTAATGAAGAGTATATGTGTGGAGCACTCTTTGACAGAGCGCTCCACGACTTTCAGAGAACGTTGTTACATGGTGGCGCTACAAGCCCTGTATGTATTTATTGTGGGCCGTAATACCCAGGGCAGCCAGCCGCAAAATACTTTGCGGCTGGCTGCCCTGGGTATTACGGCCCACAATAAATACATACAGGGTTTGTAGCGCCACCATGTAACAACGTTCTCTGAAAGTCGTGGAGCGCTCTGTCAAAGAGTGCTCCACACATATACTCTTCATTAAGTTCTTTAAAAACGTCGAGCATGATTTACGACAGTCAAGATTTGAGTGAACAATACTATGACAGACGGTTCCAACAAGCTGACCACCCTCGCGGGTGAAGTCGCCGTTCTGGCTGGCTACGATCTTCAGCCCAGGGAAGAGCGCCAGTACTTCGCCGAAACCCTTGGCGCGTTCAGTGGCAGCGCTAGCGCCCGTGGTGCCCTGGAGTTCCACGATGTTGCACCCATTCGCCCACTTCGGAATGCCAGCGGAAGCCATCGCCACGAATGAGGCGGCGAGACGACCTTCGTGGTCGAAGTCCGCGCCAACACGGGTAACCGGATACAGGGACGGATCGGAGACCTTCACGTCGCGGTCAACCAGCAGCAGCGGAATCTTGGCGTCCTTGGCTTCCTTCAAAACAGCGTCCCAACCGGTCTCAACGATGGCGGCGAGCACGATGGCGTCTACTTTTTGAGCGATGGCGGCCCGGATGCCCGCTATCTGGACTTCCTGCTTTTGCTGACCATCGGTGTACTTCAGATCGATGCCCTCTTTGGTCGCTTCCGATTTCATGGCATCGGTGAAGGCAGCACGCCAACCGCTCTCGGAGCCGGTGTTAACGAAGGCGATGGTGAGTTTCTTATCCTGCGCCGCTGCCGGAGCGACCATGGTTGACGTTGCGAACGACAATACGAGTGTAGATGCTAAAACGAGGTGTTTCAGAGAACGCATTTTCAATTTTCCTTTTTGAAATACTGTCGGATTCGGACTAACTAAATGTTGCTACGTTATTACGATGTTGAGTCACGGATTTTCACCCTATACTTTTTGTATTGCTCCTTTCATTGATGTTCAGCGCATCACCTCACCGAAACTGATGAGGTCGCCTCCTGATTGAAATGACCACAATTCAAGTATATGGGCAGCACAACGATGCCTTTTCATCCATGCGGATGATTTTTTAATCAACTATTCGATGATTAAGAAAATAAGGTTCTAAAGTAGAATTGACGGGCGAGCTCAGATGCCACTGGAGTTGCTATATTATGTAGATATAGTGCGATCAAAAGACAGGTGGTGTTAGTAGCGAGGCCATCTAATGTTTTCAATCCTGACCCGCCAACTCCAAAACAAGTTGATTTTCGCTTTTATCCTGGTCATCCTGATTCCAACGGGTATCATCAGCTTCTATAGTTTGCAGACTGCCGCTAGCACCTTGATCCAAAAAATAAGCGCTGAAGAATTAAGCGCTTTGGTCGCCAACGCGAATAACATCGAAAAACGGCTCACCGATGTAAAAGAAGACCTTATATTTCTTAGCCAGGCCCCGCCAACTCGGCGTTACTCTGCGGTCATTAATGGACAGGATGACCCTGCCTCCACCATCCGTGAAGCGCAAATAGCGCTCTTTAAGACATTTCTGAACCGCTCGACCAATCAATATAAGGATATCCGTATCATTGACCTGGCTGGACAGGAACTCATGCGTATAGACGGCACAGGGCAATTGGCTGACGCGGACCCAACTAACGCTAACCAGGCAGGGCAAGCCTATTTCAACCAGGCCATCGGATTGCCCTCAAATCAAGTTTATATATCGCAATTTGATCTGAACCGAACCAACGGGCAACTGGATCAGCCATATGCCCCGGTGCTTTACTATTCGATTCCACTTCAAGTGGACGGTGCTACAGTAGCGGTCCTGGTGGCAAAAATCTTACTTAGCCCGATCTTCAAGGACATTGCTTTTCATAGCAACACCGCCATCTTTCTAGTGAATCAGGACGGCAGCTACATACTCAATCCCGACGATCACAAGCTGTATGGCAAGATTCTTAAAACAGGCATCACCTTTGACGCCGAACGCTCCCGCGAAGACGTTATGACAATGTTTGGCAACAGCCAGGGCATTATTACCAACACGGCAGATTATCCGGACACGCTGGAGACTTACGTCCAAATCAAGCTGGAATCGCAAGTGGGCCTGCGTTGGCTGCTGATTCATAATATTCCTATTAGCTCTATTTTGGGGGAGATCAACGGTACTCAGCTGATTGCCATATTGCTATCGTTGATGGCCTTGTTGATTGCAATGATTGTGGCGATTGTACTTACACGGAGCATTGTGCGTCCCATTCATCAACTTTCCCTGGTGGCAGATAGTGTGCGACAGGGGAACTGGGAAGTGGTCGTTCCCGGAACAGGTGGTAAAGATGAAATCGGGCATTTAGCGGATGCCTTTGAGGCCATGCTTCGTGAGTTAAAAACCGTTTATGGCAGCCTGGAAGCACGTGTAACCGCGCGTACCGTGGAGCTTGAGACCACTAACCTGAAGCTGAGTGAAGCGCAGCGCAAAGCCGAAGAAGCCAGCCATGCCAAATCTATTTTCCTTTCCAACATGAGCCATGAACTGCGGACCCCTCTCAACGTCATCATTGGTTATTCGCACTCAATATTGGTCATGCCTCAGATGTTCAATAACACTCCCTTGCCCCAGGTATATTATCCTTACGTGAAGCTGATTGAGGACAATGGTCACTATCTTATTGGCTTGATTAACGACATTCTGGACCTCAGCCGGATTGAGGCAAGCAAGCTGGAATTGCTGTGTACCACCGTTGATTTGCCAGAAGTGTTTCGAGGAGTGCTGGCAACTGCAACCGGGCTTCTCAAGGACAAGCCTATCCAGATTCGCCCGGATTATCCCGAAGATTTGCCGCCTGTCTGGGCCGATTCCATTCGGGTCCGCCAGATAATCCTAAACTTGTTCTCCAATGCACTCAAGTTTACGAACACGGGAAGTGTGACCCTGAAGGCTACAGTCACGGGGCCATGGGTGTCCATTTCAGTGATCGACACGGGGATCGGCATTCCAGAAGCAGCCCAGGCAGATATCTTTGATCGGTTCGGTCAGGTAAATGACGACTTACACCGAGAAATCGATGGAACGGGTCTGGGGCTAAACATCAGCAAACAACTAAGTCGAATGCATGGCGGTGACCTGGTTGTGACAAGTGAGCCTGGAAAGGGCAGCAAGTTTACTTTTACGCTGCCAATCGCAACGCCGGAACAACTGGCGCTCGGAAAGCAAAATGCGCAGATGAATGAGGCGTTCACCGTATTTAAGAAATCCAGCCAGCCCGAAGACGATGTGTTCTCTATATTGTTGGTAGAAGACGAAGTCAGCACAAGAGAACTGCTGCGTCACACGCTGGAGACTTCCGGGTACGTTGTGGTGGATACCCATGATGGCGCACAGGTTGTGGAATTAGCGCGCGGCATGCTTCCTGACGTGATTATCCTGGATTTGAATTTACCTCATCTGAGCGGTTGGGAAGTGATGCAGCAGCTAAAAATCGATCTCACTGTTCAATCAATCCCGGTCATCGTGTATACAGCATCTGCGGATCGGCAGCGGGCGATGCAACTTGGAGCAGTGGCCTTCATTGCCAAGCCTGCGATACCAGAGGATGTTGTCGACGCGGTACGCAAGGTGCTTAACACCCAGAACGCGCCGACTAACGACTTGGGGGACTTGTCCTAGAATACGGAAAGTATCGGACCATTGAAGCTAATTGCCCAAGCGAGATTAGAATTTCCCTTACTATACAGGACCCTAACATGAGCTACATTCTGCTAGTTGAAGACAATAAAGATAATGCTGACATGATCGCACATATCTTAACTTCGGCCCACTATCATGTACGACATTTCATTAAGGGGCTGGACGCCGCTCAAGAAGCGCGTCGCGACAAGCCCGCCTTGATCTTGATGGACTTCAACTTGCCCGACATTGATGGGCGAACGTTGGCATTACTCCTCAAGAAACAGCTTGGCGGGGCAGACGCCCCACCGATCATTGCCTGCACGGCGCGGGTAGGCAACGTTGAGGTGCGTCTTGCGGAAAGTTTCGGGTGTGCGGGATTTCTGCGCAAACCATTTTCGCCCGAAGATTTACTGGCCCTTGTGGAGGGCTTTCTCAAGGAGAATTCTAAAAATTAAGCGGCTGATAAGTCGATGGAGGGTGACTCCGAATTGTTATAATGGGAAACTCCCAAATAAGCCAATGAAGTGAACTGGAGCCGAAACAGGTCTTTCGCAAAACGAACAGTGCTTTGGTCAAAGTAGATATCTATAAAGATTTTGGGATGCCTTCATGAAAAATATGATCAGCCGACGTCAATTTATGACCCAAAGCCTGTTCTTAAGCGCCGCAGCGGTGATACCGGGATACACGCAGTTGCTCGACACCTTGCAAACTCCTCCGTCAGGGAAGCCGATGCGGGCTGCCATGATGAATAATGGCTTAAAGGTAAGCTGGGACGCACAGGGGAAGTTGGCGGCAGAGCAGTTTGGCAAATGGCTTGGTGTGGAAATCGTCTGGTACGATGGTCAGCTGGATCTCACGGTCCAGCGACAAAATATGGAAGACATTGCCCGGCAAAACTGGGACTTTGTGGCGGTGCAGCCGGGCAGCATCGGGACCTTGGTCACACCTACTGAAACCATTACCCGAAAGGGTATCCCGGTTATTGACATGGATACCCTGATCGCGCCTTTTTCAAAGCTTCAAGAACTCGGAATATTGACGTTTATTGCTCCTGACAATGTGGCCATGGCTGAGAGTGTCGTACAGGTACTGGTAGATAAGATGAATGGTACAGGTAAGATCGCACAAACCTGGGGAGGCCAGGGGCACACGGGCGCGCAAGGGCGTGCGCAAGGGTTTTATAATGTTCTAGCACATTACCCCAACATTGAAGTAGTTGACGATCAACCTGCTGATTGGGACGTAGATCGTACAACTGAAATCTGGGATATTCTGCTCAATCGCCACCCCGATTTGAAGGCTGGCTTTCTACACAATGACGATATGGCGTTGGCTGCGCGACAGGTCGTAGAAAAGAAGGGGCTGCAAAACCAGGTGGTTCTGGGTGGTGTGGATGGCATGATCCCAGCTATTCAGTCGGTTATCGATGGGCAATTGCTAGCCACAGTGCGGAATTCGTCGCCGCGTATTCATGGCTGGGCAGTACTGGCTGGCTACTACGCTAAGGTCATGGGGTTAGAACAAGCACGCAGAGATGTTCCTAACCTGATTATTGCCGATGGACCACTGATTACTCTGGATAATCGACAGATTGATCCCAAGCTGTCGAATGAACCCTGGAAGATACGTGGCTATGGTCGAAACAATCTTGAATCGCAAATTTGGGCCCAAAAGCAACTTGTTTTCTGATCGGCGCTTCTGGCAATATAGTGGGTATCGCTTATTCAGTGGTCATGGTTTGGCGCTGGGACTCACCGGCCTTGTAACCGTGCTCTCATTTGTACTGCTAATGGTCGGACACGACCAGTCAATAAACACTTTTGAACAGAATACGCACCAATTCCAGATCATCAGTGCCCTCGTACAGCAAACAAAAACAGTGCGTATCCAGGCCAATCATTTTCTGGTGACCCAACAGGCAGATGATTTCGCGGCAAGCGAAGCCGCGCTAGCCAAGTTGTTGACAGGATTTGACCAAACGCTTGATGCTTCTGACCCCGCGCTGCGTTTTAACCTGGAAATGGTCAACGACACCACTGTCGACTACTTCAATACGTTTCGCAGCCTCGGCGAGTTGATTCTGGTTGCCCATGTGACCGCGGTTCAACAAGAGATTATCCGTAACCTTGATGAAAACGGCGCGCAATTGGACCAGCAAGCTGACAGCATTCTTGCCCAAACAGCCTCGACTCTTAACGAGTCCGAGCAATTGATGCACAATGATAGTAACCGCTTGCGCCTGGTTTTGTTGGCAGTAATTATCGTGATCTTTGCGATCAGCTTCGTTGGGACAACAAACGCTACACACCGCATCGCCCGTGATTTGCATACGATCGGGCAAGCTGCACAGGCTATTGCCTCAGGACAGTTTAATACACAGGTTGTGCTGCCCCGCGATGACGAGATAGGGCGTCTCGGGGTGGCGTTCAACCGCATGGCCGAAAGCTTGAAAACTTCAACGCAAACCGAGACGGCGGCCAGTGAACAAAACAGGCGTCAAATCATGAAGCTAGCACGGCAAGAGCGCGTGAACGCCATCCTCGAAGAACGTCAACGGATTGCACGCGAACTTCACGACAGCGTAAAGCAGCAGCTTTTCAGCATTACACTAGCCTCCGGCGCGGCACTGAATCTTTTGAACCACGAGCCAGAAATGGCCCGCACTTATTTGGAACATGTGCAACAAGCAGGGCTATACGCCCAATCAGAAATGACGACCCTGTTGCAAGAACTGGTCCCGGTGCCGTTGCAAGATCAGCGTTTGGAAGATGCGCTATCGCAGTACTTGCACTTGCTTTGTGAAATGCATTCGATCAAGTTGCTGTGGCGCCTGGAGGGAACAAATACACTGACAATTTCCCAGGAACATGCATTGTTTCGCGTCGTCCAAGAAGCTACGGCTAATGTGGCGCGCCACAGTCAGGCCACCTTGCTGCGCGTGACACTGAACTTTGGTTTGCAAACACGGGTCATCGTCGAGGACAATGGACGGGGTTTTGACCCTGAAATAATTTCGCCCACTTCCAGAGGCATTTCAACCATGCGGTTGCGTCTGAAGCGTGTGGGTGGTGAATTTGAATTGCATAGCGTGCCAGGTAGCGGTACGCGGCTTGAAATTACGGTTGATTTACGAAAAAAAGTGCCTTATGAACGACTCTAAGAATCTGTCATCACCAATCCGAGTTTTGATCGTCGATGATCATGGTATGGTTCGCTTTGGGCTGCGCGGTTACATTGAGTCTGTGCCGAATTTGCAGGTTGTTGGCGAGGCAGCGAGCGGAGAACAGGCGCTACAATTGATGGCAAGCGTCGGCGTCGATATTGTCCTGATGGATTTGGTCCTTCCGGGAATCTCAGGGGCAGATGCTACACGAGAAATTGCCAAGCGTTATCCATCCGTCCGCGTCATTATCCTGACCAGTTTTTTGGATGACGCGCACATACTGCCTGCAATTCGTGCTGGCGCAGCAGGCTATCTATTGAAAGACATCACCCCGGATGACCTTTCCAAAGCCGTGATTGCTACCTTCAATGGTCAGTCTATTCTGCACCCTAAGGTGATGGCGCAGCTTGCCTCGAACCTCACCCCAGAAAGCCAAATGGCAGTCGATTTGCTCAGTACCTTGAGTGAGCGTGAGTTAGAAGTGCTGCGTTTGTTGACACACGGCTTACAGAATAATGAAGTGGCTGAACAACTTTCCGTCAGTGAAAATACCGTTCGCACCCACATCAGCAACATTCTGACCAAACTTGACCTGCGAGACCGAACGCAGGCTGCGCTCTTCGGCGTGAGGTTCTTCGAGCAGAACAAGCCCTAGATTTCAATCTTTCATGTGGCAGATTGCGCCGATTAATTTCCCTCAACTTGATGCTCCGAACGCCAACGCGTTCTAGCTATCCGCTAACTCCACTAAACCAGGGACACTTCAATTGATTAGGGTATTGGGATTGCACTCATGCTTAAATATATTCGTCAGCGTCTTCAATTAAAAATAGTCTTGGTAGTTGCATTTACTTTGCTAATTCCCACGGCGCTCATCAGCGTGTATAGCGACATTAACACGACGAATGAACTGCTTCGAACTGCTGATGCTAAAAATCTCCAATATGTTAAATCGCAATCCGCTAGCGTATTGCAAGCGCTTGCTGAAGGCGATAGGGATATTCTGTACCTAAGCCAGGCACCAGCCACCAGACGTTACGTAGGAACGCTTGCAGGTACCACCGACGACATGGCAAAG
>WNFI01092171.1_pt2 | contig 12687 bp, 14 predicted proteins | sample 5400471 | NCBI WGS metagenome assembly WNFI01 (sample SAMN13153348, study PRJNA577476) | soil metagenome | isolation source: 100 cm saprolite on Douglas fir-dominated hillslope | place: USA:California | collected 2013-09-17
TTTGATGAAATGGTTTCACCAGAAAGTAACCAGTCAAGCCAGTGGTATCCAAACAGTAGCAACACCTCAGCAACTTGCCGCTATTATGCAGTACTACAACCGTATAGATCACAGATACACGGGAGAGGTCGAAGCGTCCATAAGGCAAGCGGCGTCCCTAGTTCCCCAGGCCGAGAGAGAAACATACTTGTATCGTGGTCTAACTGTGGCCTTTATTTACTTTCAGTTGGAGGTGACTTGGTGGAACATCTTTGGGAGTCAGATAAAAGCCTTACAGGAACTCAATAACGGACAGAAAACCCGCGAACAACTTTTCCCATTGTATGTGGAAGCGGCTCAGGCATGGCCTAATCAGTACGACTCTTATTCCTTCGACAAGTGGTTAGGTTACCTAAGAAGCCAGATACTACTTAGAGACGACAATGACTTGTTGGGAATTACCATAAAGGGCAAGGACTTCCTGCGGTATCTAGTGGACGATTCTAAATTAGTCAACGACAAAATACTGTGATTTACGCTGCAGTGGGTTCTTTGTCTTCGAGGTTCTCAGAGGTCGTCAGGAGTGAGGCCAGTGCGTTTAGCGATTCTAGCCATCATTGTGGATCCGATTTCTTCGCTGTCGTGGAAGCCGAACATATAGTTGCCACGCACAGGATGATTCAGTTTTATATGAGAGCCCTTTTGAGAAACGACAGACCATCCGTTACGGAGAAGTGCGCGGAGCACAAGCTTGGATTTTGTGCTGGCCCACTGACTCAAGCGGATGCTGGGAGGACACTGATAGAATCCGGGATGTCGTTGGATTTCTCGACATCATCGGCGACAGCGTACAACGCCAGTGCGTATGCTTTTGCCTTAGCTTCCTCAACCGTAGTCCCGTATGCCATAGCTCCGGGAACTTCGGGGATTTCAGCTATCCATCGGCCATCGGTCTCGCGGTCATACCCCGGAAACGGATGGCGGGCGAACAAAATTCAGCGAATGGGGGAACCCGGTTAGGCAGCGGTAGGCTGCTTGTATTCAGGATTCTCAGAGTGAATCAGTCTCAGCGTCGTGTCCGGAAACAGACACGGGTTTTTGCGGTTGTTGAATCGCCACGTCATTTGGGAAGATTCTTAGCCCGTATTGTGCAGCCCCGCCGCAATCCCGTTAATCGTGGCCCCCAGCGCGTAGTTCAAGTCCTCGCTATCGTTGCCCAGTTGCTTTCTGCGCAGAAGTTCCACCTGGATCAGGCTCATCGCGTCCACATAGGGGTTTCGCAGCCGGATGGAGCGCGACAGCACGGGGTTCTTTTCCAGCAGTCTCTCCTGCTGCTTGACCATGAGCAGCATGCGGCGGGTGCGCTCGAATTCCTCGGCGACTATTTTCCACACGCGCTCCCGTAGCGCTGCATCGCGGACCAGTGACGCATAAAGGTGCGCAATCGCCAAGTCGGCCTTCGCCATGGCTAGTTCAACGTTGCGGATCAGATCGTTGAACAGAGGGAATTGCACTGTCATGTCTCGCAGCTGTTGTTCCGCGTTTTTCCCCTGCGAGGCAAATGTTTCCAGCGCGTATCCGACTCCGAACCAGGCGGGAAGTGCGTGACGGCTTTGCATCCAGCCGAAAACCCAGGGGATGGCGCGCAAGTCTTCGAGGCGCTGGCTCTCGGAACGCCGCGCCGGACGCGAGCCAATTTGCGCGTGCTCCAGCTGGTTGACCGGCGTGGCTTGCTCGAAGTACTGCAAAATGTCGGGATTCTCGGCGATGTTCGCCCGGTAAAAACGGAATGCGTCCGCCGACATTTGGTCCATTACGTCCGCCCACGGCTGCGCAGCTTCCGAAGTCGAGCGATCGGGGCGGGTCAGCGCCTCCAGGCATGCGGCAATCATGATCGCGGCCCACGGTTCCTCCTCGCCCGTGAAACAGCCGCAGCTTTACGTTGTGCTTGCGCGCCGCCTGGTGCAGAGAACGATGTGCGTTATAAAGCTCCCAAGTGCTGGTGAGCATTCCACCGTCTTTGTTCGAATCGGAATAGCCGAGCATGACCTCCTGCCAACCCGACCAGGAATCGAGCAGCATGCGGTAGCCCGGCTCACTCCACACTTTTTCCATGATGCCCGCAGAAGCCCGCAACGACTGAATGGATTCAAACAGCGGTACCGGCATCAGTCCGGGATCCTCGCCCACAGCCTTCACCTGAACTCCGCCGAGTTGTGCAAGTTTGATTACTGCATCAACGTCTTCAGCCGACTCAGCACCGCTGATGACGTAGTTGCGAATCGCCAGTGGGGGAAAAACTTGTTTCCATTCCGCGATGCTCTGGAAAACCTGCACCGTTCCAGCGACCACCGTGTCGCTCGGCCGTTTTTCCGAAGCCTGTTCCAGTGCCTCCTTGTGCACAGCCGCGTGCTGGCGAATGTCTAGCGCTGACAGATGAAAGCCGAAAGTGCGCACATTGCGCAGCACTGGATCCAGAAGGAGTTTGGCAAGGTCTTCTCCTCGATTTTGCTCCAGGCTTCGATACACAATCCTGAGGTCGGCCTCAAATTCGCTAGCGGAAACGTAAGCATTATCCTCGCCGCCGCGGGTCTGCCGCAGCCGCACGAGAACAAAACTCAGAAACCGCCGATACAGTTCGGTGCTTGAAATTCGAGCCAGACGTGCCGGCTCTTCTCCCATGCTGTCTGTGTACTCGCGCAGCTTCTCTCGGAAATCTTCGGAAACGGTGATTTGGTGGCTGGAGGAACTCAACTGCTCCATCACCCGTTCCATCTCCAGGATGTAGTGCGCCAGGATTGTGTTGCGCGCACGCTCCAGCGCCTCGCGGGTGCTCTCGACGGTCACAAATGGATTCCCGTCGCGATCGCCGCCAATCCACGAACCGAAAAAAAGAACCTGCGGAACCTGCTCGGCACACAGTTCCATCCCGTAAACTTCGCGGAAAGAATCGCGCATCTCTGCGTACAGACGCGGCAGGCTCTCGAAAATCGACATGGGATAGTGGTCGAGCCCCATGCGGATTTCGTCAGTCACCAGCGGCTTCTGCACCCGGACTTCGTCGGTCTGCCAGAGGGCGGTTATTTCCGTTGCAATCGCATTTTCGAGGGTCAGCGCCTCCGAAGCAGGCAGGGGTAGGGTGTCCAGTAATTCAAGCTGCTTGGCGATATGTCGCCGTTTCAGGAGCACCGTTCTTCGCGCAACTTCGGTGGGATGAGCTGTGAATACGGGAATCACTTTGATCTTCCGCAGCGCCTGAAGTGATTGGTCAGCGGTCATTCCGGCCGCGCGCATTCTGGCCAAGGTGCCGCGGAAAGACCCAGCCTGAGGCGGCTGTTCGGGATAAAACTTTGCCGCGCGCCGGCGCCGGTTGCGATGGTTGGTCTCCGCCAGATTAGTAAGCTCGAAGTAAATCGCGAAAGCCTTGGTCACGCGATAGGCGTCTTGGATTGCAAGCTGATCAACGATGCCGCGGGCTTCTTTCATGCCCGTGCTGTCGAGTTGGGAATCGGGCGAACTTCCGCGGGAGGTAATCAATAGCCGCCTAAGCTGTTCCACAACCTTGAACAGCGGCTCGCCCGCCTGCTCCACCAAGACTCGGCCCAGCAGGATGCCCAGGGAGCGGACGTCGCGGCGCAGGGGATGGTCTTTGGCGCGGTCGTCCGTGCCGGCCGTAAGCTCGGCCAGCCGCGCGCTTTGATCTTTTGCTCCCCACAACGGTGCTTCGAGCATGGATTTGTGCATCCATACTAAATTATGAATGGCCAAAAGCCGCTAACAACGTGGTCTGACGAGTCGGGACAAGATCGTCCTGCCGCTTGCATGGGCAGCACACACCTTGAATAATGGGTATCTGCAATGAGCCGCGAAAAAGTACTGATTGTCGAAGACGAACAAAACGAGCGCACCGGGCTCGCCGAACTGGTCTCTTCCTGGGGATATTTGGCAGAGACCGCGAGAGATGGCCAAGAGGGCTACGAGAAGGTAAATGTCTGGTCGCCCGCAATCGTGGTTACGGATTTAAAGATGCCGCGGATGGGCGGTCTGGAATTGCTGGAGAAAATTGCCGCCGACAGCCAGACCGTCGCCGTGATTGTGGTGACCGCGCAAGGCACGATCGACAGCGCCGTGGGAACTCGAAGTGACGCGCCGCAAACTGCGCGACGCTGGATCGTTAGGCTCGCTGGTTGGGCCGTCCAAGAAAATGCAGGAAATTTTCCGGCTCACTGAAATGGTAGCGCCCAGCACCGCTTCGGTGCTCATCACCGGCGCCAGCGGAACTGGAAAAGAACTGGTCGCACGCACCATACACGAGCTCAGCCCACGCCGGCCCAAACCGTTTGTAGCTATCAACTGCGCCGCCATTCCTGAGACTCTGATGGAGAGCGAAATCTTCGGCCACGAGAAAGGCGCATTCACCGGCGCCATGGAGCGCCGCACCGGATGCTTCGAACTTGCCGAAGGCGGCACCCTGCTGCTCGATGAGATCGGCGAAATGCCTATCGGTACTCAGGCAAAACTGCTGCGGGTGCTCGAGGACCACAAACTGCGCCGGCTTGGGAGTAAGGTGGAGACCACGGTGGATGTACGCGTCCTTGCGGCCACGAATAAAGCCCCTGAAGAAGCTGTGGCCCGCGGCGAACTGCGCAACGACTTGTACTATCGGCTGAATGTTTTCAACATTCACATGCCGCCGCTGCGCGAACATCGAGAGGACATCCCCGACCTGGTGCACGCCCTGCTCGCCGAAATGAGCGCGAAACACGGCCGCCGCGTGGCTACGGTCTCCGAAGCCGTGATGAACGCTTTCCGCAATCACACCTGGCCGGGAAACGTTCGCGAGCTGCGCAATACTCTGGAGCGGGCGGTGATCGTCAGCGAAAGTCCTGTGATCGAGACCAAGCATCTGCCTCCCGGTTTCGGGCACGCGCCTCTACGTCCCTCGCTGGATGATGCAGATTCGATTCGCGTGGGGGTGGGGACAACGGTGGGCGAAGCCGAGCGGCTGTTGATCCTGAAAACGCTGGAGTCCACTAATAACAATAAGACTCGCGCCGCTGAGGTCTTGGGTATCAGTTTGAAGACGCTACACAACAAACTAAAAGAGTACGGAAGCTCGGGAGCAGATGGCGCAAGCCGTGCCGAAAAAGAAGAAGAATCCGCAGCAGCAGAGCTAAAGGAGCCATAGATTCTCGGGGATCTCAGTTGTGCTATTTGGTCGTGCAAGCAGCTAAGATCCAACTGCTGAGAGCCAACAGCCGATTTCTCCATGCGCCGCCGCACCCAAATCGTACTTGCCGTCACCTTCATGGCGGCCGCACTGGTCGCGGGAGCTTCCTATGTATATGTCTCTCAAATTCTGCGGCAGGGCATCATCACCACGCACGACACGGCCACTTATCTGACCTCGCAACTCGCGTACCTCGCAACCAACGCTGCGCCCGATCTGAGCAGCACGCGCGTGGATACTAGCAATCCTGAGGCCGTGCGCCGCGGCATCGCGTATTACCTCGGCACCGATCGTGACCTCAACGCCATGCTGGATTCCATGGTGGGAAGCTTCCCCACAGTCTATGACGCGGCCATTCTGGACACCGAGGGAAAGGCGATCCTGGACACCGACCCAAATCTGGTGGGAAAGAAAATCGCCGACCGCCCCGATTTCGCAATTCTTCAGAGCGCGGGATTCCGCCAAAAGCTGCGCCTGATTTACAACCCGCCCACGGTTTACGAAGTCCGCATCCCACTGCGCTTGAACAACCAGGTCTTTGGCAGTATTCGCGTCGGGGTCTCAACCGTCTTCTTGCGCAACGAGCTCACGCCACGGTTACAGCGCGCGGTCGAGCTCTCCGGACTTGCTGTTCTGTGTTCCCTGATTTTGGCTGCGGCTCTTTCCCGCATCGCGCTCGGCCCCCTGGCAAACATCAATCGTAGCCTGGACAGCATGACCGAGGGACACGGTGACGAGTTGAACCCTCCCGAGGGTGGGCGCGACGAGTACGGTCAGGTAAGCCAGAAGATTGCGAACCTGGGAAGGCAAATGCGCGACGCGCGCGAGATTTTCTCCGCCCTGAAAAACAATGTGGACCAGATAATGTCTAGTCTGCAGGACGGACTGATGCTCTTCACGCGCGATTCGCGAGTGGTCCTGGTCAGCGCTTCGGTCGAACGTTTTCTGGGCCGCACGCGCGGCGACCTGCTGGGGCGCGACGCCAAAGAGATTTTTTCCGCCGAGTCGCCTATCGGTGTGCTCATGCTCGACGCCTTTCGCCTGCATCACAGTGTTGGGCAACGCGAGATCGAAATGCCCAACGGCCGCCGGGTAGAGGTTTCCCTCGATTTTATTCAGGAGAGGGGGACGCAGATTGGCGCGTTGCTGACGGTGCGCGACGCAGAATCGGTGCGCCGTATTGAAGACGAGATCGAACTCTCGCGCCGGATCTCCGCCAGCGGGCGGGTCACCCGCGGCGTTGCCCATGAGGTAAAAAATCCCATCAATGCCATCGTTCTTCACCTGCAACTGCTGCGCAACAAGTTGAAGCAGGTTGACCCGGACACTTACCGTCACATGGACATTATTGATAGTGAAATTCACCGGCTGGATCGGGTGGTGCAGATTCTTGTCGACTTCACCCGTCCCCGCGACCTGCGCCTCGAGGACACGGACTTGCGTTTGGTGTTGGATGAAGTCTCGCTGCTGGCGGCTCCACACGCAGAACAGCACGGGGTGAAACTGGTCCACGAGCTGCCCGCGGAGGCGATCCCAGTCAAGGTTGACGTAGATTTTGCCAAGCAAGCAGTCCTCAACGTCGTTCTGAACGGAGTGCAGGCAATGCCCGGTGGCGGAACGCTCACCATTGTGGCTTATAGAGACGAGGACAGCGTAGTCACTGAAATTCGCGACCAGGGAGCCGGTATCCCTGCCGAGGTCCAAGAGAAAATATTCGAATTGTATTTCACGACTAAAAACGCCGGCACCGGAATCGGCCTGGCGCAAACCTACCAAATCATGCAGTGGCACTACGGGTCGGTAGATTTTGAATCAGCGGAAGGGAAGGGAACTACCTTCCGCCTGCGCTGGCCGCTGGCGGAGACACGCTCCCGCTCACTGGAAGAAGCGGCCGTACGCGGCTAAGAGAATCGACAAAGACAAATATGAAACTGTGGATCACGATAGCGATGTTCGCCGGGATGTTGTCGCTGGGTACTCCCCTGTCAGCACAAGACCAGCCGCCGTCGGCTGCACCAGCTTCGCCGCCAGACCAGTCCGCACCTAGTACTCAACCGCAGACCGAGCCCGCCGCCTCTTCTCCGGCCGCCGCACCCGCTTCGCCCCCGACCGAGACCCAGGCTCCCGCGCCGCCGCCCTTGAACCCACCAAGCGTCACGCCAAATTCAGTGAAGAAAAAGCCCGCGACCAAGGGGGCCCATAAAGTTGTAGTTCGCAATGGCGGCGCAAAGGATGAGTCAGCGCAACTCGCGCCGGCCATGACCGAGGAACAGGAACAACACAGCCGAGAATCCACGACTCGTCTTCTGACAACAACCGATGCCAACCTGAAGGGCGTCGCCGGCCGCGAACTCACGCCCGCGCAGCAGGGTTTGCTCAACCAGATTCGTACCTACATCCGGCAGTCGAACGACGCGTCGAAATCGGGCGATTTGGCGCGGGCCCACACCCTGGCCTACAAAGCGCACTTGCTGTGCGATGAGCTGATGCGAAGGTAAACCTATTTCCCTGATGCGCGCGCCGCGTTTACCTTGGCGAGAAGCTCCCGCGCCGGCTGTTGCGCTGCGCCGGGGATCGTAACCACGTCCATTAGCAGTGTGCGGGCTTCGCTAAGTTGGCGCAGCTTGGCATAGTCCCAGCCGAGAAAATATCCGGCCACGGCGTATTGCTGGTCATCCTGTCCCTTGAGCAATGCGGTAGCGGCTTTGAGTTCGGTAATGGAAGCGCCTGTCTTCTCCTGCTTCGCGTATACCCGGCCGAGAATCGAGTGCGCTACTCCCACAGAAGTTTTGTGTGAGCGGTCGGTCGCGGGGTCATCGACCTTTACTGCGGCAACCACCCTTTGTGCGTAAGGAACAGCCTTCGCCGGCTCCGAGCCATCCACATAGGTGTTGGCCAACAGGAGTAGCGCAGCCAGGTTGTTGGGATTCGCGGCCAGCGCCTTCTGGGCGTATTCCAACAGTCGTTTTGTGTCCTTAAGTTCGGAGAGCGATAGCATCGCATAGGACGCCACCTGCTCCTGCAGTTTTGTGTTCGGAAACGTGCCGAGAAATTTGTCGATGTAGTCCATGCGGGTCTTAGCGTCGGTTTCGGCCACGATGGCGTTGAACGCCGCACCCTCGAAAAACTCATACGAGCTCTGGTTGGTGTCTTTCTCCGTCGCAACCGTCGACTTAAACTCATCATCGGTCGCATCAGTCGGCTTCGGCTGCTTATCAATCGAGTCATAGACATCGCCGCCCTGCTCCGCGTACTTGAACGCCCGGGCATTGTCTTTGGCCTGGATCGAAAGGGTCACCTGCGACTCAAGAATGTCGAGGTTGTGCGGATCTCCCGCGACCGCCTTGTCCCCGTAGTCCGCTGCTTTTTGCAAGTCGCCGGTTCCCTGATACTCCTGCGACAACTGCCAGTTGGCGTAGGCCACGGCAACTGGATTGGAAGCATACTTCTGTAGAAAGTCCTGGTACATCGCGATCTGCTTCTGCTGGTCCTGCTCGCTGGTGATAAGGGTCAGGTCTTTGTCCTCGGGGGTGCCTGCGGCAAACGTAATCTTGTCCACTTGGGCGTAAACCGGCGGCCGCATCAAGAAAAATAGCAACATTGCAAAAATCGAAGCCCACGTGCGTGTCATCAATCCCTCCAGCCTTGCGTGCGGAATCCTAGCTCTGAAAAGCCCAGGATGCAAGTTGGAATGGAGCGGCAACTCGACAAGGCCGTACCGGATGCGCCTGGCGCACTTCTTTTCTATCCTTTAAAGTAGTGTATGCGTTCGATTTTGCAGAAGAAGTCGCTGCGTTTCGTCTTCGGCGCAAACGTAGTGTCCATGATCGGCAGCGGAATGAATACTGCCGCCGTGGCCTGGTACATTCTGCAAGCCACCCATTCCACGATTGCGCTGGGGACGTTCGCCGTCGTCCAAACCCTTCCGGCCATTCTTCTGCTCCCGTTTACTGGCGTAATTATTGATCGCGAAGATCGTCGCCGCCTGGTGATGATGCTGGACGGCGGCCGCGCCTTGGTCATTCTGGTGGTTGCAATTCTCGCTTTCTCGGGAAAGGTGAAAGTCTGGGAACTTTATGCGATGAACGCTCTGGTGGCGGCGGGCTTCTGGATGTTCTGGCCCACGATCACGGCGCTCATCCAGGAACTGACGCCGGAAGACGAATTCGTCCACGCCAATACTTTTCTGCTGGCTGGCGTGCAGGGTGGATGGCTCATTGCCGGCTCGATTGTTGGATTCGTTTACAACAAGATCGGCTTGGGTGGAGTCTTGCTCGCCGACTGCAGCACCTACGCGGTTTCGTTTCTGTGTTATCTCGCGGTGCGCAAGGGCCGCCACGTTGTTCCGCGCCCGCTTGAATTGCATGCCGACATCATCGCTGTCGAGAATGCTTTACAGAAGTTCTTTCGTGAATTACATGAGGGTTTGCAGTTTCTGCGACAACGCCCAGCACTGGTGATGCTTGGCTTGAGTTGGGCGTTGTTTCTTTCGGCGATGATGCAAGAAAGTTGGCGCAAGGCGCGCGATCGCCATCTCGCTCGCAGTTCTCGCCGTGATGATGACCGCTGCGCCGCTGGCTCCGTTCTTCATCGGCGCAGTTGCGGCCTACGCGCTCATGGGCTCCGGACGCGGCATCACCGGCGTCGCCATGAATACCAGCCTGATGGAGCAGATCCCGCAGCACTTCATGGGACGCGTGCAGAACACTTTCTACGCCGCCGGAACTTCGCTGCAGGTGTTGCAGTCATATCTGGTCGGCGCGGTCGCGCAATGGAACCTGGTGGCGGGATTTTCTGTCATTGGGATCGTCTATGCCATCGGCTTCATCAGCGCGATGTGGCCGGTGCGTACAGCCCAGCCTGTAGTTGCGCCCGCGGATTAGCCGAGGCTAACACTCCAGCGCCGGGTGCCCCATTCTTTCGCGTTCTTTGCGAAAGGGTGGGCGACCCTATCCTCCGGCAATGGCCCCAATAATCAACAACGGCTCTTTCCCCGAAGCGACTGCCTCAGGCAGCGCCGCGTCCGGCGATTCATGCGACAAATCTTCCTCGCAAGCGAAGAATCGTAAGAACGCGCGCCGCTCCAGAGTGACGTGGTCGCGAATCGTCCCCCGCAACATGGGATAGCGGGCCTCCAGCGCATCGAGCACCGAGCGTATCGTGACTGGGGCCGCTACGTCTAACGTTACTTCGCGGCCGACGTGCGCCAGGGTTCGCAGATGGTTGGGAAGTTCAACGCGGATCATATTCGCCATCATAACCCGCGTCCCAAAGGGAAGAAAACTCCAGCGCTGAAGTGCCGGTACGAATCAATCAAGTGCGACTTGCCGCGACTGTTCGAACCAACGGCCGAAGACAGCTCCGAAAATGAAGCCGCCAACATGCGCCAGGTATGCCACCCCACCGGTCTGCGTTTGCGCCACCGCCCCGGCATGCACCAGTTGCGAAAGAAACCAGAACCCGATCAAAAGGGCTGCCGGAATGTATGTCACCTTGAAGAAAACGAAAATGAAGAGGACCGACTTAATTCGATCGCGGGGATAGGTCACGATAAATGCGCCCATCACTGCCGCGATGGCGCCGCTCGCTCCCAGATTGGGAACCGTGGAATGAGGGCTGGCCGCCACCTGCGCCAGCATCGCCACCAGCCCGCCCGCCAAATAAAAAATCAGATACCGCACCGGCCCCATGGCATCTTCGATCTCGGGAGCAAAGGCCCACAAGAAAATCATGTTGCCGATAATGTGTGACCAACTGCCATGCATGAACATGGCAGTCAGAATGGTGATCCAATGGTGGCCAGAAGTAATTTGCGCCGGAATGGCGGACCATTGCATGACGAACGCATCGCCGAGCGTCAGCTCCAGCAAGAACACAGCGACATTCACAGCGATGATGCAGCCTGTGACGACCGGCATTCGTACCGGCCGCCGTGACGCATCGCTTAAGGGGATCAAGCCTCCCATGCAGTCTTCCTCTCTCTGATCACGCTGGACACACCTACCCTAAAGCATCGGATCCACCCGTCGCCCGGCCGAACCAGGTGCCAAGCCGACGTCGCGGCGGCGAACTAAGCCGCCATCTTGGGCGAAATGATGTCCGTCGCCCTGCGCACCGCCGACGACATCATCACGCGAGTCACGCCGCTGAGGATCAGGCTGACACCCACCAGCGTGCCAATCGCCCACGCCGAACTCGACGGCCATTGCAGGTAGATCATCAAACCCAATAGCAGGGTGACGATCCCGTCAAGCAGGAACAACCCGGCCCTGCCCAGCGCTCGCAGTTGGAAAAACAAAGCGACCTCCAGGATGCCCTCAACCAGAAAGAGCGATCCCAGCAACAAAGTGAGCGACGCTACACCGATTGCCGGACGCGCGACCAGGTACGCGCCAAAAGCGATGTAGGCGAGCCCGACCAGCGTTCTCGAGATCGCACTGCCGGCTCCACGAGCATGAAAGGCTAAAGCCAGATGGGCCACGCCCGCCACCACGACGAGCCACGCCACTACCACGTTGACCGCCACGGCCGCGATCATCGGCGATCCCACCGCCATCACGCCCAGCGCGATCAGCAAAACACCCCACAAGATGGACCCGCTCGAAACCTTCCGTACGGTACCGGACAGAGTATCCTGCGCCATAAAAGCCCTCCTTAAAGGACGCAGGGAGTCTAGCGCAGAAAATGTGAAATTTCCAGAGGGTGGCGGGCTAGTAGTGGCTCAGTTCAAAACTGAGGTTCTACCGGCTGGTTGGTAGTGGCTCACTTCAAAAAGTAACCCGTGCGTCATCCCGAAGTCCCCGCGCCTTCACCAGCGGGGCGAGGGATCTCGCGTGGAGCTGCACAACGCAGGTCACCTCACGACTTCTTTCGGGTTGGCTTCGCCTTCAATATCTTGGCATATTCGTAGCTGAATTCCAGATACTTCTTCAACTCTTTTGTGTTGTTCAACATCGCGTCCGGCACCGCGACATATTCCTTCATGACCACGCCGTAAGCCTCGAAGAGCGTGGTTTTATACTTCTTCACGAACTCCTCCCGCTTGTCCTCCGGCAGCCGGATGGCCAGCCTGCTCGACTGATGCAGCAGCGTGAACATGTTGCCGTTGATCGCCGTGTAGGGATTGGCGTCGCCCTTCCGCTCGAGGCCGGGGATGGTCGCGATCAGCTGTTCGTAGAGGACGACTATTGGGCCAGTCACATTAATTTTCTTCTTTGTTGCGGGCAAGATTCCTACCTCTGAGAAGTTCCAGCAATACGCTTGTTTAGTCGTCCTTTGAAGACATGTGCGCGCACCACCCGCACATCGGAGAACTATCGAGTTCCTCGGGAGGGATGCCGTTTCCGCATCTGATGCATGTCGTTTCCACGCTCTCTCCGCACGAGGCACATCGGTTCTCCTCGACCACGTAGGTTTCTTCTCCGCACTCCGGGCACCGTACGTAGGGTGTTTCACCACCGTCCTTTATGGCGAGATAA